>Ga0114942_1000565_pt1 | contig 10476 bp, 6 predicted proteins | sample LowerColdCreek_FD_88674 | JGI IMG/M metagenome (GOLD analysis project Ga0114942, IMG submission 88674) | Groundwater microbial communities from Cold Creek, Nevada to study Microbial Dark Matter (Phase II) - Lower Cold Creek | ecosystem: Environmental > Aquatic > Deep subsurface > Groundwater ... | reverse complement strand
GACCTCGTTGATTGTTGGCCCGCAATAGTGTGACAGATTTCCCTGGCGAAGGGCCAGTTCAGTAAGTCTTTAAGCCCGCAGTGCTTCGGACAATGTATTTCATCGGTAGGTTCTCTGTTGCCAGGAATGAATTGGGTGATCAGTATTCGTAAAAGATTGCCTGGATGCGTTTCGGATCGCTGGTTTTGGTCAGCGCCAGCTGCAGCAGCACGCGCGATTTCGCCGGATTCAGTTCGCCGGACGCGACGAAGCCCATTTCGTCGTCGTTGACCTCATTGTTGCGCAGGACAAGACCCTTCGGCAGGCGAGTGCTGCGCACCACCACCACGCCGGACGCGGCTGCCTTCTTCAACGCGTCCAGCGCCGGGGTGGTCATATTGCCGTCGCCCACACCGGCGATGACGATTCCTTTAGCGCCGTTCTTGACCGCAGCTTCAATCAAGTCGGCGCTCATGTTGGCGTGGGCATAGAGGATGTCAACACGCGGCAGCTTGTCCAGACCGTCGACGGAAAACTCCGTCTGCGCGCCGACTTTTTGGTCCATGGGTTCAAACCATTCGACGGTGCCGGTATGCACCAGGCCGGCCGGACCGCGGTTGATGCTCTCGAAGGTCTGCACGCTGGTAGTGTCGGTCTTGACTATATTGCGTGCATAGTGAAATTCATCGTTGAGGCTGACCAGTGTGCCGCGCCCTTTTGCTTTCGGGTCGGCCGCCACCGCCACGCCGTTGTAGATATTGCCTGGACCATCGGCGCTGATTGCCGTGGCGGGACGCATCGAGCCGACCATCACCACCGGCTTGGGGCTCTTGGTCACCAGGCTCAGGAAATAACTGGTCTCCTCAAGGGTGTCCGTACCGTGCGTGATCAACGCGCCGTCCACATGATCTTTAGCGAGCGCCGCTGCAAGCGCCTTCGCCAATTGCAGCCAGACCTCGTCATTCATGTCCTGGCTGCCGATATTGACGACCTGCTCGCCGCTGATTTGCGCCAGTTTGCCGAGGTTCGGTACCGCATTGATCAACGTGTTGACGTCGTAGGCGCCGGATTTATAGCCGTAGTCCTGCGCGCTGGCCTGGGCGCCGGCAATGGTGCCGCCCGTGGCGATCACATGAATTCTGGGTAGATCAGCGGCCAATGCGCTGCACACCGTGACGGCGGACAGCAGTCCCACTGCGGGTGCGATGATTCTTCGGATGGGGTTCATGGTTAGGCTCCTGGTAAATGGTAGATTGACAGTCTATTACTTGCGGGGTGTTGCCTGTTTCTGCTTGCGCGCAACTTTCTTCGCGGCAGCCAGGGAAGCCTTGTATGCATCCCGGTACACGAGTGCGATCTCGCGTACTGCGCGCCCGATATCGTCGTAAACATGATTTTCCAGGTTGGCGAAAGAAATACGCACGGACCAATCGGGCGCTTCGAACCCGCCGCCATTCAGCAGCACAATGCCATAATCCTGCGCGAGACGGAAAACGATATCGAGTGGATGGACGTTCTTCTTGATCCAGGTCACGACTTCGGGACCGCCGGCATACCTGTTCATCCAGAACTCGAGATCGATGATGCCGTAGTAGTAGTCGAACAGCTCGTTCGGCGCGGCGTCGATACCCAGCCCCTCGATGGTCGCCGCCACGCGCTGTTTGACGATACTGAGGCACGCGCGCTGGTAGAATTTTTTCTCGTCCATCAACTCGTAGAGAGAGAACAGGCTCATCATCACCTGCTGTGGCAGCGACAGGCCGGCAGTATGATTGAGCGCGACATCGCGGCTGTCGGCCACGATGCGGTCGATGAACTTGACCTTGCGCGGTTCGAGCACCATCGTGCCGTAGCGCTTGTCGAGTTGCTTCAATATTTTTTTCGGATGTCGGGCAACCAGTTCATCCAGCAGGTGGTCCTCGTGCAGGGCGATGACGCCCAGCCGCCAGCCCGTGCAGCCGAAATACTTGCTGTAGGAGTACACGCCGATGGTGTTGCGCGGAAACGCCCCCAGCAGCGAACGGAACCCGGGCACGAAGGTGCCGTAGACGTCGTCGGTGAGCAGGATCAGGTCGGGGCGTTTCTTCAGGATGTCACCTATCCTGCCAATCGTTTCCTCGCTCAGGGCATTCGCACTGGGATTGCCCGGATTGCACAGGAAAAACGCCTTCACTTTCGGGTCCAGCAGCTTCGACAGTTCTTTCTTGCTGAACTGGAATCGGTCCTCCTGCTTCGCCTGTACGTTGATGACCTTCAGGTCGTAGTCCTCGAGGTGCGGCATCTCCAGGTAAGGCGTGAAGATCGGCGTGCCCAGGGCGATGGTGTCGCCCGCGTTGAGCAGGCGATTGGACTTCAGGGATTTGAAAATGTAACACATGGCGGCGGTGCCGCCTTCTACTGCGTACAGTTCGAATGTGCCCTGCGGTCGCGGATTACCACACATGGCCCACTGCAGGTATTCGCGCACGATGTGTTCGTTGTGTACGAGCATGCGATCCGGCACCGGGTAATTGTCGCCGATGATGGAGTCGACCAGTTCGTGCACAAATGCATCCGGCTCGAAGCCGAAGTGGCTGACCGCCCAGGGCACCATCTTTGACAGCACGCCGGCTCCCGGGAGGTCGGCATGGCTGGCCAACCAGTCGCGCAGGCGCGCCGCGATGTCCTTTTTTCTCGGCATGCCACCAACGCCCGGCGGCATGTCCATCACTCGCCGACACTCCACCACCGCAAACTGCCCCAGCAGGAAGAACGCTTCACGCGGTTCGGTTGCAACCCAGTTTGGATTGCCGCGCCCGGCGTTCAGGTAGGCTATTTTATGATCGGCGCCAGCCTTGAGGGCGAGCGCGGCAAGCTCATTCTTGATCTCGAAGGGGCCGAGCTTATCGTATTTCTTCAGCAGGTTCGGGTCTGCCATGCGTAACCTCCGGTATTTACAGGAACATGATGATAGTGCCGGCCAGCGTCAGAATGATGTTGGCAAAAGCGTAAGTGCCGGTATAACCCAGCGCGGGAATGGAACTCTTCGCTGCCTGGTTGACCAGGCTGATTGCCGCTGCGCTGGTCATGGCGCCGGTCAGCGCGCCCATCAGCAGCACTGGCGGGATGCGCAACACCTTGCGACCGAACAGGTAGCCGAGTAACACGGGGCCGGTCAAGACGAGCGCCGCGGCCGCGATCAGCCCCAATCCGGCCTCGCGAAATGTTGCCACGACCTGGCCGCCCGCCTGTAACCCCACACCGATAATGAACAGCATCAGGCCGAACTCCATGAAGATCCAGCGCGCCGCGTCAGGGAATTGTCCTATCGTGGGGCGCGTGGCATTGAGCCAGCCCACGAAGATGCCCGAGGCCAGCAGGCCGCCGGCCAGGCCCAGCCCCAGCGGGATGCCGTTGATATTGACGGCGAGTACACCCAGCGCGGCGCCGAGCGCGATACCGAAAGCGAAGGTGGCCATATCGGTTTCGTGAACATCGGCCTCCACCGGGCCCAGTACAGTCGGCATCTCTTCCAGTGCGGCTTTCGGTCCAACTACGCTGAGAACGTCGCCGCGCTGCAGGCGCAGGTTGCCGCTCAGCGGCATCGGCACACTGTCGCGTCGTACCTCTGTCACCACGAGGCCGTGCTGACGCGCCAGATCGAGATCCTTCAGGGGCTGGCCGACGGCATCCTTGCGGGCGATGACCACGTGTGAGAATGACGCCGATAGGTCGATCTCCCTGGAAACCGGGATTTCCTCGCCGAAATTTTCAATGCCCTTGCGGAAGAAGTTCGCGTCGCCGTAGCAGTGCAACTCGTCGCCGATTCGCAGGTGTTCACTGTCGCTCGCCGGGCGCATCCATTGTCCATCGCGCCGGAGTCGTATCACCGCGAGGGAATCCCAGTAGCGAACGCGCAACTCCTTTGCGGACAACGTGCAGATATCCGCTTGCGTCACGCGGTAGGCGCGGGCCTGCAACTGGCTGTCGGACAGTTCCGCTTCCGCCTCTTCCATACTTGCCGCTTCCGCGGCCAGGTCGATGCGCAGCAGGCCGGGGAGGATACGAATAAGGGCGATAATACCGAGCAGGCCGACGATGTAGGTGATCGCGTAGCTGGACGCGATGGTTGCCACGGCGGTTTCCACTGTGGTGTCCGCGGGAATCGTCACCAGACCGGAGCGTACCGCCTCCTGTGCCGCAGCCAGCGTGGGCGTCGTGGTCATCGCCCCGGCCAGCAGCCCCGCGGTACCGCCAAAGGGAAGCTGCAGGAACTGCCCGCACAGCACGGCGATGCCACAGCCGGTCGCGGCGACGAACAGGGCGAGCGCGAGGTACTGCAGCCCCTGGCTCTTAAGAACCTCGAAGAAGCGCGGGCCGGCCTGGTAGCCGACCGCGAATATAAACAGCGCGAAGCCTACCGACTGCGCGCCCTCCCGGATGGTAAAGCCGTATTGGCCGAGAAACAGCGACACGATGAGCGCGCCGGCCACCGGGCCCAGCTTGATGGGGCCGATGGCAACCCTGCCGACCAGATAGCCGCAACCCATGATGGTGAACAGCGTGAACACCGGGTTGGCGTGCATGAAGTCTATAACGGGGGTCAGTGTCGGCATGACCGTGTACTCCCTCTGCCTGAGTCCTGGCGTGCGTTTTCAGCTCATCAGCAACACGACGGCGACGCCCCAGACCGTCAGCAGGGTATTGCCGACGGCATATGTCACAGTGTAGCCCAGTGCCGGCACCTTGCTTTTGGCTTCCGCCTCTATCGCGCCGAGCGCGGCTGTAGTGGTACGCGCGCCGGCGCAGGCGCCGAGGACGATCGGCGCCTTCATGCGAAACAGGTATTTGCCTGCCAGCAGCCCGACAATGAGCGGCAACGTGGTGACCACGATGCCGGCCAGGAAAAGCTCGAGGCCCTGCGCCTTCAGTCCGGCCACGAACCCCGGCCCCGCGCTGATCCCAACCACTGCGATGAACACGTTCAGGCCGATGTTATTGAACACCCACAGCGCCGGTTCGGGGATGCGGCCGTAGGACCTATCCACCGAGCGCATCCAGCCGCACACCAGCCCGGCGATCAACGCGCCGCCGCTGGTGCTGAGGCTGAGCGGCACGCCGCCCAAATTGAAGGTCAGCGCGCCCAGCAGTGCGCCCACGACGATACCAAGGCCCATCACCACCATGTCGGTCTCGTCTGTGTCACGATCGGCGTACCCGATCAGCGGGGCGGCAGCTTCCACGCGAGTGCGCGGGCCAACCAACGTCAGTGTATCGCCGCGATCCAGCTTGAATCCCAGCGTAAGCGGCATCTCCACCCCGGTGCGCTGAACCCTGCGCAGGAACACACCGCGCAGGTCGTCGCTGAGGTCGCCCGTGCTGAGCTGTTGCAAAGTCTGGCCCACGAGCGCCTTGCGAGTGAGCACGACGTCGAGAATTTCCAGTTCTAGATCGAGCACTTCGCGGTCATCGACTTCCTCGCCGATCAACGGCGCATGCTCAAGCACTGCCTCGCGCCGCCCAGCGATGGCGAGCACGGCGTTCGCCACAAGTCGCAGGTCGGGGGTGGGGGTGAGCAGCTTGCCGTTCTGGCGCAGTCGTTCGACGAAGACACGCTGGCCCTTGAAGCTGGCCTCGAACTCCTGGATCGTCCGCCCTACCCAGCGCGTGTCCGTCAACTGGTAGGCGCGCAGGATGAATCGCGTATAGGCGGTCAGGCGGTCGGGATCATCGGCTACGGCGCCGCCCATTTCGGCTTCATACTTGCGACACTCTTCGGCGATATCGACACGCAGGATTTTGGGTCCCAGCGTGGCGAGTATCCACGCCGATCCCGCGGTACCGAACAGGTAGGTCACCGCATAGGCAACCGGCATGGCATCGAGCATGGCCTGTTTGGCGGCGGCATCAACCCCAAGTTGGTTGATGCTGCCCGTGGCGACGCCGAGCACGGCGGAGATGGTGCTGGCGCCGGCCAGCAGTCCAGCGACGCCACCGGCATCGTAGCCGAGCACATAGCCCGTGCCGACTGCCGTCAGCAGCACAACCACGCACTGCAGGATCGCAAACAGCACCTGTTGTATGCCGTCGCCCTTCAGGCTGCGAAAAAACTGCGGCCCCACACTGTAGCCCACCGCGAACAGGAACATCAGGAAGAACGTCGATTTGACGTTGGCCGAAATAGAGATGTTGAGTTGCCCGACCAGTACCCCGGCGAGCAGGGTGCTGGTGACGACGCCCAGGCTGAAGGAGCCGAACTTCAGTTTGCCCGCCCAGAAACCCAGTCCCAGTGTCAGAAAGATCGCTATCTCCGGATTGCCGCGCAGTGTTTCAACCAACCAGTGCCACATCGCCGTTACCTCGGAATGCCTTGCCCAAAATGGGTCTCGCACATGAACGGACGGACTACACCTCCGGAGCGCGCCCGGAGGTGAACATGTTGCCGCATGTGGGGGTGTTGTAGCTTACTCGCTCTAGTAGAGTGGTATAAGATTTCCTGAATCAAAGTCGACCTTCAGGGTGAACTGCACGCGGTAGTCGGAGCCGGTATTGCCGTCGACATCCTCGCGCTCACCCCAACTGAACTCGGTGCCCAGCATGACGTGCTCGGCCGGGTAGTGCAGCAGGTTGATCTGCGCGATCTGGCCCTGCTTGATCTCGTTATCGGCCTGCCCGTCGCTGGTATCGAGGTCAATCATCGACCAGCCTACCGAGGTAGACCACTGGTCGTTCCAGAAATGGTCGTAGTAGGTGCTGATGCCCAGGGTCGGCACGGCTTCGGCGTCGGCGTCCTGGATGTTCGCGGCGTCCGGTGCGATGTCCAGGCCGCCGTCATTCATGTAATTGCCGATGCCCTCGCCGTAGGCGAGCTGCAGTTTCAGTTTATCTGCGCCTACCGTATCCAGTGCGGTGCTGGCGTTGACACCCCAGCCCAGCTCATAGTCCTCGTCGCCGTTATCAAGGCGCTCATAGCCCAGTTTGCGCACGATGCCGGCGACCTGGTAGTGACCGAAGTCGCCGTTCGCGCGATAGCGACCAGTCAGGTCGGGAATGTCGTTGTAGGCCTGGAACACTTGCTCGGCCGTGGATCCGGTCGACGCGCACTCCGATGACGTATCATCGGGATCGCAGACATCCGTATCCCGGAACTGCCCCACGCTGAGCGCAGTGTCGGGATTCTCCAGGCTGACGGCGAATTCATCGTCACCCATGGGGAAGGTGTAGCGCGCCTGCTGGTTGCGGTAGAACACCATGCCGGTCGGGCCCCAGTAGTCGATAGTGTTGGGGAAGATGTCGATGTCCATGAAGTTCGACCAGGTCTGGCCCATGCCGAAGTCCTTGTAGGTGGCCCAGGCATGGCGCAGACGTGGGGTGGTCTGGCCTTCGTCTACGCCAACGCCGTACAGTTCACCCTCGAGCTTGTAGGTGATGTCGTCGCCGTAGCTGCCCTTCACGCCGAGGCGGGACTGGCGCACGCTGAAATCAAAATTGCCGTCGTTGCCGAACTCACCGCTTCGCGTTGGAATCGTGGTCACCCGCAGGGTGTCCTCCCAGTTTGGGTCGACGCGCTTGAAATCGTAGATGGCATCGGCCTGAGCGAAACCGTAGAAAGACATGGAGAGCTTGCGCGCGGTGCCGGTACCCGCGCTGGCGGTCGCGGGCGCCGTGGTTGCTGGCACCGTGGCACCGGGCACTGCCTGTTGCGTGGCGGCGGCCTGGTCGTTGGTTTTGAGTCGCTGCAACTCGGCGTTCATGGATTCCATCATGCGCTGCTGTTGCTGCATCAGGGACTGCTGCTGCTTCAACTGCGCTTCCAGCGCGGCGATGCGCTCCGCGTCCGTGCCCGCCGCCTCCGCGTTGAGTGTGGCCGAAGCCCACAGCACCGCCAACGGCAGAATGATTTTTCGATTTATACGCATTGTATTGTCCTCGAGTTGGCGGCGGATTACTTGGCTGGTGTTACGGCGTAGGGATTGCCACCCAACGCATTGGACACGTCCGCAATCGCCTTCTGGGCTCGCACGCTGTTGCCAGCGGCATCCAGTGGCGGTGAGATCACGGCAATGCCGAAGCGGCCCGGCGAGACAGCTATGAGGCCACCGCCCACGCCGCTCTTGGCGGGCAGCCCGGTGGTGTACAGCCACTTGCCTGAATCATCATACAGCCCGGCTGTAGCCATGACCGCGAGCAATTCGGCCACGTTCTCGTTGCGCATCACCTGCTTGCCGGTGACCGGGTTCTTGCCGCCATTGGCCAGCGTGGCCGCCATAATGGCGAGGTCGCGGGCGTTGACATTGACAGAACACTGCTCGGTGTAAATGTCGGTCGCCTGGTCGGGGTTGTCCTTGATGCGGCCATAAGCGTACATGAGTTTGCCGATGGCCTGGTTGCGCTGGTTGGTGTCCGCCTCTGACTTGAAGACTTCCTCGTTCACCGACAACTTGCGTCCGGCGAATTCACCGTAGTAGTTGAGGATCTTGTTCCAGATCTCCTCGCGCGACTTGCCCGAAACCATGCTGGTGGAAGCAATGGCACCGGCATTGACCAGCGGATTCATTTCCGCGCCTTTGTACTGTTCCACCGCGACAATCGAGTTGAATACCTGGCCGGTGGCGTCCACCCCCATGTTATCCTCGATGGCTTTCGGGCTGCTTTCCTCCATTACCAGGGCCGCGGTGAAGACTTTGGAAATCGACTGGATGGACACTTCGGACTTGACATCACCCGCGGTAAAAATCTGGCCATCGGGCGTGACCAGCGCGATACCGAAAATATTCGGGTCCACCTTGGCTAGCGCCGGGATGTAGTCCGCGTTGGCGCCCTCCTGCAGTGTTTTGTATTTGGCGATAGCCGCATTAAGCGCCGCCTCGATGTCAGCTTTATCAATCGGTGCGGCCGCTTGCAGGCCTGTTGCGTAGAGGAACGCCGCCAGCACCGCAGTGCATCTAAGTAAGAAGACTCGCATAATATTTTCTCCAGATAGCTATTGAACCCAAGATTCCCGGCCAGATAAGGCGCGCACCACCCGCAGGACTGATTTTTATAACCGTCGAGTTGCGTCCACCGTTATAGACCACGCGGCTAATACTGGCAAGTCAATATTGCCAGCGAGGTTACACGCTCCGATCACGATTCCTTTATTTGTACTTTGCCCTTGGTTTGGCGCTGGAGTTCTCGTAGTCTATCGCCCAGCAAAAGTATACAAATTTGATACAGGTGCTTTCCGATGCGATGGCTGCCCTACCGCTTTTTCGCTTTCCTTCTGGTCTGTGTGGGACATTCGATCTGCAGCGGCCCGCTAGCGGCCGCTACCCAGACAGAGCAAGCCATCCTCAAGCGCCTGGCCGCCCTTGAACAGAACCAGCGTAATCTCGAGGCGGAACTGGACGCTAAAGACGCGCGCATCCGGGAGCTGGAGCAGCGCCTTGGGCAGTCGCCGGTAGCCAGCGAGCAGTTGGATCAACCCGCATCGGTGGCACCTGTGACTGCAACCGCGATGGCCCGTACTGCAGCTGCCGTGCCCGCGCCAACGCCGCAGAAACCCGGCGACGGCAAGGACTTTATTGGCCGCTTTCGCCCCGGTGGAGCGGGGTTTGAGATTGCCGACACGCCTATGGGCAGCCTCAACTTCAGCGCGTGGGCGTATGTGCGCTATCTCAACCAGCAGGCGCTGGACGATGCCTATACTGACAGTTTTGAGCGCACCTTCGAACTGGACCAGCGCAACGATATTCAGTTTAACAAGGTCAATCTGACATTCAACGGCTGGGTGTACGACCCCGACTTTCGCTATCTGCTGTACACCTGGACGAACAACACCAGCCAGGGCGACGGCGCCCAGGTCGTGGTGGCGGGGAACTTCAAATACCGCTTCGACAAGGCCGTCGATGTCGGCGTGGGGATCGACGCCCTGCCTGGCACGCGCAGCATGTACGGTACCTTCCCTTTCTGGAACAAGGTGGATATGCGTACGATGGCGGACGAGTTTTTCCGGCCCAGTTACACCACCGGGATCTGGAGCGCGGGGGAACTGGATAAAGGACTCACCTACAAGCTGATGCTGGGCAATAACCTCTCCCAGTTGGGTGTCAACGCCGCCAAGCTGGATGGCGACCTCGATACCTGGTCTGGCCGCATACAGTGGCAGCCCACCACCGGCGAGTTCGGACCCGGTGGCGGGTGGGGAGACTTTGAGATGCACGAGCAGCTGGCCACGCAACTGGGCTTGTCTGCCACCTACAGCCGCGAGGATCGCCAGAGCCAGCCGGGTGTCGATGATGTCAATAACTCGCAGATACGGCTGTCTGACGGAACCCGCCTGTTCCTGCCAGGCGCCTTTGCCACCGACGGAGGTATCGAACGCGCCACTTACCAGATGGTGTCGGCTGACGCCGCGCTCAAGTACCAGGGTTTTGAGTTGGCGACTGCGTATTACTCCCGTTGGTTAGACACTTTCAAGACGCAGGGCGAAGTGCCGGTAGACGACCTGTACGACTACGGGTTCGAATTGCAGTCCAG
>Ga0114942_1000563_pt1 | contig 10525 bp, 9 predicted proteins | sample LowerColdCreek_FD_88674 | JGI IMG/M metagenome (GOLD analysis project Ga0114942, IMG submission 88674) | Groundwater microbial communities from Cold Creek, Nevada to study Microbial Dark Matter (Phase II) - Lower Cold Creek | ecosystem: Environmental > Aquatic > Deep subsurface > Groundwater ... | reverse complement strand
TCGGTGTCGTCGTCGCCGCCGGGCGAAAACTCGGCCAGCAGCACCTCGTCGTTGCTGCCACCGGCGGGCAGGCGCGGCACCTTGAGCAGGTGGTGGTGCCATTCCAGCAGCCTGTCGTTGGTGTTGCCGTCGGAGATGACAGGCCGCCAGCGCCGCCGCACGAGCTGGCGGTACTTGCTGCCGTCGGCATTGACGGCAAACAGCCCCGGCGCACCACTGTTGCGGGCGCTGCCTTCGAAGAAGTCCACGACGCCGTAGACCAGCCGCTCGTTGTCCACCCAGTGCACGCCGTGCACATCGCCGTCCTGGAAGCGCGCCACGGCGGTCAGCTTGCCGCCCTTGTCCAGGTCCATGACCACCAGCGCCACGCGGTCCACGCCCTTGGAGGTCGTGAAGGCAAGCTTGCGACCCGACGGCGACAGCACCATGTCGACGATCTCGGCGTCCTTGTAGAACAGCTCGGCCGGGGGCGGCGCGGCCTGGGCGGCTGCGGTGAGGAAGGTCAGCGCCAGCGCGGCGCGGTGCAGGAAGGCGGGCATGGCGGGCCTCGGTGTCGTCACGGTTGCAGGTGCTTGGCCAGGAATGCGGCCATGCGCTCGGCGAAGTCCACGCGGTTCTTCAGGATGCTGAAGCCGTGGCCCTCGCCGGGATAGGTGACCCAGACCGGCTCATTGCCTGCCTCCTTCAGCGCGTCGCGCATGCGCTTGCCGTGGGCCAGCGGCACGCGCAGGTCGTCCTCGCCGAAGGCCAGCAGCACGGGAGCCTTGACGCGCGCGGCCTGGCGCACGGGCGAGTTGGCGATGATCATGTCGGCATCCTTGTTCAGGTCACCGATGGTCTCGGGCAGGCGGTGCTTGCGGGACTCGCCGCTGGTGTCGTCGTTGACCCACCACGACCCGCCCAGCAGCAGTTCCAGGTCCGTCACGGCGACCCAGGCGACGCCGCAGCGGTACAGCCCAGGGTCTCTGATGAGACCCATCAGCGTGCTGTAGCCACCATAGCTGCCGCCGGCGATGCAGGCCTTGTCGCTCGCCAGGCCCTGCGCCTGCGCCCACTTCAGCGCGTCGGCGACGTCGTCCTGCATGGCCTGGCCCCATTGCTTGAAGCCGGCGCGGTAGTGCGCGTTGCCGTAGCCGGTGCTGCCGCGGAACTCGGGCTCGATGACGACGTAGCCGCGCGACGCGAGGAACTGGCCATAGGGCCGCCAACCCCACACGTTGCCGCGCACCCACGGGCCGCCATGCACCAGGACGACGGCTGGCAGCGGCCCCTTGGCGCCGGCGCTGCGCGTGACCCACACCGGCAGGTCGCGGCCGTCGCGGGCGGCGATGCGGTGGAAGTCCATCTGCGCCATCTCGGCGGGCTTGACGTCGTTGCGCACGCGGCCGACCGCGCGCCAGTTCTTTTCACCTTCGGGCGGCTGGGCCTGGTAGAGCCAGACCTGGCCGGGGTCGCGGTCGCTGAAGGAACGCACCAGGGCTGCCATGTCCGCCTCGCCGCAGCGCCGGCAGCTGATGCTGTTGATGCGGCCAGGCAAGTGAGCGTCGGCCTGCTCCTGCAAGGCCTTCAGCGCCGGGTGGAACCAGACCGTCGTCTCGCCGTCGGTGACCAGGCGCACGCCCAGCGCCGGGCCACCGCCTTCGTTGAGCAACTGGCCCCGGAAGTCGAAGCCGGGCGCGCTCACGACGGGCTGGGTGTCGGGTGCGCCGCGCTCGAAGTCGTAGCGGCTCAGCACGACCTGCTGGTCCTTGCCCGGCGTGCGCAGCACGTAGAGCTGGCCGGCGTCGTCGACCGAATGGGGCGTGAACGGGGCCTTGAACAGGCCGGCCTCGAACAGCTGCCGCCAGTCCTGCTGGCCCGGGCCGCGCCAGTAGGCCCCGCGGCGACCTTCATGCTCGGTCATGGCCACGCGCAGTTCGCCCCGGCTGTCGGTCAGCCAGCCGACCGTGTGCGGCGGCGCCTTGCTCTCCACCTGGCGGGTGCGGCCGCTGCGGGTGTTCAGCCACAGCGGCGTCTGGATGCGCCGCTCGTCCGGCGTGATCTCGGCCAGCAGCACCTCGTCGCTGACGTCATCTGCGCGGGGCGCGGGCACGCGCAGCAACTGGTGGTTCCAATCCAGCAGACGGTCGTTGCGGTTGAAGCCGTCGGTGACGACGGGCCGGCCCTGGCGCCGCACCAGCTGGCGCATCTGGCTGCCGTCGGGGTCGACGGCGAACAGGCCGGGCAGGCCGTTGGGCCGGCCGCTGCCGTCGGACAGGTCCACGACACCGAAGACCAGCCGCTTGTCGTTGACCCAGCGCACATTGGAGACATCACCGTCGCTGAACTGGGCGGTGCGCTGGACCTTGCCCGTGCCGAGGTCGAAGACGGCCAGGCCGATGCGCGTGGCGCCACGAGCCGACGTGAGGGCCAGCTGGCGCCCCGATGGCGACAGCACCGCCTCGACGATGTCGGGGTCCTTGAAAAACACCTCGGCCGGTGGCGGCGCGGCCTGCGCGGTGAGCGCGGCCAGCAGGGCGGCGGCGATGAGGCCGGCCCGATTCCAGAACTGCATTCCCTTTGCCCTCCCGCTGCTTCTCCGGCAGCGGCGCGCAGCATAGTGCGGTCGGTGAAGAGGCTCGGTGCCCGAAACGGCAATCCTCACATCGCCGCGCGGTGGGTGGGGCTGCTGGACAATGCGCCGCCATGACTGCTGCTTCCCAAGACGACGCGCCCGTCGTCATCATCGGCGCCGGCTTGGCCGGCCTCACCGTGGCCCTGCACCTGGCCGACACCGTGCCCGTCGTCGTGCTGGCCAAACGTGAGCTGAACGAAGCCGCCACCGCCTGGGCCCAGGGCGGCATCGTCGGCGTGCTGGGCAGCGACGACTCCATCGACAGCCATGTGCGCGACACGCAGGACGCCGGCGCCGGCCTCGTCGACGAGGGGGCGGCCCGCTTCATCGCCGAGCGCAGCGCCGCCGCCGTCGGCTGGCTGGTCGACCAGGGCGTGCCCTTCACGACCGACGACACCGGCCCCATGGGCCTGCACCTGACGCGCGAGGGCGGCCACGCGGTGCGCCGCATCGCCCATGCGGCCGACGCCACCGGCAAGGCCATCCACGACCAGTTGCTGGCGGAGGCCCGCCAGCATCCCAACATCCGATTGCTGCAGCGCTGGATGGCGGTGGACCTCATCACGTCCCGCCACGCCCAACGCGACGAGCCGACGCGCGTCTACGGCGTCTACGCGCTGGACATCGACACCCAGCGTGTCGAGGCGCTGGCCGCCCGCGCCGTCGTGCTGGCCACGGGCGGCGCCGGCAAGGTCTACCGCTACACGACCAACCCCGACACGTCGACCGGCGACGGCATCGCGATGGCCTGGCGGGCGGGCTGCAGGGTGGCGAACATGGAGTTCATCCAGTTCCACCCGACCTGCCTGTATCACCCGCAGGAGCGCAGCTTCCTCATCACCGAGGCGCTGCGAGGTGAGGGCGCGTACCTGAAGTTGCCAGAACATGTCGGGGGCACGCGCTTCATGGCGTCGCACGACGAGCGCATGGAGCTGGCCCCGCGCGACATCGTCGCCCGCGCCATCGACTTCGAGATGAAGAAGCATGGCCTGGACCATGTGTGGCTGGACGCCACGCACCTGGGCGAAGCCTTCCTCATCGAGCACTTCCCCACCATCCATGCGCGCTGCCTGAAGCTGGGCATCGACATCGCACGCCAGCCCATCCCCGTCGTGCCGGCGGTGCACTTCACCTGTGGCGGTGCGGTGACCGACCTGAGCGGCCGCTGCGATCTGCCGGGCCTGTACGCCGTGGGCGAGACCGGCTACACCGGCCTGCATGGCGCCAACCGGCTGGCCAGCAACTCGCTGCTGGAATGCGTCGTGCTCGGCCAGACCTGCGCGGCCGACATCCTGCAGCAGCCCATTCAGGAGGCCGCGCCGCTGCCGGCCTGGGACGAAAGCCAGGTCGAGAACGCCGACGAGCAAGTCGTCATCGCCCACAACTGGGACGAGCTGCGCCTGCTGATGTGGAACTACGTCGGCATCGTGCGCACCACCAAGCGCCTGGAGCGCGCACTGCACCGCATCACGCTGCTGCGCGGCGAGATCGACGACTACTACGGCAGCTTTCGCGTCACGCGCGACCTGCTGGAGCTGCGCAACCTTGTCGACTGCGCGGAGCTGATCGTCAAGTCAGCACTGCTGCGCCACGAAAGCCGCGGCCTGCACTTCAGCCGTGACTACCCGCAGACGCTGCCGGTGAGCTTTCCGACGGTGTTGATCAGCAAGCAGCGCAGGCGCTGAGCATTCACGGGGCCGGCCGTGCCGTTGCCCGTGACTTGGCGCAATGCCGGACGCGGCAGATGCTTTCGAAGCTCAGATAGTCGCCTGATACAACGTCCAGCCACAGGATCAGCCCGGTGTCCAGCTGGATGCGGAAGTGATCCAGCGCGGGCGCCGTCCGAGGGTCCCCACCGCAGCGGCTGTCGTGCTTCTCGTGCACGCCGACCTCCACCCATCCTGCTGCCGATGAGGCGAGCGGAAGGAAGAAGGCGCAGCCCTGGCGAAGCCTGTCGCCGTAAAGGCCTTCGTCGTTCAGCCGTGTGAACAGCAGCGTGACGGCGCGAGATTCTTCAGGGCGAGGCCCCGGCTCGGTCCTTGCGGCGAGCGCAAACAGCAAGAGGGCCGCGAGCAACGCCGCTTGAGTCGGGCGGCAGCGCAAAGTCAGTCAGGCGAGGTCGGCCAGGCTTACTTGCGCGCCCTGAGGGCCGTCCGCGCCTGCACGAAGTTGAACGCATAGCTCACCGCCTCGGCGATGGCGTTGTCGATCTCCAGCCGCTCGTGCTCGGTCAGGTAGAAGCTGAAGTCCACCTCGTGGCGGATGTAGCGCGGGGGCAGGCGGTTCAGCGCCACGCAGCAGACGTCGCAGAGCAGGTCGTTGCTGGCGGCGATGTCGGGGAAGTCCTTGGACGCATCCATCACCGCGCCGAAGACCTCGCGCTCGTGGTGGTTGTACAGGGAGCTGAAGTCTGCGTTCATGGCGGGCCTTGCTGATGGGATGACGGAGTTATAGCGCGTTCATGCCGCGCCGATTCCCCGTGTCATGCCTGATGCCTGCGACTTTCTTGCGGCCACGAAATCCAGCATGCGGTTGATGCAGCCCTGCGCCTTCACCCGGATGTCTTCATCGACGTGGATCTGCGGCTCGCCGCTCTCCAGGCAGTCAACCAGGTTGGCCAGGCCGTTCATTGCCATCCATGGGCAGTGCGCGCAGCTCTTGCAGGTGGCGCTGTTGCCGGCGGTGGGCGCCTCGATCAGCGTCTTGCCCGGTGCCAGCTGGCGCATGCGGTGCAGGATGCCGTTGTCGGTGGCGACGATGTATTCCTGTGCCTTGCCTTCGACGACGGCCTTGATCAGCGCCGACGTGGAGCCGACGACATCCGCCTGCTCGACGACATGTTTGGGCGACTCCGGGTGCACGAGGACCAGCGCGCCCGGGTGCTGCTCGCGCAGCAGCTCCAGCTCCAGGCCGCGGAACTCGTCGTGCACGATGCAGGCGCCGTTCCACATCAGCATGTCGGCGCCGGTCTCCTCCTGGATGTAGCGGCCCAGGTGGCGGTCGGGGGCCCACAGGACTTTCTGGCCCTTGGCATGCAGGTCGGCCACGATCTCCAGCGCGCAGGAACTCGTCACCATCCAGTCGGCGCGGGCCTTCACGGCGGCGCTGGTGTTGGCGTAGACGACGACCTGCCGGTCGGGGTGGGCGTCGCAGAAGGCCGCGAAATCGTCGGCCGGGCAGCCCAGGTCCAGGGAGCAGGTGGCGTCCAGGTCGGGCATCAGCACGCGCTTCTCAGGGCTGAGGATCTTGGCCGTCTCCCCCATGAAGCGCACGCCAGCGACGACCAGCGTCTGCGCGGCATGGTCGCGGCCGAAGCGGGCCATCTCCAGCGAGTCCGAGACGATGCCGCCGGTGGCCAGTGCCAGGTCTTGCAGCGCGCCGTCGACGTAATAGTGCGCCACGAGCACCGCGTTGTGCTTCCTCAGCAGCGCCGCCGCCCGCTCCGCCATCGCGTTGCGCTCGGTCGGCGTCAGCGGCGCCGGCACCTTGGCCCAGGCATGGGCGGTGGAGCAGGTGCCGGCGGCGTCCTGCTTGGTGTAGTCGAAGAGGGTCTGGGACATCTTGGCGTCGGCTCGGTGGCCGGTTGACACGTCCGCAAGTGTCGCGCAGACCGGGCGCCCTCAGAGGTTGAGAGTTTTTCGGCCGTGCCCGAAAGGCCTGTCAAAACGCCCACGATCTAGGCGCAAAGCGCAGCCATAGCTCGGGCTATGGCGAGCATTTGCAACGACGAGCGGGGGTGTTTGGGCGGGCAAGGCGGGCATGGATGAAAAGCTCTCAACCTCTCAGGCCTCGGCAAAGAACCGGCTCGGCGGCATGCCCACCGTGCGCGTCACCATCGCGCTGAAGGCGCTGGCGCTGGCATAGCCCAGCTCGCTGGCGATCAGGCCCATCGGCCGCCCGCGCGCCGCCAGCGTCAGCGCGTGCGCCAGCAGCAGCTGCGAGCGCCATTGCGCAAAGCTGGTGCCCAGTTGCTCGCGGAACAGCCGGCTCAGCGTGCGCGGGCTGGCGCCCGCCTCGGCCGCCCAGTCATCGAGCCCGGCGTGCCGGCCCGGCTCGCGCAGCATGGCCTCGCACAGCTTGCGCAGGCGCGCGTCCTGGGGCAGGGCGACGCCCAGCGCCAGCGGGCGGGCGCGCTTGAGCTCGGCCAGCACGAGGCGCTCGATGCCCTGGCGGCGCTCGGCCTCGTCCGGTGTCTCCGCCGGCTGCGGGTCGGGCTCGCCAGGCAGGGCGGCCACCAGCTCGCGCAGCAGCGGCGACACCTCCAGCACGCGGCCCACCGCCCAGGCTTCGCCCGCCAGCAGGTCGGGGCCGAGGTAGAGCGTGCGCAGGTCGGCCCGCTCGATGGCCGTCACCGCGTGCACCAGGCCGGGCGGGATCCACACCGCCCGCGACGGCGGCACGATGTAGGTGGCCGAGGCGGCCGGCCAGGCTGCCGTTGAAATGCCTTCCGTGCTCACGCGCACCGCGCCCGTCATCGAGAACACCAGCTGCGCCCAGTCGTGGCGGTGCGGCTGGATATCCGCCAGGTGTTCGAGCAGGCGCGACTTGGCGCGCAGCGGGCGCTCGGGCGTGGGCGCAAAGCGCTCGGGCGCGAAGGCAGGGAAGCTCTGGCGGCTGGCCATGGCTGGATTCCGATAGAAATTGACGAACCATCGTAACTGCGCCGTCGGCCCGCTTCCTACAGTGGCGGTCATGGACACCGCACTTCCTTTCGATGCCGGCCGGCAGCGCCGCAGCGACATCACGACGATCTCGACCATCGGCGTCGCCCATGGCACTTCGCACTTCTTCCACATGCTGCTGCCGCCGCTGTTCCCGGCCTTCATCCAGGCCTTCGGGCTGAGCTATTCGGAGCTGGGCCTGCTGGTGACGGTCTTCTTCGTCATCTCGGGCACGGGCCAGGCGGCGTCGGGCTTCCTCGTCGACCGCATCGGCGCGCGGCCGGTGCTGTTCGCGGCGATGGCCTGCTTCTTCCTCGCTTCGGTGGCTGCGGGCCTGGCCCAGGGCTTTGGCGGGCTGATGCTGGCGGCCGCGCTGGCCGGCGTCGGCAACGCGCCTTTCCACCCGGCCGACTTCACCATCCTGAACAAGCGCGTGTCTCAGCCGCGCCTGGGCCATGCCTTCTCGGTGCATGGCATCAGCGGCAACCTGGGTTGGGCGGCGGCACCGGTGTTCTCCATCGGCATCGCGCAGGCGACCGGCAACTGGCGCTACGCCTACCTGGGCACGGCACTGGTGGCGCTGGCGGTCATGGCCCTGCTGGTCTGGCAGCGCGGCGCCATCGACGACCGCCAGGGCTCCTGGGGCCATGCCAAGGCGGCGGCGGGCGCCAAGGCCGAGCACCCGATGGCCTTCCTGAAGCTGCCCTCGGTGTGGCTGTGTTTCTCGTTCTTCTTCTGGACGACGGCGGCGCTGTCGGCCATCCAGAGCTTCGCCAGCCCGGCGCTGCACGCGATCTACGGCCTGCCGCTGGCGCTGACGGCCTATGTCGTCACCGGCTACATGCTGGCGGGCGCGGCGGGCATGGTGGTGGGCGGCTTCCTGGTGGCCCGGGCCGAGCGGCTGGAGCGCACGATCGCCATCGCGATGGCGTTTGCGGCTGCCATGCTGCTGCTGGTGGCCAGCGGCTGGCTGCCCGGCGGGCTGGCGGCGGCGGTGGCCGCGCTGGCGGGCTTCGGCACCGGCCTGGCCGGCCCGTCGCGCGACATGCTGATCAAGCGCGCCTCGCCGCCCGGGGCGACGGGGCGCGTCTACGGCACGGTGTATTCGGGGCTGGACATCGGCTTTGCGCTGGCCGCGCCGGTGTTTGGCGCGCTGCTGGACCACGGCATGCCGCGCAGCGTGTTCGCGGGCTCGGCGGCGGCGTTGATGCTGGGCATCGCGTCGGCCAGCGTGGTGGGCGTCGGCCTGGCGCGGCGGCGCAATGTGGCTGTGGCAGCAACCTGACGAACGGCCATGCCGTTGACCTCAGCCTGGCTCGTCTTCGCCGCAGCGGCGCTGCTGATGGCCGTCACGCCGGGGCCCAACATGGTCTACCTGATCTCGCGCGCCATCTGCCAGGGGCGCATGGCGGCGGTCATGTCCTGGTTGGGCGTGGTGCTGGGTTTCGCCGTGCACATGGTCTGCGCAGCCGTGGGCCTGACGGCGCTGTTCCTGGCGGTGCCACTGGGCTACGAGCTGCTGAAGTTCGCTGGCGCGCTCTACCTGCTGTGGCTGGCCTGGCAGGCCGTGCGCCCCGGCGCGCGCTCGCCCTTCGAGCCGCGGCCGATGCCGCCGGAGTCGCCGCCTCGGCTGTTCACCATGGGCCTGCTGACCAGCATCCTCAACCCCAAGGTGGCGGTGTTCTACCTGTCGGTGCTGCCGCAGTTCGTGTCGCCCGAGGGCGGGTCGGTGTTGGCGCAGAGCCTGGTGCTGGGCAGCACGCAGGTCTGCATCGGCGCGGCGGTGAACCTGCTGGTGGCCCTGTCCGCTGCCCGCGTGGCGCACTGGTTTGCGCGCAACCGCGTCTGGCTGGCGGTGCAGCGCTACGTGATGGGGCTGGTGCTGGGGGCGCTCGCGGTTCGGCTGCTCGGCCAGCAACGCGGCCCGGTCTGACGGGGCGCCGCAGCCGAGCGGCCCTACCATGCGCGCCACCGCCCGTCTTCGGGTCGAACCGCCGCGCCACATGAACTTCAAGAGCTTCGTCACCTCGCCCCGCCTGGAGCACAACGCCTTCCTGGCATTGCTGATCGCTGTCAGCCTGGCTTTTGCATGGATCCTGCAGCCCTTCTTCGGCGCGGTGTTCTGGGGGACGGTCATCGCGATCGTCTTCATGCCGGTGCATCTGCGCCTGCTGCGCCGATGGCCGCAGCGGCCCACGCGGGCGGCGCTGGTGACCTTGTCGCTGATCGTGCTGATGGTCGTGCTGCCGCTGATCCTGCTGACCGGCACCCTGGTGAAGGAGGGTGCGACGCTCTACCAGGGTGTGCAGTCCGGCGAGATCAACTTCGTGCGCTACTTCGAGCAGGTCGTCGCGGTGCTGCCCTCGTGGCTGCACGACCTGCTGGAGCACTTCGGGCTGGTAGACATCAACGAGCTGCAGGCGCGCATCACCGACGCGGTCGGACGCGGCAGCCAGGCGATCGCCAGCTATGTTTACGGCTGGGGCCAGAACGCGCTGGACTTCGTCATCGGCTTCTTCGTCATGCTCTACCTGGCGCTGTTCCTGCTGCGCGACGGCGTGGCCCTGAGCGGGCGCATCCGTGCGGCCGTGCCGCTGGCGCCCGAGCACCGCCGGCAACTGGCGGCGAAGTTCATCACCGTGATCCGCGCCACCGTGAAGGGCAACATCCTCGTCGCGGCCACGCAGGGCGCTTTAGGCGGCCTGGCGTTCTGGTTCTTCGGCATCAAGGGTGCGCTGCTGTGGGCGGTGCTGATGGGCTTCCTGTCGCTGCTGCCGGCCATCGGCGCGGCGCTGATCTGGATGCCGGTGGCCATCTACTTTCTGGTCACGGGGGCCATCTGGCAGGGTGTGTCCCTGATCGCCTACGGCGTGCTGGTGATCGGCCTCGTGGACAACGTGCTGCGCCCCCTCCTGGTGGGCAAGGACACGCAGATGCCCGACTATCTGGTGCTGATCTCGACCATCGGCGGCATGGCCGTCTTCGGCATCAACGGCTTCGTCATCGGCCCGGTCATCGCGGCGATGTTCATGGCGGGGTGGGACTTGTTCGCGACCGCGCGTGAAGAAGCGGTGATGGCCCCGGAACCGCCCAAAGGCGACGGGGCTGCCGGTTCGTCAGCGCCTGAGGCCTGAGAGGTTGAGAGCTTTTCATCCATGCCCGCCTTGCCCGCCAAAACACCCCCGCTCGTCGTTGCAAATGCTCGCCATAGCCCGAGCTATGGCTGCGCTTTGCGCCTAGATCGTGGGCG
>Ga0114942_1000562_pt1 | contig 10534 bp, 7 predicted proteins | sample LowerColdCreek_FD_88674 | JGI IMG/M metagenome (GOLD analysis project Ga0114942, IMG submission 88674) | Groundwater microbial communities from Cold Creek, Nevada to study Microbial Dark Matter (Phase II) - Lower Cold Creek | ecosystem: Environmental > Aquatic > Deep subsurface > Groundwater ... | reverse complement strand
TGGCTTAATCTCCAAAATGAATTGCTGGCCGCGAAAACGCTAAATAGCCCAAGACTGTTAGAAACGTTGCGTACTCGCCTGCGACTGTTAGGTATGCCCGATGCATTAATCGTGAGAGTTGAGGAATCTCGTAAACCCGAAACGCGAGTCACTATCACCGCACCCATTAATGGCGTTATCGAGTCATTAGAGATAAAAACCGGTATGTCGCTGGCGAGTGGGCAAACACTCGCACGCATCACCAGTATTGATTCATTGTGGTTGGATGTAGCCATTCCCGAAGCCGAAGCATCGGGTTTACATGCTGGCGATGCCGCCATGTTTTACGCCGCTAACACCAACTCATCACCGGTGACTGGCAAAATCGATTCACTCTTGCCCGCCGTGAATGCCTCAACGCGAACCATCACCGCCCGTGTTGTATTGTCCAATCCAAATGGCATTTTGAAGCCTGGCACTAGTGGCCGCGTTGTGTTGAGCGGCAACCAAACTGCTACCGGATTACTCGTACCAACGGAGTCAGTGATACGCACCGGCAAGCGCACGCTCGTTATGGTGGCGGATACCAGCAATCATTTCCGCCCCGTGCTGGTAACCCTTGGGCAAGAAATTGGTGATCAAACCGTCATCACCAAGGGTCTTGAGGAGGATCAGGAAGTAGTGACTAGTGGTCAATTCCTGCTGGACTCGGAAGCTTCTCTACTTGGGATAGAGGCTTCACCGCATACCAATGCATCTGCCATGAACGATACGCCCATGTCCGAACCTGAAATGTCGCAGGCCGGAATCTACCAAACCACTGCACGTATTACCTCTATCAATGCGACTGAAGTGGGTTTGGATCATGGGGACTTTATCAATGCGATCAGTAAAAAAGTCGCAATGCCCGCTATGACCATGAGCTTCCCACTGGCCAATCCAGCCGTAGCGAAAGGTCATAAGGTAGGCGATAGGGTTAGCGTTAATGCCCGAGAGATTGATGGAGGCTTGGTGGTGGAGCAGTTACAAACCCTGCCAGCATCCAGTAAGGAGATGCAACCATGATCGCGAAGCTAATTCGCTGGTCGGTCGGTAACCGGCTACTGGTTCTACTTGGCGCGGTGATTATTGCTGGCTGGGGTCTATGGGCGATTAAAACCACGCCGATTGATGCCTTGCCCGATCTATCGGATGTGCAGGTGATTGTGCGCACCAGCTTTCCCGGCCAAGCGCCTCAGTTAGTTGAAAACCAGGTGACATATCCACTCGCCAGCAAAATGCTCTCGGTCCCCGGTGCTAAAACCGTTCGCGGCTATTCGATGTTTGGTGATAGCTATGTCTACATCCTGTTTGATGATGGAACGGATGTGTACTGGGCGCGCTCGCGGGTGCTCGAATATTTAAGTCAAATTCAATCGCAGTTACCCTCCAACGCCAAACCCGCACTGGGGCCAGATGCCACAGGCGTGGGCTGGATTTTTCAATACGCATTAATTGATAGAACCGGCAAACATGACCTCTCACAGCTGCGCGCCTTACAAGATTGGTTTATGCGCTTTGAGCTTGCGCCCATGCACAATGTAGCCGAAGTCGCGGCGATTGGCGGTATGGTTAAGCAATATCAGGTGGTACTTGATCCAGTAAAACTGGCAAGTTTGAAGCTTACGCATCAAGACGTTATTGCTGCACTGAGTCAAGCGAATCAGGAAACTGGTGGTGGTGTTATGGAACTGGGCGAAGCTGAATTTATGGTGCGCGCAACCGGTTATTTAAAAACTCTCAATGATTTTAAATCAGTGGTTATCAAATTAGTCGATGGTGTACCCATTACCTTGGGAGACGTTGCCTTTGTACAAATCGGGCCGGAGATGCGTCGTGGTGTCACCGAGCTTGATGGCGAAGGCGAAGTGGCCGGTGGTGTAGTTATCATGCGTTCGGGTGGTAATGCGCGCGAAACTATTGCGGCAGTGAAAATAAAATTGGAAGAATTGAAAGCGAGTTTACCGCCCGGTGTTGAAGTGATAACCACTTATGATCGCAGTCAATTAATTGATCGTGCTGTGGAAAATTTAAGCCATAAACTCATGGAAGAATTTTTGGTGGTGGGTTTGGTATGCGCGCTTTTTCTTTGGCATTTGCGCTCATCATTAGTTGCTATCATTTCGTTACCCTTGGGAATGTTGGTGGCGTTTATTGTTATGCATTACCAAGGCGTTAATGCCAACATCATGTCGCTCGGTGGCATCGCAATTGCGATTGGTGCCATGGTCGATGGTGCGATTGTGATGATCGAAAACGCACACAAACATATTGAGGTTTGGGAGCACCAACATCCCAACGAAAAACTTCACGGTGAAATGCGTTGGCAAGTGATTACTGAAGCCGCTGTAGAAGTCGGCCCGGCGTTGTTTTTTTCGCTGCTGATTATTACGTTATCTTTTATTCCTGTGTTCACATTGGAAGCGCAGGAAGGCCGTTTATTTGGCCCACTCGCATTTACCAAAACCTACGCGATGGCCGCTGCTGCCGGATTATCCATTACATTAATTCCTGTTCTTATGGGCTACTGGATTCGCGGAAAAATCCCGCAAGAAAAAAATAATCCCATCAGTCGTTGGTTGATAAATGCTTACCAACCGTTGCTTGCAAAAGTGTTACGCAAACCAAAACTCACACTCCTTCTCGCAAGCTTTTTGTTGCTTACAACCGCATGGCCAATCAGCCAATTGGGTGGCGAATTTCTCCCGCAGCTCGATGAAGGTGATGTGCTTTATATGCCGAGCGCGCTACCGGGACTTACCGCACAAAACGCGAGCAAGCTTTTACAGCAAACAGATCGTTTAATAAAAACGGTGCCGGAGGTTGCGCGTGTATTTGGTAAGGCTGGACGCAGCAATAGCGCAACCGATCCTGCCCCCTTGGAAATGTTTGAAACCACCGTGCAATTCAAACCGCGCGAACAATGGCGAGCCGGTATGACGGTAGAAAAATTAATGGCTGAGTTAGATTCAAAAGTAAAAGTTCCGGGTTTGGCAAATATTTGGATTCCTCCCATTCGCAATCGTATAGACATGCTGGCGACCGGAATTAAAAGCCCTATAGGTGTAAAAGTAGCTGGCAATAACCTCACCGAAATAGATCAGGTCGCACAACAAATTGCGCAAACTGCCAAAACAGTTGGCGGCATTTCGTCCGCAATTGCCGAGCAATTAAACGGCGGACGCTATGTGGATATTCAATTGAATCGCGCAGCATTAGCGCGCTACGGGTTAAGCATTACGCAAGCGCAATCTGTGGTGAGTAGTTTGATTGGTGGCGAAAATATTGGTGAAGTTGTGGATGGCCGCGCGCGCTTTCCTATCAATGTCCGTTACCCGCGAGAATGGCGAGATAGCATCGAAAAGCTACGCAATTTACCCATCATCACGCCGCTGGGTAGTCAAATTACGTTAGGCAGCATTGCCACTATCGCAATCAACGATGGGCCGACCATGCTCAAAAGCGAAAACGCACGGCCAAGCGGTTGGGTATATATCGATGTACGCGGTCGTGATCTGGCATCAACTGTGGCCGCTCTTCGCGAAGCGGTATCAAGCAAGGTAAAACTCCCCGCTGGTGTGAGCATTAGTTATTCAGGCCAATTCGAATTTATGCAACGCGCCAATGCTCGGTTGCAATGGGTAGTGCCTGCCACACTCGCCATTATTTTTGTGCTTTTGTATCTCTCGTTTAAACGGCTCGATGAAGCTCTATTGATTATGATCACGCTACCATTTGCACTCACGGGCGGGGTTTGGCTGCTGTATTTAATGGGATACAACTTATCGGTTGCTACAGGAGTTGGCTTCATTGCACTTGCAGGGGTGTCAGCAGAATTTGGAGTGATTATGCTGCTCTATCTTAAGCAAGCATGGCAGCGCCGTATAGATAACTGCACGAAAAGCGAATCTGACTTGAATGCTGCAATTCAAGAAGGCGCTGCCTTGCGTATTCGTCCAAAAGCTATGACGGTCGCGGTAATTGTAGCGGGATTAATGCCTATTTTTCTTAGTAGTGGAACCGGCTCAGAAGTAATGAGCCGTATTGCAGCACCGATGATTGGGGGCATGCTTACAGCACCATTGCTATCTTTATTTGTATTACCTGCGGCTTATTTATTATTAAGACGAGAGTACAAAAAATAGCATCAACTTTCACAACAAAATACAAACCCAAACACCATATCTACAAGCGAGTGACGTCATACAGATGGTGTTTGTGATCGCCAAGTAAAATTCCTGTGCTAGGCTTCAGTAAGTTGTAGGGTTCACTTAGATGGAATTTACCCATGATCAGATCACTATTTCAGCCATCCATTTGTCGTTTATTCTTGTTTACGACGCTCGCGTGCAGTACCTACGCGTGGTCAGACGAAGTACAAAAAATTGAGGATAACTCCTTCCTGATTGAAGAGGCATATAATCAAGAAGAAGGCGTTATTCAATATATTCAGGCCTACCAGTATTCGCATAAAACGAAAGAGTGGATTTACACCTTTACGCAGGAAATTCCATTTCCCACCCAGACACACCAAGTCTCTTACACACTACCTATTGGTCATGTAAAGGATGATAAATCGGAAACTGGCTTAGGTGATATTGGGCTTAATTACCGCTATCAAGCAGTCGCTAACGATACCGTCGCGTTTGCGCCGAGATTTTCATTGATTCTCCCAACCGGCGACTACAAAAAAGGTTTAGGTAATGGTGCTACGGGTTATCAATTCAATTTGCCATTAAGCGTAGTGCTATCGGAAAAATGGATATGCCATTGGAATTTGGGCGGCACCTATACGCCCAACGCCAAAGAAGCCTCTGGCGCTAAAGCTGACTTAAATGCCTATTTTTATGGAGCGAGCCTTATCTATCTCCAGTCTGAAACATTTAACTGGATGGTTGAGTATGTGCGTAATAACGCGCAAGCGGTTCAGTCTGACGGCTCAAAAGAATGGGACGATGCGGCCTTTATAAACCCAGGCTTTCGGATGGCTAAAAACTACGCCTCAGGCTGGCAAATGGTGTCGGGTTTAAGCTTCCCTATCGGGGTTGGCCCATCACGAAATGATAACGGTGTTCTGCTCTATCTCTCCTTTGAGAAATAGTGGCGCGTTCATTGGATTGTTCACCCACCTAAGCCTCAGACAATTCCCGCAAAATACCACAATCTTTTGCTGTCTGTTCTGAGTGGCATTTCGTGCGTAGTGCTGCTAATTGCTTCCGCAAATCAGTCAATTCCTGTAGGCGAGCGTCCACCTCTTGAATATGCGCATCAACAATGGCATTGACCTCGCCGCAACCAGCTTCGGGAGTGGTTTTTACCTCCAAGAGCACACGCACTTCATCCAGAGCCAACCCCAGGTTGCGGCAATGTTTGATAAATAAAAGCTGTCTCTGAGCCGCATCATCATAAAGGCGGTAATTGTTATCGCCTCGTGATGCCAAGCCCACTAAACCTTCCTTTTCGTAAAAACGAATCGTCTGAATTGAAATATCCGTTAATGCTGAAAGTTGACCAATCTTCATGATAGCTTTTCTCATTGACTCTGTAGTAACTATAGAGTTTATAGTGCGCATATCCCGTCCGTTTAGCAAGTAGAGAATCGACATGAGTGATTGTGGCTGTGAGGTAGAAATTACCGACAACTCCCAGAAGCGAGTGCTGTATTGGCTGCTCGGAATTAATGCGTTGATGTTTGTGGTTGAGTTCAGTGTTGGCTGGATTGCCCAATCTACCGCGTTAGTCGCCGACTCTTTGGATATGTTGGCAGACGCCATCGTTTACGGTATCGGCCTCTATGCCGTAGGTCGCGCTATTGCAGATAAAGCGCGTGCAGCGACCATTAGTGGATATTTTCAAATATTGCTGGCGCTACTGATATTGGTGGATATTGTGCGTCGCATTGTTTTGGGGAGCGAGCCCGTATCAGCACTCATGATGGGTATGGGGTCACTAGCATTGGTTGCCAATGTCATCTGTTTACTGCTGATCCAAAAACACAAAGATGGCGAAGTACATATGCGTGCCAGCTGGATTTTTTCCACTAACGATGTCATCGCCAACGCGGGGGTCATTCTGAGTGGTGCATTGGTTTGGTGGTTGGATATGCGCTGGCCGGATATCGTCATCGGCGCAGTAATAGTGCTAGTGATCTTACGTGGAGCCCGCATGATTTTACGTGAAGCCAAAGAAGAGCTGGTTGCCACGCAAAAGCCATCATGCAGCGATGGTTGTCATTAATCAGGTACAACACTGCTAAGCGTTTTTATCTACTTATTATTTTGAACGAGAATTCCTGTGTCCCTAATTAGCCGTTTTTTACTTGCCTTGAGTTTATGTCTTTCATCGTTCGCAATAGCGAATGACCAACCTAATGAAAATGATGTTCGTCAGGTGTGGCAAATATTGGATTACCTGTCCGTTGATTACGCTGGTGCAGTAAAGGATGGCGAAATAGTAGCGGCCAGTGAATATGCAGAGATGCAAGAATTCTCTAATACGGCACATGCCAAAATCGCGGCACTTTCCAATCATGAGCAACAACCTGCGCTACTCGCCGAAGCAGATGCACTGATTGCCCATATCGCCGCGCGCGATACTCCTGCTGTGGTGGCGACTTCTGCACGTGGTTTGGCAGCACATATACTCACGGTTTACCCTGTTAAGAGCCAACCTCCGGCAACAATAGATCTAGCTCGTGCGCACACCCTTTACCAAGAAAATTGCATGGTTTGCCACGGTGCTACCGGTCACGGTGATGGCCCAGCTGCCGCACAATTAGAAACACCACCTATCGCTTTTGCCGATCCAACTCGCGCTGCTCAGAGGAGCACTTTTGCCCTGCAACAAATTATCAGCCAAGGTATTGAAGGAACACCGATGGTCAGCTTTCGCGCTTTGCCAGAAACTGATCGCTGGGCTTTGGCGTTTTATGTTGGCCAGTTTAGCTACTCTCAAACAGACCGCGATGCCGGTGAGGCCCTGTGGAGAAAGCAGCCTGATTTAATGAATGCCGTCCCCGATATTAATGCACTGGTAAATCTTACTGAGTTGGATCTTGCAAACCGAATTGGTGGTGGCAATAGCAAACCTGTGCTGGCGTATCTGCGAGCCCACCCTGAAGCCCTGATCCAGAAAACTGGCAACAATCTCTCTTTAGCCCGTCAACGTCTTGAAAAGAGCTTAAACGCATATCGCGCTGGAAATCACGAACAGGCGCGCGACTTGGCACTTTCTGCTTACCTGGACGGTGTTGAGCCATTGGAACCCACTATTGCCACTCGCGATGGAGAAATTCGTACACAAATTGAAACAGCGATGGGACGGTATCGCACGCTTATCACCGAGGGCGCGCCAGAGACTGAACTTGCCGATCAAGCAAAAGCAATCAATGCCATTTTTGACAAGGGCGATGAATTACTATCGCTATCGGAAGCCGATGCCACTACGAGCTTTACAGGTAGCTTGACCATATTACTGCGTGAAGGTCTAGAAGCTTTGCTGATGGTTGTTGCCATGCTGGCTTTTCTGGAAAAAACGGCACGCTCAGAACAAACACGCTATGTACATGCAGGCTGGTTAGTTGCATTGGCAGCGGGTGTAGTTACCTGGCTTGTGGCAACATATTTTATTGGGGTCAGTGGTGCCAGTCGCGAATTAACCGAAGGCATATCATCGCTGTTTGCCGCAATAGTATTGCTCGGCGTGGGAATGTGGATGCACCGCAAAAGTGTTGCAGGCCGGTGGCAAGAATATTTCAACACAAAGTTATCCAGTTCAAACCAAAAGCGCTCCACACTTGCACTGTTCAGTTTGTCGTTTATCGCTGTTTATCGTGAGGTTTTTGAAACTATTCTGTTTTATGCCGCCCTTTGGCAAGATGGTAATCACATGGCTATAGTGGCAGGCTTAGGTGTTGGCGTTGTTATATTGTTAATTGTTGCCGTTTGGATGCTACGCTTTAGTAAACGGCTGCCTATCAGCCAGTTTTTCTCTGTCAACTCCGTATTGGTCGCGGTATTAGCAGTGATATTAATTGGCAAGGGAATCGCAGGTTTACAGGAAGCCGGGATATTGAACATACATTCGTTACCCATTCCACGGTTATCAGTGTTGGGCATATTTCCTACGCTGGAATCTATAGTGGCGCAAATCATTATCGCGTTAGCTGCGGTAGTGGGTTACTATTTCAACACACGAACGTCAGCCAACGTGCCAGAACGCGAATAACAGGAATTTCAGTGCAACTATGATTGCCAAGCGTCCCAATATCTCCTATGCAATTCTACTGATCTGGCTGATAGTCAGCCTCGGTGGTATGCATGGGCATTATTGCTTCGATGGCAAAGAACCTCCGATGTCTGTGCATTTTGATTTGGTGGACGCTTATGACGAAAATCACAACGACAGCGGCCACAAAGATTACGATAACAAACCGCTCAGCTCCACTCTCGTAAAATTGTTCGATCTCGACATGCCGTTTCTGTTTGCTGCTTTGCTGGTATTGGCACTGTGGCCAATCTCTCGCGGCACCGAATACGCCATATCCAAAACTCCACTCTCATGGCTGAATATTGTCAGCCTACGTCCGCCGTTACGCGCTCCCCCAACAAACTCCCACTAAGCCCTTATTTACGCTGCTGCTGTTCCGTGTTCGTTTAAAACACGGGTGGTGGTGTGTTTGCGCATCTGCGCATTAGTTGGAGTTCACCATGTCTTTTTTTCGAATCAGGTTCGCGCTGATCGCGACCTTATTGTTTTTATCCTCATTCATATCTGTTTCTGCCCAAACACCGGCGGATACTACCGCTGTTTCAACCAGTAAATTGTCGTTACGCGATGCCATTGCGGCAACGCTTGCCCATAACCCTCAACTCAATAGTTTTCAATTTCGCCGTCAAGCACTCGAAGGCGAATTGCAAACTGCCGGGCTAAAACCCGCTATGCGCGTGGGTGCTACTCTTGAAAACGCTGCTGGTTCCGGGGAGTTTTCAGGAACTAAAAGTGCTGAGTTAACCTTGGCGTTGTCTTCCGTAATTGAACTGGGTGACAAGCGTGATGCTCGTCTCGGTGTGGTTACAGAGCGTCAACAAGGGCTGGCTGTTGAGAAACGTATTGTCGAATTGGATTTGTTGGCGGAGGTTACGCGCCGTTTCATTGAAGTGGCTGAAGCGCAACAACAGCTGGCGTTGCAACAAGCCACCTTAACGCTGGCAACGGAAACGTCCAATTCCATTAAACGTCGCACCGATGCAGGCAATACACCGGATGCTGAGCTTGCGCGCGCGTTAGCCAACCAATCCCGAATGGCGATTGAAGTGCGCCAAGCGGAGTTGCGTTTTGATTCAGCCAAAATCAAATTGTCCTCGCTGTGGGCTGTCACCGAACCCACGTTCACCTCTGTCAATGCAGATCTACTTAGCCTAGGTGAATCGCGTTCACTGAGCGATGTATTAAGCGGCCTTTCCAATAATCCTGATATCCAATTATTCGCCAGCGAAGCACGCTTGCGCGATGCAGAAGTGCGATTGGCACTCAGTCAGCGCAGATCAGATATTGAATGGAATGCCGGTGTACGTCGGTTGGAAGCGAGCAAAGATTCCGCACTGGTGGTTGGTGTAAGCGTGCCTCTATTCGGCGCAAATCGCGCAGCCGGTGAAGTGGCCACTGCAAAGGCGAATCGTTTGAATGTTGATAACGAACGTGAGACTGCGTTGCTTCAACTTCGCGCACAACTGGTGGGACTTTATCAAGAGCGCCAAGCTGCGCTTTTTGAAGTCGCGAGTTTGCGTAACGATGTTATTCCCCAATTGAAAAAAGCCGTCAGTGGCACCCGCACTGCTTTTGATAAAGGCCGGTACGGCTATCTCGAACTCAGTACCGCACAACGCGAATTACTCGAAGCTGAAGCTGCATTAATAACAGCTGCTGCAAATGCGCATTTGTTGCGCGCTGAAATCGAACGACTCAGTGGCGCTGCCACCACCGCACAAAATGTAGAGGTCTCCCAATGAAATTATTATTAACATCTATCGCAAAAAAAATGACTCTCACACGTCTCTTGCAATTAGGTTTTTTGAGCGCTGCTTTAATTGGCGTTTCTCTGGCCAATGCCGCAAAGGAAGAACCCAAAACATCAACACCCGTAAAGCAGGAAAAAACGCACGCGGAAAATGAACATGAAGAGCACGAAGAAAAAGCGGCTGCACTTTCTGATGAACAACTGAAAACAGCTGCGATTGAACTTGCGAAAGTCGGGCCCGCCAGTATTCACGAAACTTTGGCGTTCTACGGCACTGTTGAAGCCAATGGCGAAAAAGTACAACGTGTGGGCGCGCGCTTTATTGGTACTGTGCGCAGTGTAAATAAAAAAGTCGGCGATACTGTTCGCGAAGGCGAAGTCCTGGCAACCGTGGAGAGTAATGAAAGCCTTAAAACCTATTCAATCACCGCCGCATTAAATGGTGTTGTTGCTGAAAGAAATATCAATGTCGGCGAACAAACCAATGATAAAACCGCG
>Ga0114942_1000561_pt1 | contig 10563 bp, 6 predicted proteins | sample LowerColdCreek_FD_88674 | JGI IMG/M metagenome (GOLD analysis project Ga0114942, IMG submission 88674) | Groundwater microbial communities from Cold Creek, Nevada to study Microbial Dark Matter (Phase II) - Lower Cold Creek | ecosystem: Environmental > Aquatic > Deep subsurface > Groundwater ... | reverse complement strand
GCATATTCCTCTTCGGCGTTGGCTGGGCTATCAATCAGCAAATTGCGCAAGGTGGACAGGGTCGGGTCAATTTCGCGTTTGCGGCGCTGCTCAATCAGGGTTTTGGCGATGTCCCATACATCACCTGGCGCTGAATAAAACTCTTTGCGCTCACCGGGGCGATGCTGCAATTTCACCAATTCCCAGGACATCAATTCTTTCAACCCCATGCTCACGTTGGAGCGGGAGATACCCAGCGCCTCGGTAATATCGTCCGCACAGAGCGGCTCCTTGCTCAATACTAACAAGGCGTACATTTGCCCGACTGTTCGGTTGATCCCCCAGCGGCTACCCATTTCACCAAAATGGAGGACGCAGGATTGGATCATGGGTGTAAGGGATAAGGGCATTTTGGGGTTCCTGTGATTCTGTAATTTCAGTAATTTCAGTAATTACTGAAATTACAGAATTGTTTGATGCAGGTCAAGTAAAATACTGCTCAACGTGCTAGGGGCAGGAGTGATGGGCGGCAGAACAAATTGTTTTTATGTTTGGTGGCGAACCGAACTGGTGCGTTTTTCTTTTTATAGTGAGCTTGTTGAATACCACTTTTAATCGCGTTGGATGTTTGTCAGTCGGGGTTGATTGGGTATTTAGACGGGGTTGGTTGTTGAATCTATTGGCGCTTAACAACTGGCCTCTATCCTGAACTTACTTCACAGAGAGAATCATCATGAATAAAGATCAAGTTAAAGGCACAGTAAAGCAGGCTGCTGGTAAAGTGCAGCAAAAAACCGGCGAAATTATTGGCAGCGAGAAGCAACAAGCCAAAGGCGTCGGCAAACAAGTCGAAGGTAAAATCCAAAAAGGGTTTGGTGATTTGAAAGAAGGTCACAAATAGAACCCGTGTTAAAAGTGATGGAAAACTGCAGATGTTCTGACGCAATGGATTGCGTTATCTTCTTATAATCCTTTTCCAAATATTCCGCGTATTTATCATTTCTGTTTTGAACTCTTGTGCCCCTTGTTCTCTGGCAACGCGTAGCTTCGCTTGACTTATCTATTCGACAGGATTACTCATGTCCGATTGCTTCGTTCGTCGCAAAGATGAACTTTTGGCATTGCATGTTATGAATTCTGGAGTTTGTTATGGATACACATAAGTCGCCCTTACATTTTAGCGATAAATGCCAGCGGGTATTAGTAACTGGTGCTACGGGTTTTATTGGGCAATTACTGGTGCATGAATTGCTGGCGGATGGACATGATGTGCTTGTGCTAACGCGGCGGCCGAGTGTTGCAGCATCGTTATTTTCCGGCCGGGTTAAATGCATTACCAGTATGGATGAGTTGCCGGAAAACTACCCGCTCAATGTGGTGATTAATTTGGCGGGCGCGCGCATATTAGGATGGCGTTGGAGTGAGGCACGGAAAAAAGTATTGCTTGAAAGCCGTGCCGCTCTTACTAAAAAATTGGTTGAGTGGATTGCGCGGGTGGAGCATAAGCCGCAGCTATTATTATCGGCCTCTGCAATTGGTTATTACGGTATTCAGGCGCAGGGCGATACAACGGATTTAATTGAAACCCATTCACCGCAGCCCATTTTTATGTCGCAGTTATGTCAAGAGTGGGAAGCAGAAGCGCTACGTGCAAGGCAGCATGGTGTAGCGGTAAATATCATGCGCTTTGGTTTGGTGCTGGGTCATCAGGGCGCGTTACCGATGATGCTGTTGCCCATTAAATTAGGTATGGGTGGAAAGTTGGGCTCGGGTAAACAGTGGATGTCATGGATTCATGTGCAGGATCTTTTGCGCGGTATTGCACATCTTTTTCGGCTGCATTTGGATCAGGGGAAAACAGCAGGCAATATTTATAATTTCACCGCACCTGAGTCGCTTACCCAGCTTGAATTTAATCAACAAGCGGCCAGTGTGTTGCATCGCCCCTGCGGTATTCCTACTCCTGCCTTTGCGGTTCGATGGCTACTGGGCGAACAATCCGATTTATTATTGGAAGGGCAGAGGGTTATCCCGCATAATTTGCTTACATCCGGATTTTCTTTTGAATTTCCGACCGCAAAATCCGCACTGACAGAGTTGTGTGGGTGAATAACGAGCAAATTTATGACTAATGACCGGTCTAATCCCGATATAGAAAACTTCTTGACTGAATGCCAGCGAGCATTTGCAACGCATTCATTGCAGCGTTTGGTGCTATCCAAATACAAAGGCGATGATGCTGAGCTCACCCGCATTACCATCCGCCCGGTGCAGATCAAAGAGCAGAAACTGTTGTCGTTTTTATACGAGTACCGCACTAACCATGTGACTAAAAATCTGGCTATCCAAGAAGCGATTGCGCAATTGCAGCAGTGGCTGGGCAGTGATTTTCACAATGCGCATATGATTACCGATGACTGGGAAACACAGTTGAGTTTTAGTAAAAAAGGTAAGGTGCTGATTAATAAAAATCGCAATAAAAATTCAGCAAAAACGGGTGATGCTCAAGCGATACAACCTGAGCTCGCGCACAACCGCACCAAGCTGCGCTATGTGGAGCAAAATCGCCCTTATTTGCGCGAGTTGGGCATTACTGATGCGAATGGCCAGATTATTCCGGCCATGTCGCGCAAGTGGAAACAAATCAATAAATTTATTGAAGTTCTTTCGGCGGCGATTCATCACACGGGTTTGGATAAACGCAGCGAATTGCACATCGCCGATTTTGGTTCAGGCAAAGCCTATTTGACTTTCGCTGTGCATGATTATTTAACCGCAAATCTCGGTGTGAGTACCCAAGTGACGGGTGTAGAGTTACGTCAGGGTTTGGTGGATTTATGCAACCAAACAGCACAGAAGCTCTCGCTGACCGGAATTAAATTTGAACAGGGTGATGTGCAACATTTTTCCGCACAGGGCATTAATATCATGATTGCCTTGCATGCTTGCGATGTTGCTACTGATTACGCACTGAATATGGGTATTCGTACCGGTGCGGAAATTATTATGTGTTCCCCCTGCTGCCACAAACAAATTCGCCCGCAATTAAAAAGCCCGGCACTGCTCGCGCCGGTATTGCAACACGGCATCCATTTGGGGCAAGAAGCGGAAATGATTACCGATGGCTTGCGCGCGCTGCTGCTTGAGGCTCACGGTTATGATACGCAAGTGTTTGAATTTATCTCGCTTGAACACACTAGCAAAAATAAAATGATCCTCGCGCAAAAACGCACCTCGCAGTCACATAAAGGGCCGCGCGACAATACTGAAGTCTTGCAGCAGATTGCTGCGATCAAAGCATTTTATGGGATTGAAGAGCATTGTCTGGAAAGCCTGTTGCAGGCCGAACCTGTTTAAATAAGTGTGCTGGTATAAATAAAAAGCCCCGGCTATGCGTATAGTCGGGGCTTTTTGTTTGTGGCAATTGTTTTATTTCAAATTCATACAGCTCGCATAATAACTCACGCTGGCTGGCCAATCGGAGAAGATACCGATCACGCCGACATCTTTCGCCAGCACATGCAAGGCATCCATCATATCGCCATCGTTATTAATCGCCGGGTTAATTGTTTGGTAATACCAGCCGCCGCCATTTTTAAGCGGGCCTGAGCGCTCGAAAGACCAGGTAATAATTTTCAAACCGGCTTTTTTGGCGTTGCGTGCGTATTCAGACGGGATAATTTTATTGTTGTTGTCCAATGCCAGTAGCACCCAAATCGGTGGGGCGACGATGTTGAAACCTTCGTCGGCATACATTTGCAAATCAGTAGCGGTCGGTAAATCGGCAGTGGTATCTGCATCATCCAAATACACGGCTTGTTTACCAAATTCCGGTTCACTGGCGATCCAGTAACGAACATCCTGAATATCAAACGATTGCGCCCACACATCGCGTGCTTTTACGCCAGCAGCTTTGTATTCGTTAATCATTTGCTGCGCATACATCGCTTGCGTGTAGGTGCCTTCAAATGGCATAGATACGCTAGCGGATTTTAATTCGGGGGTCATTTTCACTCCGAGCTTTTTAAACAATTGAATGCTCTCGGCATGAGTCAGCAATGTACCTTTGTTTGCATATAAATCCGTACGCCAGTTGGCAGTGCCTTTTAAATATTCATCCACGCTAATGGCTTTCGGATTGAATGCATCCATTTTGCCTCGCAACGTTTTAAATTCGGCGAGGGTGATATCGCTGGTGCAGCAATTGGCGCTGGCCGCTTTTCCGCTCACTGGATCAAACGGAGAAAAATTCTGGTTGCATTTGCTGGCAAGTGGTGTGGCGAGAATATTGGTGGTGGTGTGCAGGTCGCATTGTGAATGACGGCACACGAGTTGTTTATCTTTAGTGAAGGTGACATCGCACTCCAAAATTCCTGCGCCCATTTTGGCGGCAGCTTCATAAGATTCTTTGGTGTGCTCGGGAAATTGCAATGGAGCACCGCGGTGGCCAATCGAGAAGTTGGTTTTTTTAACCGGGCTGTTTACACAGTTTTGTAATTTCTTTTTAAGAGGGCTTTCATCCATGTCGTTGACTAAAAAGAACGGGCGCGGCCCGAGCTGGATACTCGCGTTTTTATCATCATGTTTGTAGCGATGTTCGTCCTTGTCGCCGTGGGCGAAGGCGGTGAATGGGATAACCAATGTCAGCATTAACGCACTGGCAAGTAGATGGATTCGGCGCAGCATGGGAACCTCCTGGTGTGGGTTGGGTTTGTGGATAACCGTGCAACCCTAGCGCTGCAATGTGAAGGTAATTTGCTGGTTTGATGACAGATTGGTGATGCGCAATTGTTTTGAGTGCCTCGTCGCAGTTTGCTGAAATAAGGTGAAATACCAAAATATCCCATTTGCGTTAAGCTTGGTGTAATTTCATCGCTGCTGTTTTAAGGATTCTGATGTATGGCTAATTGTCTTACCCCTTTAGTTGTTCGATTGCTTACCTGTGCGACGGCAGGTGAGGCCAAGCCGATAGTGGATGAGCTGGTGCTGCGCTTGTGCGAAATCACGGATCTGGATTTGCATCCTGCACTTTTTCTTGATGAGCACGCCACTATCACTGCCCAAGGCAAAGCCGTGTCACCCACGACGGCGGCACAGTGTGCGGAGGATGTGCAGCGCACGCGGGTATTTATGCAGGGTGTGTACGCGGCGATCCAGCAGAAATTACAACAAAAAAATAATCAAACAATCGATGTGTTGTACGCGGGGACCGGCCCATTTGGCTTGTTGTTGATCCCGCTCTTGCCGTTATTGGATGCCGCTCAGGTGCGTGTAGCGCTGTTGGATATTCACGCGGAATCACTGACAAAATTGCAGCGACTCATTGACTACCTGGGCGTTGGTGATTTTATCCTGCAGTCTGAACAGGCGGACGCTTGTACATGGAAAACGGATCAACACTTTGATCTGATTATTTCCGAAACCATGCGCCAAGGGTTAATACAGGAGCCGCAGGTCAGTATTTTCAGTCATCTACAACAATTTCTAAAAAGCGATGGTTGGTTGGTACCGGAAATAATCCGTTTGGATTTATGGCTGAGCTCCGGTAATTCGTCTGCGGTGAGTGAATGCAAAAATCCTGATGTGCATTTGGGATCTGTGTTTCAGTTGGATAAAACCACCGCGATCAAATTGGGCAATGGTGATATTTCCTGCGCACATGGCAATTTATCGGTGCCGGATTATGCAGCTGCATTGCGGGATTTAAAATTAACCACGTTTATCCAGGTGTTTGGTGATCATCAACTACACGAGAACCAATCGCAACTCACGCTACCGCTTTATGAACGCAATGCACGCGTGCTGCCCAATTCCTTATTGCGTTTTCGTTATGAATTTGGGGCATATCCCCAATGTGTATTTGGCTATGAAAAACTACCTGAACCTGGCGATTCGCTATTGCCTGATAGCCTCGAAAAAAATGCGCAGGGCATTTATCACTTGCCACGGCTTTGGCACAAAATCCAATTGCGTAAGCAGGCCAGCGCTTCTGTAACCGCACAACAGCAGCTAGCGGATATTCCTGCTAATGAATGGCTGTTGGATCGCATTTTATTGGATCAATTGGGCGCGGGTCTTGAGCCTGCAATACAACAATTCTATTCCGCCAATGAACTTGCCGATGTTGAACGCTGGTTGGCCGGTGTGAATGACGGTGAAATTACCGAAGAGAAAATCCAGCGCACCAATCATGCGATCATAAATTTTATCGAGGATAAAAAAAGTGAATCCGAGGGTGAGGTAACACCACCCCTGGATGCGCAGCAGCTGGCGCATTGGGACGAACATGGCTATCTGATTATTCCCGGTGTGTTGTCTGCTGATGAATCTGCTGCGGCGCGTGCAGCTATATGGGATTTCTTGCAGATGAGCGAGGAAAATCCAGTTAGCTGGTATCAACCATCGGCACAAATGAAAAAAATTATGGTGCAATTATTTACGCACCCCGCACTGGAGGTCGCACGGCAGTCGAATTATATCCGCCGCATTTTCCAGCAGCTGTGGCAGCGTGAAGATTTGGTCATGACGACCGATCGAGTGGGGTTTAATCCACCGGAAACCGGACAGTGGCAATTTCCCGGGCCGGGAATTCATTGGGATGTGGAGTTAACGGCGCCGGTTCCCTTTGGCACTCAGGCGTTAATATATTTAACGGATGTGGCTGAAAACCAGGGTGCGTTTTGTTGTGTGCCCGGCTTCCATAAACAAATCGATAACTGGTTAGCAGGGCAGCCGCAGGGAATTGATTTGCAGGAGCAGGATTGGTCGCAATGGCCAGTTAAACCTATCGCCGCCAATGCGGGTGATTTGATTATCTGGCATCAGGCTTTGCCCCATGGCAGCAGCCCCAATCGCGCGAATTTTCCGCGCATGGTGCAATACCTGAATATGTATCGTTAAGTGGTGATTTGATCAGGTAGGAAAAATAACAAAACCCGGCGCAACAGGGCGCTGCGCCGGGATCTGGTGTTAACGACGGAAACCTCCTCCTCCCCCGCTTCTCATTGGGCGTGACATTTGGCGAGTGGCACCGCGCTGGCGCGACTCATAGGAGCGATTTAAATCCTGCCGATCAATCTGGCTGCGGGTGGTTTGTGTCTGCTGGGTAGAAGGGCGCGTGGTAGTGGGGCGCTCGGTTGGCAATTGTTTGGGCGTTTCCGGCAACTTGTTTTTGGTGGTAGCCGGGATGCGCTCGTTGATTGCCGGGACGTTATTCCTCTCTGGCAAGTTGTTTCGGGTGGTGTCGAAGTCGCGCTCCGATATGCTGGAGGACCAATTGCCGTTATCGCGCACTTGCCAGTCATCGCCCACGCGGCGTGCAACATTGCCACTTTTATCGGCAAATACATTGTTCTCCCTCTGTACGCTACGCGCCTGTTGCAGGCCGCGTTTGGTGGTGGCTGCATCGGCATTGCGCGCGCGGTTTTGTGGGCGCTGGTAAAGATTGTTGGCGGTATTGCCAACGCTGGCTCTATTGCCATTCCTGTTGGTGCCTCGCTCGTTCATGTAATTGCCAACTTTGTCACGATTGCCTGAATTGATTGAGTTGCCAATGTTGATGTCGCCGGTATTGATCCGGTTAACGTTGCGGTCAAAGTCATTGCCGTCCCAACAGCCGTTGCGGCAGCAGGGGTAATTGCCTTGCCAGCCTTGGCTCCAGCCAATGCCAACGCTGAAAAAACCATTGCTCCAGCTGAGGCCGACGTTCCAGCCAGTCCAGGGGTTGTAGCCTACATGCAGACCCCAGGTGGGTGGGTAGGGGTAGTAGCCGGCGCCCCAGTAAGGCGGGTAGTAGTAACCAGTGCCGTAATAGGGGGCGCCATAGTAAGGGTAGGCGCCGGTGTAGCCAGCGGTGTAGCCCACGTAGACCACCTCGGGCGTAGATTCATAGACTTCGACATAAGTGACGTTGTAGACCGGTGAGCTGGGTGGGATTTTGGCAATTTCTTCTTTGGGGACTTTATCGGCTACCACCCAGGGGCCAGTGGCAGCGGCCGAGGTAAACCAGACGCCACTATCCACCGCGTAGTAGCGATTCTCGATCAGCAACACTTGTGAGGCAGTGTTGACCGCGTAGGACACTTTGGTGCCAGCGATTTTTTCAAACTTGGGCGCGCCATCGTAGGTGACTGTCAGTTTGGCTTCGCTGCGTTTCACTGCAGTGGTGACCGGGATCTGTGCATCGAGCAGCGCTTCATCCGCCTCTTCGGTACCGGCGACCGATGTTCTCAAGCCGCCCAAGTCAGAGCCGGGGGGGATTTCTTTAAAACTGGCGGGCAGTTTGTCGGGGCGCACAAATACCCAGGGGCCCTTTTCGGTGCTGCTGTTAAACCAGCGGCCGGCGAGCAGCAAGTACATCTTGCCCGTAGCTGTCTCGCGCAGCCAGGGGGTTTCGGTGTTTTCGGCGTAGAGCAGTTTTCCGCCGGACAGGCTTTTCCATTTGGGTTTGCCATCGGAGGCAACTAATTCGGTCGGGATGGTGGCGGCGATAATTTTGGGTGGCTTGCTCGGGGCGGCTTGCTCGGTCTCCTGTTTGGGGATCATCTTAACCAGATCGGCGGGTGGTGATTGGGTGCTGGCCCAGGGGCCGGTGGCGGACTTGGCGCTGTACCAGAAGTCGCCGCTGGTGAGGTAAAAGGTGTTGGTTTGCTTATCCTGCGCCACCGCGAAGCGGGTATTGAGCGCGCGTTTGTAGTGGCTATTTTCAATGTCGGCAAAACGCGGTTGGCCATCGTAGCTGAGCAGTACGGCCAGCTCCTGGCTGAACACAATCTCGGGTGGATCATTTTTCAGACCATCTAGACTTTTCTTTTCCTGCTCTGCGTCTTTCAAGCTGGCTGATAATCGCTCCAGTGAAATGGTGTAGCCATTTTTAGGCAGGGCATTTTCAACCTCACTGGTAAACCGCGCCTCATGCTCTTCGGTGGAATCTGGCCAGCTGACGCGGGTCACTTTGAGATCGCGCACCAGGGCGGTACCGGCTTCAGTATCCGTATCCACGCGGGCGCTGAACCAGAAGGCGCCGAAAATAGGCTCTGGGCTTTTGGTGAGTTCCAGCGACATGGCCGCGCGTCCGCTAATGACGTTGCCTTCGAATTTTTCTGGCTGGAGTTGATAGATCACAATTTTGCCCTCAGGGATATCTATCTCCTTGGGCCAGTCGATCGCTTGGGCTAATAGGGGCAGAGCGCTGAGCATGAGGGCAAAAGCAGTTTTTACGATGGTGCCAGTCAATCGTTGCAAGAAGAGTCTGTGATTCATTCGTAGCTCCTGTGAATCAGCCGGGCGCTGTAAGTATCCGTCATCATGTTCTACCAGTTGTTATCCCCGGGGGGGATTTGGCAGTTGCAGCTAACTCCTTCATTCCAGGAGTCAATCAGAGTCTAGTCGTCAAAAGCCAAGAGTTAAACTGCTTTGCAAAGGCTGGCGCGCAATGCATCATTTTGGTTTTTCCCGGAGGTGGCAGGTTCAATTTCCGCTCAACTGCGGATGGCAATAAAAACACGATAAATTTTTTCTATAGGGTATGGATAGACTCGCGCTAACTGCCCGGTGGATACTCGCGCGCTGCACCTCAATCCACGTTGATAATCCAGACCGAGGGGGCAATGGATTCCATTAACAGGACGGCATTTAATAACCAGCAGGTCGTACATGAATCCCCTCGATCCTTTATCCGCCTATTCCCGCCAGCGTAGACAGCTATTGTTAGGCATGGCTGCGGCATCCACATTGCCTTTGGGGTTGACTGCTTGTTCGCCCGGTGAGGACAGCAATTTGTTGGTGGTGGGGGGATTGCCCGTTACCTGTAACCTGACCTTGCCGGTTGCCTGCGTTGCTAAAGCGACGGCGGGGACAGCGGGTGTGGGGTTCCAATACAGCAAATACAGCGGTTGGCCAGAGATCAAGGAATCGCTGATGACCGGACGCATCCAGGCCGCTTACATGCTGGCGCCGCTGGTGATGGACCTCACCACCAAAAAAATTCCGCTCAAGATTGTCTCCCTTGGCCATAGATCCGGTGCCGTGATCATGGTGCGCACGGATTCTGCCTACAAAACCTTTAGCGAATTGAAAGGCAAACGCATTGCGATCCCCAGTCGCTTTGCGGTGGATTTTTTATTCCTGCGCAAAATGCTGGCGCAAGAGGGCATGACCCATACCGATATTGAAATCGTGGAAATGCCGCCGCCGGATATGCCCGCCGCACTCTACGCCAATGCAGTGGATGCCTATTGCACTGGTGAACCCTTTGGTGCCGCTGCACAAAAAGCCGGTTACGCGCGCCCCTTGCGTATGACCCGCGACGAGTGGCGCAATTACATCTGTTGTGTACTTACTGTGCGTGAAGAGCTAATCCAGACGCAGCCGGAAGTGGTACAGGATCTGGTTAACCATGTGATGGGTGCGGGCGCTTGGCTGGATCAGGGCATGGTGAATCGCGAAAAAGCGGTGACCATCGCAGCGGGTCGCCAATATTTTAATCAGGACCCCAACATTATCCGCTTCGTAATGGAGAACCCGGAAGACCGGGTGACCTACGGCGATATGCGCATGATCAAAGATGAGTTTAATGAGTTGATG
>Ga0114942_1000559_pt1 | contig 10580 bp, 9 predicted proteins | sample LowerColdCreek_FD_88674 | JGI IMG/M metagenome (GOLD analysis project Ga0114942, IMG submission 88674) | Groundwater microbial communities from Cold Creek, Nevada to study Microbial Dark Matter (Phase II) - Lower Cold Creek | ecosystem: Environmental > Aquatic > Deep subsurface > Groundwater ... | reverse complement strand
TCCAGGCTGGTCAGTTGCTTCTCGGTTTCTTCGGTCGCACCGACGATGGCGGCCTTCTGCTTCTTGATGGCGCCGGCCGTGTCCAGCAGCAGCAGGTCGCGCACAGCGCGGGAAATGATGTTGACCTGGCTTTCAAGCGCGTTGGCCGCTGCAATCTTGACCAGGCTGGAATTGGCGGTACGGTCCAGGTCCTTGGCCAGGCGGTTCGCGTTGGTCGCGCCATAAAAGCCAATCGCGATCAACAGCAGAATCAGCAGGCCGAAGCTCACGAAGAGGCGCTGGCCGATGCGCAGTTGCGTCAGGAAGTTCATTCAGTTCTATTCCTTGTCGTGGTCTTCGGGTATCTGCGGCAGGCTGCCGCGGTGCAGTCCAACATGAACTCTAGGCCCGCATGCCCTTCTTGGGGCTGCCCCAGCGACGGGCCGCTGCGCAGTGTGTCGCGACCTGTGTCGATTTGCTTCCCGCGTCCTCACGCTCGCCGTGAAGTCGTTCACGACGGCCCAGCGCCCTGGCGCTAGCTGTGTCAACGAGCGGTGGCCGCAGCCCGCAAACGCAACACTTCGACGGCGTCGACCTCGCCTGCCGCATGGCCCCAGGACTGGCGCAGGTGGCTGGCCAGCGCCGCCAGTTCTTCCGCACCGAGCACGCCGGCAAACGGCGGCATCCCGTAGGGCCGCGGCTGGCCCGGCGTGGCCGGCGCGAACCCGCCGCGCTCGATGACGCGGATCAGGTTGGCGGCGCTGGCCTGGGTCACGAGGCGGCTGCCGGCCAGCGGCGGATAGGCCATGGCGCCGGCGTCGTTGCGGCGGCCCTCGCCTTGCTCGCCATGGCAGGCAACGCAGTGGTCGCGGTACAGGCTCGCGCCGCGTTCGAGGCGGCGCGGGTCGGGGTCTGCGGCCTGCGGCCGGGCGACGGTCTGCTCGGGCAGCGCGCGCAGGTAGGTGCTCATCGCGGCGAGGTCCGCGTCATTCAGCGCCGCCGTGCTGCCGAGCACGACCTCGGCCATCGGTCCTTGTGCCGTGTGGCCCTGCGCCTGCCCGTCGCGCAGCCAGCGCTGCAGCATCTCGTCGGGCCAGCGCTGCACGCCGGCTTCGTGCGGGTCCAGCAGCGAGGGTGCCACCCAGCCCAGGCCGGCGAGCAGGCCGCCGCGGAAGTCCGCCGCGCCGCCGTCGCCCCCCAGCACTCCGCGGCTGGCATGGCAGGCGCTGCAGTGGGCCAGGCCCTGGCTCAGGTAGGCGCCGCGGTTCCAGGCGATGTTCCGCGCCGGGTCGGGTTGATAGACGCCGGGCTTGAAGTACAGCGCCCGCCAGGCGGCGACGGCGAGCTGGCTCGTCAGGTCGCTGTTCCAGGGCCAGCGCAGTTCATGCCCGCGGCGCTCGGCGGCCACGGGCGGCTGTGCCTGCAGCCAGGCATGCAGCGAGTCGGCGTCCTCGCGTGTCACCAGCGTCGTGTTCGTGACCGGATGGGCCGGCACGAGCAGCCGGCCGTCGCGGCTCTGCCCGAGGTGCAGTGCGCGCCAGAAGTCGTCGGCGCTCCAGCCGGCCAGGCCGGTGGCGTGCGGCGTCAGGTTGGACGAGAAGACGGTGCCGAAGGGCGTGGGGATGGGCCGGCCGCCGGCCAGACGCTCGCCGCCGCGCGCCGTGTGGCAGCCGGCGCAGTTGCCCACCGCCGCCAGGTAGGCGCCGCGCTCCACGCTGGCCGTGCCTGCGGACGGTGGTGCCGCGTCGGAGAGGTTGCGTTGCCAGGCCAGCAGGCCGAAGGCGAGGGCCGCGAGCAGCGCCAGCGGCGCCAGTGCGATCAGCAGGCGCTTCATGGCGCGACACCTCCGCAGCGCATCGGCGCCGGGCCGGGCAGCGAGGGCGCGGGATGAGGGTCGGCGGGCAGGGGCTGGCCGGCGAGGTAGTGCGTCAGCGCGTTGATCTCGGCGGTGGTCAGTGCCTTGGCGATGTGTTGCATGCAGTCCGGTGCTTGCGCACGCCGCTGGCCGCTGCGCCAGGCGCCGAGCTGGCCGTTCAGGTAGTCGCGCGACAGGCCCAGCAGGCCCGGCACGGCCGGCTGCGCGCCGGTCAGCCGCTCGCCATGGCAGGCGGTACAGGCGGGCAGGCGGCGGGTGGCGTCGCCGTTGCGGATGAGCGCCTCGGCGCGAGCCAGCTCGGCGGCGGGCAGCGTGGGCCGTTGCGGCGGCGGGTAGGGCAGGTCCAGCGCGGCGAAGTGGCCGGCCAGCTCCTTCAGGTAGGCGTCGGACAGCGGCGCGATCAGCTCGCTCATCAGCCCGTAGTCGCGCCGGCCGTCGCGGAAGTTCAGCAACTGGTTGTACAGGTAGCCGGCCGGCTTGCCCGCCAGGCGCGGGTAGTAGCCGTCGGGCGCGGCGCGGCCCTCCTTGCCATGGCAGCCGGTGCAGGCCATGGCGCGCTGCGCGAGCGTGTCGGGGACGGGGTTGGCTTGGGTGGCAGCGCTGGCGAGCATCAGCAGGCTGGTGGCCAGAGCGGTGAACAGGGATGAAGGCATGGGCCCAGAGTGTGGCATTCGCTCAGCGGCTTGATCGTTGCGGCCGCCTTGGCGGCAGGGCGGGCCCCTAGCATGCGACGCCATCGTCCGCATCCAGGCCTGATCATGTCCCTCACTGCTCCGCTGCCCCTGCTTGTCGTCCTGCTGGTCTTGTCGAGCGGTGTGCAGGCGCGTGAGCGAACGGACTGGTCGGCCGGTTGGCGCTTCACGCAGGGCGACCCGGCCGGCGCGCCGGCCTTGCACGCGCAGGACTTCAAGCCCTGGTTGCTGGCCCAGGCCGCGCCCTTGCTTGCAGTGGCCCCGCCGGCACCGCCCGCCGGGCCGGCACCGGGCGAGGCGCTGGCCTATGCCCAGCCGGGCTTCGACGATGCCGGCTGGCGCCTGCTGGACCTGCCGCACGACTGGGGCGTGGAGAGCGGGTTCGTGCAGGCGCTGCCGGGCGAGACCGGCAAGCTGCCCTGGCATGGCGTGGGCTGGTACCGCAAGCGCCTGGCGCTGCCGGCTGCCGATGTCGGCAAGCGGACGGTGCTGGAGATCGACGGCGCGCTGGCCAATTCGGCCGTCTATTGCAACGGCCGCCTGGTGGGCGGCTGGCCGTACGGCTACACCTCCTTCCAGGTGGACCTGACGGGCTGCCTGAAGCCGGGCGCCGACAACAGCCTGGCGATCCGCCTGGACAACCCGCGTGACTCCTCGCGCTGGTATCCCGGCGGTGGCCTGTACCGCCATGTCTGGCTGACACGCACCGAGGCCGTCCACGTGCCGGCCGGGGCGGTGTTCGTGCGCACGCCCGAGGTGTCGGCCGAGCGCGCCAGCGTGGCGGTGCAGACGGCTGTGGCCAATGCGTCGGGCAAGCCGGCCCGGGTGAGCGTGGCGCTGGAGGTCTACAAGGCCGACGCCCAGGGCCGCCCGGTCGGTGCCGCCCTGGCGCGCTCGCGTGAGCAGGCGCGCACGATCAAGCCCGGTGCACGCGCGCCGCTGGACTTCGACCTGGCGCTTGCGCGGCCTGCGCTGTGGGATGTGACAACGCCGCAGCGCCATGTCGCGGTCACCGTCGTGAAGCGGGGCCGGCGCGTGCTGGACCGCGTGGAGACGCCTTTCGGCGTGCGCCGCATCGCCTTCACGGCGGACGACGGCTTCCACTTGAACGGCAGGCGCGTGGAGCTCAAGGGCGTGTGCATGCACCACGACCTGGGCGCCTTGGGTGCGGCGTTCAATGTGCGCGCCGCCGAGCGGCAGCTGGAGCTGCTGCGCGAGATGGGCTTCAACGCGCTGCGCACCACCCACAACCCGCCGGCACCCGAGCTGCTGGAGCTGACCGACCGCATGGGCATCCTGGTCATCGACGAGCTGTTCGACACCTGGACGCAGGCCAAGAAGCGCAACGACTACCACCAGCATTTCGCCGACTGGTCCGAGGCCGACCTGCGCGCCTGGGTGCGCCGTGACCGCAACCGCGCCTCGGTCATCCTGTGGAGCACGGGCAACGAGATCCACGAGCAGGGCATGCCGCAGGGGCCGGCGGTGTCTGCGCGCCTGACCGCGCTGGTGAAGGAGGAGGACCCGACGCGGCTGGTCACGGTGGGTGCCAACATCGTGCGCGGTGGCTACAACGGCTTCCAGCAGACGGTGGACGTGTTCGGCTTCAACTACAAGCCCCACGAGTACGCCAAGTTCCGCGCCGCCAACCCGACCCAGCCGCTCTATGGCGCCGAGACGGCCTCCACCGTCAGCTCGCGCGGCGAATACCTCTTCCCTGTGGACGACAACAAGGCCGGCGGACTGATGGGTTATCACGTCAGTTCCTACGACCTCTTCGCGCCGCCCTGGGCGACCACGCCGGACACCGAGTTCCGCGCGCAGGACCAGCACCGCTTCGTCGCCGGCGAGTTCGTCTGGACGGGCTTCGACTACCTCGGCGAGCCCACGCCCTTCAACGACGACGCGACCAACCTGCTGAACTTCCACACGCCGGAGGAGCGCCAGCGAGCCCAGGACGAGATCGCGCGGCTGGGCAAGCTGCAGATGCCGTCGCGCAGCTCCTACTTCGGCATCCTGGACCTGGCCGGCTTCAAGAAGGACCGCTTCTACATCTACCAGGCGCGCTGGCGGCCCGAGCTGCCCATGGCCCACATCCTGCCGCACTGGAACTGGCCGGAGCGCGTCGGCCAGGTCACGCCGGTGCATGTCTACACCTCGGGCGACGAGGCCGAGCTGTTCCTGAACGGCCGCTCGCTCGGCCGGCGCCAGAAGGCCGAGGGTGAATACCGGCTGCGCTGGAACGACGTCGTCTACGAGCCGGGTGAGCTGCTGGTGGTGGCCTACAAGGCGGGCAAGGAATGGACGCGCAGCCGCGTCGCGACGACCGGCGCAGCCGAGGGTCTGCAACTGGCCGCCGACCGCGCCGCCATTGCCGCCGACGGCCGCGACCTGGCCTTCGTGACCGCCACGGTGGTCGATGCCGCTGCCCAGCCCGTGCCGCGCAGCAAGCCGCAACTGTCGTTCACGCTGGACGGCCCGGGCGAGATCGTCGCCACGGACAACGGCGACCCGACCGACCACACCGGCTTCAAGTCCAACGAGCGCAAGGCCTTCAACGCGCTGGCGCTGGCCATCGTGAAGCTCAAGCCCGGCGCGACCGGGCCGGTGACGCTGCGGGTGACCTCCGACGGGCTCAAGCCCGCCGAGGTCGTGATCCGCCCGCGTTAGGCGCGCGCGCCGAAGATCGCCGAGCCGACGCGCACCATCGTCGAGCCGGCGCGGACGGCGTCTTCCAGATCGGCGCTCATGCCCAGCGAGAGCGTGTCCAGCGCCAGCCCCTCGGCCTTCAAGGCCGCGAACAACGCCGCCATCGCCTGGTGCTGGGCCAGCGCGCCTGGCCCGGGCTCGGGCACGGCCATCAGCCCGCGCAGCGTGAGCCGTGGCAAGGCAGCGACCTGGTGTGCCAGCGCAGCCACCTCGGCCGGCAGCAACCCGCTCTTGCTGGCCTCGGCGCTGATGTTGACCTGCAGGCAGATGTTCAGCGGCGGCCTGTCGGCCGGGCGCTGCTCGGACAGGCGCTGTGCAACTTTCAGCCGGTCTACCGAATGCACCCAGTCGAAGCCCTCGGCCACGGGCCGCGTCTTGTTGGACTGCAGCGGGCCGATCAGGTGCCACTCGATCTGGCCGCGCAGGTCGGCCAGTTCCTCGACCTTGGCCAGGCCCTCCTGCACGTAGTTCTCGCCAAAGGCGCGTGCGCCGGCCGCGAACGCCTCGCGCACGGCCGAGCCGGGGAAGGTCTTGCTGACGACCAGCAGGCTGACTGACTCCGGCGCGCGGCCGGCTGCGACGCATGCCGCAGCAATACGGTTTTTGGTGACTTGGAGGGAATCCGAGATGGCCATAATCAGACGAGGACTTGTAGGTAAACCATGGACATCACTCAGCTGCTGGCATTTTCGGTCAAGAACAAGGCCTCGGACTTGCACCTCTCGGCCGGCCTGCCGCCGATGATCCGCGTGCATGGCGACGTGCGCCGCATCAATGTCGAGGCGCTGGACCACCGCGCCGTCCACGACATGGTGTACGACATCATGAACGACACCCAGCGCAAGATGTACGAGGAGACGCTGGAGGTCGACTTCTCCTTCGAGATCCAGGGCCTGGCGCGCTTTCGCGTCAACGCCTTCAACCAGAACCGCGGCGCAGGCGCCGTGTTCCGGACGATTCCGAGCAAGATCCTGTCGCTGGAGCAACTGGCCGCGCCCAAGGTGTTTGCGGATCTGGCGCTCAAGCCGCGCGGCATGGTGCTGGTGACCGGCCCGACCGGCTCCGGCAAGAGCACGACGCTCGCGGCCATGGTCAACCACCTCAACGAGAACGAGTACGGCCACATCCTCACCATCGAGGACCCGATCGAGTTCGTGCACGAATCCAAGAAGAGCCTGATCAACCAGCGTGAGGTCGGCCCGCACACGCACTCGTTCGCCAACGCCTTGCGCTCGGCGCTGCGCGAAGACCCGGACTGCGTGCTCGTGGGCGAAATGCGCGACCTGGAAACCATCCGCCTGGCGCTGACCGCGGCCGAAACGGGCCACCTGGTGTTCGGCACGCTGCACACCTCGTCGGCCGCCAAGACGGTGGACCGCATCGTCGACGTCTTCCCCGCTGCCGAGAAGGAGATGGTGCGGGCGATGGTCTCGGAGTCGCTCGTGGCCGTCATCTCGCAGAGCCTGTGCAAGTTGAAGGACGGCTCGGGCCGTGTCGCGGCGCACGAGATCATGCTGGGCACCTCGGCCATCCGAAATCTCATCCGCGAGAACAAGGTGGCGCAGATGTACTCGTCCATCCAGACGGGCAACTCGCAGGGCATGCAGACGCTGGATCAGAACCTGACGGACCTGGTGAGGCGCAACATCATTTCGCCTGCAGAGGCGCGTTCCAAGGCGAAGTTCCCTGAGAACTTCCCCGGCTGAAGCACAAGGACATCGACATGGAACGCGACCAGGCCTCCAAGTTCATCAACGACCTGCTGCGACTGATGCTGTCGCGCAAGGGCTCCGACCTCTTCCTCACGGCCGAGTTCCCGCCGGCCATCAAGGTGGACGGCAAGATGACCAAGGTCTCGCCCCAGCCGCTGACCGGCCAGCACACGCTGCAGCTGGCGCGGGCCATCATGAACGACAAGCAGGCGGCCGAGTTCGAGCGCACCAAGGAGTGCAATTTCGCGATCTCGCCGCACGGCATCGGGCGCTTTCGCGTCAACGCCTTCATCCAGCAGGGCCAGGTGGGCCTGGTGCTGCGGACCATCCCGTCCACGCTGCCCACCATCGAGTCGCTGGACCTGCCCGTCGTGCTGCGCGAAGTGGTGCAGCACAAGCGCGGGCTGGTCATCGTCGTGGGCGCCACGGGCTCGGGCAAGAGCACGTCGCTGGCCGCGATGATCGACGAGCGCAACGAGACGACCTACGGCCACATCGTGACCATCGAGGACCCGATCGAGTTCGTGCATCCGCACAAGAACTGCATCGTCACGCAGCGCGAGCTGGGCATCGACACCGACAGCTGGGAGGCGGCGCTGAAGAACTCGCTGCGCCAGGCGCCCGACGTCATCCTGATGGGCGAGCTGCGCGACCGCGAGACGATGGACCATGCCATCGCCTTTGCCGAGACCGGCCACCTGTGCATGGCCACGCTGCATGCCAACAGCGCCAACCAGGCGCTGGACCGCATCATCAACTTCTTCCCCGAAGACCGCCGCCAGCAGCTGCTGATGGACATCTCGCTGAACCTGCGTGCGCTGGTCAGCCAGCGGCTGCTGCCGCGCCGCGAGGGCAAGGGCCGCGTGGCGGCCGTGGAGATCCTGCTGAACACGCCGCTGATCTCCGACCTCATCTTCAAGGGCGAGATCAGCGAGATCAAGGAGCTGATGAAGCGCTCGCGCGAGCTGGGCATGCAGACCTTCGACCAGGCGCTGTTCGACCTGTACGAGGCCGGCAAGGTGACCTACGAAGACGCGCTGCGCAACGCCGACTCCGTCAACGATCTGCGGCTGCAGATCAAGCTGAACAGCGAGCGCGCACGCAGCGGCGACCTCTCCTCCGGCACCGAACACTTGACCATCCTCTGACCATGACCACTCGCAGCTACGACCCCGTTCCCGCCCGCCGCGTCGCCTTCCTGGGCCTGGGCGTCATGGGCCATCCCATGGCCGGCCACCTGGCGCGGGCTGGTCATCAGGTCACGGTCTACAACCGCACGATGGCCAAGGCCGAGGCCTGGGCCCAGGCGTACGGCGGCGCCTTTGCCGCGACACCGGCCGAGGCGGCGAAGGGCGCGGAGTTCGTGTTCTGCTGCGTCGGCAACGACGACGACCTGCGCTCGGTCGTGCTGGGAGAGTCCGGGGCATTCCACGGCATGGCGCCGGGCGCGGTGTTTGTCGACCACACGACGGCTTCCGCCGAAGTCGCCCGCGAGCTGCAGGCTGTCGCCGCAGCGCGCGGCCTGCACTTCATCGACGCGCCGGTCTCCGGCGGCCAGGCCGGCGCCGTCAATGGCGCGCTGACCGTCATGTGCGGTGGTGACGCAGCGCCGTTTGAATCCGCGAAACCGCTCGCGCTGGCGTTCGCGAAGGCCGTCACGCTGCTTGGCGGCCCGGGCTCGGGTCAACTGGCCAAGATGGTCAACCAGATCTGCATCGCCGGCCTCGTGCAAGGCCTGGCCGAAGCAGTGCGCTTCGGCCAGAACGCGGGCCTGGACATGGCCCAGGTGCTGGACGTCATCGGCAAGGGCGCCGCGCAGAGCTGGCAGATGGACAACCGCGGCAAGACCATGGTCGAGGGCAAGTTCGACTTCGGCTTCGCAGTGGACTGGATGCGCAAGGACCTCGGCCTCGTGCTCGACGAAGCGCGCCGCAATGGCTCGCGCCTGCCGGTGACGGCGCTGGTGGATCAGTTTTACGCCGACGTGCAGGCCCAGGGCGGGAACCGCTGGGACACGTCGAGCCTCATCAAGAGGCTCTGACGCTCACGATTTCTTCGGGAGAGTTCGTGCGAGCTCATCCTCGCTGATGATCTCGAACGCCCGCACGACCTTCTTGACGCCGCCGACCTGGCGCGCAATCTCGGTGGCGCGGTTCGCTTCGCGCTCGGTCACGCGGCCCAGCAGGAAGACCTCGCCGCGCTCCACGACCACGTAGAAGGCATTGCTGTGCAGGTCGCGCGCGTCGATGAGCTGGGCCTTGACCTTGCTCTTGATGACGACGTCGTTGGAGCGGGTGCTCAGCGAGCTGTGCATCGTCACGGCGACTTCGTTCATCACCCGGCTGACGTTCTCGACACCGCCGACGATGCGCTCGACCTCGGCCCGGTCGGCCTCGTTGCGGGCCTCGCCGGTGATCAGCGCGACGCGGTTGTAGCTGTTGACGTTGATGTGGACCTTGTCGCCGAGCTGCTCGCGCAGGCGGGCGCCGGCCTTGACCTCGATGGTCTGGTCCTCCAGCTGGGTGCCGGAGGTGCGGCGGTCGGTGGCGACGCTGACGCCGCCCACCATCGCGCCGCCGATCAGCAGCGGCGCGCAGCCGGTGGCAAGCAGGCTGGCGAGGACGGCGGCGAGGATGGTGGCTGTGGAGGTCAGGGGGAGTTTTTTCATGGATCTTCCGGTGTGGGTTACTCGTCGCTGCCCAGCAGTTGCAGGTCGATGGCGTCTGCCAAGGCATGCAGCAGCACGCGCTGGGCTTCCACAACGCGCGGCTCGCGGCCGTGGCTGACGCGGATCTGGATGTCGGTGTCCTGCAGCACGCCGCGCCACTCGTCGGCGCCGCCCGGCGGCTGGGATGTGAGCGCGATGATGCTCATCTCCTGCGCATGGGCCACGGCCAGCACGGGCTGCCACGCGTCGCGCTGTTCGCGCAGCGGCTCGATCATGATGAGCACGTCGCCCGGGTGGCCATGGGCCTGCAGCAGGCGGGTCAGGTCCAGCCCGGCGGCCTCACGCGCCTGGGCGGCCAGGCTCCACGCGGCCAGGCCGGGGCGCTCCTGCTCGAAGCGGCCGGCCAGGCGGGCGGCGAGGTAGTCGGCGTCCATGCTGGCCAGCCCGTGCGCGGCGCACAGGATGCGGTTGCCGCCGGTGATGGCGTCCACCACCATCTGCGCGGCCATCGCCAGGGGGCGGGCCAGTTGTTCGGCGGCCTGGTAGAGCAGGTCGGCGCTCTCGAAGAATTGCTGCTGTATTCGCTGTTCGATCATTGGGGCCGGATCATAGTCAGCCGGTGTCGAAGGCTCCCTGGAGCCAGGTGAGTTGATCGCCGTCGATGGCCACGACGTCAAAGCGGCAGGGCGGCGGCGTGGCATGGCGCAGCAGGTAGTGCTGTGCGGCGTAGATGAGGCGCTGCTGCTTCTTGGCCGTGACGCTGGCGGCTGCGCCGCCATGCGAGGCATCGGCCCGCGCCCGCACCTCGACGAAGACCAGCGTGCCGTCGCGGTCCGTCATGACCAGGTCCACCTCGCCGGCGTGGCGGCCGGGGCCGGCGGCGACTCGATAATTCCGCTCCAGCAGGCGCAGGCCGGCGCGCTCAAGATGCGCCAGCGCCGCGT
>Ga0114942_1000558_pt1 | contig 10581 bp, 10 predicted proteins | sample LowerColdCreek_FD_88674 | JGI IMG/M metagenome (GOLD analysis project Ga0114942, IMG submission 88674) | Groundwater microbial communities from Cold Creek, Nevada to study Microbial Dark Matter (Phase II) - Lower Cold Creek | ecosystem: Environmental > Aquatic > Deep subsurface > Groundwater ... | reverse complement strand
GGCCTGCACGGCCCGCGCTGGTCGGACCCCACGCTGCTTGACGTCGCGACGCTGAGCCTGCCCACCAAAACCGACGGCGACCTGATGGACGAGACGTTTCCGGGCGCCATCGAACTTACCCTCGAACTGCTCGGTGACCAGGTATCGACTGAGGATGCCGCGACGCTGCGCGCGCTGGCGCCCCTGGTCGGCTACTGGGTAGCGTCACGCCCCGCGCCCTATGCGCTGGTGCACGGCGACTACCGGTTGGACAACCTGTTGTTCCCGCCCGATGGACCGGGGGTCCGGGCGGTCGACTGGCAGTCAGTCTCCCTGGGCCTGCCCGCGCGGGATGTCGCTTACTTTCTCGGCACTGGCCTGACCGCCATGGACAGGCGTGCGCACGAGCAGGACCTGATAGCGGCTTATCACGCGGCACTCACCGACCACGGCGTAACAGGCTACTCCTTCGCGCAGTGCTGGGACGACTATCGTTACGGCATGCTGCAGGTCCCGCTGATCATCGGTTACGGCTGCGCCTATGCTGCCAGCCGCACCGAGCGCGGCGACCGGATGTTCGCAGTAATGATCGAGCGCGGTTGCGCGGCAATCCGTGAGCTGGGGACGATCGCCGCGATAAGGGCGTAACTGCAGGCGATTATCTCTAACACTGGGAGGGACACGGATGACGACACTCGAAGCGCGCCTGCAACGGCTCGAGGACCGCGACGCCATCCACCAGCTATTCATCGAAGGCCTGGGAGAGAGGAGCCGATGATCGAATGGGTCCCAGGGGACACGTTTGCCCTCGATTTTCCTGCACATATCGGATCACTGCAGACGGGTGGTGAAACCTTTTTAACCCGCGCATTTCAAGCCACCGGAGCCCTGTCAGTGGATAATCGCGTTGCGCGAATAACCCGATTCGAAGAATGCCCGGGCGGCAGTACCGGACGCAAACTGCTGCTGTCAGTAGAGTATGAGACACCAACGCCCCACCTGCACACTGATCTGTTCGTTAAGTTTTCTCGCGATTTCACTGATGAAATCCGCGACCGAGCGCGTACCCAGATGGAACGGGAAGTGCAATTCGCGCTGCTGTCGCGCAGTCCTGCATTTCCCATTGCCGTCCCCTCCTGCTATTTCTCCGATTATCACCAGGCATCGGGCACGGGCATTTTAATCACCCAGAAGGTGGCGTTCGGGAGCGGTGGCATTGAGCCGCATTATGAAAAATGCCTTGATTATGCGATGCCCGAGCCACTGCAACACTACAAGGCGCTGATCAGTGCTCTCGCACGGCTTGCGGGAACACACAAGGCGGGCCGTCTGCCCACCATAGTCGAACAACACTTCCCCTTTGATGCGAGTAAATTATCCGTCAGTCAACGCAAGCTCTATACGCCGCAACAAATCGCCAACAGAGTTGCCCGCTATTCCGACTTCGCGGCAAGCTATCCGCAACTGCTGCCGGAAAATATTCGCTCAGCGCAATTCATTGCCCGATTGTCGGAAGAGGCACCGCGTTTCATGCCACTCGTACCTGCGGCCACCGAGATCCTCGCGAGCCAGCCTGAGTTTATCGCCCTGTGTCACTGGAACGCCAACATCGATAACAGCTGGTTCTGGCGCAACAATGCAGGAGATCTCGAGTGTGGCCTGATGGATTGGGGGAATGTCAGCCAGATGAACGTAGCCATGGCGTTGTGGGGGTGCCTGAGCGCAGCAGAGACAGACCTCTGGAACAATCACCTGGAGGAACTCCTGCAGCTGTTTACACTCGAGTTTGAGAACTGCGGCGGTGGGGCACTGGACATGGATGAGCTGAAACTGCATATACTGCTTTACGCCGGCACGATGGGCCTCGCCTGGCTGCTGGATGCGCCAGCGCTGCTTGTTAAACTGATCCCCGACCTGGCCGACGTCAACAGCCGCTTCGATCCGCGCATTGCGGAGGTCGAGGCCGCGCGCGCCCAACTGCAGATCATGAGCGTATTTCTACATTTCTGGGAAACACAGGATTTGGGGAAGCTTCTTGACTGGTTGCACTTTCACCAAAACCGCTGAAGCGGGTCACGCCCAGTCGAGTTCTGTCCCCAACAGCGGACATAACGACCTGTGCATCACGGCGGCAGGGTCAGTACAAACAGGGCGTTGCCCGGCCCCGCCTGATAGCGGCCATCGATGCCCTGGAACGTGGCGTATCCCGAATTGACCAGCAGACCGTCGCCCGCCACCACCACGCCGACGGAATCAATCGTGCCGCCATTGCCGGATACACCGTTGATATCGGAAAGGGCGACAGCGGTCTCCAGTGACCAGCGTTCGCTGCCATCATCGGTGTCGAAGGCCCTGACGACGCCGTCCAGTGAGCCGGCGAACAGCAGGTCGTTGCTGACGGAGAGCGATGCCGAGTACAGGGACTGAGTCGACACGCCATTGAACGTGTGCTGCGGATGAATTTCCCACTCGATGGCGCCACTGTTGAGATTGAGGGCGTAAATGCCCGGCCTGGCGCCTGGAATCAATTCCGCTTCACCGCCGGCGGCTTTGTCAATATTGAAGTCCGTGGCAGCAACGTAGACGCGCCTTTTGTCGACCGCCATGCCCCAGTGAATCCCACCCAGCGTTGACCCCAGGCTGACTTTGTTGGACCAGTTCAACACACCCGTCGCCGCTTCAATCGAATACACGACGCCGCCCTTGTCGCCGGCGATCAGGGTATTGCCATCATCGAGCAGTATCGGCGCGGCGCCAAAGTCAAAGTCGTGTCCCGCGGGATGCGAGCACCGCAGGGATTCCGGATTGCTGCAATGCCCGTTCCAGGTGTCCGCCTCCCGCGCCTGGAAAATCCAGTTCACTGCGCCGCTGTCCATGTCCAGGGAAATGATGGCGTCCGAGGTATTGGTCGCCGGTTCCGTGTAGTTCTGGCCGGTGCCGATGTAGACGGCATTGCGTTTGCTATCGATGGTGGGCGTCGCCCACACCGGCGCTCCGTTGGGACCGATGCGTTCACCCGGCAACACCGTTTCTGTAGCTTCTGCGGTGGTGTGATAGTCCCATAGCAGGTTGCCGGTTGTGGCGTCCAGCGCAACCAGCATGCCGTGGCTGCTGCAACAGGCATCGCGCAGGAAAACCGTTGCGAGCACTTCCTTGCTGGAGACAGGCACGAACAGTTTGCCCTGGTGATACTGCATACCCCCCGTAACGAAGTGCAGGAAGGGTATGGTGCCCACGAATTTTTGCCACAGTGGTGCGCCGGTCTGCGCGTACACGGCGTAGACGTAGCCGTTGAAATCTGCCGCGTACACGACCGCCGGCACATTATCGCCCGCGGGCACGAACAGAATGGAGCTCGAGCGAAAATCAGCGCCTGCCGCCGGGTTGGAAAATGCCCAGTACTGGCAACCCGATTGTCGGTTGAGGGCGAGCAGTTGCCGCCCGGAAGTCATGAAAATTGTCTGCGCGGTCACCGCCGGCGCACCGCGCTTTTCCTTGACGCCGGTTTGGGTGTGGAGAAAATTCACGGTTAGCTGATCGACATTGGCTGAGTCGATCAACGAGGGCTGGTTGCGCGTATTCGCGTGATTGAACCCGAAGCCGCTGACGATCAGCGGCGCATTCACGTCCACACTGCCAGAGCAGGCTCCGCCTCTCGGCTGGGGTGGTGATTCGTAGGCGAGGAAAGCGAATGCCGGATCGAAGTTGGTTTCGTTATTGCTGAAATTGGTTTCGTTATTGCTATTGCTGCAGGCGGTCAGGAATTGTAGCAAGAGGACAAGTAGGACTATGGCACGCATCGTAATCCTTCTATTGGCGAGTAACCCGCGACTATATCATTCCTCTGTCCCAAGACCAATTGACTAACTCAACCGACACTGCCTGGTTTGAAAAGTATAGAGGGATAAAAGGGCTATACGGGGAGATTTTCCTCCAGATTCCCGATGCTTTACATGAATTGATCGCCGAGTGCCTGCCCCGCTTTATCGGGCATGGCCACCGAGTTTGCTGAAATCGCGCTTGCAGCTCACTATGAACGTAATCTGCAATGGAAGTGCTGCCCTGTCAGGTCCCTTTCGAACAAACTCCGGAGAAGGGCCGAGGTTGATCAAGATGCCGCCGACCGGACTCCATAAGTATGTGACGGCGTATCGCAGGTGTGTGCCGCAGCGGTCGATAGTCCAGTGCTCCAATGCCTTTGATGATTCATCTGCGATAACCTCATGATTTATGACCTTGCGTTGATTGCATGCGCAGTCCTCGAGTCCATCCATGCCTAGTACAAGCGCGAGAGTGTCGCTTTCCAATTGAGGATAGGCTGTTGTCTTCCCCGGAAGTGAAGGCTTGGGGGCAGGACCTGCTGCGCATCCGCTTATAAGAAGCGCGACTGAGGTGAAACCGCAAGCGCGGAACAAATACGTGTTCTTCAGGGCGTCCTCCAAGTGCCTAACGCCGCCGCCACGGGCGCAGCGTCGGACGGCCTTGCCTTGTTATGCTACGGACTCAGTACTGACGTCCCAGCCTGGAAACACGAGTACCGCCGGATGACATTTTAGGGCCCTTGCAAGCACCTTAGCTCGCTCTACACCAAGATTTACTCGTTCCCTTTCGATTGCTGAGATTGTGGACTGGGGAATACCAGCAGCCTCTGCAAGTTGATTCTGGCTGAGCTCTTGTAACTCGCGCATAATTCGAACCGACTCCCCAGGAGAGAGACGGATACGGCTTTTTGCTTTCTGAAACTCGCTCATTAGGATTTCCTCCTGTAGTCGTGCGGTGTTATTTCGACTACATAAACTTTCAGTTGATCTCCTTCGATCTGATAAATCACTCGGTACTGTTGGTTGAGACGAGAAGACCGGAAACCCTTCCACTCACCCCGGAGAGCCTCATCCCGGAACCCCTGAACCAACTTTAGACCGGTAGGTCCTGATATTTCTACGATGTCTTTCCATTTCTCATAGCGCTTTTGTATCTCAAATGGCGCCTTGGATAGTTGCTTCTCCAGTCGCCGGTGTTCATAGATAATCCACATACCATAAAAAGTATATATACTATATTGGGTATGTCAATATTCGGGCAGAATAACGCTCAGCGCAGCGGCGGCCAAGCCGCCCGCCATGGGAACCGACGCGAGCTCACCCCTCCGATAGGCGGCGAGCCGGAACTCAGCCTCCAAGGCCCAGAGCGCATCGATGCTGCACAACTGGCACAGTCATACGCCAACGACCTGCACACCATAGTACAGGTGCCGGAGTTGGAAGTGGAACAGGACCGGGATCTGCTGCGTTCCCGGCAACGCCTGATGCATCAGCGGGAACAAGTACGTCGCCAACTACAGGCGATCCTGCGCCGCAACGGGCTGCACTACAAAGCCGAGACCCAGCAAAAAAAGCCACTGGATGAAAGTGCACCACAGCTGGCTGGAACGAACGATTGCCGCCCAACCGGGGAGCCTCAGGTCCAACCTGGAACTCCAGTATCGCCAGTTGCTCGGTCCCTTGATAGAAGGTGTTGGTTTGTCAGCCTTCCAACAGACCGAATATATCGGTAATATAACCGATATATTCGGTAATTAGTGGAAGGAACACGATTATGCTGGAAGCCGTATTAGGAAGCGAGGGCGCTGAACGGGTATTAATGTTTCTTGCTGCTCGCAACAAGGGCTATGCCAAAGAAATCTCGGACTTCTGGAAAATGCGTGTGTCTACCTGCCAGAGTCAACTTTCGCGCCTGGAGCGAGATGGATTACTGACGTCAGAGAAATCTGGCCGCACCAAGGTCTATAGCTTTAACCGACGGTATGCATTCTCAGAGGATGTACAGAACCTTCTGTTGAAGGCGCTCAGCTTCTGTCCGCAAGACCTACAGGACGATTTAAACTACAAACGCAAGCGTCCGCGGCGCAGCGGTAAACCGCTGTGATGGAAATCAGCCAACTCACTCGCGCCGAATTGGCGGCATTGGTCGTCGAGACCCTGGCAATAGCCGGGATCGAAGTGGTATTGGTCGGAGGGTCGTGTGTGTGCGTCTACACCAACGAACGCTTTGCTTCGTTCGACCTGGACTTCATCGACCTGACTTACGCACGCAAGAAGGCGATTGCCGCGGCGTTGGCAAATATCGGCTTCAAACCCAAAGGATCCACCCGATACTTTGTGCAGAAAGATTCCCCGTGGGTCCTGGAGTTTCCTACCGCGCCGCTCGCGGTGGGCCACGAGCAGATAAAACGTTCCCAGGTGGCGAAACTGGTGACCGCTATAGGCACTATAAAGCTGCTTAGCCCGACTGACTGCACCAAGGACAGGCTGCTCAATTATTATGAATATCAAGATCAGCAGTGTCTGGAACAGGCGAAAGACGTCGCCCGTTCACACCCGGTCAATTGGTCTTCCCTGAAAAAGTGGCATGAAGGTGAGGGCTATGCCGATCGCTTTCGCGCGTTTAAAAAGCAGGTAGAATCATCACAGAAAAAATCAGGGAAAGGGACAACACTATGCATTGGGAAGCAATTGGCGCGGTAGGGGAGATTGTCGGCGCACTGGCCGTCGTTCTATCGCTGATCTATCTGGCGATACAGGTCCGACAAAATTCAGAAATGGCGCGCGCCGAAAGCAGGTTGCGCGCGGTGGCCACCTGGAGGGAATTCACAAATTCCTTAGAGAGTGGCGACCCGGTCGCTTTCGGCAGAGGCCTCCAGCATTACCCTGAGTTGCCGCCTGCCGAAATTCCCAAGTTCAAGGGGCTTTTATGGCATGCGCTGCATTTCTTACAGTGCTCCATTGCCTTGCGTGAAGCAAATACGCTGGACGAAGAACACTATTCGCGCTACTTGACGATAATCGCCGCGCTGTTTGCCACCCCGGACGGACGCAGGTTCTTGCAGGAAAATAAAGCCCTTTTAGATGGTCGAATCGCGCAGGTGCTTGAGGACCGCTGGGGCAAGGGCCAATTGCCCGATATTCGGGACGCTTTTTTGATGCCTGCGAACGGGGATACTACTAACGTTGCTACAAGTCGCTGTCAGTGAAACCTGAGTACCATTGCTGGTCGGCTATTCGATGAGGAAAACTGAACACTGAGTTTTGACACAGCCACACCTCATTGAGGACATTGGAGATTTGTGCATAGGGTCACGAACGTTACCTGCATCGTCGTTGTCGAGTCTAGCCTCATCTGTTATGTTTGCGGCGAATAATCAAGATTAACGCACTCGTTTGGCAGCCGCGCCGCCAATGAGGTCAAGGAGCACACCTATGGACAGGTTCATTAAAACACTCTCACTCACCGTTTTTGCACTGCTGGTCTCGGGCTGCAAGCTCGCGGTCATGGTCCCATCGGAAGGTAATGTCGTGTCCTCGTCTGGCCTGCGCGACTGTATGGGGCCGCGCTACTGTGAGTTCGATATCACCGACGATTCGTTCAGTGAGACGTTCACCGCTGTGCCGCGGCCGGGCTTTGAATTCGTCAGTTGGCAGGACGGCGGCGGCTTCATCTGCGCCAAGTCCACTGACCCGGAATGCACCGTGGAAATGCCGAATGCCGCTGTCGGCGCCGTAATCGTCGCGTTGTTTAACTCCGGGTTGATCCGACCCGTGTTTAGCACCCCGGAGGGTGTCGACACGGATGATGACGGCATGATCAATGAGATCGACGACGATGACGACGACGACGGCGTGCAGGATGCCTCAGACAACTGTCCACTGGATGGGCCGGACAACGACACTGACGGTTGTCCCTACTTGCAAGCCGCTGATACGGTGCGGGTAAACGACAAGCTGTGGGCGCAACCTGCACTGTTCTGGGGCGTGACCTGGTATGAAATACAAGACGCCTGTCCCGGTCCTCTGGGAGCTTGCTCCGGCAAGCTGGGGAATTACGATGTCACCGGCTGGACCTGGGCTTCGGGAGCGGAGGTGACTAGCCTACTGAACGCATTTCTGGGCACGCAATTGGGAACGGTGCCCGATTTCGTGTATGAGCCCGACGGACGGGATTTATCCCCCAATATATTCAACTATTTCGGTGACTATCAAGATTGTTGTACAACTCACTCCCTGTACGCTTGGCTCCGCGAATCGGCGAACGTGGTGGAAGGCTACCATTATGGAGTGGGCTGTAGCGATCTGTACGACGACCACTGCCAGAGCTTTCGTGCCGGGGCGCCTGATAATGGGGGTTCCAGCGTGGAGCCAATTCCCAAATTCGAATCCCGGGAAAGTGTGGGTGTCTGGCTGCACCGTCCTGTGCCATGACGGCGTGATGGTCTCTCCTCTGGTGGCATAACTTGCCGGACCAATGATTAAACGCAGCGGCTCTTTCGGGAGCCGTTGTCTTTTGCTCATAAAGCCGATGAATTCACTTCAACGCTTAAAACCGGTTGTAGGCGAACGCGGGATTTCCAACTCCAGGATCGCCAATGTCCCCTATCACGAAAAGCGGTCAGTGAAACCACAGCTGATCGCACACGCCCCGTCAAATAAGGTATGCATTGTTACCACCAATGCATTCGCGGCAGGACCTTGCGATCGTTACCTGTCGAGCAGGAATCTACTCTTCGCTATTCAGGCGCTTACTGGCGAGTTGACGAATCTCGCTAGCCTTGATCTTTTCATTGCCAGTCAACGCAAACTCCTCTTCCCTGAAGAACAGCACCCGGCGCGGAATCTTGTAACTGGCGAGGTACGCCTTGAGATACTTCATGATCTCACTTTCGTCCAGGGTGACGCCGTCGACCGGCACGATGCAGGACACCACCATTTCGCTGAGCAGCGCGTCCGGCACACCCACTGTCTGCGAGCGTTTGACCCCCGGGTAGTTGGCAATCGCGGCATCCACTTCCTCCGGCGAGACGTTGGCGCCGCCGGTTTTGATGATGTCGTTCAGGCGTCCCTCCCAGAACAGCCTGCCGGCTTCATCCACATAACCGCCATCACCGGTACAGAAGTAGCCTTCGTCGTCGAAGGTCTCTTCCAGGGTCTTGCCAAGATAGCCCTGCATCAGGGTAGGGCCCTTGATACAGATTTCCCCGCGCGCACCGACCGGAACCAGCGCATGACTCTGCGGATCGACAATCTTCAACAGATTACCCGGCAGCGGCACGCCACTGCTACCCGCGTACTCGTCCGCTGATGTATCGGCATCAAAGGAGGTGTTGATGGTCATGGTCTCCGTGGTGCCGAAGGACATGGGCACCTGCCAATCGAAATTCGCCGTCGGGTGCTCCATGAGCATCTCGCCCCGAGTAACGTAGCGCAAGCTGCTCAAGTCTGCCTTGTCGTAACCGGGTACTGCCTGCAGCCGGGCCCACTGATGCGGCCGGCCGTTCATGAACGTGATGCGCTCTGCCTCGATTAACTGCAACGCGGACTCGGCGTTAAACAGGGGCTCCAGTATCACCGCGCCGCCGGTTGACAACGCAACGCCAACGATCATGGAAATATTGCCGGACCAGAAAAAACCGTTACCCGTCCACGCGCGGGCGGGCTCGCGAACGGCTAACACACGCGGCCAGCGCCACCACTGAATTGCGAAAGCACGCTGCGCGTGAAGGATACCTTTGGGCAGGCTGGTAGTGCCCGATGAGAAAAACAATCCCCCCGCGTCAGCGGGAGTGACCGCAGCCGCCCTCGCCTCCACAACCGCGTTCGCCACATGCTGGCCGCTGCGGACAAACGTCTCCCAGGACTCGTAAGCGGCAATGTCAGAAGTGGGACTGGCGTCTTTATCGCAAACACCTGTCAGCCCATCGAGGCGTACAAATTGCCGCAGGAACGGAAATTTCGTGGAGGTGAGCGTACGCGGCGCACCGTGCAAAATATCTGGCTCCAGGCCCACCAGCATTGCGGTAAAGTCCGTTTTAAGAACCCTGTCTTCAAATACCAGTGTTGCGATTCCGGAGACAGCAACCAGATGCTCCAGTTCTTTCGGTGTGGAAAAAGTACTCAGGGCGACTGCAACACCGCCCGCGAGCGCTGTGCCAAATAACACCGACAGATATTCCGGTCGATTGGTCATCAGCACGCCGACCCGACTGTCCTTGCCAACGCCGGATTCAATCAGCGCTTTGGCGACCGCCACGGATTGATCCCAAAGATCCTGATAGCTCCAGCGCACAACAGTATCGGGGCGATGCTGCACCACCGCCTCGCGCTGCGCGTAACAACCGCATACCTCGCGCAGGTAACCGGGAATGGTCAGCGCACCGATGCCTTCCTCTTCACTGAGGGGAATGCCGCGGACAAGGGAGCGCGATAAATCGTCTACGAACGCCCTTTTGGTGCCCATGCAATAACTTCTCCCATCCAATCCAGTGGTGGAAAATAATCAGAAGGGTAGCTCGACCTCGGCGGTGGCAGTGAGAATAATCTCGCCCTCCTGTGTAGTCTGCCTGACCTTGACCACCACGACCGGCATACCGTACGGCGACAATTTTATCTTGTCGATGACTTCACCATCGATGTAGGTCACGTCGCCTTCAAACGCCGGGCTGCGGAACTGGGATTTGGAATGCCAGATGTATCCATTGTGGCCCGCCCAGTAGGCGACATAGTCGTGGAACCACGCGCTCATGGAGATACCGTAACCATACGCGCCGCCCAT
>Ga0114942_1000557_pt1 | contig 10582 bp, 7 predicted proteins | sample LowerColdCreek_FD_88674 | JGI IMG/M metagenome (GOLD analysis project Ga0114942, IMG submission 88674) | Groundwater microbial communities from Cold Creek, Nevada to study Microbial Dark Matter (Phase II) - Lower Cold Creek | ecosystem: Environmental > Aquatic > Deep subsurface > Groundwater ... | reverse complement strand
TGATGACGACGGTCTCGACCTTCTGCACGGGCGCGGAAGCGGCACCTGCGGGCGCTGCCGGCGTCTGCGCCATCGCCAGGCCGCTGCAAAGCAGGGCGGCCTGGGCGGCGGCGAGGGAAATGGCGGTTCTCTGGTACTTGTTCACTGTGTCTCCTCTGGTGGCCTCAAGGGCCGTGGGCTGTGGTCTGACTGCTGGTTCGGCGGGCAAGAAAAGGGGATCAACATCGCCCGGCAGGCCGGGCGGTGAGGGCGGTGAGGGCGGTGAGGGCGGTGAGGGCGGGTGAGGCGGGTGAGGCCATGTCAGGCGCAGAAGCGATTGACGAGGTTCTCCAGCACCTCCTGGCGGCCGGAGACGGGCGCCACGTCGGTGTTGCGGGCCAGCACGTCGTCGGCCAGTTCGGCCAGCGAGTGCTTGCCGTTCAGGATGTCCTGGCCAGCGGCTGTATCCCAGCCGGCGTAGCGGCCATCGACGGCGGCCTTCAGGCGGCCGTCGACGATCATCTTTTCGGCGATCAGCAGCGCTTGCGCGCAGACGTCCATGCCGCCGATGTGGCCGTGGAAGAGGTCGGCCGCATCGATGGACTGGCGGCGCACCTTGGCGTCGAAGTTCAGGCCGCCCGAGCCCAGGCCGCCGGCCTGCAGCACGTGGTACAGCGCGATGGCCGTCTCAGGCACGTTGTTGGGGAACTGGTCGGTGTCCCAGCCCAGCTGCGGGTCGCCGCGGTTCATGTCCAGGCTGCCGAGGATGCCCAGGGCGCCGGCCGTGGCGATCTCGTGCTCGAAGCTGTGGCCCGACAGCGTGGCGTGGTTGGCCTCGATGTTGACCTTGACTTCCTTCTCCAGGCCGTAGCGCACGAGGAAGCCGTAGACCGTGGCCGTGTCGAAGTCGTACTGGTGCTTGGACGGCTCACGCGGCTTGGGTTCGATGAGGATGGCGCCCTTGAAGCCGATCTTGTGCTTGTACTCGACCACCATGTTCAGGAAGCGGCCCAGCTGGTCCATCTCCTGGCCCAGGCGCGTGTTCAGCAGCGTCTCGTAGCCTTCGCGGCCGCCCCACAGCACGTAGTTCTCGCCGCCCAGCTTGAGCGTGGCGTCCATCGCGTCGCGCACCTGCAGCGCGGCCATCTTGAAGATCTCGGGGTCGGGGTTGCTGGCCGCGCCCGACATGAAGCGGCGGTGGCTGAACAGGTTGGCCGTGCCCCACAGCAGCTTGAGGCCCGTGGCTTGTTGCTTCTCGCCCAGCAGGTCGACGATGCGCTTGAAGTTCTCCTGGCTCTCGCGCGGCGTGGCGCCTTCGGGGGCGACGTCGCGGTCGTGGAAGCAGTAGTAGGGCACGCCCAGCTTGGCGAAGAACTCGAAGGCGGCGTCGGCCTTGAGCTTGGCGAGCTCCATGGGCGAGCCGCCCTGGAACCAGGGGCGCTCGAAGGTGGCGCCGCCGAACGGGTCCAGGCCGGTCCAGACGAAGTTGTGCCAGTAGCAGACGGCAAAGCGCAGGTGGTCTTCCATGCGCTGGCCCAGGACGATGCGGTCCTTGTCGTAGTGCTTGAAGGCCAGTTCGTTGGGGCTGTCGGCGCCTTCAAAGCGGATGGGCTGGATGTGGTTGAAGTAGCTCATGTGTCAGATCAAAAGAACTAGGCGCCGCGCAGGCGGGCATAGAGGTCACGAAAACGCGCCAGGCGTGGGGCCAGGCGGGCATGGCGTTCGGGGTCGGGCGAGAAACGCGCCGTGATGGTGGGGCGGGTGCAGACGGTGTCGACGGTGCCGCCGGTGGCCAGCCAGCCCAGGCGTGCTGCACCCAGCGCGCCGCCGGCTTCGCTGCCGGCGTGCACGACGATCTCGACATCCAGTGCGTCGGCGATCAGCTGCGCCCAGTAGGGGCTGCGCGAGCCGCCGCCGACCAGCGACAGCTGGCGCACTTCGGTGCCGGCAGCGCGCAGCGCAGCGAGGCCATCGGCCAGGCCGAAGGCCACGCCTTCGAGCACGGCATAGGTGCAGTCGGCGCGTGTCGTCTTGGCCTGCAGCCCATGGAAGACGCCGGGCGCGAAGGGGTCGTTGTGCGGTGTGCGCTCGCCGGCCAGGTAGGGCAGGAAGAGGGGCGCGCGCTCGGTGACTGCGCTGTCATTCGACGTTAGCTCGGCCAGCAGCGCGCTTTCGTGCTGGCCCACGAGGTTGCAGAACCAGCGCAAGCAGCTCGCGGCCGACAGCATCACGCTCATTTGGTGCCAGCGCTGCGGCAGCGCATGGCAGAAGGCGTGCACGGCCGAGGCCGGGTTGGGGCGGTAGCGGTCGTTGACGACGAAGAGCACGCCGGATGTGCCCAGCGAGATGAAGCCGTCGCCGGGCTGTGTCGCGCCGATGCCGATGGCGCTGGCGGCGTTGTCACCGGCGCCGCCCGCCACCACCACGTCGGCGCCCAGGCCCCAGGCCGCCGCCAGTTCGGGCTTGAGCACGCCGCTGGGCTCGCTGGCCTCGACGAGGCGGGGCATGTGGGCGCGCGTCAGGCCGGTGGCGGCCAGCAGCTCGTCGGACCAGTCGCGGCGCGCCACGTCCAGCCACAGCGTGCCGGCCGCGTCGGACGGGTCGCTGACCTTCTCACCCGTCAGCTGCAAGCGCAGCCAGTCCTTGGGCAGCAGCACGCTGGCCACGCGGTCGAAGATGGCGGGCTCGTGCTTTTTCACCCACAGCAGCTTGGGCGCCGTGAAGCCGGGCATGGCCAGGTTGCCGGCGATGTCGTGCAGGGCGGGGGCCGCGGCTTCCAGCTCGGCACATTCGGCGTGGCAGCGGCCGTCATTCCACAGGATGGCGGGGCGAAGGATGGCTTCGGCCTCATCCAGCAGGACGGCGCCATGCATCTGGCCCGACAGGCCGATGCCGCGCACGGCGGCGAACGCCTCCGGGTGGGCGGCGCGCAGCTGGGCGACGGCGGCTTCGGTGGCGCGCCACCACGCGGCGGGGTCCTGCTCGGACCACAGCGGCTGCGGGCTGGTGAGTGTCAGCGTGCTGCCGGCGGTGCCGACGGTGAAGCCGGCGCTGTCGAGCAGCAGCAGCTTGACTTCGGAGGTGCCGAGATCGATGCCGAGGAACATCAGGTCGTCTCCAGGGTTTCAGCCATCAGAGCGCCGCTGTCGGCCAGCGGCAGCGCCGGGCGGGTCAGCCGGTAGCGCGCCAGCGCGGCGGCGCCCACGGCGACGGCATTGGCGCCAAAGAGCGATGTGCGCACGGTGGGCGGCGGCAGGCTGGCGGCGGCGGCGTAGTCCAGCAGCGTGTCGAGCGCCGGCTTCAGGAAGGGCTCGCCCAGCGCGACGACGGACCCGCCCAGCACGATGCAAGCGGGGTCGTAGGCGGTGGCCAGGTTCTGCAGCAGCACGCCCAGGTAGCGGCCAGCGGAGTTGACGGCCTTCAGCGTCTGGGCGTCCTCGTCCACCAGGTGGGCGCGCACCTCGGCCAGAGAGCGCAGCACGGTCTCGTCCTCGTTGCCGCCGAGCAGCGCGCGCGTCGCGATCAGCGCTTCGGCGCAGCCGCGGCGGCCGCAGGAGCAGCGCGGGCCGCCTGGCTGCAGCACCATGTGGCCCACCTCGCCGGCAAAGCCGCGGCTGCCGGTCAGCAGCCGGTCGCCGACGATGACACCAGCGCCCAGGCCCTGGTTGATGGAGACGTAGAGCAGCGGGTCGGACGCCGCCGTCAGGTTGAATTCCAGCTCGCCCAGGGCGGCGACATCGGCTTCGTTCTGGATGAACAGCGGCACGCCGTCCAGCGCGGTGCCCTGCAGCTTCTCGCCCAGCAGCGCGGCGAAGGGCACGTCGCGCCAGCCGAGGTTGGGGGCGAAATACAGCACGCCGCGCGCCTCGTTGACGCCGCCCGGCAGGCCCACGCCGATGCCGAGGATCTGCTGGTAGACATCCAGCTGTTTGCGCACCTTGAGCAGGGCCATGGCCAGCGTGGCGATGCAGGCCTTGGCGGTGCGGCTGGCGCCGTAGGTGGCGACGGAGCAGGCCTTGACCTCCCCGGTCAGCGAGGTGGCGACAACGCGCACAGACTCGATGCCCACCTCGGCGCCCAGCAGCAGCAGGCGCTCGGGGTCGATGAACAGCGGCGTCGGGCGGCGGCCCAGATCGCCGGTGGCCACCACCTCCCGTTCGGCCAGCCAGCCCTCGCCCACCAGCTCTCGCACCAGCAGGCTGACGGTGGATTTGGTCAGGCCAACTGCGCCTGCAAGGTCGGCTCGCGACAGCCCCGGATGGGCGCACAGGTGCCTGACCAGGGCCATGCGGTTGATGACCTTCAGCAGTTGTTGGCTTCCAGCGGCTTCGGCCTGCAAGCGTTGTCTCCTTGTTGTGCCCTGGTGATCAGGTTTTGGAGCATATTAGTTCGGCCGTCGCACGAAGTAAATTGGGTGAAAGCCCCTAGCGCGAACTGCAACGGTGCGTCGAAGATGACGCGGATTGGTGCACCAGGCGGTAAGACCGGTGCCCCCGAGACCTCCGGATGTCAGCCCTTTCAGATCCCTCCATTCGCAAGATCGTCATCGTCGGCGGCGGTACGGCCGGCTGGATGGCGGCTGCGCCGCTGGCCCGCCTGTTCCCCGGTGGCGGCCCGTCGCGCCACGAGATCGTGCTGATCGAGTCGCCCGAGATCGGCACCGTCGGTGTCGGCGAGGCCACGCTCCCGCCCATCCGGACCTACAACGCCAAGCTGGGCCTGGACGCCGCCGACTTCGTCAAGAAGACGCAGGGCAGCTTCAAGCTCGGCATCGAGTTCCGCGACTGGGGCCAGGTCGGCAACCGCTTCTTCCACGGTTTCGGTGAATTCGGCCCGAACATCGAGGGCCGCTCGCCCTGGCAGCACTGGCTGCGGCTGCAGCGCAAGGTGCCGGATCTGCCGAGCTACGAGGACTGGTCCATGTCCACCGTCATGGCGCGGCGCAACCGCTTCACGCCGCCGGTGGACGGCCCGCCATCGGCGGCCAATGCGTTCTCGTTCGCCTATCACTTCGACGCCGGCCTCTATGCGGCCTATCTGCGCGACTACGCCGTGCAGCGCGGTGTGCAGCGGGTGGAAGGCACCGTCGTCGATGTGGCGCTGCGGCCCGAGGACGGCTTCGTCGCGGCGGTGCAGCTGCAGGACGGCCGGCGTATCGACGGCGACCTTTTCATCGACTGCTCGGGCTTTCGCGCCCTGCTCATCGAGGGCGCGATGAAGTCACCCTTCGAGGATTGGAGCGCGCTGCTGCCCTGCAACAGCGCGCTGGCCGTGCCGAGTGAGCGCCTTTCGCCGCCCTCGCCGCTGACGCCCTACACCACGGCCACCGCCAAGGCGGCGGGCTGGCAATGGCGCATCCCGCTGCAGCACCGCACGGGCAACGGCCATGTCTACTGCAGCGGCTTCATCAGTGATGACGAGGCCGCCAGCGCGCTGCTCGCGGGCCTGGACAGCAAGGCGCTGGACACACCGCGCCAGCTGCGCTTCACGACCGGCCGGCGCCAGCAGGCGTGGGTGAAGAACGTCGTCGCGATCGGCCTGTCGGGCGGCTTCCTGGAGCCTCTGGAGTCGACCAGCATCCAGCTCATCATGGACGGCATCGGCCGCCTGATCCAGTTCTTCCCGGACCGCCGCTTCAAGCCCAGCCTGGCCGCCGAGTTCAACCGCGTGATGGGCCAGCAGTACGAGTCCATCCGCGACTTCATCGTGCTGCACTACAAACTCACGGACCGGCGCGACAGCGAGCTGTGGCGCTACTGCGCGGCCATGCCCATCCCCGACAACCTGGCGCATCAGATCGAGCTGTTCCGCACGGCCGGCCGCGTCGCCATCCTGGACCGCGACAGCTTCCAGGAGCCGTCCTGGGTCTCGCTGTTCATGGGCCTGGGGCTGCGGCCCGAGGCCTACGACCCCTTCGTCGACCATGTCGACGAAGCCCCCCTGGTGCACCATTTCGCCCACCTGCGCCAGGCCATGCACGAGACCGCGATCGGCATGCCCGATCACGGTGACTACATCACCCGCCACGTGAAGGCGCCACTTGAGAAGGTGTGAATGAACCCCTCACGCCCGCTCATCCCGCCGCAGCGCCGCCACTCGGCGTTGCAAGTGCTCGCCGTAGTCCGCTACGGCTCCGCTTTGCGCCTTGATTGGCAACGCCACGGCGGCCTGCTCGGCCGCGCGAGGCTCATTTACACCTTCTGAGGAGTTAGGCGACGCACCATCGACCAGGACAGAAGAGGCCGGCCTGCCGCCGGCCATCCGGAGACAACAAGGAACCACCCCCATGAAGTTCACTGACGGACAGTGGATGCTTCAGCCGGGCGTCACCGCGCACTACGCGGCCGAGGCCTACGCGATCGAAGCCCACGAAGACCGCCTCGTCGTGCTCGCCACGACGAGGCCCATCAAGCACCGTGGCGACACGCTGCAAGGCCCCACGCTTACCGTGACGCTCAGCTCGCCGCTGCCCGGCGTCATCCGCGTCAGCGTGGAGCACTACACCGCGTCCAGCGCGCCGCGGCTGCACATTCCGATGGTCGGCGCGGGCAAGTGCCCCGTGCAGATCGTCGACGGCGAAACGAAAGCCACCCTCACCTCCGGCGCGATCTCGGTCGACGTCAAGAAGGGCGACGGCTGGAGCCTCACCTTCCGCGAAGGCGAGCGCATCCTGACCAAGAGCGACTGGCGCGGCCTGGGCTACATCCAGTACGCCGGCAAGGGCAACTACGTCCACGACCAGCTCACGCTGGCCGTCGGCGAAAACGTCTACGGCCTGGGCGAGCGCTTCACGCCCTGGGTCAAGAACGGCCAGATCGTCGAGAACATCAACAAGGACGGCGGCACGGCCTGCGAGCAGGCCTACAAGAACGTGCCGTTCTACCTGACCAACCGGGGCTACGGCGTGCTGGTCAACGAGGCCGGCCCGGTGTCCTTCGAGGTCGGCTCGGAGAAGGTCGCCCGCGTGCAGTTCAGCCGCGAGGGCGAGAGCCTCGACTACTGCGTCATTGCTGGCCCGACCCCGAAGGATGTTGTTGGCCGTTTGACAGCGCTGACAGGCCGCTCGCCGCTGCCGCCGGCCTGGAGCTTCGGCCTGTGGATGACGACCTCGTTCACGACCCAGTACGACGAGGCCACCGCCACCCACTTCATCGACGAGATGAAGCGCCGCGACCTGCCGCTGGCGGTCTTCCACTTCGACTGCTTCTGGATGCGCGAGTTCCAGTGGTGCGACTTCGCCTGGGACCCGCGCGGCTTCCCCGAGCCCGAGGCCATGCTGGCGCGCCTGCATGCCAAGGGCCTGAAGATCAGCCTCTGGATCAACCCGTATGTGGCGCAGAAGTCGCCGCTGTTTGCTGAAGGCGTGAAGAACGGCTACTTCATCAAGCGCACCAACGGGCTCACGTTCCAAACGGATCAGTGGCAACCCGGCATGGCCATCGTGGACTTCACGAACCCCGCCGCCAAAGCCTGGTACCAGGGCCATCTGCGCCGCCTGCTGGCCCAGGGCGCCGACTGCTTCAAGACCGACTTCGGCGAGCGTATCCCCAGCGAGGGCGTGACCTACTTCGACGGCTCCGACCCCGTCGAGATGCACAACCTCTACGCGCTGCAATACAACCAGGCCGTGTTCGAGCTGCTGGAAGAAGTGCAGGGCAAGGACGCCATCGTCTTCGCCCGCTCGACCTACGCCAGCGGCCAGCGCTTCCCGGTGCACTGGGGCGGTGACTGCTGGAGCACGTTCGAATCCATGGCCGAAAGCCTGCGTGGCGGCCTGTCGCTCACCTCGTGCGGCTTCGCCTTCTGGAGCCACGACATCGGCGGCTTCGAGGGCAACCCGCCGCCGGCCGTCTACAAGCGCTGGATCCAGTTCGGCCTGATGTCCTCGCACAGCCGCCTGCACGGCAGCAGCAGCTACCGAGTGCCATGGCTGGTCGACGAAGAGAGCTGCGACGTGCTGCGCGCCTTCACGCAGCTCAAGCATCAGCTCATGCCCTATCTCTACGCCAAGGCTCACGAGGCGACCGAGACGGGCGTGCCGCTGATGCGCGCGATGCTGCTGGAGCATCCGCACGACCCGGCCTGCGCGCCGCTGGACCGGCAGTACCAGCTGGGCGAATCGCTGCTCGTGGCGCCCGTCTTCACGGAGAGCGGCGAGGTGGACTTCTATTTGCCGGAAGGCACCTGGACCCACCTGCTGAGCGGCGAGAAGAAGCATGGTGGCCGCTGGCACCGCGAGACGCATGGCTTCCTGTCCATGCCGTTGTATGCCGCGCCCGGCAGCGTCATCGCCTGGGGCGCCGAGACCGAGAAGCCGGACTACGACTACGCCAGCGGCACCGTGCTGCGCGTGTTCGAGCTGGCCGACGGCGCCAGCGCGGCCTTCACGGTCGTGGGCCTGGACGGCAACGTCGCGGCACGCGGCACGGTCAGCCGCAGCGGTGGGCAATACACGGCCAAGGTCACAGAGGGCGCACTGTGCAACTGGGCCCTGGACGTGGACGGCCAACGCAGCCCCGTGCAGGCCGAAGGCGCCTCGCTGAGCTTGACGGCCTGACCGGCCGACCCGCTCGCAAGCCGGTGGGCGCGCAGGCGCTCACCGGCTCATCGCTTGATGGAGTGGACATGGCCCGGCGTCGCATTCTGTGAGTGGCCTTGCTGGCCGCGTTCGCCCGCGTTCAGGTCGCCCCGCGCAGGCCGGACTGCGCGGCGGGACAGCGTTATCCTGCGCCCCGGCCGCAACCGCCTGCAAGCCCGTGGCGACAACGGCGCCGTCGACAACATCAACTGGATCGTCACCCCATGAACCGACAGATTCTTTGCGCCGGCCTGTTGGCCGCCAGCCTGGCTCAAGCTCAAACCGGCGAGATCGCCGTCAACCAGGTCGGCTATCTGCCCGGCGCGGCCAAGCTGGCCGCCGTTCCTGCCGGCGAGGCGGCGGCCTTCACCGTCGTCGATGCCCAGACCGGCCGCTCCGTGTTGAGTGGCTCCCTCGCTGCCGCCGAGCGCTGGGCGCCGGCCGGCCAGGATGTGCGCCTGGCCGATTTCTCGGCGCTGCAGGCGCCGGGCCGCTACCGGCTGCAGGTCAAGGGCCTGCCCGACTCGCCGCCCTTCGTCGTCGCCGGTGACGCCTACGCCGCCGTCAACGCCGCCGCCATCAAGGCCTTCTACTTCAACCGCGCCAGCACATCGCTGTTGCCGCAACACGCCGGGCGCTGGGCCCGACCGGCCGGGCATGCCGACGACAAGGTCCTCGTGCATTCTTCGGCGGCCAGCGCGGCCCGCCCCGAGGGCACCGTCATCAGCTCGCCCAAGGGCTGGTACGACGCGGGCGACTACAACAAGTACATCGTCAACTCCGGCATCAGCGTCTACACGCTGCTGGCCGCGTGGGAGCAGTTCCCGGAACTGTTCAAGGCGCAGAACCTCAACATCCCCGAGAGCGGCAACAGCCTGCCCGACCTGCTCGACGAAGTGCTGTGGAACCTCGAATGGATGCTGACGATGCAGGACCCGGCCGATGGCGGCGTTTATCACAAGCTCACCAACAAGAGCTTTGACGGGAACCAGATGCCGCACGAGACGCGTGGTGAGCGCTATGTCGTCAAGAAGGGCACCGCCGCCGCGCTGGACTTCGCCGCCGTGATGGCCCATGCAAGCCGCATCTACAAGCCCTTCGAGGCGCAGCGGCCAGGCCTGTCCGCCCGCATGCGCGACGCGGCCATCGCTGCCTGGAAGTGGGCCCGCGCCAACCCGCACGTCGCCTACAAGAACCCGCCCGATGTGCGCACCGGCGAGTACGGCGACGACAAGCTGGACGACGAGTTCGTCTGGGCCGCCGCCGAGCTCTACCTGACCACGGGCGACGCCGCCTACCGCGACGCGCTGGCGCTGGACCGGCAGACCGTGCGCGTGCCCGGCTGGGGCGACGTGGGCGGCCTGGCCTGGGTGAGCCTGGCACAGAACCGCGACAAGCTCGGCAAGGCCGACGCCGACCTCGTGACCAGGCGCGTGCGCGCCTTCGGCGAGGAGCTCGCCGCCACCTGGAAGGCCTCGGCCTACCGGCTGACGATGGAGTCCGCCAACGACTTCGTCTGGGGTAGCAACGCCCATGCGCTGAACCAGGCGCTGATGCTGGTCCAGTCCTACCGCCTCAGCAACGACCGCAGCCAGCTCGACGCCGCGCAGTCCGTGCTGGACTATGTGCTGGGCCGCAACCCGCTGGGCCAGAGCTATGTGACCGGCTTCGGCAGCAAGCCGCCGCTGCATCCGCACCACCGGCCGTCCGAGGCCGATGGCGTCGACGCGCCGGTGCCGGGCTTCATCGTCGGCGGCCCGAACCCCGGCCAGCAGGACCAGAAGAATTGCCCGCCCTATCCGTCCAAGCTGCCGGCGCTTTCCTACATCGACCACGGCTGCAGCTATGCCGCCAACGAGGTCGCGATCAACTGGAACGCGCCGTTGGTGTATGTGTCGGCGGCAATGCAGGCTTTGACGCCCAAGGCGCCCTGAGAACCCGAGGGCCAGACGATGCGAGCTTGGATTGCCGGCCTGGTTCTGGGCCTGACGACCGCAGCGGCCGGCGCTGCGGACTGGTATCGCG
>Ga0114942_1000556_pt1 | contig 10588 bp, 6 predicted proteins | sample LowerColdCreek_FD_88674 | JGI IMG/M metagenome (GOLD analysis project Ga0114942, IMG submission 88674) | Groundwater microbial communities from Cold Creek, Nevada to study Microbial Dark Matter (Phase II) - Lower Cold Creek | ecosystem: Environmental > Aquatic > Deep subsurface > Groundwater ... | reverse complement strand
TATCAGCAGCGACTGCAGCTGCAAATGGAATTCCTATTAAACCCATTTCTAAGTAAGCTGTTTGCGTCTGACTTTTATAATAGCTTCCAGCTAGAAGATTCCATTTTGCGGACCAATCTGTCGCTACAGTTTGACAAGAAAGATTGCAGGAAATGCTGCCATTTGCAGGATTGCCTTCATTGTCTTCTGGCTCTTGCCCCCATGTAGCATCGACTGCATGGTTTGATGGAAATTTGAAGTAGGAGCAATTTGGATCTCTGCGACAACTTTCTTCCCTTTTTGCAGCCTCTCTTTCCCTTGAATCTGTTCGTTCAGCTGTCAACCCAAACGGGTCCACATATTTATAGGGATTATTGTTAGCATACGCATAGCGGTTAAAGCTATGTGTATCACGAACCCCAACCGGATCATTAGAATAAAACCGTCCAATCACTGGGTCATAATACCGCTGCTGCATATAAGTCAGTGCCAGATCTTTGTCTTCGACATGGCCGGTATAGCCTGGTTTATCTTCGAGCGCTGTTGCAGCACCGGTTTTGGCGATGAGTTCGTTGCCCAGATAGACATAACGCACTACACCGTTTGGTCCGTCGGTCAGCAGTAATTTGCCGGCTTGGTTATAGACGCTGTAGGCGCTGCCGGATGTTGAGGTTTTGATCACTCTGCGCCCAAAACCGTCGTAGCTATAACTAAGGTTTTGGGCGTTGGTCAGCCGGTTGGCGCGGTCAAAACTAAAGCTGCGTTTCCCGTTATTGATGACGTTACCGCGGTCATCATAGCTGAAGCTGTAGCCACCGCTGACCGATTGCAAACGCTTGCTGCTGTTGTCGTAGTTGTATACCAGATCCTGAGAACCAAGCTGTTTTCGGCTTATATTTCCCAGTGCATCATAATCAACATTGCCGCTGCCCCAACTCCCAGAGGCGGTATCTAACCGGTCAATACCATCATAACTCATGGTAATAGATTGACTGTTTTGCACCAGGTCCGTGATCGCATTTACATTGTCGGTATTGTCATAAGAATAGCGCTGGCCAAATCGGTTAACCGCACCCTTTTGCACAAGACGTTCATAGGGTTTGAAATCTGCATTCAGCGACTGCGAAAATTTCAACCCATTGCCATATAAGAAACTCTTTAAAGCACCGCCTGGGTGATATTGCACTTGTGTCGCGTAAGACTGCGTATCGGTGACCTTGGTAGGCAATCCCAATGCTGTAGGCGCGTACTCAAGCGTCCCACCACCGTACTGTTGGCTTTTTAAATTACCGAGGCGATCATAGCTGTTGGTGATCAAGTAGTTTTTAGCGCCGGCACGTAAGCTTTCAGTTTCAAGCAAATGTTGAGAGTTATAACTGTAATCCCAGACAATATTGCCCACAGTTAGCTTCAGCAGGTTCCCCTGTCTGTCCAGCTGACGGGTATTGGTCGGGGTAATGTTGTCCGCATAGGCTGTAAAATGCAGGTCGCCATGATTGTCGTAAGCAATCCCGACCCAGTTAGCATTTTTTGTCGTGTAATCACGACAATGCGTGCCGTCTCCACTGACGCCCTCCGCAAATCGGGTGACCTGGCCAAGTGTATTGCGCTCCATTAACTTCATGCCTGTGTCGGGTCTTTTCACAATGCAAAAGCGCATATAATCGTCGTAGCGGCGGATTTCGGTGATGCCACCTTGCGTAATAGACGTTGGTAATCCGGCAATGTTGTACTCAACCGAAGTGGTGACACCTTCCGGTTGTTGGATCTTTGTAGCTAAATTGGTCAGCGGCTCCCCATATGCCAGATATTGCGTGCTGGTCTTAAAACCACGACCATTCTCGACCACGATGCTGTTGTTAGCCTCGTAGCTATAAATCAAGTCACCTTGTGGAGTATTGGTCTGGCTGCGAATCCGCTGCAAGCCGTCATAATTACTCTGCACGCCATACACTTCATCGACAATCCCTGAAGTGACCGAGCTGAAACTCGGCTTGCCATAGGCATTAAATTGTTGATTGCTGTAGCGAACAGTGCCGGTTTCATTCGACGCATCCCATTCTTTGCTAAGAATTGGCTGTAATAATGCGTCCAGAGTCAGAGTCTTACGATAATTACCCTGCTGAACTTTCTGCAGTAACGCCCCTTTCCCACTGCTATCGGCTTCATAGCTGATAGCAGTGTTGTCCCAGCGTTCATCGGCCGGGTCTATGAGTGTCAGCCGATTTTGACTGTCATAACTGTAATTGGTCTTGTTGCCATTTAAATCCCGGCTCCAGGCCACTGTACCGTTGTCATTCACTTGCTGCAGATCAAGCCGAAAATTACCGTAGTCGTATCTGTTGGGTAGCATGATACTTTGTGGTTTGCCACGTTTGTAATTACTAAGAGCAACCCACCGACTGGCAATGTCATAAGTAATTGTGGCAACCGTACCATCTGTGTTGTAAGTGAAGTTCCGGTACGGGATGCCATTCCTGCGTTCGCGTTTTAGTAACGACCGCTCGGGATCAGTAGAACTAAAATAAGCTGCTGAGTATTCCGAAAGTGACACCGCGCCCTGGGTGATCTGCCGATTTTCCAGTAAGTTCAGTATCCAATTTTTTGTATCCTGCAGATGCGTCAACACAGTTGTTCTTGGAGATACACCCAAGGTGTTGGTTTCGACCCATTGTTCGGCAACATCATATTGATTGTACTGACTGTACTGAGTGGTATAACTGTGTGCGCCACCACCAAAAAGCTGAATCACCGCGGCACTCAGCCTGGTCGGCTGACTCAGCGCTGCAGGATTGGCTGAAAATTCGGTATCAATCAGCGGTTGCCCCACCTGATCTGGCCTTGAACTATAAGACGACCATTGCCGCTTCAGCTCGGTGACACCGTCCGTATCAAGAAAAATACTGCCGACCTGAGTCCCTTCCTGGTAAGTCCAGCCACGGAAAAATACCGAAATGGTCTTACTGCCATCCGGAGCTGTCACCGTAGTGGTTTTCAAATCCTTACTGTTGTAGCCATCCAGCTGAACTGCTGCCGCAGCCGAATTATTATCACCGCGATAAGCACCGGCGTTTTCAGAGTATTGATAGTGCCAGTTCATCGGGTTCAAACCTGACCCTGTCAGAGTTTTTTTCTGCAAAGCCAAAGTCATAAAACAGCGGCTGTCTTTGTCCACAGCGCCATTATCTAATCCTGCCGGTACTTGCGTCCGTCCATGCAGTACCGGCGCCAGCGTAAATTCGGCAACAGCGCCGTGTGGATGTTTTATCTGACCACGCACTTCCATTGCTGTCTTCTGACACAGCCGCTGCATCTCCTGAAACTCCAGATGGAACAATGGATTATGCCAAAGGGTCAGCTCCTGCAAATTGTATTGCCAGTACAACGGATTCGTCGGGTTCGCAGGGTCGGCCGGCAATGTCACTTTGCTTAGAGCAGGCAGTAAATCGTCACTGTATTGATATTGCCATTGCTGACCATTGGCAGATATCGTCTTGACCAAGTGTTCCTGGTTTGGCTGGGTGTGATAGGTAAAGCTGACCAAACGGCCATCATTACTCTCTATTTGGCTTAGTCGCTGCGAGATCTTCTGATTGGCATTGGTGTATGCATTGTATTTATATTTCACCCAGTTACCATGCGGGTCAGTGATTTGCGATACACGCAGGTACAGATGATAAATAGGTAAAGCCCGCTGGTCCTGATTCAATGTGAAATTTCGCACCGCGTGCGGTATCTCGAATAAATAGACCACACCATTGGGGGCCGTCACTTTATACCCCTCACCACTGCCATCTGCTTTCTTAAAACAAATCGCCTTCCAGTGATCTTTTGTTGTGTAAGTTACGTCAGCGGTGCCGCGATACAATAAATGTTTCTGACTGCCATTAATCAGCAGGCTGGTGCCATTCCAGTATTGAGGGGCATCAACTAATTGGCCTTTGTAATTCACCGCACCTGGTCGTTGTACTCCGCTGCATTCGAGACCTTTACCCCAAGCGCCCGCATTTGCAGTACCAGGCATCAACACTGTGGTATGGATTGACGGCAGGTCCAGACTCCAGTCAGCGAATTCAGCTGTAGCCTTTTGTTTAAAGTTTGCGTCGCTGAAACTACGGCTCACGCTGATAGGCAAAAGTTTACTGTTCCCCGGGATTGTCAAATCCGTCTGACTAAAGCTGACAGCCCCGGAATTTAAATCAATTTGCTCACCAATAAGACCGGTCGTTTCTGCCGTGATATCGTAACGAACATCAGTTTGTGCCAGCACATCTTTGTAATATGGCGGTAAATCCCCATCGCCATCACCAGGCGCGATTGCCAGCATTTTTTTGTACTTCGCGTAAGGGTCGAGGGCAATATCAAAGTAATTTGCAGCGCTGCAAGGGTTTAGCCACAACACGACGGCAAACATACCGAGACTAAGGTGCGGCCTGAAACCTTTGAGCTGTTCTTGATTTTCCATAATCAGTCCTTTAGTTACTTTTTGATTCGCCGAACGGCTTGTATGTTGTTGCTTTTATTGTGTTACCGCTCAAATCTGTTTCTGCAATGACAGAGCCCAGCAAATCGGTATGCAGATACAGAACCTGGACATTAGTGATTTGCGCGTTGATTTCAGTCTTGGCGGTTGTGTCGGTGGGCGGGATATCAGAGTGACTTTTGAGAATCACATCATATTGTGGAGGAGCTGAAGCGATGGCAGCTTTCAGTGGTAAACCAAGCACCTCGTTGGTAGTTAAAACAAACTGCAATTCGCGCTGAGGCGACAATGCAGTCACATCGCCGACGCCGGCCTGAGTATTGATGGGTTCAGTCGAATCATGCAGGCGGCCGGGGCTAGCAAACATATGCCAGCCAACAGCTTCAGCACTCAATGAAATACCGGCGAGCATCAAAAGATTAACTCGAATCAAGCTGCATTTGATAATTTTTAACATTTACGCATCCTTTTAGTTAAAAATTCAGGGTAGCCTGAGAAAAGGATGCATCCAGCGAAAAACTATTTTATCACTTTTTTATAACAACATTATAATGCCCGCCAAAACCACCATGTAATTGCACAGTGTCCAGTTTTTAGCTCGTCAAACATTAAAAAATCTAATCCTTCTGTCACAATTCTTCTCGTGCTTCCGCCACGGCCTTGTCACGCAATCGCTTTATTCTGACGCCCGTTGCTGCACGAGCATCAATACCAATCCCTGTTGTGCCTAAATCTCAGAAGGAAAATCGGATGAAACTGCTGACTCACACTCCAACACTGCTGGCCGGCCTGTTTGCCCTCGGTCTGATGAATATCGGCGCTGCACAGGCTGCAGAACAACAACACAGCTACAGCAATAGCGGTTACTGCCAACTGGCTGCCAAAGGCACTTCAGCATATCAGCGCAATGTGCTGGCCGCTTATGCCAGCAAACTGGGCTACGCACCAAGCCAACGTGAATGCCGCAGTCTGCAACAACAACGTGCTGTTACCGCACCGGTGTTTGAACTGGGTAGCGCCATCAAACAATTTGAACAGGGTTCAGTGCGCAAGCTGCCAAACAGCACGGTAGAAAAACTGAAAACGCTGGATTCAAGCCGCCAGCAACAATGGTTTGACCTGGTCGCAGGTTAATCCGGCAGCCATTTAAAGCAGTCGAAACCGGGCTTTCTTGGCAAAGCCCGGCATTTTCCACATCATCCTCCAGACATTTCTGCCCGCAACACTTGAGCCGCACCGTCGCAATTGCCTACAATAGCGCTCTTTTTTTTGCACAGAATCGCAGCATGAACGACACCACCGCACGCCCGGAATTACCAGACCGCCTGTCAGTCCAACCACGCAGCCCACATTACAATGCGGCCGTGTTTGAACACGACATTGGCATCCGCCTGAATGGCAAAGAACGTTTTGATGTTGAAGAATATTGCATCAGCGAAGGCTGGGTCAAAGTACCGGCCGGCAAAGCAGTCGACCGCCGTGGCCAACCGCTGTTGATGACGATGAAAGGTACAGTCGAAGCGTATTACCGCTAAGACACGACCAAATCTGTAAAAAAGCCGCCCGGCCTTAACAAGCATGAGGCGGTTTTTTATTGCGTCAATCTGCCAGAATACCTGCAGCAATCCGCTGTGCTTGCTGGCGAATTTCATGCAATGCGGTACTTTCCCATAATTCGCCACGTAACAACGAACCGATGGCAAAGACTGCCGGCTGCACAAACCCGGCGGCGTCTTTTACGCGCAAACTGATCACTTCAGCAGCTAAACCTAAGCCCAGCGGCCCCGCCGCTAAAGCATCTGTCGCGATGGCCTGTTGTAGCAGGTGGCCCGGCAGATTGCAGTAGTCCTGCTCTGGCCCGGTGCAATTCAGCACTAAATCTGCCTGATAAGTGAAGGTTTGCACCGGCACATCACGATGCACCCGGCTACACAGCTGCAACTCTAATTGAGCGCCTGCGGCGTGGGCACGCAGTACGCGGCCGGCATGCACTTCCAGTAATCCATGCAGGCGCTGTTGCTGCAGCTGGTCATGTAAATGTAGTGGTACCCGATGGCGCGCCACGCCCCATAAATGGCGCAGCCGGCGCATAAACAGCGTTTTTTCTGCCTGGCTGAATTGCTGCCAGTAACGCTGGGTGTGCGGTCTTAATGCATCAATCAGCGGTTCTGCTGACACGCCTAAACGCCGCACCTGATGGCGCGCCCGGTTAAACAGCCGCAATAACTGCCGCAGGCTGGCCTGCTGCGGCAGCGCCTGGCTGAACTGGTTCAGCTGCAGCCCCGGATGGCGGTGCGGCAACATGCCATAACCATGCGGCGATACGGACAGCACCGGTGTTTTCAGGCCAGCCGCACGCAGCGATAACAACGTATCGACCATCGTCAGACCATTGCCGAGGATCAGCACTTTACTATCGGGTTTGAGTTTGTTCAGCCAGGCATCGGACCAGGGGTTATCGACATATGCCGGGTGGTTGGTAAGCTCAGCAAAACCGGCCGGGTGGCGCGGTAATTCGTTACCACAGGCCAGCACCAGCTGGTGAAAATCCTGCCAATCGTTCTCGCACTGCAGACGTGGTGCGGCTTGGTTCGTTAAATCAAGTGCGGTCACTTTGGCGATTCGAAGGCTAACCAGAAGCCCTTTTTGCGCGGCCAGCGCCAGCGCTTCCTGCCAGCGTTGTGCGACATAATCACCAAAAACAGCCCGGGGTAAATAGGCCTGCGCTAACAGCGCGCGCTCGTCGCTGACAAACTGGGGTTGCTGTTGCAACCAGTGCAGAAAATCTTCCGGCAGCGTCGGGTCCAGGCTCATCTTGCCGGCGGCGACATTCAGCAAATGCGCCACTTGCCTTGGCTGATATGCCAGACCACGACCAAACTGGCCGGATTGGTCAAAAATCTCTAACAACAACGGCTTATTAGCCTGTTTAATCAGCTGCATCGCCACCGAAACGCCGGCTACGCCGCCACCTAAAATCGCAATCTTCTGCATCTGTGCTCTGCACCACTCCTGTATTACCGCCGCTGTGATAACTGGCTGCGGCCCTTCCTGTCAATCAAAAAAGCAGTTAAGGTGACACTGAAGTTCATATTTTGTCTGCCGGAGTCGCTGATGTCACAAGCCCCCTCGCCTTTGATCGCCCTGGTTACCGGATGCTCCGGCGGCATTGGTTTGGCGTTGGCACGGGAGCTGAAAAGCCGCGGTTATCAGGTATTCGCTACGGCCCGCCAGCACGGTGATTTAGCCCGGTTGCAAGCGGAAGGTTTTGCTGTGTTTGCCCTCGATGTCAACGACCAACAGCAAATCAATTGTGTAGTCAGACAGTTAACCGCTCAGCATGGTCGGCTGGATTTGCTGGTCAATAATGCCGGTTATGGCGCGATTGGCCCGGTACTGGATATCAGCCCGGAGCGACTGGCGCTGCAATTTCAGACCAATGTTTTCTCCGTAGTCGCAATGACCAAAGCAGCCCTGCCGCTGCTGCAACAAAGTCGCGGCACGGTGCTGAATATCGGCAGTGTCAGCGCCAGTTTGGTTACGCCTTTTGCCGGCGTTTATTGCGCGTCCAAAGCCGCCCTGCATGCCCTCAGCGAAGCGTTGCGGATGGAACTGGAGCCGCTGGGCGTACAGGTTTTATTGGCGGTGACCGGCGCAGTCGACACCGGTTTTGCCGACCGCGCCAGTCAGTTGGCTGAACAGGTGTTGTCAGAAGATTCCAGTTGGTGGCCTTATCGCGATGGCGTGCGGCGCCGCGCCCGTGCCTCCCAAGATTTCCCGACACCCGCCACTGAATATGCGCGCGAACTGGTACAGGCGCTGCAAATACCACAACGTCAGCTACACATCCGGGTAGGCCGCGGCAGCTGGTTATTACCGTTGCTCAAAGCGGTGTTACCGAGCAGCTGGTTACATCTGATCCTCAAACGCAAGTTTGGTCTGTCCGCGCACTGACAGGCAGCAAGACCAGCCCTCGCCTGATCTGCATCAACAAATATCTGTTTATTTTTTCGCCACCCGAGTTTTTAAGACTATCTTCAGTTTGCACGTGCTTAATTGTTTCAGTACTTGCTTCCCGCCATTACGCCAACCCCCTTACTTTTGCCGGAGTCTGTATGTTTTTTTCGCGCCAGAAGACTGACCAAAACGCAGCGCTGCTATATGCCAAAGATCTTGCGCTGCTGGAAAATGATTTAAATGCGATCCGCGCCAATATTGCCTTTATCAGCTTTAGCCCCGACGGCACTGTGACTGATGCCAATAAACTATTTCTTGATACGATGGGCTACAGCTATGCCGAAGCTGTCGGTAAACATCATCGTATTTTCTGTGACAAAAACTACACCGGCAGCAGTGCTTATCAGCAATTCTGGCAGCAACTGAATCAGGGTACGCCGCAGATGGGGACCTTTACCCGCTTGCACAAATCCGGCAAAGCCGTTTATTTGCAAGCCAGTTATTTTCCGGTGCTGGATGATACCGGTCGTGTGACAAAAGTACTCAAACTGGCCAGTGACGTGACGGCAGATCAACTGGCACTACGGGATAAAAATGCCGTGTTAAATGCCCTGGATAAATCACTGGCGGTGATTGAATTTGCACCGGACGGCGCTATTCTCACCGCGAATGACAACTTCCTGCAAACCATGCATTACCAGCTAAGCCAACTAACCGGCCAACACCATCGCATGTTTTGTTTTGACGGGTTTTACCGCCAGCACCCCGATTTCTGGCAGCGCCTGGCAAGCGGTCAGTTTTTTGCCGGGCGGTTTGAGCGCAAAGATGCAAGAGGGCAAAGCATCTGGCTGGAAGCCACCTACAACCCAATCTGCGATGAACAGGGCAAAGTGTACAAAGTGATTAAATTCGCTTCAGATATCAGTGAGCGTGTGCATTCGGCCCGTCAGGCCGTTGAAGTTGCGGCCGCAACGTCAGAACAAACTTCGCAAATTACCAGCAATGCAGTGCTGGTGCTCAATGAGGCTGTCGAAACGTCGGCCCGCATCGCCAGTCAGTTACAGCAAGCTGCCAGCAATGGCAATGAACTGAGCCAACAAGCAAAAAACATCAGCGACATCGTCGCGACTATCCGCGGCATTGCCGAACAAACCAATTTGTTGGCATTGAATGCGGCCATTGAAGCCGCACGGGCCGGTGATTCAGGTCGTGGTTTTGCCGTGGTCGCCGACGAAGTACGTAAACTCGCCGGCCGTACCGCCGAAGCTACCGCTGAAATTGCCCGGGTGGTGCATACCAACACCGAGCTGATTAAGACGATTGACACGCAACTCAACGCGATCAGCGGCATTGCGGAGCAAGGCCAGCACAGTATTCAGGAAGTCGCCGCCGGTATCGCCGACGTAGGCCAGGGCGTAGCGAACTTTGTCGCTGTGGTGGAGCGGTTGAAACCCTGATCGCAAGAACGGTCAGGCGGCAGTGCCATGGCTTTGATACAGTAACGCCACTTCTGTTAAAGGAACTTACTGATGTCTGACCCATTTTTAGCGCTGCTGCCGCAGTTATTACAGTTAATTGAAGCTGCAGAGGAACCACTGACGCTGACGGAACTGAGTGCCCGCAGTGGTTATTCGGCCTGGCATTTACACCGTCAGTTCCGCTTTTACTGCGGTATGCCACTACAGAGTTATCAGCGCTTGCTGAAGCTCCAGCGCGCAGCGACAGCACTGGCTTATCGGCAAACGCCGGTGACTGAATTAGCACTGGAAGCCGGTTATCAACATGCGGAAAGCTTCAGCCGTGCCTTTGCCCGTTGGCTGGGTCAGGCGCCGGTGCAGTTCCGTCAGCAACCGGATTGGTTGTATTGGGCGGAGCAGGCCAACCCGCTGAACCAAATCGCTGTGACAGATGCTTCGACACTGTCCACCTCGGCACTTGCAGCAGTCCGTGCCGAGCAACGCAGCACGTCCTTATTATTGCAATGGCTACATCAGGGCCACCCGGCCACTATCGGCAACAGCATCCGGCGTTTTATCGAATTTCGCCGGGCCCATCGACTGCATCCAAGCCGTTTCGCCACTTTTAACCTACTGTATGACGACCCGCAGGATACCGCACCGGACCAATACCGCTTTGGTCTGGCGCTGCAACTCGACTCCGCACAGCCGG
>Ga0114942_1000555_pt1 | contig 10592 bp, 12 predicted proteins | sample LowerColdCreek_FD_88674 | JGI IMG/M metagenome (GOLD analysis project Ga0114942, IMG submission 88674) | Groundwater microbial communities from Cold Creek, Nevada to study Microbial Dark Matter (Phase II) - Lower Cold Creek | ecosystem: Environmental > Aquatic > Deep subsurface > Groundwater ... | reverse complement strand
TTACAGGTGCAGCGTCAGGACGCCAGTGTATTTGAGTTTTTACGTCGCCTGACGTCGGTGGTCAACGGGCTGGACGAACTGGTTGGGCTGTTACCTGTGACTTCAGCATTGGTTTTTGCCTTGCTGATGGTCTGGGCGGTCCGACAGTGCTGGCTGACGCTTGCTAAAACGAAGTCTGCAGATCCTGGCGAAATGCTACCTCGATTTTGGCTGTACGGCGCGGTCCTTGTGATTGGTTTGATTCTATTGCAATACCTCAGTATGAATTCTCCTCGTCACGCGATGGGCGGTCGATATTTCCTGCCTTTGCTGCCGTTTTTTGTGTTGTTGGTTGCACTGTGGCTGACTCAGCGGCAATGGTTACAATATGCCTGGCTGCTGGTCGTTTTACTGTTCACAGCATCAGCGAACTTATTGGCTGTTGAAATGCTGAACAGAGCTGACAAAGAACAGCAAATTGCCAAATCAGTCCTGCAGGCCAAGGCAGTACTGATCAATAATCCAACCCGGGGCGTGCTCAGTCCTGTGCTGCCTATTTTGCCAAAAATGGGGCAGGTTGCCGTGATGAGTCCACAAGTGAGCTCTGCTCAAATGCTGACACTCAGTGATAGATTGCAGTCTGGTGACATTCTGTGGTTGCAGCCAGGTCATCAGGTCAGTGCAAATCAATGTGCGGAGCAATTGCAGCTGCTGCAAGATCGACTTGTTTTGCAGGAAATTGCGGATAAAACCGGTGTCTACATCGTAGTGAAGCGGTTGAACGATGCGCGCTGAATGAATCTCGGGGTTGTTCTTCGCTAGATAATGTCATGCGGCTGGGCGGTGGTTTTGCTAAAATCGCTGCTTTGAAGCTCTGTTGGATCCGGAATTTGTACTGCGAAGCTTTTGCCAGTGGCAAGTGTGTGTCTTGCCCACATATCCATCATTCCTATTTGCAGCAGTTACAGCGCAAACAGGCACAATTACAGCAAATTTTCCCTGGACTGCCGCTCGAGCTGCCGTGTCCAAGTGAGACTGCGCAGTTTCGCAATAAAGCCAAAATGGTCGTGATGGGCACCAGTCAAGCACCGGTGCTCGGGATCCTCAACGCCGACGAGCAGGTTGATCTGACTGCTTGCCAACTTTATCCGGCTGGTTTTCAACAAGCTTTTACCCATCTGATTGATTTTATCCGTTTAGTCGGGCTGGAACCTTATCAGTTGGACAGCCGGCGCGGTGAACTGAAGTTTGTCCTGTTAAGTTACAGCGAGTTGGATGGATGGTTGCTGCGGTTTGTCTTGCGTTCGCAACACCATCTGGCCGCGATCCGCAAGCATCTGCCGACCTTACAGCAGCAATGGCCTGCGCTGAAAGTTGTCACAGTGAATCTGCAACCGCAGCACAAGGCGATCCTCGAAGGTGAACAGGAATTTGTGCTTAGCACCGAGACGATGCTGCGTCAGCAACTGAATGACGTGGTGCTTTATTTGCAACCGCAAAGTTTTTTCCAGACCAATAGTGCTGTGGCCGCGGCTTTGTATCAAACGGCACGTGATTGGACTGCTGCGCTAAAGCCGACTCGGATCTGGGACTTGTTTTGTGGCGTCGGCGGTTTTGCGTTGCATTTGGCGTCACCTGAAGTGCAGGTCACCGGTATCGAAATCTCGGCCCCTGCGATTGACTGCGCCAGTCGGGCCGCGCGCGAGCGCGGCGTCAGCGTTGATTTTCGCGCTTTGGATGCGACAGCTTTTGCTGATGCAGCGGCACAGACGCCTGACTTGCTGGTCGTCAATCCACCACGCCGGGGATTGGGGGAGGCGCTCTGTGAACGGATCGACGCGTTAAAACCCAAAGCGTTGTTGTACTCGAGCTGTAACCCCGCCACGCTGGCAAAGGACCTGCAAAGTTTGCCGGCCTATCAGCCACAGCGCGCGCAACTCTTTGACATGTTTCCGCATACGGAACACGCCGAAGTGCTGGTGCTGTTGCAGCGTCATGGCGACTGACAGACGTTAGCGCTGGCAAAGTGCCGGTAGTGGCAGTTGCAGGATTTGCAGCGACCATTGCTCACCGGCACGGGTCAGCTGATAAATCCGGCCATAATCACTTTCCTGCAACGCCGGTGCAGCCAGCTGACTCAGCAGGGTTGCCAGTTGCGGCGTCGTGTTGCTGTGACCCACCACCAGCGCGTTTGCTGTGCTCTTGCGCAGTTGCGCGGCCAGTGCGGGTAAATCTTTTGCATCATACTGCTGTAGCTGCCGGCCCGCTTTCAGACTAGCCGCCGCGGTTTGTTGTGTGCGTTGATAACCGCTGTGATACAGCTGTGGCAGGTTCACATCCTGTAATAAGGTGGCCAAAGCAGTTGCTTGCGCCTGACCACAGGCAGAAAGCACCGGGTCTTTACTGAGATCGGCTTTTTCCGCATGCCGGACCAGATAGAGCTGCTGAATATCAGCGGCCTGTACTGTGGGCACCCAAAGCGCACTCAACATGAAACCTGTACCAATGGTTCTGACCGAGCGGAAAAATTTTAACCCCATGTTCACCCCTTTTTCTGTTCTGCTGCGTCCAATCTCTGACACCGGAGCATCAGGCTTCGCATAGCGCTAAGACGCGCTTTTTTGGAGTAGCATCATGACAACCATTTCACTTCGCGACAATCCACATCTTTCTTCCTTGCTGCTGGACAGCCAGCAAGATCTGACACCGACGCCCCTGCTGCCAGCGGTTGGACGTGGCCTGACCATGACTCTCACTGCCGCACTGATTAGCTTTGCTTTGTTTCAGCTGATGGCACAGCTTGTTCAATCGACAGCGCCCATCACCCCCAAGGTCGATACCGTGTTCGATGTCACAGCGCTGGTGCCGCGAGAGGAATCGGCTGTGAAAAAAATCATCCGTGAGATGCCGCCACCGCCGGTACCACAGGTGGCACCAAAGCTTGCGGTACAGTCATCAGAGGCGCCGGTGGATTTGCTGGATGTTCCGCTCAGTCATCAGCAGCCGGTGATGGCGTTACCAGGGCCAACTTTAGCGACTCCGGCAAGCGCTGATAAAGCGGCTACACCGCTGGTGCGGATTGAGCCTAAGTATCCGCCGGCCGCTGCCCGTGATGGCTTGAACGGTTGGGTCCGGCTGCGTTTTAACATTGGCGCCGATGGCCGGGTCACGGATGTGAAAGTATTGGCGGCCGAGCCCAGACGTGTGTTTGAGCAGGAAGCGATGCGCGCACTGAAGAATTGGAAATATCAGCCAAAACTTGAAAATGGTCGTGCTGTTACGCAAAGTGATCTGGAGGTCCAGTTGGACTTCCGGCTTGATCAGCAAGGCTGAAGATGATCAGAGGCCAGTTGAAGCTGCAGCTGCTGGTTGCCGCGCATAGAGGCAGGGGGATGTTGTATGGGATGGAAATGGCTGAACCGGCTGGCAGTAGTTGGCCGCCCGCTGACGGTAGGGACGATGCAGGCAGAGAGCCGGTTGTTGTTGCTGCAATACCAACAGCAGCCCGATCCTGCGCTGCTGCAGCAATTGTTTTTGCGTTATGCCGATGCTTTGTATCATTTTTTGCTGAAGCAAAGTGACGCCGAATTGGCGCAGGATCTGAGTCAGCAAGCCTGGGTGCAATTAATGCTGCATGCTGGCAGTTATCAGGGACAAAGTTCGGTCAAAACCTGGTTGTTCAGCATTGGCCGCAATCTGCTGATCGATGAATGGCGCCGGCAACGCCCGCACGCGGAAGCGGACCTGTTGGAGCAACTGTCCGATCCGACAGCAAAACCATTACAACAATTGCTGCATGCCGAACAATTAGCAGATTTAGATCAGGCGATCCAACGGTTGCCTTTGTTGCAGCGCGAAGCCTTGCTGCTACAACTGGAAGATTTTTCGTTGGCACAAATCAGTGAAATTACCGGTGCCGGTGCTGAAACTGTGAAAACCCGGCTCCGCTATGCGCGGCAACAATTGCAACACTGGCTGACGCCGGCTGAGGAAGAGAGCGATGAGCACAGATAAATCAGTTCCTGTACCGCCAGAATCTGGTACTGACAGTCCGGTACCGACGGCAACAATTGCAGAGCAACAGCTTGATACGGCGTTAAGGCAGTGGCATCAGCACAGCAAGCAGCAACATCGGCTGGATTGCGCACAGCGTCTGGCACTGCAGCAGCTGGTATTACAGGAAAAACCGATCCGCCGCAGCGGGCACTGGCAACGCGGTGTGCGACAAGTGGTCGCGCTGGCTGCTTGTATTCTGGTGTTAGTGGTCTGGTTAACGCCGCCTGAGTTGATGTATCAGATTGAACAGCAACAACAAGGCTTGTATACCATTCAGATCCATCAATTGGCGCCGGCAACAGTGGAACAAAATCCACAGATCGAACAAAGTAAGTCAAAGGCGCAACTACGACAACAGCAATATCAGCTGGTGTATCAGGACTATCTGCGCAGCCAGCATCAGGTTGCCCGCACGGTTGCAGTTTGGCGTGAGGCGACGGCAGATGGCTGGCAGTTGCAGAGTTGTGATCATTTGCAGGTGCAGGTGCAGGCGGATTTATTGGCGGCACTGAAACAGCAGCAGGCAGATCAACAGCAATGGCAGCAGCTGGAACAGAGTCGTTTTTTGCTGCTTACTACCGGTGCGAAGGGACAAATTTTGGCGTTAAAACCAGGTCTGGAACCGCCACATTGTGCGATTTGACCGCCGTTGCCCGAGTGGCTGGCTTGGTCAGTCGGGCTGCTGCAGGTACAATAGCAATTTGAGTAGACGCTATTGCGGTGGCAGAGGGGCACAAAGCCGGTGGATTTACCTTATTTACGCCAATATCCGGAAACGGTCCAGCAGCAGGTGCGGGCTCTGGTACAAGCCGGGACCCTCGGCAGCACGTTAAAAAAACGCTATCCGGATACTGTTCACGACATTCAATCCGATGCGCGGCTTTACGAATTTACCATGGCGCTGAAACAGCAGTTTATGCGCAGCTCGGCACCAATCAGCAAAATCTGTTTTGACCCCAAGATCCATATCGTCAATAACGCGCTCGGGCTGCACAGTCAGGTCAGCCGGGTACAGGGCAAAGCGCTGAAAAGCAAAAATGAAATTCGCGTAGCCAGCCTGTTAAAAACCTTACCGATGCCGCTGCTACGGATGATTGTGGTGCACGAATTAGCGCATTTGCGGGAAAAAGATCATAACAAGGCGTTTTATCAATTGTGTCAGCATATGGAACCCCAGTATCATCAACTGGAACTTGACCTGCGGTTGTTTCTGACCTGGCAGGATCTGGCTGGAGGAGCACTGGATGCAACCAACTGAGCATATTTTCGTCTACGGCTTATTGATGTTTCCGGAGATTGTGGAAGCCATCGCCGGCGAGCGTTATCAAATGCTCGATGCTGTGTTGGCGGACCATCAGCGCCGTGGCCTCAGTCAAAGCCCGCTTGATGCACCTGTGCCGGTGTTGACCGAAGCGCCGGGGCGCGTCCAGCAGGGTAAACTGCTGCTGAATGTCAGTCCTGATGCCATCAGAGCGCTGGATTTCTTTGAAGAAATCGATTCAGGTCATTATGTAAAAAAAGCCGTGCGGGTACAGGCCGCAGGGCAATGGTATTCGGCATTTTGTTATGCGATTGGTCCGGCCTTAACGCCTTATATTTCTGGCGACTGGCAACCGGAGCTGGTCAGTGAGGCGCAAAAAACGCATTTTATTCAGCAAGTGATCCCGCAGATGTTGCAGGCATTGGCAACAACAAAAGCCTGATTTTTGTTGTGACATTGCTCTTCGGCAGGCCTGAGCTGCCCAGCTGTGACCGCGGGACAGGATATTCATCTATGTGGAAATTTACTGCAGTCGCAGGCCTGTTTTTATGGGCGGGTTCTGTGCTGGCTGCCCCTTCGATCGACGAGTTCGCCAATCAGTTTCACCGCGAATTTCAACAAAAAATGCAAAGGAATCGGGTGCCCGGTGCCGTTTATGTCATTGTTAAAAATGACAAAATTGTTCGGGTCGGCGCTTATGGCGTTCGTGCTGTTGGTAGTAAAACACCGGTCGACGCCAATACGATTTTCCGCCTGGCTTCAGTCTCTAAAACGTTCGCCGCCGGTTTGGCGACTCAGTTGGAACATGAAGGTCGTTTTGACTGGAATGACCGCGTTACCCGTTATGTGCCGGGTTTGCAATTCCGCAGTCAGGCGATGACGGCGCAGCTGAAAGTCGAACACTTGCTCGGCCAGAATGCCGGCCTGGTCGACAATGCGTTTGACGAGCTGATTGAAGCTGGTCAGACACCCGCACAAATCCTGCCTAAATTTCAGAATATCAATCCGCGTTGTGTACCGGGGCGTTGTTATGGCTACCAGAACGTATTGTTCAGCCAGATTGAAACAGTGTTGCTGAAAACCACAGGTCAGCCTTATGAAAAGCTGATGGACCAGCGCATTTTTAAACCCTTACAAATGCACACCGCTAGTGTAGGTTACGCCGGCTTCCTGGCCAGTAAAAACCGCGCTATGCCGCATATAGGGACGCGTAAAGGCTGGGCCGAAACCAAAGTGGTGCCGACTTATTACCGGGTCAATCCGGCCGCAGGCGTCAATGCCAGCGCGATGGATATGGGCAAATGGCTGATTGCACGCCTCGGTCACCGGCCGGCGGTGTTATCCGCGGCGGTGCTCAACGATTTGCAAACCCCACGGGTGAAAACTGCGGACAATCTGCAAGGCCGTACTTATGGGCCTTATGTCAGTACCGCGCAATATGGCTTGGGCTTACGGATTTACCAGTTTGGCCAGCATAAAGTGTATCACCATGGTGGCCTGGTCCGCGGCTATCGCACGGACATGTCGTATTCGCCGGAAGCAGGCCTCGGTGTCGCCGTGTTAGTGAATGCCCAAACCAATGCGGTTGCCGAGCTTGGTAGTTACTTCTGGCATGAAATGCTGGATACACCGGCGCAAGCCGTGCCGGTGCCGCCGAAAAAAGCCGGTAAAAAGCAGGTGAAGAAGCTGACTAAAAAGACGCAGAAACCACCGGTGAAGAAGAAGCCGGCACCGAAAAAAGCAGCTCAGAAAAACGCAGCTCAGAAAAACGCCACAGCAAAAAAGTGACACATACAGGCGCTACAACGGTGATTTGACGTAGCGCCTTCAGTCCTTTCTTCCACGCTATACTGACCGACCTATTTAGTCTTTCTGATACAAATCCACATAAAAATCCAGCTGGATCGCCGGTAATTGCTGGCAGAGCGTTTCGCGCATCTGCGTATTGAGCTTGTAGGCCAACGGGATCATCTCAATCAGCTGCAGCATCGCTGCCGCATCAGGCGCTTGCCACAAACTTTGCAACCGCTCACGGCGACAATGGCTAAAACCTGCTTCATTTTTCACCGTATCCGCATGCAGCCGGACTTCGCTGTAAGCTTGTTGCTTAAACTGCAGCAAATGCTCGGGCGCCGGACTTACAGTCAACAAGTAGCCGCCTGGGCGCAGCACCCGCGCCATTTCCGTGGCATCGGAAGGCGCATAAATACGTAACAATGCAGCAAAAGCGCCATCAGTAAACGGCAGGGCATAGCTGCTGGCGACACAACAACGGAGCTGTTTATAGCGTTTAGCGGCGTAACGGATGGCGGTTTTGGAAATGTCGAGGCCATATATGGTTAAGCCCGGTATCGCATTGGCGAGTGCGGCACTGTAATACCCCTCACCGCAACCTATATCCAGTAGTGCAGCAGGGCCAAGTTGCGCCATGCTTGGTAGCACAGCGGTGAGCTGCTGATTAATCGCATTTGATAGAAACTGATAATGACCGGCATCCAGAAAAGCGCGGCGGGCCTGAATCATCTCGGCGTTATCGCCCGGATCCAGCGATTTTTTCTGCTGCACCGGCAGCAAATTGACATAACCTTCCCGCGCCATATCAAACTGATGACCGTGCTGACAACGCCAGGCGTTTGCTTGCTGATGCAGCGGGTCAGCACAAAGGGGGCAACGATACATCTGAACTCCGGCGCTGGCGCAAAAGCGGCGATTATAGCTAAGGCCGGCGTACCCCGCACCTTAATTCAGGATCTCGCCGGGCTGGTATTCACGGTCATTCAGCTCTGCCATCAGTCCGGCAAAAATATGCGTCCAGCCTTCAATTAATTGCTGTCGAAACGGCGCCCATTGACTTGATGTCTGATGACTGAGCACCAGCTCGCAGCCTAACGGATGGGATTGAAACTGTAGTTGCACCATGTCAGGTTCACCCCGGCCCGGTGGGGTGCCGCTGGTGGTACAGCTGAATAACAATAAGTGTGGTTTGTGGATTTGGTGATATTCCCCGGTGTGCACCCAGGTGCGTCCTTGTAGCTGTTCCGTCACACGGAACTGATGATTGGACGCGAGTTCGAGTTTGAGATGATGCATCCGGCCTTGAGGGGTAGCGAACATCCAACGGCCGGCCTGATGTTCGGCCAGCCAATGGTCAAATACCTGTGTCGGAGGCTGACGAAATAAATGACGCACCTGAACAAGCACCGAATCGACCATCACACCACTCCTTGTTGGCTGCATTTCCCGGCCGCATCGTGCCGGTCTGCTCAGTGTAGAAGTGGGAATGTAACTAACCCAAGTCAGGTTGATTATTTGTCACAAAAATATCAGCAATTTTTCCGTTCAATCAGGTCCCATAAGTTGCCATAGAGATCGGCAAAGACGACAACAGTGCCATAGGGTTCGACGCGTGGTTGTTCGTTAAACACGACGCCTGCAGCCAACATCCGTTGATAATCTCTGTGAAAATCATCAGTTTGCAGGAATAACCAGACACGGCCCGCGCCCTGGCGGCCAATCAGCGCCTGCTGTTCTGCATCACTGGCGCGTGCCAGTAACAAAGCGGAACCACTGTCGCCTTGCGGTGCCACCACAACCCAGCGTTTATGGCCCTGTGGCGTATCTTCAACCAGCCGGAAGCCGAGTTTCTGGCAATAAAATTCGATGGCTTCGTCATAGTCGCGGACGATCAGACTAACCAGAGCGAGTTGTTGTTGCATGATGAAAATTTCCTGAAAAAGTTAATGCAATAAACCAAGGTCGATCGCCTTCAGTACCGCTTTGGTTCTGTCGCGCACGCCCAGTTTTGCTAAAATGGCCGACACCTGATTTTTCACAGTGCCTTCGGATTTAAATACGGCGGCGGCAATTTCCCGGTTACTGAAGCCGGCCGCGAGCAGTCGCAGCACTTCCAGTTCCTTGGGCGACAGTTTTTCGCTGTCAGTGTGGCCGGCGTCAGCATTTCGGGCCTGCAGGATACGGTCGGTCAGCGCCGGTTGCAACAAAGCGCCGCCGGCAGCGACGGTTCGAATGGCTTGCAGCAGCACATCTAAAGCCACATCTTTGAGCAGATAACCCCGGGCACCGGCCAGCATCGCTTCGAGAACCTGTTGATGGTCATCAAAAGTTGTCAGCATCAGCACCGGTACCTGTAGCTGCGCTTGTTGTAATAAGTGCAGCGCGTCAATGCCATTGACCAATGGCATGCGGATATCCATCAACAGCACATCCGGCTGAAACTGTTGCACCAGCGGGACCACGTCACTGCCGTCTGCGGCCTGTGCAACCACTTCAATCGCCGCATCCAGCCGCAATAAGCTGATAATGCCCTGACGGACTAAAGTCTGGTCGTCAATCACAATCAAACGGATGCTCATGCGTTCTCCGCCGGCAATTCAATATCGATCTGCAATTGTTGCTGCTCATTCGACAGTAGCAGCTTGCCGCCAGCCTGTTCAATCCGCTCGCGCATGCCAGTCAGGCCATGACCTTCATTAAGTGGCCAGTGTGACAGCGTGCCGTTGTCGCGATAGCGGAAAAACAGGTGCTGCTGATGAGTCCACACCTGCAGCTGTGCCTGAGTAGCACCACTGTGACGGATACTATTGGTTACCGCTTCCTGACTGACGCGAAACAACAGCGCGGTCGACAGCGGGTCTGTCGGCGATCCGGGTGGAATTTGCAAATCTAACTGCAGTTGCGGCACATTTTGCGCCAGGGCTTTGAGCTGCAAAGCCAGTTGCGGCAGCGCCGGCTCACGCAGTTGCGACACGGTGTGGCGGATCTCCTGCAGCAGCTGTTTAGCTAAATGATGGCAATGATTAATTTGTCCCGTCAGCGCTTGCTGAGGCGCGCCAGATACTTTGTCTTCTTTCGCCAGCTGGCTGCTTTGGTAGCCTGCTACTTGCAGCTGGATCACCAGTGCCGTCAGATGGTGGCCGAGGCTATCGTGCAGGTCGCGCGCGATACGCAACCGTTCTGCGTCCGCGGCCTGGATCGCCAACTGCGACTGTGCTGCTAACAAGGCCTGATGCGTTTTTGCCAGGGCTTCGCGCGCCAGTTTTTCCTCACGGGCTTTGCTCATGGCGTACATGGCAAAAAACTGAAAAGTACCACACACCAGTATCATCAGGCCTTCGCCAAGCTGTAAACCGTTCAGACTTTGCATGATCAGCACCGGCAATAACGCCGGCAGGATCATCAGATATAACCAGCGTGCCGGCACAAACCAGGGCAACAGACAAACCCATAACACACCAAGTCCGGCAGAGAAACCATTTGGTACCAGCACAGCCGTGGT
>Ga0114942_1000554_pt1 | contig 10609 bp, 8 predicted proteins | sample LowerColdCreek_FD_88674 | JGI IMG/M metagenome (GOLD analysis project Ga0114942, IMG submission 88674) | Groundwater microbial communities from Cold Creek, Nevada to study Microbial Dark Matter (Phase II) - Lower Cold Creek | ecosystem: Environmental > Aquatic > Deep subsurface > Groundwater ... | reverse complement strand
AGCTTCAAATTTTATGTGACCTGCATCGCGCCAACCAAACAATGAAAAGCCAAAACTAAATTCGCTGCCGTCTTTACGCAGTCCTTTTGCTTCTGCGGGAATCTGAATCTGGTCGAGTGATCCGGCGGCAATTGCCTGCGCAACAAGTTTGCGGAAATTGGCACGGTCGCGCTCGGGTAGCAACAGGTCAAATTGCAGTGTTGTTTTGTCCCCCAGTGAGTAACCGTGCGATGCAACTGCTGCTTCATTCCATTCGATAATGTATAACTTTTCATCAAACCAGATGACCGGGGTGGCAGAGCTGCTCGCGTACTCTTCAAACGGTGGTCGGGTTCGCTCTGCGGACACCTCAATGCGGCGCAATTCCAATCGGTCGGACGCCATCTTCGCCAACTCCTGTAATCGCTGCCGATCTTCTTGCGTGAAATCAGTATGGGGGCGATCATCGATGACACAGAGCGCACCCAAGGCAAGTCCATCAGGCGAGAACAGAGGTACACCAGCGTAGAAGCGCAGGTTGGCCTCACCCGTTACCAGGGGGTTGTCGTGAAAGCGGTCATCCAAGGTTGCATCGGGTACCACCATGACCTCGTGTTGGGTAATGGCGTGAGCGCAAAACGAAACATCGCGGCGCATATCTATTTCGCCCACACCTACACTCGCTGCAAAAAACACATGATCGCTACCAATCATATTCACTGCTGCCACAGGCATATCAAACATGCGCGAGGCAATATGCACAACGGGGTCGAGGCTCTTTAACATTTGCTCTTGGTCAAGACCGTAATTGGATAATGCATTTAATCGCTCTGATTCGTTTGGAAATATTGCAGGGCACTTCATCAGCGCGTCCTCATATTTGTTTTTCCCTATTGAACTGGTCGTGCTGCTTCAGTATAGGAAAAGAAAAAATATCAGCATCAATATGCAGTTGGAGGTGCCATTTTTTGTAGGTCAGTTGTGTAGTGGATAAAAATTTAACCTTGGCTGTGATAAAAGTGTAAATGTGAATGACCAATACTTTATTTATCACAACTTAATAGCAGCGACTAAACTTTGGGTTTAGTACTATCGGAGTTCCAATGCCTCAGTATCAATTGGCCCAATTGAACATCGCCACCTTGCTTGAGCCCCTGGAGTCGCCCCGTTTGGCAGATTTTGTGGCTAATCTTGATCGTATCAATGCGCTTGCTGAGCAGTCGCCAGGTTTTGTGTGGCGCCTGGAGGACGAGGCTGGCGATGCAACAGCAATTCGTCCGTTTGGCGATAACATAGTGGTAAATATGTCGGTCTGGGAGGATATTGAATCGCTGCACGCATATGCTTTTCGCTCTGCGCATGTTGAGGTGCTGCGTCGGAGACGCGAGTGGTTTGAAAATATGTCGGAAGCCTATGCTGTGCTCTGGTGGGTTCCGCGCGATCATCGTCCCACTACCCGGGAGGCAGCCGAGCGCTTGGCAAGCTTGCGGGAACATGGCCCAACTGTTAATGCATTTACGTTTCGAAAATCTTTTCCCGCACCTGATGCTCAAGTGACAAACGATATTGAAGAGCAAGCAATATTTCCCCCTTAACTGGGGGGCGACATTTTAGGGGTGGGGGATTAGATTGGGTTTATCGGTCAGATTGCACACACAAGCGTTTAAGGAGAGCATGATGAAGTTGGTCAATTTTTCGTTAGAGCAGGGAAATAAATACTACGGACGTATTGATGGCCAACGGTTCTTTATTGGCGCCCGAACATCCTATAAGGGCAATAAGGGCTTATATAATTTGACCGGCACGCCTGCGCAAAAATATAACCGAATGGAATTTAAAGACATTTATGGGTTTTGGGCCGCCTTTATTCACCCAACGGCCTGCGCAGAGGGTGCGCTTTACCACACACTGAATACCTATGATCGCGCACGTTTTACTTTTTCCTTCTTGCAATTTGGCGCCCATGTTCCCGATGGGGATTTTGTGCTTTATATGCGCGCGCTCTTGAAGTTGCCTTTAGCGAAAGAATATTTTCCGGATTTGCGGTTAAATAATAATAGGATTGCGCGCGTAACCGATAAAGGTGTCGTTGATTTGGAATCCAGTGAATCTACGGATCTTCTGCTCGATTACCTTAATCCAACTTCCGGTGAGGTGGAGGATACAGAGGTTATCCAGGCAGCAAAATTTATCCACTGGGCACAAAACGACGCTGCGCATCGTCAGGTGCAAATTGATATTGGTATCGCCAATTTTAAAAATAAAATGCCGCACTATGCGGTGCAATACGAACTCGATGGCGTGAGTGATGATATTTGCCTTGTCATTGCTGATATCCGTCATCAAGGCCGCGCCAAAAGCTCGGCGATTATTGCCGCATTGCACAGTCCGAACCCATTGGATTCATTGCTCAAGTTAGGTGAGCCTGACTATCACTCGCGCATAGTTACCTTGCGTAGTGAAATTAATAAGCTGAAGCAATCGGGGGAGCTGGGAGTGCGTAAATATAGTCTTGCTAAAAAGGATTTTGTTTAGCAGGTACGCGAGTGCCTGCTAATCAATAAAATCTGCAATAATCTTCCGGATTCTCCTCCTATCCATCACATCATTCTTTTGGTTGTTGTACGGCGACAACTTTTAAGCGCCTGACTTTACCTTGTGGTATTGGCCAATCAATATTGCCACCAATGCGCAACCCAATTAATGCGCTTCCTACGGGCGATAAAATCGAAATTTTCAGTTGAGTTACATCAGCTTCATGTGGATACACCAAACTAATTGTTTTTTCTTCATTTGAATCCAGATCAACAAAAGTAACGGTTGAGCCCATAGATACGGCATCAATGGGGACATCTTTGTTTTGTACTATGTCAGCGCGGCTAAGCTCAATATCAAGTGCTTCGGCTGCAGGTGTATCATGCTGTTCAATTAGTTTTATCAGCTGTAAATAATCTGACTTTGAGACGATGAGTGAGGTTTCTTTTTTTTTGCGCACGGCTTTCTCCAAAATGGATAAAGTGGAATAGCCGATATGGCCAATCCAATGTGAAATAATCTGTATGTAAATGGTTTTTGTTGTCAGGCGATTAAGCAATAAAAAACTTAATCGCCAAAAACGACAAAGGCGCGAATGGAATTACATTCCTGCGCGAGGGATGGCGTAATGGAGCGGAAAATGTTCAGGTAGGCATTCATGGGCAAACCATAGCACTTCGCTTGTTTGTCTTGCAAGTCTGCCTTTGAATTAACTTGTAACTGTTTTTGAATTAACTTGCCGTTGTCTGTGAATTAATAAGTCACTTAAGTCGCTCTGGTTATATAATGTAGGCAACTGCATAAAACACTTGGATAGCTGTACGGTTGGATGAATGAATACGATGCTGACATCTGAACAAATTCTTGAATTCAAAATAAATGGATATTTGGTGCTCCCTGGTTTTGCTGCGCCACAATTTTGCGATGCCGTTGTTGCATTGGCCAAAAGTGAGTTGGAACAGCAGGCTATGCCGATTGAATTTGAGGCGGATACCCAATATCCCGGCGCGCCCTTATCGCGCGCTGCTGAGGGTGGCGCAACGGCGCGGCGCTTGTTGATGGCATCGCAGCGCCACCCGATGTTGCGCAGTTGGGCTACTGGCGATCCACTCAAAGGTATTTTGCATCAGTTGCTTGGGGCAGAAGTGTTGTTATCCCAAGCCCATCACAATTGCATTATGACCAAACAACCCGCGTTTTCTAGTGTGACCGGTTGGCACCGTGATAGCCGCTATTGGAATTTTGCGCGCGCTGATTTGGTGTCAAGCTGGTTGGCGCTGGGTGATGAGCTACCTGAAAATGGGTGCTTGCATGTACTACCCGGTTCCCATCACTGGGCAATCGAAACTGATCAGCTGGATGCCAGCCAATTTCTGCGCACGGATATCGATAAAAATAAATCCCTGCTTGAGCAAACAACTGCTGTACCGTTAAGGCAGGGCGACTTACTGTTATTCCACAGTAATCTGTTCCATGCCGCTGGCCGCAATACCACTGGCCGCACCAAGTTTTCGATGGTATTTACCTATCGCTCTGGCGACAATCCGCCAGTTCCGGATTCCCGCTCGGCATTAAAAGATGAAATCCTCCTGCCATAAAAAATCTCAGGCTATCGTCTAACGTAAATTTTCCGAATTGATTGTCACCCAATTTTCTTGTCTTAAGTTATTATTTATCGTATAAATAATATGTGAGATTAGCTTTTCTCATACAACGTCTGTCCGGCTGGCGCTGGCGGAGAGATACTTGAGATAACTCTTAAATAACAATAACGGTGAACATCATGAAACTAACGAAATGGGCGTTATCCGCCTGTATTGCAGCCGCTTTTGCTTTCCCCGTCGCTTCAAGTTGTGCAGCGCCTATCAAAGGTGCGGATGTGAGCTGGATGTCTGAAATTGAGGCTAACGGTATTAGCTTTTACAACCGCAGCGGGGTAAAGAAAGACATCCTCGCGATTATGAAAGAGCAGGGTATGACTGCGGTGCGCCTGCGCGTATGGGTCAACCCTGCCGATGGCTGGTATAGCGGCACGCAAGATGTGGTGGCCAAAGCCAAACGCGCCAAAGCTGCCGGCATGAAAGTAATGATCGATTTCCACTATAGCGACAGTTGGGCCGACCCTGGCCAACAAACCAAACCCGCTGCATGGAGAAGCTACAGTTTCCAGCAATTGATGGACGCGGTGTGGAACTCCACTGTTTATACCTTGCAAGCAGTCAAGGATGCAGGTGTGACGGTTGATTGGGTGCAAGTCGGTAACGAAACCAATAACGGTATGTTGTGGGACGATGGAAAGGCGTCGGTCAATATGAAAAATTACGCCTGGCTCACTAACACAGGCTATAACGCGGCGAAGTCGATTTACCCGAGCAGTAAAGTGGTAGTGCATTTGGCCAATTGTCACGACAACGCCAACTTCCGTTGGATCTTCGATGGTCTGCGAGCGAACGGCGGGAAATTTGATGTAATAGGTGCATCTTCTTATCCTACGCACGCAACGGGCTACACTTGGCAAAATGCCAATAAGGCGTGTTTAACTAATTTGAACGATATGGTTGCGCGCTACGCCGTACCGGTGATGATTTCTGAAATTGGAGTGCCTTGGGATCATGCGCAAGCGCAAACTATCGTGAAAGATATGGTTACCAAAGTTGGGCAAGTGATTGGCAGCAAAGGCTTGGCGATTTTCTACTGGGAGCCGGAAGCACGCCCGGGTTGGAAAGGTTATACGCTCGGTGCTATGGATAATAACGGCAAGGCCACTGCGGTATGGGATGCGTTTAAATAAATTCCAACGTTAAATTTTAATTGTTGGCGCGGGAAGCTGACATGAAGTGAATCGCACCATAAAAGTTTCACGCTACCGATCCAATTGAAGGGCTGAATTCTGTACTGTACAGTATTTAGCCCTTTAATTTTCAGTGTCAGTTTTTAGCTTCTCCATATTCTCAATTAATTTCGATATCTCATTGTCAATCACATCTCCACTGCTGAGCAGCAGGTGCATGCGTTCTTCGTATTCATTGATGGCGTTATCCAGAAGTATCGCTCCTTGGCCATGCAAGTTCAGCAAAGGGTAAGCTCGACGTATTTCAGCGATGAAATTATTGAAGGTTTTGCGGTTTTCCTCTACTTGCGATGCGTATTGGATATCGATATTGGAAAGGGAGTTTTTTGTTGAATCCATCCAGCTATTGGTTTCCTGGCTGTGTTTTTGGTTAGACCTATGCAGTTCAATATTTTTTATACATTCTTCGGCCGCGTTGACCAAACCTTGCAGGCTGGTCTCAAGTATAGGGTGGGTGCTCGATGGGGTATTGAGATGTATCAGGTGAATTTTATTGAGAATAAACAGCGTGCCCTCATCAAGATGAACGAGCGTATTGGTAGCAACTGGCGATTTCACTAACTCTATAGTTGATTCATTAAACAATGCGCCAGGAAAGTACTCCGCTTTTCCCTGTGTGGAATAAATAACAAAACCAATTGGCGCTTTAAAATCCTTGATAAATTGCAATAGGAGTTTAGCGATAGACTGTAGCGATTCACATTTTATTAGTTCCAGGATTAACCGGTTTATCGCATGCAGTTGTTGGTAGTGGGCAATTGTTTTTTCCAGCTCCATGGTGATCATTGTCAGTTCTTCGCTGTCATATTTGTTGATAGTATCACCCGCCTTCATTTCGGAAGCTTCACTACGTTCCTGTAGTTGAGAGTAGAGGTGATCTACCTCGCTTTCCAATGTATCTATACAGCCTTGGCATTCTTTTACTAAACGCTCCAAACGTAAAATCTCACTTTCTTTTTCTTTGCGAATGTCATCGGTATCTGTGGGGTGAACGGAATGTTTTAACAGCTGTATTTCATCGTTCATTTTGTTGATGAGATCGCGTTGAATGGTGTTATTTTTTCTAAGTTGCATTAATTCGTCGATGATATTTTTCTGTTCAACTGGGTTGGCTGTGTCCGGGATGAAGGAGCTGAGGTCGTCGATATCGAGTGATTCGCTATTTTGCTCATGCCGTGCATCCCTTAACATGATGGCGTAATTGGTCACCTGCATTTTTGCTTCTTTCAGTTCTCTTTTGAGGTTTCCTATATATTGGTCTGACTTCACTAATTCCACTTCTAGTATATTCATGTAGCTATCCACTTTTTCCTTGTTTTCGGCGCTAAAGTTGGATTTATAATTTTTCAGCTCCCTGATCATGTCTCTTGCATTACTGTTTTTTGCTGCGGATGCGTCTGTCAAATGATCCATATTGTCCATTTCAAAAAGACCTAAGACAGGTTCTGGTCGAGGCGCAGGTGTTTTTTCGGTAGAGGACAACTGCTTCAGTTGTTCCAGCATATCTTGCAAATTGCTAATGGTGCGTTGGCTTTCCAATTGGTACTGCTTTAGTTTTTTTTCAGATTTAAGCAATTGGTTAATTTTTTCTTGCAAGTGTTTGTTTTCTTCATTGCTGCCTTTGAGGGCGGCTAATTGATCTTGTAACAGCCTGGAGCGGTGATCCCGAACTTCTTGTCGCCGGGTATTTTTTTTGTCTTGCCAGCGAATGATGTCGGCGAGTTTTCTTTCGAATAATCCCCATCCTGCATGGGTAATTCCCCGTTCATCAAAGACTTCCTTCTCCGCCGTTAGGTAAAGACAGCGCAGGGCTGCAGTGCGACCACTGAATGAATGAGTGGGGTCAAGGTGAGGGTGCTTTGAGCCGGTATTTTTTTCATAGCGCTGCAGCGAGTCGGCAAGGGATCGCTCTAAATATTCCTCAATAGTGTTTTGGTTAGCTGGTTTTTTTTCGTCATAGAAACTGGCTTTTTCGGTGGCAGCGAAAGTTTGGGTCGACTTCACTTCGCTGTATTTTTCATGCAGTCGCTTTAAAAGGGATTTTTGTTTCAGGTTGTGGTGGATGGAAAAAAACAGGGCAATAACAAGTACAAGGATTATTTCCCCAAGCACTAGCACAGAAAATGATATGCCTGTTTCCATATGAATAGAATGTGACTGTGATTGTTAATTATTAAGCCTGAGTAAAGTTAGGAAGCAAGGCCGCTGAATGGGTATAACTATTATTGATAATAGTCTTCAAAGTATAGGAGGTTTTGTTCGGAAGCACACCGAACAAAATTGTGGAAGGAATTTTTGTCGCATCGTTAAACATATTCTATGCGATATGAAAATGATCCAGGATAAATAAGGAAGTAGATATCGGGAGGTGCGCAAACACACATATCTGGCCACTATAAATAGGCATAATGTTTAAAAATAGTCTGTTAAGTCTCCTTGGATAAGGATCTAAAAGTGATGCTGTTTAGCAAACTCAAAGAATGGGCGCTTATTTTTCGCGATACCTTTTCCCAGTGGGCTGATCGGGAGCCGTTTAGAAATAGTGCGGTGATTGCCTTCTATACCATTTTTTCATTGCCTGGCTTGCTGGTTATTATTATTAATCTGGCGGGTTATTTTTATGGGGAGGAAGCAGTAACAAGGAGTATCAGTGATGAAGTAGGTAACATGATTGGAAGTAATACAGCGCGAGATATTGAAGTCATTATTGCTAATGCGAGTGTACATCAGGATTTTACTTTTGCTTCGCTGGTGGGTATAGGTACGCTCATTTTCGGTGCTACTGGTGTGTTTTATCAATTACAGCAAACATTGAATATGATTTGGGAAGTGAAGCCAGAGCCCAGACGGAAAATAGTAAAGATGGTGTTGGATAGGGTATTTTCGTTCGGATTAATCCTTGCCGTTGGTTTTTTATTATTGGTATCGCTGGTGCTTTCGGCATTGCTATCCATTGTGAGTAGTTGGGTGGCCTATTATTTTTCAGAAGTATTCAATATTGTATTTCGCCTTCTCGATTTTTCTTTGTCGTTGGGTGTGGTGACATTTTTATTCGCAGCGATTTTTAAATTCCTCCCCGATGCCAAAGTGCCCTGGCGTGATGTATGGGTTGGCGCTTTTGTAACGGCGTTGCTGTTTGTGCTCGCCAAATTTGCGTTGGGTGTTTATTTTGGCCACAGTAACCCCGCATCGGCTTACGGAGCGGCAGGTACCGTAATTTTGATTATGTTATGGGTTTCCTATGCCGGGTTAATCTTATTATTTGGTGCCGAATTTACGCGAATTTATGCTGATCGACGTGGTGCGAAAGTGAAACCATTGGATTTTGCTGTGTCTACGTGTGATACCGAAAAATCTGTTCACCCGTCTGAAACATCTGCTCCGACTCATTCAATAGATTCCATCTCTGCAGCTAATCCCGCGAATAAGCTTGCGGCGCCTGTTTACCCATTAACCAAAGACCTGGTAATGGGACATAAAGCAAGCGAAGCTGCCAGCCCTGTAGATGCATCGATTAGTGGTGAAGAAGATCCCGGTGTGGGGCTGGAATTTTTAGTCACCAGCAATAACACGATCAATAAAAAGGCGGAAAAATAATTATGCGTTTAATTGGAATGCTCGATTCACCCTATGTAAGACGCGTTGCAATTTCATTGGACGTGCTGGGAGTGGCCTTTGACCATGAGGCGGTATCAGTTTTTTCAACCTTTGAAAAATTTAAAAGTATCAATCCGGTGGTAAAAGCGCCTAGCTTGGTGTGTGACGATGGAACGGTGTTAATGGATTCTTCATTAATATTGCAGTTTGTCGAGGCGGCAAAAACCAACGGCAAGAGCTTATGGTCAAAAGACAGCGTGCAGTTGCTGCATGAATTCAGGGCGGTGAGTTTAGCGATGGCCGCGTGTGAGAAAGCGGTTCAATGTGTGTATGAGCTACATTTACGGCCTATGGCTGCGCAATATGAACCCTGGTTAGAGCGCGTAAAAGGCCAGCTCATTGCAGCCTTATCGTTGCTGGAGACTGAAGTTGCTAATCGGCAAAAAGATTTTGAGCGTGCTGTAAATCAGGAGTGCATCACTATCGCAGTCGTCTGGCAATTTATTCAATCCATGCTGCCAGATGTCGTAGAAAAAAATGACTATATAAAAATAATGAAATTATCTGAGCGTATGGAGCTGACTAGCAGTTTTATAAAATATCCCCCGGTGGGGCCGGGGGTTTGATTGGTTTTTAGCGTGATAGTGCTATTGCGCAAATCCAAGATTGGCGACCGGTAAATTTTCTGCGGTAGCGGTCAGCTTAACACCAGTCAACGAATTACCAATTTCAACTAATGCACTTGCATAGCCCGCAACGGTATTGATCGTTGCAGGGCTGATAATTTTTGCATCGCCTACTATTGAAAATGTCACCGCAATATCATTCGCCGTTACCGGATTGCCTTGTGCGTCGATTAATTGGGCGTAAACAAACACAACATCTTTAACTCCCGTTTGTGGCGCTTTGCCGCTGGTATCCATTGTTAGGCGCAAGCTTGCGGCCGCACCCGGCGTTACTACTTTGTGTTCGGCTACTACTTTGCCACTGCTATATGCAACCGCTTTTAATTCGCCTGCTTCAAACTTCTCCAAGGCAAACGTAAAAGGCGGATGGTTTAAATTTTTGCTGTTGTCATTTTTGTCTGGTGTTTGTTTGGCGATGCTTTTGCCGTTGAGCAAGAGTTCTACTTCATCGGCATTACTAAATACGCGCACATCGACATCGGATTTTTCATTCCATTCACTGGCGATAAATACCATGGGGCCGGAACTGAATTTGTCGGATACTTCACTGGCATCGCGTTGGCTTTGGTAAAAGTAGTAACTGTATTTTGGTAAGCGATCAATACTCATAATGCCGGACGATTCCAAATCCGGCGCGTAACCGCGATTGTAATCAAACATCACCCAGTAGCCGTCGGCAAATGCCGGTGTATTAAAGTTGTCGTTGTGTGCTTCCTGAATGTTGGCTGCTTGTTGCAGTAAGCGTGTCTCGCCATCGCTTAATAATTGGCGGCTGGAACGGTCGGCTTGCAGTAAGTTTGCCCAGGCAGTTTGGTTCAAACCGGCATTCATTGCATAGTATTCCCAATCGCCATATTCACTGACGATGTAAGGTTTACTTGGCTCTTTGTAGTGTTCCAAGCGATGTTGGCGCGCTTGCAAATAAATATCGTAACCGTATTCCTGCCAGCCAGCAGACATT
>Ga0114942_1000553_pt1 | contig 10622 bp, 10 predicted proteins | sample LowerColdCreek_FD_88674 | JGI IMG/M metagenome (GOLD analysis project Ga0114942, IMG submission 88674) | Groundwater microbial communities from Cold Creek, Nevada to study Microbial Dark Matter (Phase II) - Lower Cold Creek | ecosystem: Environmental > Aquatic > Deep subsurface > Groundwater ... | reverse complement strand
TGACGCTGGAGACCGCGTTCGAGCCCTGCTCAAACCTCGCCGCGATGCAGGTCGTGCTCGCGGAATGCCATGAGCGCGCGAGCGCATCCGCAGGCGACGAACAACGCGCGCTTCAGCGCGCCCTGTCTTGCTACTACAGCGGCGACTTCTCCACCGGTTTTCTGCACGGCTACGTGCAGCGAGTGATCAGCGCGTCGGCCACATCCAGACGCCCGGCTTCCCCACCCCCGGTCCTCAACCGAAACCCCAAGGAGAAGCCATGAAGCGCATCGCTCGTCTCACGCGCGCCGTCCCGGCGCTGGTCGCTCAACTCGCCCTGCTGTCCACGTCGCCCGCGTTCGCGGCCGGCTTCGACAAGATCAACGACACGGTCGTCAACGTCAACACCATCCTGGTGACGGTCTCCATCGCGGTCGTCACGATCGCGATCATCTGGGCCGGCTTCAAGATGATCTTCCAGGGCGCCCGCCTGGCCGACGTGTCGAACATCCTCATCGGCGGCACGCTGATCGGCGGCGCCGGCGCGATGGCCACCTACATCGTCAGCTGACTGCACGGGACGGCGCCATGCAAAGCGAAGCGATCTACAAGGGCGCCACGCGCCCGGCCATGAAGATGGGCATTCCGCTCGTCCCGCTCGTGGTCCTGTTCGGCGGCAGCATGCTCCTCGTCATGTGGGGTGGCGCGCTGATCAGCTGGTGGATCGCGCTCGGCGTCGTGATGGCGCTCGGTCCTGCCCTCGCCTGGATGCGCCACGTCACCGCCAAGGATGACCAGCGCTTCCACCAAATGTTCGTGGCGCTGAAGCTGCGCCTGCACGACCGTAACCACGGCCTGTGGCAGGCCCGCAGCTACTCGCCCACTCTCTACCGAGGAGCCAGCGATGCTTGGCATGTCTGATCGCCGCTCGGGCCCGCGCTGGTTCGACAGGCACATCGCGCGGCCTCGCCACTGGGCACAAGCCCGGACCGAGAACCCGCTGGCCGCCTTCGTGCCCTTCTCGTCACTGCTCAGCCCGCACGACGTCATCACGCGCGGCGGCGACTACCTGAGGATCTGGCGCTTGGATGGCATCCCGTTCGAGACTGCCGACGAGCCCCAGGTCGCGGACCGACATGAAGCGCTGTGCAGCCTGCTGCGCAACCTCGCTGGTGGGCAGTGGGCCGTCTGGATGCATCGCCTCCACCGCAACGTGTCCGACGGCCTCGACGATCCGCAGGAACCCGGTTTTGCGCAGGATCTCTCGCGTGCCTATCAGGCGAAGCTGGGCCAGCAGCAGATGATGAGCAACGAGCTCTACCTGACGCTGGTGTACCGGCCCAACGTGTCCCGCGTGAGCCGGGCGCTGCAGCCCCGGCGTCGGACACGGGAAGACATCGCCGAGCGGCAGGCCGAAGCCCTTCGCGTGATGGAGGAGCGCACCGCCCTCGTCGACCGCGTGCTCCGCGGCTTCGGCCCGCAGTTGCTCGGCGAACGCCTCCACAACGAGCGCCGCTACTCCGAGGTCGCCGAGTTCCTCGGCTACCTGGTCAACGGCATCTGGCGGCCCGTGCAGGCAAAGGCAGGCCCGCTGTACCGCACGCTGCCCACGACTCGCCTGTCCTTCGGCGGCGACAAGCTGGAACTGCGGCATGGTGACGGCCGCCGCTGCGCCGCGCTGGTCGACATCAAGGAATACGCCGACGCGGTGGAACCTGGTGTGCTGGACGCTTTGCTCTACGAAGACAGCGAGTTCATCGAGACCCAGAGCTTCTCCATCCTGCCGCGCCGCGACGCCATGCGCGCGCTTGAACTGCAGCGCGACCAGTTGATCGCCAGCGACGACGTCGTCGCCACCCAGATCGCCGACATGGACGCCGCCTTGAACGATCTCGGCGACGGTCAGTTCTGCATGGGCGAGTACCACTACTCGCTGGTCGTGTTCGGGCGCGACGCGGCGGATGCCGGCCGGCGCGCAGGCAGAGCCATTGGCGCCGTGGGCGAGGCCTCTAGCCTGCAGATGGCACCGGTGGACCTCGTCGCCGACGCGGCGTGGTTCGCGCAGATGCCGGGCAACTGGCAATGGCGGCCGCGCGATGCGAAGCTGTCGTCCAGGGCCTTCGCGGCGCTGTCCAGCGCCCACAACTTCGCCACCGGCAAACGCGATGGCAATCCGTGGGGCCAGGCACTGGCGCTGCTTCGTACGCCCTCCGGGCAGCCTTACTACCTGAACCTGCACGCCAGCCCGGAAGGCGAGGACTCCGCCGACAAGAAGCTGCCCGGCAACACGCTGCTGATCGGATCGACCGGCGTCGGCAAGACCACGCTGGAGATGTTCCTGCTGACCCTGACGCGCAAATGGAACCCGGCGCCACGCCTCGTCCTGTTCGACCTGGACCGTGGCTGCGAGATCGCGCTGCGTGCCCTCGGTGGCACCTACCTTGACCTGGAAGCGGGACAGCCCACTGGGTGCAACCCGCTGCAGTGGGAACCAACGCCGGCACACATCCTGTTCTGGGAACGATGGCTCAAGTGCCTGATCGCCACCTCGCCCATGCCGGTGACACCGACCGACGACCGCGACATCGCCCACGCCGCCAGAGCCGTGGCGCAGATGCCCACGCCGCTTCGGCGGCTGTCGACCATCCGGCAGAACCTTCCGAAGCGAGGCGAGAACAGCCTCTACGAGCGGCTCGGCCGCTGGTGCGAAGGCGGTCCGCTGGATTGGGTCTTCGACAAGGCACCCGACTGCCTTCAAAGCATCAAGACGGCGCGGGCCATCGGTTTCGACACGACCCGGTTCCTCGACCTGCCCGAGGTCCGTACCCCGCTGATGCTGTGCCTCCTCCAGTTCACGGAGGAGCTGGCCAATGGCGAGCGATTGATCTACGCCATCGCCGAGTTCTGGAAGGCGCTCGACCACGAGATCTTCAGCGAGTTCGCCAAGCAGAAGCAGAAGACCATCCGCAAGCAGAACGGCCTGGGCATCTTTGACACCCAGAGCCCGTCGGACGTCCTGCGTCATCCGATCGGCCGCACGATGGTCGAGCAGAGCGTGACCAAGATCTTCCTCGCCAACCCGGAGGCGGTGCGCGAGGAGTACGTCGACGGTTTTGGCCTCAGTGAATCCGAATTCGACATCGTCCGCAGCCTGGCCTCGCAAGGCGGCAGGCGCTTCCTGGTCAAGCAAGGCCACGCGAGCGCGATCTGCGAGCTGGACCTGTCCGGCCTGGAGGAGTTCATCACCGTGCTCTCGGCCACGACTGACAACGTGGCGCTGCTCGACGACATCCGCGCCCGGCATGGCGACACCCCTAGCGAATGGCTTCCGGTTCTGCTCCGCGAGGTTCAGCATCGCAGGCTCCACACCCTTAGGAGAGTCGCATGAGCCACGTCGCCAAGATCCTCGCCGTTGCCGCGTTCACATGCGCGTCAGCGGTCCAGGCGCAGTTTGTCAAAGGCAATGAAGCCGTCCGGCTGCTGCCCGATGGCAAGAAGGTTGTCGAGACGCCGCCGCTGCCAAAGACAGCATCGACAAAGTCTTCGCCCTGCAAGGCAGGCGGAGGCTGTCACAACGGCCCATGGCACATGGTTGAGACGACGGATGGCCTCGTCGAATGCACTGAGGTCTACGCACGCCCGACGACATGCCGCGCGTCTACATATGGAACGGAGAAGCGCAGCCGCCTGTGGGTGGTGAAGGTGGGGCGCACTTGGCTGCAATGCCAGTTTCCCGACCTGAAGAGCAAGTGCGTGCCAATCTTTGCTCCTCCACCAGCGAATCTGCCCTACGAGGCTGTCCAGTAGGAGCTCCAAATGTTTGCCTGGGTAGGATCAAAACTGGACTTCGTACTCGACGGCTATGTGCTGTCGGTGGTGTCCTCTCTATCCGCCGCAATAGCGCCGGCCGCCCTGGCAACAATGACGCTCTGGATCGGCCTGTATGGCTGGGCGGTGTTGCGGCACGAGGTGTCCGAGAGCATTCCAGCGTTCGTTTGGAAGCTGTTCAAGATCGGGCTTGTGCTGGCATTCGCGCTGCAGGGTGGCTTCTACATCGCGAACGTCTCTGAAACGGCCAATGCCTTATCAATGGGTGTCGCCTCGACATTCCTGCCCACTGGCGTCGATCCTGGCACCGTGACCACACCCTTCGAGCTGCTGGACAAGTTCAACGACCAAGCGAGCGAGAAGACGGCGGACATCATGAAAGAGGTAAGCATGTTCAGGCTCGACCTCTTCCTCGCCGCGGTGATCTTCTCGTTCGGCTCAGTGCTGTTCCTGTGCATGGCGCTGTTCGTGGTGACGTTGTCCAAGCTGCTCCTGACGTTCGTCATTGCAGTGGGCCCGTTGTTCATCCTGTGCTTGGCATGGCGTCCCACCGCACGCTTCTTCGACAGCTGGCTGTCGATGGTGCTGAACACCGTGGTCCTGGCCTGGTTCGCATTCTTCGCCTTGGGCCTCAGCACGTACCTCGGCATGGCCATCTTCAAGGCGATCGATGACGGCGGCGGCTTCCTCGGCGGCACATTCAACGTGCTGGGCGAGGCCACGCGCTACTGCGTGCTGATGATCCTGATGGCCATCATCTGCTTCCAGGCACCCAGCCTGGCCTCTGCCCTGACCGGTGGGGCCGCAGTTCAGCAGGGCGTCCAGATGATCCAGAACGTCCTGATGGCGTCGTCCAACCTCCGTTCGCGGCGTGGCGCCGGTGGCGCAGCCGGCACTGGTGGCGGCGTCGTTCGCGCAGGAGTCGGGCTCCCCTACTCCGCAGGTCGCGCAGCGGGCGGCGCCGCGAACGTGGCCGGGGGCCTGGCAAGCACGGCCGCGACCGGCGCCGACGCCCTTGCTCGACATGGATACGGCACCGTCAGGACGGCCGCCTACAAGCTCGCCGCCTTGCGCGGCCGGAGTTGAACCCAGCGTTGAAGGAGAAACACCATGCGAATCCGGAACAAGCTCGCCACCGCGATCCTCGCCATCGCAGGCGTGGGCAGCTCTCACGCCAGTGGCATCCCCGTCATCGACATCGCCAACCTGGTCCAGACGATCCAGCAGGTGCTCGACGACGTCACGCTGATCACCAACCAGGTCCAGCAGATCCAACAGATGCAGGCGCAGCTGACCAGCATCAACGGCGTTCGCAATCTGGGCAACGTCTTCAACAGCACCGCCCTGATGAACTATGTGCCGGCGAAGGCCTTCGAGACGCTGCACGCCATCGACGCCTCCGGCTATGCCGGCCTGGGCGCGACGGCGAAGTCGCTGCGCGATGCCGCACTGGTCTACAACTGTCTGGACCTGGCTGGCGACGCACGCACCCGGTGCCAGGCCTCGCTCGCCCAGCCGTACCAGCACAAGGGCCTGCTGCAGGATGCCATGACCCGGGCGTCCGGACGGCTCGGCCAGATCCAGGCGCTGATGAACCAGATCAACGCCACGACCGACCCGAAGTCGATCCAGGAGCTGCAGGCCCGCATCGGCGCCGAGAACGCGCTGCTGGCCCACGAACAATCCCAGGTGCAGATGCTGCAAGGCATGGCCGAAAGTGATGAGCGCATCGCACGGTCGCGCGACAGAGAGCGCCAGTACGAGATGCTGAACCGCACCGGCAAGGTCTCCGACTACCTGCACTGACGCCGGCCCCGAAGTCCACAGAGGTCCCCCATGGATGCTGTCTCCACGACAGGCAGAGCCGCCGCATGGCCAGCTCACGCCACACCCTCACCCGCCGATGACGCCGGCACGGCGCATCTCTCCAACAGCGCCTGGGAAATCGACCGGGCTGTGATGCTGGAGCGCTCGGAACGTCGCGCGTGGCGGGTCGCCATCGGCGGCATGACGCTCGCAGCACTGGGCGTCGGCGCCGTGTTCGTCCAAGGCCCGCTGCGCAGCACCGTCGAGATTCCCATCGTCGTCGACAAGGCAACAGGTGAGACGACGGTGCAGCAGCGGCTCAGCGTGGACACCATCCCGACGAACGAGGCACTGGACAAGCACTACGTCGCCGTCTTCCTGCGGGCTCGCGAGGGCTACAACTGGTCCTTCCTGCAGCGTGATTTCGACCAGGTCTCGCGCATGTCCGTGCCCGCCGTGTTCGATGCCTACAACCGACAGTTTGAAGGCCCGGATGCGCTGCACAAGAAGCTGGCCGACTCCGCGGACTGGCATATCAACGTCGGCGCCGTCCGGCTCGACGTGGCCAGACGCACCGGCAACCACGGCCAGGCAACCGTCACCTACGAGAAGGTCGTGCACCAGGCCGAGCGCAATGTGCCGGACGTCAAGACCCGCCACGTCGCAAGCATCGTCTACGAGTACCAGCCCAAGGTGCTCGCCAAGGAGCGGGACCGGCTGGAGAACCCGCTCGGGTTCGTCGTCACCGCCTACCGCTCCGACCCCGAGATCAACACGACACCTGCGGAGGCCAAGCCATGAAGCGCCGTCTTTCTGCGATGGCCGCCCAACTGCTGGTACTGTCCGCGGCAACGGCCGGCGCCGCCTCTGCCGGCGACCCGCGTCTTCGTGAGGTCGGCTACAACCCCCACGGCGTCGTGACGGTCCCAGTGAAGCGTGGCGTCGTGACGCTGGTCGTGCTCGGCGCTGACGAAGCCATCTCCGAAGTCGGCGCAGGGCTCGGCTCGGACTGCACGAAGCCCGAGGCAGCCTGGTGCGTGGCCGCCCAGCCCGGCGGGAGGACGCTGTTCGTCAAACCCAGGCGCTCAGCAAGCGCTGCCAACAACCTGGCGGTGGTCACCGACCGGCGAGTCCACAACCTGCGGTTCGTGGTCCTCGCCGACGGCGACGCGACGCAGCCTGTCTACCGGCTGATCATCACCCCACCGCCGCCGGCCGCGCGCGTCGTTCGCCAACCTGCAGCGACGCTTCCCTTGCTGCCGCTGGCACCACTGCCGCCCTCAACAGAGCAGGTCCTCGCCGAGCGGCTGCAGGCCAAGCCCGCAGTCATGAACACGCAGTACTCGATGGCGGAAGGCCGTGCATCCGACGACATCGTGCCGGATCTCGTGTTCGACGATGGCCGCTTCACCTACCTACGCTTCCCCGGCAACCGGGAAGTGCCGGCCGTGTTCCACGTCCTGGGCGACGGCACCGAGGCACTGGCCAACGCCCGCATGGAAGACGACCTCCTGGTCGTCGACCGGGTCAGCCGTCGCCTCACGCTGCGCGCCGGCAGCGCCGTGGTCGGGCTCTGGAATGACGCGTTTGACATCGATGGGGTTCCGCCTGCCATGGGGACAACCGTTCCCGGCGTGCAGCGCGTCCTCAAGGCAGACCAAGCCGTGCCAACCCATGGCTCAAAGGGAGCAACGCCATGAACGCCGATCGCCCCACCCCGGCCCCAAGCCCCGAACCCGATCACCCGCGCCAGCACAGCGAGGGCATCGACCCATTGCCGGGAGAGATGGGCCTTCCCGACGTCGCTGCGCTGCGAAGGACCGCAATCTCGAAGAAGGGTCTGCTGGCCGTTGTGCTGCTGATCGGCAGCCTCGTCGCCGTGTCAGCCGTGAGCATTCAACGGTTCACGGCCGGCGCCCGACACGGGAAGTCAGAGGACAGCAAGAAGGTCAGCGACAGGCCGGCGACCGCAACCGCAGAGCCACGCAAGCTGGAACTGGCGTCACTTCCTGCCTCGGCGGCGCCGGCAGCAACCGCGATCAAGGTTCCAGCGATCAGAACCACGGACGAAGAGCTCGCGGAGCCTATCGGCGTCCGCCCCACCGGCAGCAGCACGCAGGCCGGCGCGGGCACCAAGGTGCTCTCGCCAGAGGACGCGCCGGTGCTGCTCGTGAGTTCACGACCTGGATCTGTGGCGCCCAGCGCCCAGGCAAGCCGAAGTGCCGCCGTCAGCGGAGTGGAACCTTCCGACGCAGAGGGCGATGCGCACGATCCGCTGGCAGCGACATCGAAGAACCTGCAGGGCTATCAGCGCCAGCTGCAAGGGCTGCTGGAGAACCTGACCAAGACAGCCGAAGCGGCGACGGGCGGCGTCTCATCGACCACGCCACCTGCTCTGCTGTCGAGCCTGTCGACTCCCCCTACTCCGGCCGGCGCAACCAGCGGCCTCCTGGGAGGCACGCTGCTAGGGTCGTCGACACCCAAGGTGGCCGCACGGATGCTCGGCAACCGCAGCCTGACGCTGCCCAAGGGCACCGCCTTCACCTGCGCGCTCAAGACGCGCGTGATTTCCGCCGCGTCGGGCCTGGTGGCCTGCCAGGTCCTGCGCAACGTGTATGGGGACGATGGCCGGGTAGTGCTCATCGAGCGAGCTTCCCACATCGATGGCGAGTACCGCATCGCCTCCGTACGACCAGGCGCCATACGGATCCCGGTGCTCTGGACCCGTATCCGCACACCGCTTGGAGTGGTCGTCGACATCGACTCGCCTGCGACCGGCCAGCTCGGTGAATCCGGCATCGAGGGGTACGTCGACAACCGTTGGGGTGAGCGCATCGGCGCCGCCATGCTGCTGTCGCTGATCGACGACTCGGTGAAGCTTGTCATCCAGAGCCAGTCCAACGACCGGCAGGCCGACACCATCGTGCTGCCCTCCACCACCTCAAACACCAGCAAGCTGGCCGAGAAGGTCCTGGACAGCACGATCAACATCCCGCCGCTGATCTACCAGAACCAGGGCGGCATTGTGGGCATCTACGTCGCCCGCGACGTCGACTTCTCGTCCGTCTACGAACTCGTGCCGACGGCCGGGCCGCTCAGCGCCAGGTGATGCGATGGAAACCGACAGGCCCGAACCATCCGGCGACGACCAAGGCTGGCGCGGCGATGCCACGTCGGTCGTGGAGTTCCTGAGGCCGCTGCGAGAGCTGCTGGACGCGCCCGGCGTCATGGAGGTCTGCGTCAACGGCCCCGGGCAGCTCTTCATCGAGGCCACCGACGGGTGGCATATCCTCCCCGCGCTGGACCTCACGATGGAGCGCTGCCTGTCGCTTGCCAATGCCGTGGCGACCTACTGCGACCAGCAGATCAACCAGGAACGGCCGCTGCTGTCGGCGACGCTGCCGACGGGCGAGCGCATCCAGTTCGCCATCCCGCCGGCCGTGTCGCGCGACACCGTCTCAATCACGATCCGCAAGCCAACACAGCTGATCAAGCGGCTGGACGACTTCGAGCGAGAAGGTTTGTTCGGACACCTCACCGACCGGGTCGGCGCGGATCGCCACAGCTTGCTGCTTGAACTCGAACTGTTCCAGCTCAAGACCGCGCGGCGCTACGCGGACTTCCTTCGCTTGGCCGTGCGCCGGCATCAGACCATCGTCGTCAGCGGTCGGACTGGATCTGGCAAGACCACGTTCATGAAAGGCCTCATCGAAGAAGTGCCGAAGGACGAGCGGCTGATCACCATAGAGGACACGTCAGAGCTGACGCTGCCCAGCCACCCCAACGTCGTCCATCTGTTCTACAGCAAGGACGGCCAGGGCAGCGCGCGCGTGACGGCGAAGTCGCTGCTGGAGGCGTGCCTGCGCATGAAGCCAGACCGCATCTTCCTGGCCGAAGTCCGTGGCGACGAGTGCTTCCACTTCGTGCGCCTGGCCGCCTCCGGCCACCCCGGCAGCATCACGAGCGTCCACGCAGGCAGCTGTGCACTCGCGTTCGAGCAGATGGCGCTGATGATCCGCGAGACCGGTGCCGGCGGCGGCCTGACGATGGACGAGATCAAGCGCCTGCTGCACCTGGTAGTGGACGTGGTCGTCCAGTTCGACCGGGATGACAACGGCCGCTTCATCTCCGAGATCCACTACGAGCCCCGCACACAGCGCATGGGTCGCGTGGACGATCGCCAGGGGTCACTGCTATGAGCGCCGCAAGCGCCCTGCCCTCAGCGCCCTGGTCAACGGGCCGCAAGGCCGTCGCCATCCTGTTCGGAGTGACCAGCTACGCGGCGCTCGCCTGCGCAGCCCTCTACCTGTCCGGCGTCCTCTTCCTGCTGCTGAACAAAGCCAACCCCGCCCAGGCCGGCTTCTCAAGCATCACCGGCTACTGGCGGCTCTACGCCAGCGACGTCAAGCAGCGCAAGAAGCTGCAGCTGTCGATTGCAGTCTCGGCCGGTGGACTGCTGGTCGTGCTGCCGTTGACCTTGCTGGCCGCCGCACAACAACGACGTCCGCTGCACGGTGCTGCGCGGTTCGCGACGCCGGCCGAGGTGGCGCGCGCTGGCCTGATCGATGGCGACGGCCCCGGCATCCTGGTTGGCAAACATCAGGGGCGGTTCCTGTCCTTTCGAGGCCAGCTGTCGGTCCTGCTGGCAGCCCCCACGCGCGGTGGCAAAGGCGTCGGCGCGGTGGTCCCCAACCTGCTGAATTGGCCGGACTCGGCCGTCGCCCTGGATGTCAAGGGAGAGAACTACGACATCACGGCCGGCTACCGCGCCGCGCATGGCCAGGAGGTCTATGCGTTTGCGCCATTCGAAGAAGAGGGGCGCAGCCACCGATGGAACCCCCTGAGCGCCGTACGGACCAGCGAGCTTCACCGCGTCGGCGATCTGCTGACCGTCGGACAGGTGTTCTTCCCGAATGATGGCAGCGGCACGTCGTCCGAGGCATTCTTCAACGACCAGGCCCGCAACCTCTTCCTCGGCCTGGGCCTGTTGCTGCTGGAGTCGCCCGGGC
>Ga0114942_1000551_pt1 | contig 10650 bp, 10 predicted proteins | sample LowerColdCreek_FD_88674 | JGI IMG/M metagenome (GOLD analysis project Ga0114942, IMG submission 88674) | Groundwater microbial communities from Cold Creek, Nevada to study Microbial Dark Matter (Phase II) - Lower Cold Creek | ecosystem: Environmental > Aquatic > Deep subsurface > Groundwater ... | reverse complement strand
TCGGGAACTGGCCCGTGAACCGGCTGTCCTGTGGCATGTCCATTCACAACCACGCGTCGCGGCGGGTGGCCGAGAAATGCGGCTTCAAGCACGAGGGCATCCAGCGCGGCATCGTCTTTGTCAACGGCGAGTACGTGGACTGCCATTCGCTGGGCCTGCTGCGCAGCGACTGGATGGCGATGAAGGGCCGGGCCGGGTGAAGCCGCGCGAGTTCGACCTGGTCGTCTTCGGCGCTACGGGCTTCACGGGCCGGCTCGTCGCCGAGTACCTGCACCTGAGCGGCGCCGCCGGCGCGCGCTGGGCCATTGCCGGGCGCAGCCTGGACAAGCTCGCCCAGGTGCGCGACGAACTGCACCTGCCGCCGTCCGTCGCGCTGCTGAAGGCCGATGCCGGTGATGCCGCCGGGCTGGCCCGCCTGGTGCGGCGCACCCGGGTCATCATCACCACCGTGGGCCCCTACCAGCTGCACGGCGAGCCGCTGGCCACCGCCTGCGCCGAGGGCGGCACCGACTATGTGGACCTGTGCGGCGAGCCGCTGTGGATGGCGCGCATGACGACCCAGTTGGCGCCATTGGCTGCGACGAGCGGCGCGCGCATCGTCTTCTCCTGCGGCTTCGACTCCATCCCCTTCGACCTGGGCGTGGTCTACCTGCAGGCCGAGGCGCAGGCCCGCTTCGGCGCGCCGCTGCCGGAGGTGCGTGGCCGTGTCGCCCGCATCAAGGGCGCGGCCTCGGGCGGCACGCTGGCCAGCATGATGGAAACCATCGAGGCCCAGCGCCGCCAACCCGAGCTGTCCAAGCTGATGGCCAACCCGTTCGCGCTGACGCCCGGATTCAAGGGCCCGCGCCAGCCCGATGACCAGGGCGCCGACTTCGACGACTGGGCCGATGCCTGGTGTGGCCCGTTCATGATGGCGACCATCAATACCAAGAACATCCACCGCAGCAACGCGCTGCGCGGTCACCCCTGGGGTGAAGGCTTTGTATACAGCGAGAAGCTGCTGACCGGCAAACCCGGGCAGGGCGACAAGGGCCGCCGCAAGGCCGTCGCGCTGGCCCGCTTCACCAAGCTGCAGAACCTGGCGCTCGGCCTCGCGCCCACGCGTGCGCTGCTGCGCCGTTTCGTGCTGACCCAGCCCGGCGACGGGCCGGACAAGGCCGCCCGCGAGGCCGGTCACTATCAGCTCTGGTTCACCGGCAAGTCCGCCAGCGGCCAGGCGCTGCGCGCCATCGTCAAGGGCGACCGCGACCCCGGCTATGGCTCGACCAGCAAGATGATCAGCGAGGCGGCGCTGTGCCTGCTGCAGGACGTGGGCCGCGATGCGACACCCGGCGGCGTCTGGACGCCCGGCAGCGCGATGGGGCTGGCGCTGGTGAGGCGGCTGCAGGCCCGCGCCGGTTTGAGCTTCGAGATTGCCTGAAGTTCAATCGCGGCCGGCGGGCCGCTCGTAGCCGTTGTCCACCCAGGCCTCCGCCGCCGACTGGCTGAGTTTGAAACCGGAAGAGACCTTGACCTGCGCCAGCCGCTCGCCGGCTGCGTCGTAGGCGCTCAGCCAGGCGTAGGGGTCGTCCTCGGCGGGCACGATCTCCAGCGTGATCTTCAGCCAGGCGCCATCGCGGGCGACGTACAGCGCCTTGTTGAGCTGGGCGTGCAATTGCTGCTCGTGGCGGCGCAGCACTTCGGAGGCCGTCTTTACCAGCGTGTTGAAGGCGTTGACGTCCAGCGGCTTGGGGTTCTTCTTGTCGCGGCCCATCGTCCAGGGGCCGACGAGCGCCGGCTCGCTTTCGCCGGCCTTGAACATTGCGACGGCCCAGCCCTCGTCGTCTTCGTTCTTGATGACCTGCACCGTCCAGCCGTTGTCGCGCCACAGGCGGGCTTCGAAGACGGGTTCGTCCACCTCGCTCATGCCTTCAATCCGGTCGTCAGCAGCTCGGCGACCAAGGCGTTCAGCCCACCTTCGTGGCCAGCAGCGCGCTCGCGCAGCTGTGCCGTCAGCTCGGCGGGCAGCTTGCAGGCAAAGGGGACCAGGCCGGCGGCGGCGTCCAGCTTGCGCTGGGCCTTGCGGTCGGGCAGCGCGGCGGCGGCCTGGCCGAAGCGGCCGGGCGTCGCCTTGCCGCGCATGGCACTGTCCAGCTTCAGGCCGGCCAGGCGTTCGAGATCGGTTTTCTTCATGCTCATGGGCGGATTGTCCCCCGCTTGCGCGGGGCCGGCCCAGGAGCGTTCAGCCGTTGCTGGCGGGCACGACGGCCGGGGCGCGCGTCACGCGGGTCTTGCCGCCGGTGGTCACCAGCACGACGGGGTCGCCGCTGTTGAAGGCCTCGGTGCCCTTGGCCTGGATGATGGCGCGGCGTTCGCCGTTGCGCAGCTGGACGATGATCTCCAGCGCTTCCTCACGCGTGGCCGAGCGCTCGATGGCGTTGCCGATGACGGCACCGGCCACGGCGCCGATGACGCCGGCGATCTGGCCCTCGCGGCGGCCGCCGACCGAGCTGCCCGCAATGGCACCGGTCACACCGCCGGCAACGCCGCCGATGCCGCTCTGCGACCCGTCGACGGTGACCGGGCGGGAGGACAGCACGGTCGCGTCCTGCACCTGCGCCAGGCGCTGCGCGTCGCCGCGCTGGACGACGTCGGGGCTGGTTGTCGAGCAGGCCGAGAGCACCAGGGCCGCAGCCAGGGTGAGGGAAGTCATGAGCTTGGACATGGTGTTTTCTCCTTGGGCAAAACAGCTGCCCAACGTGTCGAATTGTCTGCCCGTTGACTGTTGGGGACGGGCTGCAACAACTCTTTACTGGCCGGCGGTCAACACTGCACTAGGTGCGCAGGCGCGAACTGCGCGGCACGCTGGCGAGCAGGAACTCCATCTGGTCGGCCAGGATGCGCCGGCCGCGCAGGATCATGTCCTCATGCAGGCTGGGCACATAGGGCAGGTAGAGCAGGCTCATGTTGGCCTCCTCCGGCAGGCGGCTGCCCTTGCGGCCGTTGCAGGGGCGGCAGGCGGTGATGCAGTTCATCCAGCTGTCGTAGCCGCCGCGCGAGGTGGGATGGATGTGCTCGCGCGTCAGATCCTCGGGCAGGCCGTGGTGGCCGCAGTAGGCGCAGACGAAGCGGTCCCGGGCGAACAGTTTGGCGTTGGACAGCGCAGGTGCCTGGCGCCAGGCGCGGGTCGGCACCGTGCCACGCACCGCGATGATGGAATGCACCTCGATGCGCGATTGCCGCCCGCTCACGCGCTGCCAGCCGCCGCGCAGCACCTGGCAGGGCTCGCCCAGCGTCCAGGCGACGCCGTCGCAGGCGTAGATCACCGCCGCTTCACGCGTCGTGATCCAGGCCTGGGGCCGGCCAGAGACATCGAGTTGGAGAACATCCACGGAAGTCAACCTCCAGGCGGGAGACTACTGCAGAAGTCGGCAGGGCCTCAAGCGTGTGGCGATGACAACTTGCGCCTGGGGTGTTCCCTAGGTCCCGCGAAGTAATAGGCACAGCACCCTAGAAAAACGCTGGGTCAAGCTGGCGCTGTCATGAACGTGGCCTGCAAAATAGAACGACCGTTCGTTTTATTCCAGCCCGCCGTCGCCGTGTCCACGCTGCCCGCCCCCGCCAAGAAAGCCGCCCCGCTGCGCGCCGCTCAGCCGAAGCCGCTGCGTGTCGCGCGTTCGCTGCAGAAGGGCCAGCAGACCCGCGCCGCCATCCTGGATGCCGCGCTGGGCCTGGCCTCGCACATGGGTCTGGAGGGCTTGTCCATCGGCGCGCTGGCCGACGTGACCGGCATGAGCAAGTCCGGTGTCTTCGCCCACTTCGGTTCGCGCGAGGAATTGCAGATCGCCGTCGTCACCGAGTACCACGCCAAGTTCGAGGAAGAAGTCTTCTTCACCGCCATCCGCGAGCCGCGCGGCCTGCCGAGGTTGCGCGCCATGTTCGAGCGCTGGGTGCGCCGTGTGTCGGTGGAGGTGGACTCGGGCTGCATCTACATCAGCGGCGCCGTCGAGTTCGACGACCGGCCCGGCCCCGTGCGTGACGCGCTGGTCGCCATGGTCAAGGCCTGGCACGCGGCCTTGCACAAGGCCATCCACCTTTCCGTGGCGGAAGGCCATCTGCAGGCCGATGCCGACGTCGACCAGATCGTCTTCGAACTGCACGGCCTGATCCTGTCGCTGCACCACGACGCGCGGTTCATGCGCATCCCCGGCGCGCTGTCGCGGGCCGGCGTCGGCTTCGACCGCACCATCCAGTTCTACGCCACGCCGGCCGGCCTCGACGTCGACGGCGCGCGCAAATTGCCCAGGGCTGGCGCCACTCGGCGCTGAACCCTTCACCCACGACCTTTTGTTCCAGGAGTCCCCGATGCCCCAGTACACCCCGCCCCTGCGTGACATGCAGTTCGTCATGCACGAGCTGCTGAACGTCGTCGATGAACTGAAGATGCTGCCCGGCCACGAGGACATAGACGCCGAGTCGATCAACGCCGTGCTGGAAGAGGGCGGCAAGTTCGCGGCCGAAGTCATTGCACCGATCAACCTCAGCGGCGATGCCGAGGGCTGCACGCTGGACAAGGCGACCCACGAGGTGACGCCGCCCAAGGGCTTCAAGGAAGCCTACAAGCAGTACGTCGAAGGCGGCTGGCCGGCGCTCTCCTGCGACCCCGAGTTCGGCGGCACCGGCCTGCCGCATCTGGTGAACCAGTTCTTCTACGAGATGCTGAACTCGGCCAACCAGGCCTGGACGATGTACCCGGGTCTGTCGCACGGCGCCTATGAAGCCCTGCACGCCCACGGCACGCCCGAGCAAAAGGCCACCTACCTGCCCAAGCTGACCAGCGGCGAGTGGACCGGCACCATGTGCCTGACCGAGCCGCACTGCGGCACCGACCTCGGCATGCTGCGCACCAAGGCCGAACCGCAGCCCGACGGCACCTACCGCATCACCGGCGCCAAGATCTTCATCTCGGCCGGCGAGCACGACATGGCGGACAACATCGTCCACCTGGTGCTGGCCCGCCTGCCGGACGCACCGGCAGGCTCCAAGGGCATCTCGCTGTTCATCGTGCCCAAGTTCAATGTGAACGCGGACGGCTCGCTGGGTTCGCGCAACGGCATCTACTGCGCCGGCCTGGAGCACAAGATGGGCATCCACGGCAATGCCACCGCGCAGATCGTGCTGGAAGGCGCCGTGGGCACGATGGTGGGCCAGCCCAACAAGGGCCTGGCCGCGATGTTCGTCATGATGAACGCGGCCCGCCTGGGCGTGGGCAACCAGTCGCTGGGGCTGACCGAGGTGGCCTACCAGAACGCCGTGGCCTACGCGAAGGACCGCCTGCAGATGCGCGCGCTGTCCGGCCCCAAGGCGCCTGACAAGCCGGCCGACCCCATCATCGTGCACCCCGACGTGCGCAAGATGCTGCTCACCGCCCGCGCCTTTGCCGAGGGCGGCCGCATGCTGCAGGCCTACACGGTGCTGCAGCTGGACAAGGCGCTGAAGAGCGATGACGAGGACGAGCGCAAGGAATGCGACGCCGAAGTGGCGCTGCTGACGCCCATCATCAAGGCCTTCATCACCGACAACGGCTGGATCGCCACGTCGCACTGCATGCAGGTGTACGGCGGCCATGGCTTCATCCACGAGTGGGGCATGGAGCAGTACGTGCGCGACGCGCGCATCAACATGATCTACGAGGGCACCAACACCATCCAGTCGCTGGACCTGCTGGGCCGCAAGGTGCTGGGCAACAACGGCGCCACGCTGAAGAAGTTCGGCAAGAAGATCGCCGCCTTCATCGAGGAAGAGGGCACGAACGAAGCCATGCAGGAGTTCGTCAACCCGCTGGCCGACCTGGGCGACAAGGTCAACAAGCTGACGCAGGAACTGGGCATGAAGGCCTTCGGCAACCCCGACGAAGTGGGCGCCGCCGCGGTGGACTACCTGCGCGTGGTGGGCCACATGACGTTTGCCTACTTCTTCGCCCAGGCCGCCAAGATCGCGCTGGCCAAGAAGGACAGCGGCGACCCGTTCTACACCGCCAAGCTGGCCACGGCCCGCTTCTACTTCGCCAAGCTGCTGCCAGAGACGGCCAGCCTGATCCGTACCGCGCGTGCCGGCCTGGCGCCGCTGATGGAAATGGAAGAAGCCCTCTTCTGAAAGGATGCCCCCATGAAGTCCCTGTTCGCTGCTGCACTGCTTTCGCCCGTGCTTGCGTTCGCGCAAGCAACACCCGTGGGCTTGTGGAAGACCATCGACGACGACGGCAAAACCGCGAAGTCGCTGGTCCGCATCAGTGAACAGGGGGGCACCCTCACGGGCAGCATCGACAAGCTGCTGGACCCCACGGCACCGCCTGACGCCAGGTGCGACAAGTGCAGCGACGATCGCAAGGACAAGCCCGTGCTGGGCCTGCAGATCATTCGCGGCGTGAAGCCCGATGGCGACGGCCTGTGGGACCACGGCGAGATCCTCGATCCCAACAACGGCAAGACCTACCGCACGCGCCTCAAGCCCGTGGACGGCGGCAAGAAGCTGGAGGTGCGCGGCTACATCGGCGCGCCCCTGTTCGGCCGCACCCAGACCTGGGTGCGCGTCGAGTGAAGCACTGAATTTCTAGGAGAACCCCATGAGTCGTTTCCAAGTCCGCAAGGTCGCCGTGCTCGGCGCCGGCGTGATGGGCGCACAGATCGCCGCCCACCTCGTCAACTGCAAGGTGCCGGTCGTGTTGTTCGACCTGCCCGCCAAGGAAGGCCCCAAGAACGGCATCGTCACCAAGGCCATCGACGGCCTGAAGAAGCTCAAGCCGGCGCCGCTGGGAGACGCGTCGGAAGCCGCGCTGATCCAGCAGGCCAACTACGAGGAGCATCTGGACGTGCTCAAGGGCTGCGACCTCATTATCGAGGCCATCGCCGAGCGCATGGACTGGAAGCTCGACCTGTACACCAAGATCGCGCCCTTCGTGGCTCCGCATGCGATCGTGGCCTCGAACACATCCGGGCTGAGCATCACCAAGCTCTCCGAAGTGCTGCCCGAAGAAATCAAGCCGCGCTTCTGCGGCATCCACTTCTTCAACCCACCGCGCTACATGGCGCTGGTCGAGCTGATCAACACGCCGACCACGCAGCCGGAAATCCTCGACCAGCTCGAAGCCTTCGTCACCACGTCGCTGGGCAAGAGCGTCGTGCGCGCTCATGACACGCCCAACTTCGTCGCCAACCGCGTCGGCATCGCCGGCATGATGGCCACGATGATCGAGGCCGAGAAGTTCGGCCTGTCGGTGGACGTCGTCGACGACCTGACCGGCAAGAAGCTGGGCCGCGCATCGAGTGGCACCTTCCGCACGGCAGACGTCGTCGGCCTGGACACCATGGCTCACGTCGTCAAGACGATGCAGGACAACCTGAAGGACGACCCGTTCTACGGCACCTACGCCACGCCCAAGGTGCTGGCCGGCCTGATCGAGAAGGGCGCGCTGGGCCAGAAGACGGGCGCCGGCTTCTACAAGAAGGTGGGCAAGGACATCCAGCGCCTTGACTTCGCCACGGGTGAGTACGTTGCCGGCGGCAAGAAGGCCGACGAGATCGTCGCCCGCATGCTGAAGAAGCAACCGGCCGACCGCCTGAAGCTGCTGCGTGAGTCCAGCAACCCGCAGGCGCAATTTCTCTGGGCCATCCTGCGCGACAGCTTCCACTACGCCGCCATGCACCTGGACACCGTGGCCGACACGGCCCGCGAGATCGACTTCGCGATGCGCTGGGGCTTCGGCAGCAGCCAAGGCCCGTTCGAGCTGTGGCAAGCCGCCGGCTGGAAGCAGGTCGCCGAATGGATCTCCGCTGACATCGCCGACGGCAAGGCGCTGTCCAGCGCACCGCTGCCGAACTGGGTCACCGAAGGCCCCGTGGCCGAAGCCGGTGGCGTGCACACGCCAGCCGGTTCTTGGAGCGCGGCCGAGGGCAAGTTCAAGCCGCGCAGCGAGCTGCCGGTCTACAGCCGCCAGGCTTTCCGTGAATCGCTGCTGGGCACCGGCGCGGCCGACCCGCTGAAGAGCGGCACCGAGCTGTTCAAGAACGAGGAAGTGCGCGTCTGGACGCTGGACGGCAAGGTCGTTATCGCCTCCATCACCGCCAAGCTGCACCTGATCAGCCCGGCTGTCACCGAAGGCCTTTTGCGCGCCGTCGAGATTGCCGAGGCCGACTACCAGGGCCTGGTGATCTGGAGCCCGGACGATGTGTTCTCCGCCGGCGCCAACCTGGAAAGCCTGATGCCCGTCTTCATGAAGATGGGCAGCAAGGGCATCGCGCCGGAAGAGAAGAAGCTGCAGGACATGATGCTGCGCCTGCGCTATGCCAGCGTGCCGGTCGTCGCCGCGATGCGCGGCCTGGCGCTGGGCGGTGGTGCCGAGCTGGCCGTGCACTGCGCACGCCGTGTCGCGCATGTGGAAAGTTATGTAGGCCTGGTGGAGGTCGGCGTGGGCTTGATCCCTGGCGGTGGCGGCCTGACCTACATCGCCCGCCGTGCCGCCGAGATGGCCGCGGCCGGCAATGCCGGTGCTGACATCCTGAGCTTCCTGAAGGACGGCTTCCTGACCGCCGCGACAGCCAAGGTCGCGACCTCGGCGCATGAGGCCAAGAAGAACGGCTTCCTGCTGGAGTCCGACATCATCGTCCCGCACAAGGACGAGCTGCTGCACGTGGCCACTGCCACGGCAAAAGGCATGGCCGAGGCCGGCTACCGCCCGCCGCACAAGGCGCTTTTCCCGGTCGCTGGCCGCAGCGGCATCGCCACCATCAAGGGTCAGGTCGCCAACATGCGTGACGGCGGCTTCGTCAGCGCGCACGATTACCACCTGGCTGCGGCCATTGCGGACGTGGTCTGCGGCGGCGAGGTCGAGGCGGGTTCGCTCGTCACCGAGGAATACCTGATGGCGCTGGAGCGCAAGCACTTCTGCTCGCTGCTGGACAACCCCAAGACGCAGGAACGCATCATGGGCATGCTGCAGACCGGCAAGCCGGTTCGAAACTAATGGCATTGCGGGATGGACCTGGCGGCGTACCCGCCGACAGCTCCGTCCCCAACTGACTAAGACGCGAAATGAATAGGCTTCAACGCACGCTCGCCAAGCTGGACGGTCTGCCGTCTGCGCTGCGTGGGCCTGCGCGGAACTTCGCGCTGCGGCGCGCGGTGCCCTTCACCGGCACGGCGGGCTTGGACTTCGTCGCGCTCACGCCCGAGCGCAGCGAGATCTACGTGGCCAACCGCCGTCCGGTGCAGAACCACATCCAGGGTGTGCATGCGGCCGCCATGTCGCTGCTGGCCGAGACCGCCACCGGCATGGTGGTGGGCATGAACGTGCGTGACGACTGCCTGCCGCTGTGCAAGTCGCTGCAGGTGAACTTCAGGAAGCGTGCGACCGGCGGCCTGGTCGCCAAGGCGCACCTGACCGCAGCGCAGCGCTTTGCGATGGCGAACGAAACCAAGGGTGAGGTCAAGGTCGCTGTGACCGTGACCGACGAAGCCGGCATCGAGCCGATCGAGTGTGAATTTGTCTGGGCCTGGGTGCCCAAAGAAAAGCCCCAATCCCAAGACTTTGCGGGACAGACCGAAGCGCGTACCCGCGCGTAGCTCTGTCCCCAACTGACCAAGGAAACACCATGAGCAAACAAGTCCAAGACGCCTACATCGTCTCCGCCACCCGTCTGCCCATCGGCAAGAGCGGCCGTGGTTTCTACAAGAACACCCGGCCCGACGAGATGCTCGTTAAGGTCATGCAGGCCGTGCTGGCGCAAGCCCCGGGCCTGGACCCGGCGGCCATTGAAGACGCCATCGTCGGCTGCTCCTTCCCCGAGGGTGAGCAGGGCATGAACATCGCCCGCGTCGCCTCGGTGCTGGCGGGCCTGGGCCCCACCATCGGCGGCGTGACGATCAACCGCTACTGCGCCTCGGGCATCACCGCCGTGCAGATGGCCGCGGACCGTATCCGCGTCGGCGAGGCCGACGTGATGTTCGCCGGCGGCGTCGAGTCCATGTCCATGATCCCGATGGGTGGCAACAAGCCCAGCTTGAGCCCGTTGATCTTCGAGCGTGACGAGAACATCGGTATCGCCTACGGCATGGGCCTGACGGCCGAGAAAGTCGCCGCGCAGTGGAAGATCAGCCGCGAAGCGCAGGACGCGTTCTCGGTGGAGTCGCACCGCCGCGCCGTGGCCGCGATGGCTGCCGGCCACTTCGATGCCGAGATGACGCCGTTCGACGTCGTCGAGCGCACGCCCAACCTCGCCGACGGCAGCGTCAACACCAAGACCCGCACCGTCAAGCTCGACGAAGGCGCCCGCCCCGACACCTCGCTGGAAGGCCTGGCCAAGTTGAAGCCCGTGTTCGCCGCCTCTGGGTCAGTCACCGCCGGCAACAGCTCGCAGACCTCCGATGGCTCGGGTGGCTTGCTGATCGTCAGCGAAGCCGCGCTCAAGCGCTACAACCTGACCCCGCTGGCCCGCTTTGTGTCGTTCGCCGTGCGCGGCGTGCCGCCTGAGATCATGGGCATCGGCCCCATCGCCGCTATTCCCGTCGCACTGAAGGCCGCCGGCATCACCGCCGCCGACCTGGACTGGATCGAGCTGAACGAAGCCTTCGCTGCGCAATCGCTGGCCGTTCTGAACGACCTCGACAGCAAGG
>Ga0114942_1000550_pt1 | contig 10659 bp, 8 predicted proteins | sample LowerColdCreek_FD_88674 | JGI IMG/M metagenome (GOLD analysis project Ga0114942, IMG submission 88674) | Groundwater microbial communities from Cold Creek, Nevada to study Microbial Dark Matter (Phase II) - Lower Cold Creek | ecosystem: Environmental > Aquatic > Deep subsurface > Groundwater ... | reverse complement strand
GTCATCGGCGCCGATGCCAACCCCTATGTGGCACTGGCCGCCACGCTGGCCTGCGGCTGGCTGGGCATCCAGAACCGCATCGAGCCGGCCCCGGAATGCACCGGCGATGCCTACCTCGGCGAGTACGAACTGCCGCGCAGCCTCGGGGAATCCATCGATCGGCTGCGTGCCGAGCGCGACCTGATCGAGGTGCTGGGTGTGGACTTCGTCACCGTGTACACGGAGGTCAAGGAAGTCGAGCAGGCCGAGTTCATGAAGGTCATCTCGCCCTGGGAGCGCGAGCACCTGCTGCTGCACGTCTGAGCGCCATGATTGCCACCTATCCGCCCCGGTTGCTGCACGCCTTCACGCTGGATGTGCTGCTCGCCGAGGAAAGAGACCACGGCTCCGGCCCCTGGGGTCGGCGCCTGCATGTCAGCATCCTCGGCGGCACCGTGCAGGGGCCGCAGCTGCAGGGGCGCATCCTGCCGGGTGGCGCCGACTGGCAGCTGCAGCGCGCAGACCACTGCCTGGAGCTGCTCGCGCACTACGACATCGAAGCCGCCGACGGCAGCCTCATCCACGTGCGCAACCAGGGCCTGTGGTTCAGTCGCAGCGGCGACTGGCCGGCGGACTACGCCATGAGCCAGCCCTGCTTTCAAGCCCCGGAGGGCCCGCACGCGTGGCTCAACCAGCATCAGTTCCTGGCCCAGGTTCAGCAGTCGGGTGATGCCCGATGCCCCGCCGTCCGCCTGCCCGTCTACCAGGTGTTGATGCCAGACACTGGCCACACCCTCAGCGCTTAACCGGAAAGTTCAAGCCATGCCCTCCAACGCCAGCTTCCAGCAGCGCCACGGCCTGTTGTTCGCCACCGCCATGATCGTGATGATGTGTGTCGGTCAGACCTTCTTCTTCGGCACACCGGCCTACGTCGGCATGATGGCCGAGCAGTGGCGGCTGCCGGAAAGCCAGCTCGGGCAGCTGGTGACCGCCGAGATCCTGGGCAACTCCGCCGGTGCGCTGGCGCTGGCCTTCCTGATGACCGGCCTGCCGGTGCGCCGGGTGGTGGCCGTGTCATTGCTGGCCCTGGTGCTTTCCAACGCCCTGATGTCCACCCACCCCAGCTTCGGCCTTTGCCTGTTGCTGCGCACCCTCTCGGGTGCGGCCTGCGGGGCGCTGTCAGGCGTGGCCATGCGCTACCTGTCGGCAGGCGCCGGCGCCGAGAAGCGGCTGGGCGCCGCAGTGATGGCGCAGAACGTGCATTCCATGCTGCTGCTGTCCTTCGTGCTGCCCGGGCTGGTCACACTGCAGAACGGCCTGCTGCTGATCAGCGGCGCCGGTGTGCTTTGCGCTGTCGTGCTGGGCTGCTTTTCCCGCAGCGAAGCGCTGGTGCCGGAGCACAGCGCAGGGCCGGCGCCGGTCAAGGGCGGCATCTACCTCTCACTGGGGTCGCTGTTCATGCTGTACGGAGGCGTCGGCGTGGCGTGGACCTTCGTGGAGCGCATCGGCGTGAGCACCGGGCTGAACGCCGAGCAGGTGGGCCAACTGCTGGGCGCATCCACGATGCTGTCGCTGCTGGGCTGCGTGGTCGCACCGCTGCTCATCGCCAAGGGTCACCGCTACTCTGGCGCATTGATCTCGCTGCTGATCTGCGCAGCATCGGCCGCCATGATGGCGCTGCCGATGACACCCCAGTCCTTCAGCGTGGCGGCGTTCCTCTTCCAGCTTGGCTGGAGTGCAAGCGCCATCATGATGTTCGCCACCTTGCCGCTGTACGACGGCATCGGCCGCCACGTCGCCGCCGGCCCTGGCGTGCTGGGCCTGGGCTATGGCGCGGGCTCCATGCTGGGCGGCGAGCTGATGGAATCGGTATCGCCGCAGGCTGCCTACGGTGTCGGCGCCTTGTGGTTCCTCGCCGCGACCTTGCTGTACGCGCTGCTGCTGCGCGTGCGCACGAACGCCGCCGCGCCGCACTGACCCAACTCCCCCATTTCCCGTCACCTGCGCACCACCATGCCTGCGAACACCCCCATGCCCCAACCCGTGTCCCGGTCGGCCCTCCCCGGCCGCAAGCCGGTCGTGCTGGTGCCGGCCTGCCTCAAGACCGTGGGCGATCACGCGACCTACTGTGTCGGCCGCAAGTACATCGACGCGGTGGAACTGGCCGGCGGCCTGCCCTGGGTCGTGACCGGCGCCGATCCCGCCGACCTGCCCGAGCTGCTCGACCACGCCGATGGCGTGCTGCTGACCGGCTCGCCGTCCAACGTCGACCCCTCGCACTACGGGCAGGCGCTGCACGACGCCCACCAGCCACTGGACCCGCTGCGCGACCGCTGGACCCTGCCCCTGGTGCGGCTGGCGCTGGACCGGGGCGTGCCCCTGATGGGCATCTGCCGTGGCCTGCAGGAGATCAATGTGGCGCTGGGCGGCAGCCTGCTGCAGGCCGTGCAGGAGACGCCTGGCAGGAACGATCACCGGGCGCCACAAGACGTGCCGCTCGAGGTTGAGTACGGCCCGGCCCATCCCGTGCACATCCAGCCAGGCGGCCTGCTGGAGCAACTGCTGGAGCAGCGCGAGATCCAGGTCAACTCCATCCACATGCAGGGCGTGGACCGCCTGGCGCCCGGCCTGCGCGCCGAGGCCCTGGCGCCCGACGGCCTGGTGGAAGCGTTCTCGCTGCCGGAGGCATCGCACTTCCTGCTGGCCGTTCAGTGGCATCCCGAATGGCACGCGGCCGACAACCCGCACTCGCAACGCATGCTGAGCGGCTTCGGGGCGGCCTGCCGACGACGCCAGCTTGAGCGAGCGTCGCCCTAACCCCGCAACACCCCGCAACGCCCCACTATCCCGGTGTCGACACGCCGCCTGCGTGCGTCGTGTCGCGGCTGCCCCTTTCCGCAACCCGTCCTCATCCACCATGTCCATCACCAGCCCCACGCCCGACTGGCATGCCCTCGCCGCCGCCGCAGTGCCCGATGGCCGCGCACTCATCGACGGCCAACGCGCTTCGGCCCTGGATGGCAGCAGCTTCACCAAACGCTCGCCCATCGACAACCGCGAGCTGCCGCCGGTGGCGCGCTGCCAGGCCGCCGATGTGGACCTGGCGGTGCGCAGCGCCCGTGCTGCGTTCGATGACGGCCGCTGGGCCGCCCTGCCGCCCGCGCGCCGCAAGGCCGTGCTGGTGGACTGGGCGCGCCGCGTGCGCGAGGCCGCCAGCGAACTGGCCTTGCTGGAGACGCTGGACATGGGCAAGCCCATCGCCCGCTCGCTGGCCGGCGACGTGCCCGCCTGCGCGCGGGCGCTGGCCTGGTACGGCGAGGCCGTGGACAAGATCTATGACGAGGTCGCCCCGACCGGCCAGGACGCTCTGGCGCTGATCACCCGCGAACCGCTGGGCGTGGTGGCCAGCATCGTGCCCTGGAACTACCCGCTGGTCATGGCCGCCTGGAAGCTCGGGCCGGCGCTGGCCGCCGGCAACTCGGTCGTGCTCAAGCCCAGCGAGAAGTCGCCCTTCACGGCGATGCGCCTGGCCGAGCTGGCGCTGGAGGCCGGCCTGCCGCCCGGCGTGCTGAACGTGCTGCCTGGCTACGGCCACGAGGCCGGCGCAGCGCTGGCCCTGCATGGCGATGTCGACGGCCTGGCCTTCACCGGCTCAACCCGCATCGGCAAGCGGCTGTTCGAGTACGCCGGGCAAAGCAACCTCAAGCGCGTCTTCACCGAGCTGGGTGGCAAGTCGGCCTTCCTGGTCTTCGAGGACGCCGACATCGAACGCGCCGCTGCGGCCGCCGCCGCCGGCATGTTCTACAACCAGGGCGAGAGCTGCAACGCACCCTCGCGGCTGCTGGTGCAGTCGAGCGTGGCCGACCGCTTCGTTGAAGCCCTGGTGCGCCACAGCCAGGCCTACCTGCCCGGCGACCCGCTGTCCACGCAGGCCGGCATGGGCGCGCTGGTGGACGGGCAGCAACTCGCCAGCGTGCTGGGCTACATCGACGCGGGCCGGCGCGAAGGGGCGCGCTGCGTCAGCGGCGGCCAGCGGGTGCGCGAGGCCAGTGGCGGCTTCTACGTCGAGCCCACGGTCTTCGACCAGGTCGACAACCGCATGACCATCGCGCGCGAGGAAATCTTCGGCCCGGTGGCCAGCGTGCTGCGCTTCGACACCGAGGCCCAGGCCCTGGCCATCGCCAACGACAGCCCCTACGGCCTGCAGGCCAGCGTCTGGACCGAGCAGCTCAGCCGCGCCCACCGCGTGGCGCGCGGCCTGCGCGCCGGCACCGTCCACGTCAACCAGTACGACGACGACGACATCACCGTGCCCTTCGGCGGCTTCAAGCAAAGCGGCAACGGCCGCGACAAGAGCCTGCACGCCTTCGACAAATACACCGAACTCAAAACCACCTGGCTGCGCATCGCAGCGACATGAGAGCACCTATGAGCCAATTGACCAACGCAGACCTGCTCGCCCGCAAGGCCGCCGCCACGCCGCGTGGCGTGGCGGTGATGGGCAACTTCTTCATCGAGCGCGCCGAGGGCGCGTTGATGTGGGACGTCGAAGGCAAGCGCTACATCGACTTTGCCGGCGGCATCGCCGTGATGAACGTGGGCCACGGCCACCCCAAGGTCGTCAGCGCCATCCGCGAGCAGCTGGATCGCTTCACCCACACCTGCTGGCAGGTGGCGCCCTACGAGGGCTATGTGAGCCTGGCCGAGAAGCTCAACCAGCTCACCCCCGGCACGCATGCCAAGAAGACCGCCTTCTTCTCGACCGGCGCTGAAGCCGTGGAGAACACCATCAAGATCGCCCGCGCCCACACCAAGCGCAGTGGCGTGATCGCCTTCGGCGGCGCCTTCCACGGCCGCAGCCTGTTTGCGGTGTCGCTGACCGGCAAGGTCCAGCCCTACAAGGCCGGCTTCGGCCCCTTCCCCGGCGAGATCTACCACGTGCCCTACCCCTGCCACTGCAGCACGCTGGAGGACACGCAGAAGGCCATCTACCAGGTCTTCAAGACCGAGATCGAGCCCAGCCGCGTGGCGGCCATCATCTTCGAGCCGGTGCAGGGCGAAGGCGGCTTCAACCCCATCCAGCCCGAGGCCCTGAAGTGGCTGCGCGCCTTGTGCGACGAGCACGGCATCCTGCTGATCGCCGACGAGATCCAGACCGGCTTCGGCCGCACCGGCCAGCTGTTCGCGATGCAGCACTACTTCGAGCAGACCGGCGTGCTGCCCGACCTGATGACCATCGCCAAGAGCCTGGCCGCCGGCGTGCCGCTGTCGGCCGTCACCGGCCGCGCCGAGATCATGGACGCCGCCCAGCCCGGCGGCCTGGGCGGCACCTACGCCGGCAACCCGCTGGCCATCGCGGCGGCCCACGCCGTCATCGACGTGATGCAGCAGGAAGGCCTGCCCGCCCGCGGCGCGCGCCTGGGCGACAAGCTCAAGGACCTGCTCAACGGCTGCCGCGCCGACCTGCCGCAGATCGCCGACGTGCGCGGCCTGGGCGCGATGGTGGCGCTGGAGCTGCGCGATCCGGCCACGCAGGAGCCGCTGGCCGCCGTCGTGCGCGATGTGCAGGCCCGCGCACTGGCCCAGGGCCTCGTGCTGCTGAGCTGCGGCGTGGACGGCAATGTGCTGCGCTTCCTGTTCCCGCTCAGCATCGAGGACGCCTTGTTCGACGAGGCCCTCGCCATCCTCAAGTCCAGCCTGTACGCCGGGCTCGCAGCGGCCCAGGCCTGAAGGAGCAACACCATGTCACATCCCGCACTGATGGCCCGCCTCAAGGATGCCTCCCTGCTGCGCAGCGACGCGCTGATTGGCGGCCAGTGGCTGGGCGCCGCGCAGCGCTTCGCGGTCAGCGACCCGGCGACCGGCGAGCTCATTGCCCACGTGGCCGGCCATGGCGTCGAGGCTGCAGAACAGGCGGTGCAGGCCGCCGCGGAAGCGCTGGGGCCCTGGAGCCGCAGCACGGCCAAGGAGCGCGCGGCGGTGCTGCAGCGCTGGTTCCAGCTCTTGATCGAGCACAAGGAAGACCTCGCCGCCATCCTGACCTGCGAGCAGGGCAAGCCGCTGGCCGAGGCCCGGGGCGAGCTGGACTACGGCGCCAGCTTCATCAGCTGGTTCGCCGAAGAGGCGCGGCGGGCGTATGGCGAGACCGTGCCCACCACCGACCGCGACAAGCGCTACCTGGTCCTGCGCCAGCCCATCGGCGTGTGCGCCGCCATCACGCCCTGGAACTTCCCCATCGCCATGATCACCCGCAAGGTGGCGCCGGCCCTGGCGGCGGGCTGCACGGTGGTGATCAAGCCCGCTGAGGGCACGCCGCTGTCGGCACTGGCGCTGGCCGAGCTGGCCCAGCGCGCCGGGCTGCCGGCCGGGGTATTCAACGTGGTCACGGCCGACGCGGAGCAGTCCGTGCAGGTCGGCCGCATCTGGTGTGACAGCCCGGTCGTGCGCCACCTGTCCTTCACCGGCTCCACCGAGGTGGGCCGCATCCTGATGCGCCAGTGCGCGCCGACGATCAAGAAGCTGTCGCTGGAGTTGGGCGGCAATGCGCCCTTCATCGTCTTCGACGATGCCGACCTGGAGTCCGCCGTGGAGGGCGCATTGGCGGCCAAGTTCCGCAACACCGGCCAGACCTGCGTGTGCGCCAACCGCATCTACGCCCAGGCCGGCATCCACGACGCCTTCGTCAGCCGGCTCGCCGAGCGCGTGGCGCAACTGCGGGTCGGCCATGGCTACGACAGCGGCTCGCAGCAGGGCCCGCTGATCGACGCCGAGGCGCTGGCCAAGGTCGAGGCGCATGTCGCGGATGCGCTGGCCAACGGCGCGCGGCTGCACTGTGGCGGAGCCCGCGTCGGCGAGCGCTTCTACCAGCCCACCGTGCTCAGCGGCGTGACCGCCACGATGCGCTGCGCCCAGGAGGAAACCTTCGGCCCGCTCGCTCCGGTGCTGCGCTTTGAGACCGAGGCCGAGGTGATCGCCGCGGCCAACGCGACGGAGTTCGGACTGGCCAGCTATTTCTTCAGCCGCGACATCGGGCGCATCTTCCGCGTGGGCGAGGCGCTGGAGTACGGCATGGTCGGCGTCAACACCGGCCTGATCTCCACCGCCGAAGTGCCATTCGGCGGCGTCAAGCAATCCGGCCTGGGTCGCGAGGGCTCACGCCACGGCATCGATGACTACCTTGAACTGAAGTACCTGTGCCTGGCCGGCATCCAGGCCGGCCAGGCCATGGCCTGAGACGCAGACGATGAACACATCCCATACCGCCCCGGCGTCCCACGTCGCCAGCTACTACGCCGCCTCGGGCCTGCCGCAACCCGAACGCCCCGCGCTGGCGGGCCGCGTGGACTGCGATGTCGTCATCATCGGCGCGGGTTACACCGGCCTGTCCACCGGGCTGCACCTGGCCGAACAAGGCTACAAGGTGGTGCTCCTGGAGGCCGCCAAAGTGGGCTGGGGGGCCTCCGGCCGCAATGGCGGCCAGATCGTCCACAGCTACTCGCGCGACATCGACGTCATCGAGTCCCGCTACGGCCCCGAGACGGCACGGCCGCTGGCCCAGATGGCGTTCGAAGGCGCCCGCATCATCCGCGAGCGGGTGCAGCGCTATGGCTTCGACTGCCATCTGCAGGACGGCGGCGTGTTCGCAGCCATCACCCAGCGCCAGGTGGGCCACCTGGAAGCGCAGAAGGCGCTGTGGGAGCGCAACGGCCACCCGGGGCTGAAGATCGTCAGCGGCCGTGCGATGCAGTCCATCGTGGCCAGCGAGCGCTACAAGGCGCTGCTGGTGGACCCGACCGGTGGTCACTTCCACCCGCTGCGCCTGGCCCAGGGGCAGGCCTTGGCGGTGGAGTCCCTCGGCGGCGTCATCCATGAGCAGAGCGCCGTGCGGCGGCTGGACCGGGGCGACACCGTCGTGGCGCACACCGATCACGGCCAGGTGCATGCGCGCTTCGCCGTCGTGGCCGGCAATGCTTACCTCGGCGGCCTGGAGCCGCAGCTGCAGCAGCGCTCCATGCCTTGCGGCTCGCAGGTGATCGCCACAGAACCGCTGGGGGCTCTGGGGCGCACACTGCTGCCGGCCAACCACTGCGTGGAGGACGCCAACTACCTGCTGGACTACTTCCGGCTCTCCAGCGACGGACGTTTGCTCTACGGCGGCGGCGTCATCTACGGTGCGCGCGACCCGGCCCACATCGAATCCATCATCCGCCCGAAGATGCTCAAGACCTTCCCGCAGCTGCGCGATGTCCGCATCGACTACGCCTGGACCGGCAACTTCCAGCTGACGCTGTCGCGCCTGCCCGACGTGGGGCGGCTGGCGCCGAACATCTACTACTCGCACGGTTGCTCCGGCCACGGCGTGACGTTCACGCACCTGATCGGCCGCGTGCTGGGCCAGACCATCCAGGGGCAGGCCGAGCGCTTCGACGCCTTTGCCCGCCTGCCGCACTACCCCTTCCCGGGCGGGCGGCTGCTGCGCGTGCCTTTGACGGCGCTCGGCGCCTGGTACTACAGCCTGCGCGACGCGCTAGGCTGACCGCAGCGGCCTGACTGCCGGGGCAACGGGCCCCGGGTTCTGCAGCACATGGGCGGTGCGTTGGCCCATCTGAAACCCGCGCTGAAGACCTCGGCAGCGGGTCATTGCTGCGACCGTGGCTTGTGCGCGTAGCGACTGGCCTCTTCCACGAGCCAATCCCGAAACCTGGCCAGCCCCTCGTTGTCGGCCTTCTGTTCGGGGAAGATCAGCCGGTACACGCGCTCACTGGGTGCGAGGTAGGGTGACGCGAGCCTGAGCAGCCCGCGCTCGAGTTCGTCATCGACCATCAGACGCGGCACGAGCGAGACCCCCATCCCATGGATGGCAGCGGCGATCTGCATCGAAAACAGCTCAAAGCGCGGGCCAACCATGTCTCCTTCGACTCCCACGCCCTTGGCGTGAAACCACTGGCGCCACGCATGCGGTCGGGTGCTCTGCTGCAAAAGCGTGCTCTCGCTCCAGTCAATCTCCTTCACGCTGGCTGAGCGACGCGCTGCAAAGTAGGCAGGGCTGCAGACGGGCACCAGCTGCTCACGCATCAGATCCACGCTCCGGTTGCCCGGCCAGTGCGACTCGCCGGCATTGATCGCCGCATCGAACGGTGTTTCGTCGAACAGAAATGGGCGCGCCCGGGCGGTCAGGTTCACGCTGATCCCGGGGTTTCTGGCCGCGAAGTTCGGCAGGCGTGGAACAAGCCAGCGCGTCGCGAAGGTCGGGACCACACCCAGTTCGAGCACCCCGCCACTGCCGCCACTGGACATCAGATCCAGGGTGTCGCGTTCAATCTCCTCCAGCCGGGCCGTCACCTTTCTGCCGTACGTCAAACCCGCCTCGGTCAAGGTGACGCCGCGGCTGGTACGCCTGAACAGCTTGACGCCCACCAGCGCCTCAAGCGAAGCAATCTGTCTGCAGATGGCACCCTGGGTCACGTGCAGGTCAGCGGCAGCCTTCGTGAAGCTCTGGTGCCTGGCCGCTGCTTCGAACGCTGCCAAGGCTGCTGTGGAGGGAAGAGGTCTTCTCATCTGTTGCTTTCCCAAGTGAGCATAGATCACAAGTCCGTGCAAAGGAATCGTTTGCGAGGGGCGCGCCTTGTTGCCTACATTGCCTGCAACTTTTTTCGCAAAGGCTTCGTCATGACATCGCCCACTCCGTCCGTGTCGTTCAACTGGGAAGATCCGTTTGGCCTTCATTGGCAGCTGACCGACGAGGAGCGCATGGTCGCGCAATCGGCGCACGATTACTGCCAAGAGCAGCTGCTGCCCAGGGTTCTCGATGCCTTTCGCAACGAGAAGACCGACGCCGGGATCTTCCGCGAGATGGGCGCGCTAGGCCTGCTCGGGCCGACGATCGACGAGGCCTACGGTGGTGCCGGCCTCAACTACGTGTCGTACGGGCTGATCGCGCGGGAGGTCGAACGGGTGGACTCTGGCTATCGCTCGATGATGAGTGTCCAAAGCTCACTCGTCATGGTGCCGATACAGGCCTTCGGCAACGAGGCCACGAAACAGAAGTACCTGCCAAAGCTTGCCAGCGGCGATTGGATCGGCTGCTTCGGCCTGACCGAACCCAACCACGGCTCCGATCCGGGCAGCATGGTGACGCGTGCCAGGAAGGTGGCCGGCGGCTACAGCTTGTCCGGCAGCAAGATGTGGATCACGAACAGCCCGATCGCCGATGTCTTCGTGGTGTGGGCCAAGGACGACGAAGGCGCCATTCGCGGCTTCGTGCTTGAGAAGGGCTTCAGTGGGCTGTCTGCGCCGGCTATCCACGGCAAGGTGGGTCTGCGTGCTTCGATCACCGGTGAGATCGTCATGGACGAGGTGTTCTGTCCTGAGGAGAACGCCTTCCCTGAGGTGCGAGGGCTCAAAGGCCCGTTCACCTGTCTGAACTCGGCACGTTACGGCATCGCCTGGGGCGCGCTCGGCGCTGCCGAAGACTGCTACGCCCGCGCTCGGCAATACGTTCTGGATCGAAAGCAATTCGGTCGGCCTCTTGCCGCCAACCAACTGATTCAGAAGAAGCTGGCCGACATGCTGACGGACATTGGCCTCGGACTCCAAGGCTGCCTGCGGCTCGGTCGAATGAAGGATGAAGGCGTTGCGCCCGTGGAGGTGACATCCATCCTCAAACGCAACTCCTGCGGG
>Ga0114942_1000549_pt1 | contig 10672 bp, 10 predicted proteins | sample LowerColdCreek_FD_88674 | JGI IMG/M metagenome (GOLD analysis project Ga0114942, IMG submission 88674) | Groundwater microbial communities from Cold Creek, Nevada to study Microbial Dark Matter (Phase II) - Lower Cold Creek | ecosystem: Environmental > Aquatic > Deep subsurface > Groundwater ... | reverse complement strand
TGATGCGCACGCTCCATGAGAAAAATTCGTCATTGGGTAAAATTAAGGTCGGTAAAACGTTTTCCTTTTGCCAGGTTAAATTTAGCGAGGCAGTGTCTACTGTAGCGATTAATAACTGTCCGACATTAACTGCTTGGTTGCTTACACATAATCTATCAATCTGACAACTGATCGCACTTGCCATATAAGATAGCTCTGTGTCTGGTATTATTGATGTTGTCGAGCTGCAGCCTGCACCAAAGCTCCGAAAATTTACAGAATTGTTCACGTACATATTATCTTGGACGTTACTATCATCGATGCACTTAGTGTTGAGATAGGCAGCAATATCATCAATCCTCGGATTTCGATTACTTCCTTCAATAGCTACAACCCCCATATCCGCATTGCCATACATAGTGCATTGAACTAACTTTCCCGGTAGTTCGTCTACATCATGCGAAAGAAAGTATCTAACTTTGAGAGAAGCTGTTGTATCGATAATAAAGTCAGCAGATCTTTGTAAACCTTTACAATTATTTATGTCAGTGATATCTATCTCTCTTGTTGTCGTTTTGATTTGAAGCTCATCCAGAGCTGCTTTCAACATTTGACTTTTAAAAGTGAAAGGAGAATTTGTACCAGAGGAAATCAATCCGTGTCGCGCGTTATTGTGTGATTCAAAAAAATCCGAGTCCACAAGCTCGAATTCATACATACCTGTCTTAGCGAGATTTAGAGTAATCTTTGATCCAAGGCTCCCACAACCGATCATTGATACCTTAATGTTTTTGTTATCCTGCCTGCCGGAAACAGATTTCAGTAATTCGCTGTTACAAGTGGTCATCAAAAAAGTAGACCTCACTCTGGTTTCTTGATCGAATTTTTTCGCGCGAATATCGACTCTAAAAGGTATTAATTCGTAGTTTGACGAAGAGCCAATTAAGTGGAACGGTCTCTTAACTGCGAAAATAATTAGGAATTCTTCGACAGGAGTTTTCTGATATACATGTGCTGTTTTCGGATTCACTAAATCGTGAACATGTTTAAGTCGTTGCTCTAGGGCGATATCTAACGATATAGATTTTGCAAAACATCTTAAATCTGCCAACGACTTTATGGTGTCAGCGCTGTATGTTTCGATTATTATGGCTGGTTCACTTTTAATTAAAATGCATGGAGCAATTCGCATCTGTGTACTGCGATCCACCAAAATATCATTGTGATTAAAAGCAGAATTGCCCGAACCGAGAGTTTCTGCCCGGACGGCACCAAACAAAATATCGTTATTTATGCCGCCTAAAAAATAGTAAAATTTAAAATATTCAAAAACGAATCGATTGGTTTCAACTCTATTAACCAAATACTCAACATTTGTCAAAACCATACCAAAGGTTTTGTCCCGTCGCATTCTTTCCCATCCCTGTGAAGGGTTAATAAGTTCGGAGGCTGCCGCGTTTTCGAGCCATTGACGTGTAGCGTCGAGAACAGAATTTAGTCCTTTACTATGGACAAGATCATTCAGCGGCGTTTCTGACACACATGGAGGGATAAGTTCGCCATGAATATGGGGATTAATATGAGGTAAATTTACGGGAAAATCCGAACGCAACCTTGGTTCTGGTGCCTGCATCGGATAGTTTAGCGGAATTGCCCAATATACCGATTCCCGAGATCTGACTCCTGTGTCTGATTCTCTTTTTTTTAAAAATTTGTTAGGTAAGCTAACTTTCCATTCGCAATGAAGTACTACCTCATCACTCTCTATTTTTATGTCTGCTATTTTTTCAACGCAGTTAAAAGATGCAATAACATTTATTGCATCTCTCACTGCTGGAGGGCATTCTTGAAGTATTTTATCCGTGTCCAATCGCCTCTCCTCCAGTAATAATTGAAATACTGGCCGCTTTTTTTGGTTTTTCCACGACGTCTAATTGTGGACCATTAAGAGTTAGCCTATACGTCAATATTTCCGGTGAACCATCAGTATTTTTCTTTTGGTCTGCTAAGCATTTGAACTCGCCTCCAACATCCTGAACTATTTTTTGATATTCCTTCATCGCTTGATAATTCGGTGGGTCAGATTTGTCATTTTTAATATTATCGCTGCTTGAAATTATTACAGCTCCATCCTTTGCTTGGCTAAGCGCTGACAACGCATCGGCGGATACTTTTGGATCAACCGACTTACTCCAGCTATCATAAGATAATGTGTGCCAAGAACAGTGGTGAGGCGCTAGAAGAATGTCGTATTTCAAGCGCCCAACGTTGGCGTTGTGCTTTTTCCATAAAATTTCCCAAACTTCAACTCCAGCATCACCGCCTAACAGAATGTGGTTGGTTGGATTCGTATATCCATTACTAGCAATCGCCCATTGCATGATGACGCTGGATCTATTTTTGTCCGGACTGGTTCCTTCGGGAAACTCGTTATCATGCAACGGTCCCAACATTAATACTTTAAGCTCAGGAATTACTGTTTCGTTGAGCTTGGTAATCTCATCCCCCAGCTCATACACAATATCCATGATGTTGTCAGTTTTGTTATCTACGTCCTTTCCAATAATTCTAATCCGATTGCCTTCAGCGCCAATTATATTAGAATTGCTTCTAAAGTCCGCCACGCGGCGCCTTGCCTCCTCGGCAAATGAATCAGCATCAGCGCATAATGTATGTGTTTTTGCGCATTTACGGCGAAACACGATCGGTGAAGACCAGAGTTCATTTATAAAAATTTTTTCCTTCTCACCATTCTTTTTAAGTTTGTAATTCTCCGGTTTGCCAACGTGGAAGTGCTTTTCAAATCCCAGAATATGGTCTTCGTCTGGATGAGTTAGCAACAATACGTCCACATAAGGTCGTCCTTGATCATCGGATTCAATTAGTCCGTGAAGTTCGGTCAGGACGTCGCACTTATTATCGTCCTCTACACTGCACTGCCGAATGTACATATCTACCAGGACCGTGTAGAGCTTATCCCCGGAAGCGATCTTGATAAGTGTCATGTCCCCGTTACCCACCGGGAAATGATGAATCGTTGATTTTTTGAACATATGAGTATTGTCTCCGCTGTAATTTGAGGTAATAGGTGCCGCTTGTCTTCGACGCCTATACTTATAAAGGCTAGGAATTTCCGAAAAATAGAGAAATTTTCTCTATTTTTTTATATTAAGTTGCCTATAGCGATGTTCAGACAGTAGGAGATAGTTTGACGTGAGTGGAGAAAATAACTTCAACATGGTAGAAATTGAGGATATTTTGACCAATTTATCCTCAAGTGATAGGAGTAGGCTTTTGGCGCTATACCGCCAACTGGGTCCAGAGCGAGTGCAGTGGGGACCCGAAGATTTGCTTCAACAAGTAATCTCCGAGGTATTCGCTGGTCAGCGGTCATGGCGGAGGGATCTGGCACCCTTGGTGTTTCTGCGTGGTGCAGGTAGAAGCATTTTGTGGAGAGAGACACAACGACGAAAGCTTGAATTGTCAGCTCATCGGCATGCACTGAGCGATATTGATGTAGCCGATTCTGAGGTGACTGCAGTTTGTCTTTTCTCGGATGAGACGGTTGAGCAGTCGATACTTGATAAGGCGGTGGCTAATATTTTCAATCTGTTTAATGAAGCTAAAGACGCAGATGTACTTTGCCTGCTACGTGAAAAGCTTAAAAGTGGTATTAAGAAAACAATCATGATTACCTGTGAGTTAACTGAAGCTATGTATCTTGCTGCCGAAACTAAACTCAAATATCGAGCCCGTAAAAAATTTCCAGAAGGGCTTAAGCTTTGGGGAATTGGAAAATGAGCATCGCGTTCTTGGAAGAAATTGATGAGCTAATCGCACAAGCTACGATAGAAGCTACCGAAGAAGATATTAAAAATTCATTTGGTGCTTCGCCAGAATTTTTACTTTCTCTTCAGAAAATAAATGCTGTAATTAATCAAGCTGTAACGGAAAATCGAAAGACGAGGCTAAACGCTCTAAGATCCGCATTCACCTCAAGTAAAGAAAATACTGCTAATATTAGAAAAATTTCGGCAACTCGATCAATCGATAAAATGCTGAGCGAAATAGCTGCAGTTATTAAAAATAAAAATAGCAGCATCCCTGAAGGAATGATTTTGGCATTTAGGAACCAGGGTGTGGCAGCTTCCGATGAAGATATAAAGAATATGTGGCATAAGTTGGTGGATTTGGGTTTGATAGATGTTGACGAGCCACCAAAATGAAATTGAGATTCAAAAGATCGCCAGAAGAAATATTAAAAGAAATCGGAATATTTACCCCAGAAGATATCGATCTTGAGTTAGTTGCGTACAGTTTGGGTGCCGAGGTTAGGTTTGATCCTCTCGATGATTGTGAGGGAAATATTATAGGAACACATGATCGCGCAATTATCACTATCAATTCAAAGTCAAAACCTGAAAGAAAACGGTTCTCCTTGGGACACGAAATAGGTCATTGGGTAAACGATAGAGGTCAAAACCTTACTTACAGGTGCACAGATTCAGATTTGAAAGAGAGAATTCCCAAAGAAAGCGATTTCAGACAACACAAAGAAATACGAGCTAATAGATTTTCGTCTGAGTTGTTACAACCGGCTTTCATCGTAAAAAATTTAATAAAAAGCATGCCCGTCACAGTTTCAACGGCTGAGTTTCTTGCTAACAGTTTCCATGTTTCAGTCACAACCAGCTTAATCCGCCTGAGTGAACTTTCAGAGGCTCCGCATATGTTGTGTTGTTGGTCTACCAATGGAGATCGTCTGCGTTTCAGCAGGAGCGCAAATATACCGGATTTCATTTGGCCCATTCAAAAAGTAATTAAATCAAGTCAGCTTCAAAATTTCGATGGTGAAGTAGATGGTGATAAATGGCTAGAATTTGCGGGTGCTGAGGACCATACCATTTGGGAAAGCACTTTTTTTAATGGATTTCAATGGTATACCTTGTTGTGGTGGAAGAATGAAAAGATGCTACTTTAGTAGCCAACCAAACACTTTAGATTCTACAAATTATCATTAAAATTATTGGCGCTACGTAGGTACGCATTTTTCCATTTTGTGATGCACTTTCCATTACCAACGATTCGGCAGACTTTATTGGGGCTGTTATAGTGTTGAAAGTTTCCAGAAAACTTAACAGCTGCCCCTGTACTTAATATTCAATTTCTAAAAAAAGCATGAGAAGTTTACTGAAGGCTAAAAAAGTTTTAACGCCAGACCAATCTGTAAGGTCTAATTGCATTAACGGTAGTGACGCTGAAACATTGGCGGCCTCACTAATGACCACTGCTTGTCGCGGTGAAGTCTGCTGGGGTTTTAGAGAAGAAGATAATAGCAAAATTGATCTAATTCTATCTTTAGAGCACCCTTGGTACGCAGGGGAGCGAATGATTGTATTAGTTCAGGTCAAATCGGGTGAGACCTATGGAGTTAAAAATACTGAAGGTTTTAAACTAAAATCGGCTGCAGTTAAAGCAGCCAAGCGAACTTCGCATTCTGTATGCATAATTTGGGTTTGTAGGGAATCAAATCGAGCTTACTGGGCTTATATTCATCCTAGCTCCCAAGTCTCTCCTCGCGATTACAGCCCATATCATCGGGTATCACCAGCTACGCTATATGATTTAGCAAGATGTATGTCAAAAAACACCACGAATGCATATGGTGGCAGCGGTGTAATCATTCGGAGGAGAGAAGGAAATCTTACTAACCGAAGAAAGCTGGTTTATTCGGTCTATAAGAAAAAAGATCAAATTTTCTCTCCAGCATTGGGTGTCATTGAGCTTACCCGTTTAGGGTGGCGCCATATGTTCAGGGCGAATCGATCAGCAGCTTACAAGCAAACCAGCCTAGATTTAATACCTTATTTGGATAAAATCATTTCTCAAACGCCGACAACTCATGCCATTACTGATTATAAGGAATGGGAAAGTAAGGGCTTTGTTTATCGTTCATCAGAACATCTGCTGAAGTACGATAAGGTAATGTACTCTGCGAAAGCAAAAAGTGAGAGAGAGCATGCCGTTGTTATAATCAAGGCGATAGAAGAAATCAGATATCCTAGTAATTGGCAAGCAAATGCGATGCTCAGTCAATGTATAGATAGAAGGGTCGTTTTGAAGTCAGCGTATTTCAAAGTCGATAGCGAGAGCTGAAGGGCCGCCAGTGCTTGCGAGTACGGTTTATCAGAATTAAGGGAGCGACCCCGTAGTCGTGACATGGTTACCAAACAGCGCACTGGGTCAAAGACACACAGCCCAACAACTACCTTCAATTACACATGATATAACGCGGTTGCGCAATTAAATTTTGAAAAACGACACAATCGAGCTGATTGCTTAGTAAGGTCTTAGATTAAAATCGGGGTTGTGAGAAAAATGATTTTTCTGAGGCTGCTGTTCGGCTTCAAATACCTAACATGGTTCGCCATGTCGCAGAGAGCTTTTTCGCAATAGACCTATAATGGATAAACCCATTAATGACGGGTAATAATCATGTGGATAAATTGTAAAGACAAAATACCAGAAGATATGGAGGTCGTTATTGCTTTGTATCTGGGTTGCTGGCCTGGGCGTGGTAATAGCGGTATTGCGGATGTTTACGCTTTTGGCGGGGAATGGTTCAACCTTCCTGAAGATGTTGTGATTGTTGGTTGGATGCCGATACCGGATACAGCGCATTTGCCTATCGCAGAGTACTACAAAGATTTAAAAATCAATTCCGCGTTAGGCGATTTTATTGGCTGTGTTGAAACCGATGCGCCTGAAATATTCGAGAGCGTTTTTGAAGGGGACTCGTCCAAGACAAAAGGATCATGAAATCAATGACATTATCGGCAGCAGAATCGATCGTATTTACAACAGAATAGTTTTAACCGAAAGTGAGGTCGAAAAAACACTTCAGCGCTGCCAGCCTGTTACGAGACACATGATTACGAAAGCTTAAAAGCGCGTATTGCCAATAACTCACTCTTTAAGAGCCCAAGATAGATTTTTTGATCTTTACTTAAAGGAAGTATATTGACTGCACTTCTGGATGCCCAAGTCATAAATAATTCTGCGTGCCCTATGCGCCCTTGATTAAACTTAATGTAAGTTTCAAAAGGTCAGTTATTTACTGCTTAACAGGTTCTTGCGCCGATGGGTCTGGCGGAAAAATATTTCCTAAATCAAGACTAAATGTCACGCCGTTTAATTTCGCCTGTTCAACTGCAGATTTGAATACATCAGTACAAAACAAGCCTGTAAAACCTTCAAACTGACACTTGAACAAAATTGCCGTATCAATTTTTTCTTCAACGAATACCAATGATTGCAAATCGCCCCAATCATTTTTCGTGCTGCGCTTTGTATCAAGGGCATTAAAATCTTCTGCACATTTCAACGTATTAAAAATGGCACCGTTTTGCCCGTCATACAATACGGGTAAAATTTCTCCATCTGCGTTGATAAGTGTTGATAACGCATCGCAAGCCGATTTATTTAAGAATAAACGTCCATGGTCAACGCTGATATCGGGTTGTTTGGTTTTGTTCTTGTTCGATGTACTGTCATAGAACGAAACTTCTAATGACTTCCAAATCGCGGCATATGGTTTGGGCGTGGGGTCAATATGAAATGGGTATTGCTTCCCAAGCTTATGAATCACCTCATCAGAGGAAATTGTTAGTAATTGATAATGCATACGATCCGGATGAATACGGTAAATGGTCATATTGGTAAACCCACACCTTTACGCTTCATAACGTAATCGGGAAAGGCGCTGTTTTGTAATGCACTTTCCACTAGACCTAAAATATGTGCAAGAGCTTCAAAGGTCGGGGCGCTCGCCAAGGTAATACGCGTATTTAACCAAAAATAGTAATTAAAACGATGAATTCGGCTGTGTGGCACCGCGTTACTCAAACGCTTAGGCATATACACTTTTGCTGCAGTATTCTGTGGTAACCAACAACCGTTATGCGGGTCATCAATGCGCATCTTTCTCCACGCCAATACAGCGCGAAGTTTTACGGCCTCTGGATGTTTACCTGCAACAATCGCATGAGCGTGACAGTATTTATTAGGCCGGGGGTCACAGGCTTCTTCCAAATGACGAGCAAGACGCGCCGAGTCGTGCCTTTCGGCTTCCAATTCAATCTCGTCTATATCCACCGCACCTGCGCGGTATTGTTCAATTCCAAACTGAACCTGTGCTTCTACTTTTACACGATTTAAATCTGCCTGCGTCGGCTTTTCAAGTATTGCAAAATTGTCAACAATGCGTTCAGTTTTATCTTTTAGCGCATACGGCTTTGAAGAGTGAGGTATAGCCATTTTTGTGGATGTCCTTTCATGCGTTACGTAAGTCAAATAAGATTGGGTATTCTACCTTTGAAAAAGCCTAGCATGTCATCCGATATCGAAATGCACGGCGTATAAATCAACAGTATGACGAATATGAAGGCATTAGTTTGAACCAATCTTGGGGGAGCTGCATCGAGAGATGCTGATTTGGGGGCAATGGGTATTCAGCAGTGTCGTTTGGGGATGGCTGAAATCTGCACTTTTCATTTTGGCAAATACTTGGGGGCGAAATTAGCAATCGATGTTGACATACCTATCAGTAGTCTCTAGCATTTTCTATATAGGGTGTATAAACGGGATGGTCTCTACCACGCGCCCCTCCAGCCACTACTGACTTGTGGTTACAAGCCCAAGTGCGGTTATAAAGAGAGCCTAGTTAAAAAAGCCCTGCAAAAGCAGGGCTTTTTCTTTATGAAGCTTTCCGCGCAGTGGAAGCTTAAGTAATTCACGAAGTCGGAAGGGTCGAGTACCTTGCTATGGATACTTATGGCTTCGCCCATTAGCGGTGAAAACTTTCATTTCTCGAGTATTCATAATGACATCTCACGGAATTACCTGTTTATTTAGGTAAACAGATGGTTCCTGATTATTTAGCCTAATCTTTAAACTAGCCGCACTATAATTTAAGCGTTATTGCAAAGCGGCGTGATAAATTGACGTAGGGTGTAGAGGTGGATGACATTGGATGCCATCGCTAAAAGATGATCAGTTTGTTAATTTATAACTAATTGATTTTAAAGGAAAGGTAGCATCTCTATTTTATTTAATTCAGAGTGCTTTGGCCATCTCAGCAGAGTAGTATGATTGTTTGTTTTAAGACCTGATTTCTGCAAGTCTAGCAAAATCAAAGAGTTAGAATTCCTTAAAGTATGGTAGTTTATTTAACACCGACAGCAATTTGCCATATATAATTAGGCAAACTGCCGTTTCTTGGTTGAGGGCTCTATGCAACACAGCGAATTTACTCCCGAAAAAGCTAATAAAGGCGTATCTGCCCGCGTCATGGCGCGGGTGGGCTCTATCCTCCATATTGGTCTTAAAACCCCTTTGGATGTCGTGCGTGTTAGCCGCGAAGGTATTGTCACCTCGGCGGTTGATTTGTTGGTCGATCAGGGGTTTAACCGGCGTGATCTGGATTGGATTATTCCGCTGCGCACGCTCACCCATCGCCGCGAAAAAGGCCAAAAGCTGACTACTGATGAAACCGAGCGCTGGTTGCGCGCGGCAAAAATTTCGGCCTTGGCGCAAGAGGTGTTAGGGGCAGAAAAAGCCATGGCCTGGCTAAACAAACCGCGCAAGATATTTGATGGTTTGTCAGCAATGGAGCTGATAAAAACCGAACCTGGTGCGAGTTTGGTTGAAGAAACCCTTATCCAATTAGATGAAGGCTACTTCGCCTAATTGATGCTTTAAGAGAATCGCTATGCCATGAAGTTATGGAGAATCAGTAACTACGCCGATCTGCAGGGAAAAGGTGGCTTGAAAGCGTCCGGCCGCTGGCACAATCGCGGCATTCCGATTGTGTATTTATCCGAAAGCCCGGCACTGGCGATGTTGGAAGTGCTGGTGCATTTTGAGTTGGATCTCAGCGAAATTCCCGCGAGTTATCAACTGCTGGAAGTGGGCTACAACCAGCGCACCGGCATGTCCCACCTGCACAAAAATTCCTTACCCGATGGTTGGCAAGACGACCTTGAACTGACCCGCGCCATTGGCGATGAATGGTTAATCAGCAGTAACTCACTGTTATTGCGTGTACCCAGTGCGGTAGTACCGCACAGCTACAACTATCTGTTTAATCCGCGTAATACTGCCGCTGGCGATGCAGAAATTATTAGCGCCAAAAAGCATCCGTTTGATACGCGCTTGGTGAATTAAGAATCACCAGATGTTGATTTCACATCAATATGATTAACCAAAAATCAACGTAAAAATTTCAACTCAAGAAATTCAATTTAAAACTCTTTTGTAACGCTACATTTATTCTCTATCGATAAAAATGCTGATAAAAAAAGCCGTTTGGTAGAACCATACGGCCTTTTGCGTTTTATAGCTTATTAACTAAGCTGTTTGAGGGTGTCCATCGAAATGACAATAGTGGGTAAGGAACCGTTGCGAGCGAAGACGAGATTGCTCCTGCGCCTTTACCTGATCCTCGCCTCATCCATAACGCTACTGCTTAAGGAGAAAAAATGTTAATGCTTAATATTTTTCAAAAAATGGCGATGCAAATACTAGTGATTTGCCTAATGAGCTTACTATCAGTCGCCAATGTATCAGCAGCAGAATTAACGAAAGAAAATATTGAAAAAGCATTGGACGAAGCTTATGAAAAATTTAAGGGGCT
>Ga0114942_1000548_pt1 | contig 10688 bp, 11 predicted proteins | sample LowerColdCreek_FD_88674 | JGI IMG/M metagenome (GOLD analysis project Ga0114942, IMG submission 88674) | Groundwater microbial communities from Cold Creek, Nevada to study Microbial Dark Matter (Phase II) - Lower Cold Creek | ecosystem: Environmental > Aquatic > Deep subsurface > Groundwater ... | reverse complement strand
CGATAAACGCAATAACACCGCCGGCCAAGCCCGCCAGCACCATCTGCCACTGCAGTAGTCCGGCAAGTGCAAGCGTCAACATCAAGCAAGCACACAGGAGAAAAATGCGGAACGATGACCGCTCAATGCGCATCCATTTCTGCCCAGGCTCACAGTGGGCGGGCGGTTCGACGATCAACGCGTCCCAAAGTCGTGTGAATAACATTTTCAAAATGCGTCGATCCCGGTGAATTTGTGGTTGGGTTGCGTGGGCTCACATCCAACCGGTTGCCGTTGATGCCTGCGATTGGGGAGATGCCACTCAGTTGCCCGCGGCATGGGGTCGTTTCCCTTCACAACCCCTCCCTCAACGTCGCCAACACATCGCTGTGGAACTCCCGCCGGTACAGCACCAGCACCACAAAGGCGGTGGCGCCGATGAAGGCCCAGGGGGTGAAGAACCAGGCGACGACGGCGAAGGAGAGGTAGTAGGCGCGCAGGCCGTCGTTGAAGGTTTCGGCGGCCATGCCCATGAGGCGGCCGGCGCGGTCGGCAAAGGCGTGGCGGGCGGCTTCGTCGGCGAACTGGTCGGCGTCGGGTGCGGCGCCCACCAAGATGGCGCCGAAGCTGTACTGCCGAATGCTCCAGGTGAAGCGGAAGAAGGCGAACACGAAGATGGCTGTGAGCACGGCCAGCTTGAGGTCGAACACCAGCATGCTGGTGCGGGCGGCGAAGGGGATCTCGCGCACCAGCTCGGTGGCCTTTTCGCTGGAGGCCAGGGCGGCCAGCAAGCCGCCAATGATCAGGATGCTGGTGCTGGCAAAGAAGGCCGGGCTGGCCGACAGCGACTGCGTGACGGCGGCGTCGACGATGCGGTTGTCGCGCCGGGTGGTTTGCAGCATCCACTCGCGCCGCCAGCGGTTGGTGGTGGCCAAGATGGACAGGTGCTTGCCCGCGCGCCAGCGGGCCCAGTGGGCGTAGCCCCACCACGCGGAGAAGAACACGCCCAGGGCGAGCCAGTCGGCCCAGGGCAAAAAGGCGAAGGCGGAAGAGAACGGCGGCATGCGCCGCAATGTAGGTCTTGCGCTGCCCGGTGGTGACCGGGGGCGGCCCTCAGGTCAGGACGGGTTGGCGGCGCCGGCGGCGATTTGGCGCAGGGCCTGCTCGAAGGCCTCGGCCGGCTGGCCGCCGCTGATGAGGTGCTTGCGGTTGATGACCACGGCGGGCACGGCGCGGATGCCGGCCTCTTGCCACATGGCTTCGGTCTCGCGCACCTCGTCGGCAAAGCGGCCGCTGGCCAGCACCTCGGCGGCCTCTTGGGCGTCCAAGCCCACCTGGGCGGCCAGGGCGGTCAGCAGCGCGGCGTCGCCCGGGTTGGCGCCGTCGCCGTGGTAGGCCTTCAGCAGCGCTTGCTTGAGTTTCCACTGCGCCCCTTCGGCCTGTCCGGGCAGGCCCGCCCAGTGCAGCAGGCGGTGGGCGTCGAAGGTGTTCCAGATGCGCGAGCGGGTGCCGAAGTGAAAGCCCACCTCGGCGCCGCGCGCGTGCAGCACGGCGCGGTTTTGCTCGATTTGCTCGGGGCCGATGCCGTACTTGGCGCTGAGGTGCTCGACCACGTCTTGCCCCTCGAGTGGCATGGCGGGGTTCAGCTCGAAAGGCTGGCACTCGATGTGCGCGGTGATGCTGGGCGCCACGCGGTTCAGCGCGGTTTGCAGCGCGTGCAGGCCCACGGCGCACCAGGGGCAGGCGATGTCGCTGACGAAGTCGATTTGCAGTTCGGTGCTGGGGGCGGTCATGCGAGGGCCTCGACGCGGTGCGCGGCCAGGCCGTCGAAGCAAGTGCGCAGCAGGCAGCTGATGGCCTGTTCTTCGGTGTAGCTGCCGCCGGCTTTGAGCACGCCGAGCACGGGGTCGCAGGCGCGCGAGAACAGGGTGTAGAGCACCACCTCGGCGGGCACGTCGGGGCTGAGGGCGCCGTCGGCCTGCGCGGCCTCGATCCACTCGCCCAGGCACTCGCTCAGGGCCATGAGGCGGTCCATGTAGTCGCGGTTGGCCATCAGGGCGCCGCGCAGGGTGCTGTTTTGGGCCGGCAGCGAGGGCATTTCGCCCGCCCACTGCACGTGCATCGTCCAGCGGGCCACGGCCTTGAGGCGGTCCAGCGGCTGGGGCAGGGCGGCGGCTTCGGTGTCGCAAAAGGCCTGGGCCCGTTCCAGCACGCGAACCATGGCCGCGGCGGCCAGGGCTTCTTTGGACTCGAAATGCTTGTACAGGCTGGCCTTGGCGATGCCGACCTCGGCCGCCACGGCGTCGACCGTCATGGCGTCGAAGCCTTTGTCGGCCAGCAGGCGGTTGACGGCGTCCACGATGGCGTCTTCCCGCGCCTGCAGCACTTGTTCCCGGAAGGATGGCTTGTTCATCGCGGCATTGTAGGAAGGCGCGACTGTCCGTTTCTATGTGCAACCGATGAGTCTCGATAAAAACCACACGGTTCACTAAAGTTACCATCAGGTATACGCTGCGACTCATTGGTTTGTGGCGTGGGGCTGCAGACCGTCAACCTGGGAGACCTGACCATGACGAAGTGGCTACGCCGCTGGACCGCCGCCCTGGTGGCCGGCTTCACCCTCGCCGCCTGCGGAGGCGGCAGTGACGAACGCAACAGCGTGTTGGACCTGATCCGCGCCGATGCCAACACCCAAGTCTTGGCCGAAGCCCTGGAAGCGTCTGGCTTGGCCGAAAGCCTGGTGCGCGCCGAGGCCGTGACCGTGTTCGCGCCCACCGACGCCGCCTTCACCGCCTTGCTGGCCGAACTGGGCGTGAGCAAGGCCCAGTTGCTGGCCGACCGCCCGCTGCTGACCGCCGTGCTGCAGTACCACGTGCTGGGCGCCGTGGTGCCACGCGCCGGCGTGCCGCTGGGCAAGCCCATCACGCCGCTGGCGGGGGGCATCTTCAAGGTGGACGCCGTGGGCGCCGACCTGCTGATCACCGACGGCCGCAACCGCACCAGCCGCATTTCGGCCACCGACCTGACCGCCGGCAATGGCGTGGTGCACCGCATCGACAAGGTGCTGCTGCCCGCCAACCGCACCATCGTGCAGACGGCGCAGTCCATCGCCGACTTCAGCATCCTGGTGGAAGCCGTGGTCGCAGCCGACCTGGCCGGCACCCTGTCGGGCAACGGGCCGTTCACGGTGTTCGCGCCCACCAATGCCGCCTTCGCGAGCCTGCTGACCGAGCTGGGCTTGACCAAGGCTGAGCTGCTGGCCAACAAGCCGCTGCTGACCAAGGTGCTGACGTACCACGTGCTGCCCAGCCGCGTGCTGAAGGCCGACGTGCCTGTGGGCGCCGCCATCACCACCGTGCAAGGCGAAACCTTCAGCGTGAACAGCAGTCTGGCCATCACCGACCGCAACGGCCGCCAAGCCCGCATCACCGGCACCGACGTGCTGGCCAGCAACGGCGTGATCCACGTGATCGACAAGGTCATCCTGCCCAAGATCCCGAACATCGTGGAGATTGCGCAGAGCAGCCCGGACTTCAGCATCCTGGTGGAAGCCGTGGTGGCCGCCGACCTGGCCGGCACGCTGAGCAGCCCCGGCCCGTTCACCGTGTTCGCCCCCACCAACACCGCGTTTGCCAACCTGCTGACCGAGCTGGGCGTGACCAAAGCGCAGTTGCTGGCCGACAAGGCGCTGCTGACCAAGGTGCTGACCTACCACGTGGTGCCCGGCCGCGTGTACCGCAGCGGCGTGCCGGTGGGCGTGCCCATCACCACCGTGCAAGGCGGCACCTTCACCGTGGGCGCCGACCTGCGCATCACCGATGCCAATGCCCGCGTGGCCGGCATCACCGCCACCGACGCCTTGGCCCTGAATGGCGTGGTTCACACGCTGGACCGGGTCATCCTTCCCGCGCTCTGAGCGCACGTTCCTCAAGTTGTTCCCGAAGTCGTTCCTGAAGTTGTCTTTGTTGTTCCCTCACCCTTTGGAGTTGTCCCCATGAAGAAGTTCATCGCCCTGGCCGCCCTGTCGGTTTCCGCCCTGGCCGTTCAAGCCAAGGACATCGTCGACACCGCCGTGGCCGCCGGCCAGTTCAAGACCCTGGCCACCGCCTTGCAGGCCGCCGGCCTGATCGAGACCCTGAAGGGCAAGGGCCCGTTCACGGTGTTCGCCCCCACCGACGCCGCCTTCGCCAAGATCCCCAAGGCGCAACTGGACGCGCTGCTGGCCGACAAGGCCAAGCTGACCGCCGTGCTGACCTACCACGTGGTGTCGGGCAAGGTCATGGCCAAGGACGTCAAGGCCGGCAAGGTCAAGACCGTGCAGGGCAGCGAGCTGACCCTGGGCACGATGGGTGGCGTCACGGTGGACGGCGCCAAGGTCGTCCAAGCCGACATCGCGGCCGACAACGGCGTGATCCACGTCATCGACAGCGTGGTGCTGCCGAAGTAATTCCAGCGCCTGAAAGCCAAAGCCCCGCGGCACTGCCGCGGGGCTTTTTTCATGGGGGGCTTGCCGGCCGGTTCAGCCGCGCAGGCGCTGCAGCAGCTCGGCCTCGCGCGCCGGCGGCAGCCCAGCGCGCAGCGGGGCGTTGCGGCGCTTTTCATCCAGGCTTTGCCACCAGGCCACGGTGTCGCGCGCCGTGTCGGCCAGCGGCCGGAACTGCAAGCCTGCGGCCACGGCGCGGGCGTTGCTGCGCCGGTGGAAGCCGGCGGTCTCGCCCTGGCCCGGCAGCCACACCGGCAGGTCGGCCCAAGGGGCCACGTTCTCCTTCGCCAGCCAGTCGGCGCTGGCCTCCACCCACGCCGCCTGGGCGCCCAAGGCGCTGCGCAGGGTGTCGAGCATTTCGCCCATGCCCAAGGGGGCGGCGGGACCCATGGCGTTGAAGGCGCCGGTGGCGCGCGCCTCCGCCAGGCGCACCGTCCATTCGGCCAGGTCCCGCGCGTCCACGAACTTCACCGGGTCGGCCCGCGGCGGCACCAGGGTGGGCCCGCCGCGCAGCACGCGCAGCGGCCAGTAGGTGAAGCGGTCGGTCTCGTCGCCCGGCCCCACGATCAGCCCCGGGCGCACGATGGCGCAGTGCGCGGCGCCGTACTGGGCCAGCACCTCGTCTTCGCAGGCGGCTTTGAGCGGCCCGTACAGCGCCATGTTCTTGCGCAGGCTGGCCATGGTTTCGGCGTAGCGGTCGTCGCCGCTGTAGCGCTCGCGCGCGGCCGTTTCGTCGGCGCCGGGTTCGGCGTTGCTGGCGTACACGGAGAGCGTGGACACGAAGAGGTGGTGCCCGACCTGGCCCTTGAGCACGGCGGCCGCGTCGCGCACCCAGTGCGGCACGGCGCTGGGGTTGTCGATGCAGACGTCGAAACGCCGGCCCTGGAGCGAGGCGTAGTCGTTGGTGTCGCGGTCGCCCGTGAGTTCTTCCACCTCGGCCGGCCAGTCCTTGGGGCGCCGGCCGCGGTTGAACAGGGTGACCTTGTGCCCGCGCGACAGGGCGTATCGCACTTGGTGCGGACCGACGAAGCCGGTGCCGCCGAGGATCAGCAGGTGCATGGGGCGAGGGGCGGCGGCCTGCGGCTGCTGGGCCCCAGCGGGCAGGGCGCCGGCGGCCAGGCTGGCGGCCAGCACGTGGCGGCGGTGGAGGGAGGGCATGGCGGGTCCTGGGGTCTACGAAGGCCCCAGCCTAAGCAGCCTTCCAAGCCCTGCGTTTCGTCACGCCGCGCCAGGGCTCAGCCGGCCAGGCGCCAGGCGGCTCGGTGCATCTGCGCCATGTGGTACGGGTCGGGCTGCAGGTCGTCGCAGCCCCGGTCCAGGCATTCGGCGCCCGGCCGCCAACCGCCGTGGGTGGCATCGATCAGCGTGCGCTGCACCCAGGTCAAGGTTTGCTCCACGCGCCGCCACAGTTCGGGCCGCTGCGTGGCGTGGGCGGCCACCATCAGGCCGTGCAGGCATTCGGCCTGCTGCCACCAGCCCTTGCGCCGGTCCACCTCGCCCCCGGGCAGCACGCGGTTGAAGCAGCCGCCGTCGATGTCGTCGTAGCCCTTGCCGGTGGCGAACTGCAGCAGGCGCTCGGCCACCGCGGCCAGGGTCGGCGACACGCCCAAGCGCGTGGCGTTGGTCAGCAGGTGCACCCATTCGAACTGGTGGCCCAGGTCGATGTAGCCCCCGCCATCGCGGCGGGGTTTCCATCGGCCGTCGTACCACTCGGGCAGGTGGGCGCCGCCGTCGGCTTCGCCCTGCACCCAATCCGACACGACCCAGTTCCCCAGTCGCCGTGCGCCCTGCAGGCCCTGGGCGGCCGCATCGGCCTGCGGCACTTGGGCCAAGGCCAGCAAGGCCTCGAACAGGTGCATGGACGGGTTTTGTGTGCGTGCATCGCCCTGGGCGTGCACAAAACGGCGGTCGGCATCGCTGACCAAGCCGCCTTGGGCGTCCAGCAGTTGCGTGGCGATGGTTTGCCAGGTTTGCACGGCGGCCTCGGCCCAGTCGCGCTCGGTGCTGACGCGGGCCAGTTCGCTCAACGCGAGCAGGGCGAAGGCGTGCCCGTAGCCGCGTTTGGCATCGGCCTGCAGGCTGCCGTCCAGGCGCACTTGGTGGAAAAAGCCGCCGTGAACGGGGTCTCGTAAGTGCGCCAACAAGAAGCGACCGCCGGCCTCGGCGGCGCGCAGATGCTGCGGGTCTTGGCTGGCCTCATGGCCGGCCAGCAGGGCGACGATGAGCCGCGCTTGGTGCGTCAGCTCCACCGAAAGCCCGGCACCGGGCCGGGCTTGCCAGCTGCGGGTGAAGCCGCTGCGAAAGGCCCCGTTGGCCGTGGGTGCCACGCGCAGCCAGTGCGCCACGTGGCCTTGCAGCAGGGCTTGGCGGTGCCAGTCGGCGTCGATGCGGTGGGCCGTGCGCGCGGGCTCACAGCCCAGCAAAGGCGCCAAGCCGGCCAGCACCAAACCGTGCCGGCGCCGCAGGCCCCCGCTCGTCGCCATGGTGCCGTTTGCTCGCGCTGGCGAACCTAGGGCTCAGGCCGACTTCTTCTTGCCGCGCTCCATCACCTGCGGTGCGGGCGGGGCGATGGGGGCGCCGCCCGACAGGGGCTTGCTGTCGCTGCCGTCCTTTTTGGGCTTCTTGGCTTCTTTGTTGGTGCGCTGTTGGCCTTTAGGCATGTCGATCTCCGAAGGCCCGTGGGCCGTGATGAAGCGCGCAGGTTAAGCCATCCGGCCACCGAAGCTGCGTGGCCCGAAGCACCGGTTGGCTCAGCGCGTGCCGACAGCGGCCGGCGCAGGACGCTTGCCCGGGGCGGGCGACAGCGCCAGCGGCCGAAGGAAGACGTCGCGCAGGCGGTTCAGCTCGCCCTGGCGGTCCAAGGCGTCCAGCTCTTGGTTGATGAGCGCGATCAGCGCCTTGCCTTCGGGCTTGGCCCGCGTGGCCATCATGTAAAAGCGGCTGGGTTCGCGGTCGCTCAGGGCGCCGATGCGCAAGTCCTTGTCGCCGCTGAAGGCCGGGTTGCCCAAGGCTGCGTGGCCGAGCATCACGCCCTCGTTCACCAGGGCCACGTCCACGCGGCCGAGGTGCAGCATTTGCAGCAGCGAGTGGTAATTCGGTGCGCGCACCAGGCGGCCGTCGGGGACCAGGTCCAGCTGCGAGTAGCTGTAGCCCTGCAGCGCCCCGATCCGCAGCGGCAGCAGGTCGGCTTGCGTGCGCAGCGCCAAGCCTTCGGGGCGGGTGCGGTGGCTCCACAGCACCAGCAGGCGGGTGTCGTAGATGGGGGCGGACAGCCAGTAGTCGCGCTCGCGCTCGGGGGTGCGGATGGCGTTGAGCAGCAGCAGCACCTCGCCGGTGCGCACGGCCTCCAGGCAGCGCTTCCAGGGCAGCATGTCCACCTGGACGCGCACGCCGTGCCGGTCGGCAATGCGGCGCAACAGCTCCACGGTGAAGCCGGTCACGCGCTCGCTGGGGCGGCCGTTGACGCGTTCAAAGTAGGTGTAGGGCGGCCATTCGTTCACGTCGTCGCACACGCGCAGGGTCTGCCCAGGGGCCCATGGGGCGGCGGCGCTGGCCAAGGCGGAGGTGGTGGTCGCCAGGGCGCTGGCCAGCAGCACGCGCTGCAGTGCGGCCCAGACAGGGCGCGCCCAGGCGAAACGGCCGGCCGTCATCGCGCCGTCAGCGCCCGAACGGGAAGGTGGACTTGACGGTGGGGCGCTTGGCCTTCTTGTCCCGCGCTGACCACAGCTTGAAGGCCGCCGGCGACAGCTCGCGCTTCATCAGTTGCAGCAGGGCGCCCGGCCCCACGCCATGCTCCAGGCGGATGCGGTCGTAGGGCGGGAAGTCGTCCCAGGCGGCGGCCACCACGCGTTTGACGGCGTCGGGGCTGAGTCGGGGGATGGGTTGAGCCATGGGGCGATTGTCGCGGCTGCGAGGAGGCCTTGGCGGGCGCGGCCCGTGAGGAAATGCCCGCCAGGCCCCGCCTCACTTCATCTGCGTGAACCGGACTTCGGGCTTGTCGTCCGAGCGGTGCACCGTGTCGATGCCCTTCTTCATGGCCCAGGGGCGCACTTGGTAGTGGATGGGCGCGAACAGGTGCTCGTCGCGCACCCGGGTCAGCGCGCTTTGGATCAGGGCGTTGCGCTTGGTCGGGTCGATTTCGGTCTTGATGTCGTCGATCACCGTGTCCAGGCGCGCGTCGCTGATCTTCCAGTAGTTTCCATTGCCATCGGCCCCCGCGCCGCGCGTGCGCACCAGGGCTTGCAGCACGTACAGCGCGTCGTAGGTGGGCACGCCCCAGCCGTACAGGAAGAACTGGAAGTCGAACTTCTGCACGCGCGGGCTGTAGGTGGCGAAGCTTTCGGTTTGCAGCTTGGCCTTGATGCCCACCCGCGCCCACATGCTGACCAGGGCCTGGCAGATTTCTTCGTCGTTGACGTAGCGGTTGTTGGGGCAGTTGAAGGGCAGCTCCAGGCCTTGCGGGTAGCCGGCCTCGGCCAGCAGCGCCTTGGCGCGCTCGGCGTCGGCCTTGATCACCGTGTCCAGCGTGGCGGTGTAGCCGTTGGCGCCTGGGGGCACCATCAAGCCGGCCGGCTGTGACAGGCCGCGCATGATGGCGCGTTGGATGGCCACGCGGTCGATCGCCAGGCTCACGGCCTCGCGCACGCGCTTGTCCTTGAACGGGTTCTTGCCTTTGACGCTGCTGTTGCGCAGTTCGTCCGAGCCCTGGTCCATGGCGATGAAGATGGTGCGGACTTCGTTGCCCTCCAGCACCTTCAACTTGGCGTCGGTTTTCAGGCGCGCCACGTCTTGGGTGGGCAGGTCGGTCACCAAGTCCACCTCGCCGCTGAGCAGGCCCGCCACGCGGGTTTGGTCGCTCTTGATGGGCGTGTACAGCACCTGCTTCACGTTGCTGGCGTTCTTGGCGTCCCACCAGTCGGGGTTTTGCACCATGGTGATGCGCTGCTCCGGCTGCCAGCCGGTGATCTTGTAGGGGCCGGTGCCCATCGCGTTGCGCGTGGCGAAGGTCTCTTCCTTGGCGGCGATGTTGGGTGGCGCGCTGGCCTTGTTCTTCTCGGCCCAAGCCTTGCTCATCATGCGGAAGTCGATGATGGTCCGTGTCAGGATGGGGTTGGGTGCGCTCAGGATGAAGTCGACGGTGTGGCTGTCGACCTTCTTGATTTCGGTGATGCCCGCCACGAAAGGCTTGAGCGTGCTGTGCGGGCTGTTGATGCGGCTGAAGCTGAAGACCACGTCGTCGGCCGTGAAGGGCGAGCCGTCTTGGAACTTCACGCCCTTGCGCAAGTTGAAGCGGATTTGCGTCGGGGTGATCGCCTTCCAGTCGGTGGCCAGGGCCCCTTCGACTTGGTAGGTGCGGCTGTAGCGGGTCAGCCCCTCGTAGGCGTGCTGCAGCAGCGCGCTGGTGGTGCTGTGGTTCTGGCTGTGCGGGTCCAGGGTGAGGACGTCGTTCTGCGCCCCCCAGCGCAGGGTTTGGGCGCTGGCCAGCGGGGCGCCGCAGACGAGCAGGGCGGCCAGGGCCAGCGTGCGGAAGGTGGACTTCATCAACAGGCACTCCAAGTTGGGAATGGCCTGGATGCTAGCGAGCCGCGAAGCCCTCAGGGCCTTTCGGTTTCCAGGGGGGCGTCGCAGCCCATGCCCGCGGCGATGTGTCGCCGCACCCAGGGACGAAGCCAGCGGTCCAGCCCCGGCAGCGGCAGCCGCAGCAGGTGGCGGGTGGGCGCACGCAGCACGCCGCAGCGGTAGCAGGCCTGGTCGGGGTCCCAGTCCAAGGCCGCGCAGGCCCCCGTGCGCCGGCGGCTGGCCAAGATGCCGACCGGGCAGGGCGCCCACAGGCAGCACACGCCACAGCCGTTGCAAGGCTCGCCCAGCGCCGGCTTGGGCGGCGCCTCGGGCTGGATGTGGACGATGCGCTTCAGCCCTTGACGCCCAGCTCGCGCAGGCGCTCGTCCAGGTAGCTGCCGGCCGTGTGCCGGTCGCTCAGCACCACGTCGCTGCGCGGGTGCAGGAACAGCGGCAGGCTCACACGGCTGCGTTTGGCGCCTTCGCCGGTGGGGTTCAGCACGCGGTGCAAGGTGCTGGGGTAGTAGCCCTGGCTGGCCTCTTGCAGCATGTCGCCGATGTTGATGGCCAGGGTGCCGAAGTCGCAAGGCACGTCGCGCCACTGGTGGTCGGTGCCCTGAATTTGCAGGCCGGGCTCGTTGGCGGCGGGCAGGATGGTCAGCAGGTT
>Ga0114942_1000547_pt1 | contig 10693 bp, 9 predicted proteins | sample LowerColdCreek_FD_88674 | JGI IMG/M metagenome (GOLD analysis project Ga0114942, IMG submission 88674) | Groundwater microbial communities from Cold Creek, Nevada to study Microbial Dark Matter (Phase II) - Lower Cold Creek | ecosystem: Environmental > Aquatic > Deep subsurface > Groundwater ... | reverse complement strand
GAATTCCAGAGCAATAAAAACCTGGATCTGGGCGAGGCGCGGTTGCGCCAGGCCATTATCGACGCGCTTGGCGGTGGCGCCGCGTTTGATATTCACGCCAGCAAGCTCGCCACCAACCTGACCGGCGATAGCATCGGCACGAACATACTGATGCTCGGCTACGCGGTACAGGCAGGGCTATTACCCCTGTCGCTCGCGTCAATCAAGGAATCTATTCGCCTCAACGGCAGCTTTGTGGACGGCAACCTGCGCACGCTCGCACTGGGACGCGTGGCCGCACATGATCCGCAGGCCCTGGCGTCAGAACTTAATGAGAAGAGCGAGGTAGTGCCGTTGGACACCGTGGACGCTGTATTGGCCAGCCGCGCTCGCCTGCTCACCAACTACCAGGATGCGGCCTACGCCCAGCGCTACAGTGACTTCGTCAGCGACATCCGTCAACGCGTGGCCGCACGCAAGCTGGTCGGTAGCGAGGAATTTATCCGCGCTACAGCCCTCACCCTCGCGCGCCTCATGGCCTACAAGGACGAGTACGAGGTGGCGCGTTTGTACACCGATCCAGCATTCAAGCAGCGTATGCAACAGCAGTTCTCTGGCGATTTCAAAATGCGATTCCATCTCGCCCCGCCTTTTCTGCCGGGTAGTGATGCTGCTGGTCGGCCAAAAAAGCGTAGCTTCGGCCCATGGGTCATGCTGGTCTATAAATTGTTGCGGCACATGAAGGGCCTGCGCGGCACACCGTTTGATCTTCTCGGCTATTCCTCCGCGCGCCGCCTGGAGCGACGCCTGATCCAGGATTACCGCACGCTGATCGAAAGCATCGTGGACCAAATGGAGCAGCACAATCTTAAGGTTGCTCTCGAAGTCGCGCGCGCCGCAGCGGATATTGCCGGTTACGGTCCGGTGAAGGAAGCCTCGGTGGAGCGGTATGAAGTCCGGCTGAAGATGCTGCTCGAAGATTTCGAGAAGCAGGGTGAGCGCCCTACTCCGGCAGTAAGTTGATCCAATGAACCCGATGTACTCCACGCCAAGTCATACCCTGCAAGGCCTTGTAGGGACTGATCTTGCGTCGAGTGTGTCGGGTGGATCTGTCATTCTTTTGGTATATGGAGTAACCCACTGGATTGAACGTCAGCTTTTTTCCGAAGCGGACCTTCAAGGCTCGATAGCGGTAAGGTCGCATAAGCACTAACCGGCCCCCTGATTTTCTGAAATTGGCTGATTGCTAACGACCGGTTGAGATCGCACGTAGAATAGCGGTCGTCGGATGGTGGGCTTTCGAGGGTTGATTTTCGACTCTAACCACCTCAAAGAGGGCATCCGGGTGCGCATACATTGAGGGCCGGGAGATAGCGTCTCTACTAAAAAGTCGAATATACGTAAGCGTCTTTAGTCTGATTAAAACTTGCTTGTATGAACGGAGTAGTCCATATATGCAACGGTCGAAGGATGGCTTTCCAATTCATGACAAAAAGTGATTCATGCGTCTAAAGTTTTGTAACAACAACCACGCTGCTCCGTCATAGAAAATCTTGTAATGGATCGGTGTGTTGTGGACGAGGAGTAATCGAGAGTAACGGTCAGGCAGGGTTCATTTCGAACATCTGATGCCCGATGTAGCCAACATAGCTCGCGATTGGCGTTCCCGGAGCAATGTCAGCGTCACCGCGACGAATCTCGCAGAAGCCATCAGTGGCACGGACCTCAGTAATCCAGTCAGGGTTGCGCCCGGCGGCGATGACCAGTTGACATATCAAGAGGCTCATTGGCTTTTCGAACGGGCCATTGGGTTTTGCTTCGATAGCCGCCGCCATTATTCGGGCGGCTTCGCCATTGGGGTCGGCTGTTATCGCAGTTACGTAGCTCCGGTCGTTCAGGTGGCGCCAGGACCAGTCTTCGATCACATATAACCCGCCGGGGCGTAGTCTTGGAAAGAGCATCTCGAAAGTTGCCGTTGTCGGAACCAGAAGGTGGCTCGCGTCGTCAATCACAAGGTCCAGAGGCTGGCTAGGAAATGCACTTGCGACGAGTCTCGGCACTTCCACTCGATCAGATTGGTCTATCCCCCAATGTATGGAGACCTTCGCGTCTGAGTCGTGCGTGGCAAGAAATTTCGTAAGGGCGGCCACGGGTTTCTTGGACAATTCGATGGCGAGTAACCCTTCGGGTTGGAAAAGCTTGGTAAAAAATGACGTGCTGCCACCCTGATCAACCCCTACTTCTACCATGAGGCAGTGTCTAAATTCTTCAGCCAGCGCCAGGTAGCGATTAGTGAAGTTACGATTCTTCCTCAGGCAAACCCAGTCTTTATTGGTCGGGTTGCGATGGTGGGGGCGAAGTTCGAAGGTGATCCCATCGACAATCTCGGTATCGGGTGAATTACTCATGCGAATTGGCAGCCTGTAGTGAGCAAATCTTGGAGTACATAGTGCGTGTCCACGTTAATAGAAGAAGCTCTGCCAAGTAAAGGCGAATAAAAGGGCTATGGAGAAAAGCTTTCTTGCAGAATCCCGATGCCTTACATGAATTGATCGCCGAGCGCCTGCCCCGCTTTATCGGGCATGGCTACCGAGTGTGCTGAAATCGCACCTGTATTGATCCACTTGCTGTGGTTAGCTGCCCCTCCGCACAGCAGACCCTTTACGACCGCTTGTAGGCGATTTGCGGCTTTAGCACTCCAGGCTCCGCTATGACCGCTGTTGCGTAGGAAAGCGGAAGTACATTGGTGAGTTTTAGACGAGTGATTTCTGTCTCTGAACAACCTCAAGGCAGTCGTAACGCAGACACTCAAAACCGGTCTCTCGATGACCACTTTGTGCCAAAATAGGCATATCCAAAGCATGGGTAAACTTCAAGGAGAGCAAAAATGACAGAATCGGATTGGGTCGAAATGCACGGAATGGCTTTCAGTGCTGGTGTAGCAAATAGTGGATTACTGATCACATTAATGAGTGGGTATCTGGTGGCTGCGTATTTAGTGGGCAAGCGGCTGACGCGAACTCAAATCATTGTAACGAATACCCTGTACCTGATAAGCGCGTTCTTGTTTGTTGGTGGTGCCTTTCAAACGAATATGGATGCCCAGATTGCGAGAAAAATGATGGCATTGCAAATACCCGAACTTGACCATTTTAACTATGCGGATGTGAATGTATTTTTGTGGCCTTCTATAGTTTCAATTACATACAGCTGCCTGATTTTCGCGTCTCTCTTCTTCATGTGGCATGTGAGAAATTCAAGAGAGATCTGAAATGATTACTTCGCTTAGTAAAGCAGCCATCGCTCTAAACTGCTCGAAATGTCTCTTCGTAGGCGGAGGCGGCAATTCCCGCTTCAGACCTGGCTATGACCGCTCCCGAGTAGGATAGCGTGTGCGAGACCATCCACCCCTTTTACGACGGCAACGGCCGCACCGGCCGCATCATCAACGTGCCGCTATTTCACATTTTGACTGGTGAGGCGCCACCGACGTCTTACGAATGATGTCGAGGCGGAGCGATTTACTAATTCTTCGCCTGAAGGTGCAACTCAGCGGATCAGCACGCAGCCACTACCGCACCAAACTCCTCATACACCACCGCCGAGGTATCCGTCAGGTCAATCGCGTCCGACATCGTCAGTGCCCCACATTCGGCGGTGCCGCGCAACTTGTTCAATACGGCGTCGATATCGTCGGTCTCTATCTCATAGATCGACATGTACGGATAGGCATCGCCCTCGACCAGGCTGCGGGCGAATCGAAAACGCTGCGCTGACCTGAAGCCGGGTAGCGCGACGAGTTCGCCGAGGTGAACATTCTGGTACCAGTCGTTGTATTCGTCCTCTCGGTTCGGCGCGGGTCGACTGTAGACAACCATCTTGTACCGGGGCATACGGCTACTTCTTCCTGGATTTCTTTGATTTGGTTAAAACCGAGTCTGGCGTCGATCGCCCGAACACCGGCTTGCGTTTCTCCTGCAGCGCTGCAACACCCTCTCGGTAATCCGCCGAGTGCACCGTAATTCCTTCGTAGGCCAGGCCGGTGTCCATGCTAGTAGTCGCGATACGCTTCAGTTCCTGGTTGATCAGCACCTTTGTCCAGCGAATCGCGTTTTGGGATCCGGCGAGCAACTTCTCGCAGAAGGCATCCACCGCAACATCCAGTTCATCCAGCGGCAGGCAGTGATTAACAAGCCCAATCTCATAGGCGCGTTTTCCGGTGAGCAATTCACCTGTCATCAGGAATTCCTTGGCGAGGGCAAAGCCGATGCGCTGCGGCCAGATCACCGCGCCGCCATCACCCGCTACCATGCCGATGGCAACGTGGGGATCGCCGATTTTGGCGCTCTCGGCAGCGAAAATAACATCGCAGAATAATGCGAGTGTCGCGCCCAGTCCTATCGCGTGCCCGTTCAGTCGGCAGACCAATGGCTTTTCCAGGTCGAGTATCGAGAACACGATGCGCTTTGCGAGACGCATTTCCCTGTCCCACTTGTGGGGCGCATCGGCATGCTCGGCAATATGCTTAAGATCACCGCCAGCCGAAAATGCCTTCCCCGCTCCGGTCAGCAGCAGCACGTCGGAGTGTGGATCCTTGCCCGCGAACGTGAATACCTCCGACAGTTCCTCGTGCATCACAGCAGTGACACCGTTGAGTGTGTCCGGTTTATTCAACGTGATGGTCAGCAAGCGGCCTCTGCGTGTCAGCGCAAGCGTTTCGTAGCTGGGCAGGGCGTCTTTTTCGGGTGATTGCATAGTTCCGCGGTCTCTGCTGCTCGATTATAGAATTTTTTTACCTGCTCGTTCGATAATATCATTGATGGCAACGAAGGCGAATGTCATCGCGGGACCAATGGTGCCGCCGGCGCCCGGATACAGGTTTCCGAATGGATTGCCCGCGTTGTTACCCGCAGCGTACAGGCCCGGAATCGGCTGTCCGTTGCCATCGACCACCCGCGCCCGCGCATCGGCTTTCAATCCACCCTTCGTACCCAGGTCGCCCAGATTGATGGCCACTGCATAGTAGGGTGCGGTCTCGATTGCACCGAGACAGGGATTGGGTGTCACCGCAGGATCGCCGAACATGCGGTCGTACGCAGTGCTGCCACGACCGTATTCGAGATCTAGGCCAGTCCTCGCGTAGTTGTTGATGTTGGCCACCGTCTGTTTGAGCGCAGCGACCGGGACATGTATTTTTTGCGCCAGTCCCTCGAGCGAATTGGCGCGAAAGATGTAGTGATCCCAGTAATCGGCTGGAATCAACCAGTCGGGCATCAACACGCTGGGCATAAAACCGCCGGCGGTGTAATTACCACGGAAAGTCGCATCAAACACCAGCCAGCACGGTGTGTTGGCGCCAGTCTTTTGCTGGTCGGCGACCATGGCCACGCCAAACTCATCGTAGCTGCAGGCCTCATCCACAAAACGCACTCCGTTGCGATTCACACAGACACTGTGCGGCCTGCCTACATCAAACGCGGCCTGGTGGATTTCCTCGAAGTTAGACACCTTGGGCATCGGCATGTGCATTGTCGGAATCCACCAGCCACCCTGCGTGTGCTCTGTGGCAGCGCCAATCTTCAAGCCGGCCAGCAGCGCCTCGCCACGATTACCATCTTCCGGTGTACTGCTATAGCGTGTAAGGCCCGGCACGGGGAAAAAACGTTCGCGCAATTCCTGGTTCCACTCGAACCCACCCGCACACAAAACTACCCCGTACCTGGCCTGGATGTTATATGTGCGGCCAAAATTGTGCACCTTGATGCCGCTGACCTGTCCGTCGGTGACGCAAATTTCCTCGAGGCGGGTTTCCATCCTGACTTCCACTTCGCGCCTGAACAGTTGTTTAAATAGGTGCCCCATCAACGCGCCGCCCGTTGTAAAGCGACGATCGCGGGGGCTTATCAGTCGCGTCCCGACATCACTCCAGTAGCGCCACAGGATTTTCAACAAAGCCTTGATCCAGCCCTGCCCTCGAGTGGAGATGGCAAAAAATTCCGGCAGGTCCATCGCGTAACGATTTAGCAGCTTGAAGCGCGTGTACTGCTCGCGCATCAACACGAACTTGTCGCCGAGCTCGCGGCCATCGCAGGTGTCAACGACCAGAGAGCGGTCGCTCCGGGCGCCGGGCGCTTCACTGAAGTAATCGGGCCAGGCCGCGGGAGTCACCGGAACACCCAGTGATTTGATGAAGTGAATCATTTTCGCGCCCTCGTCCACATAGGCTTCGACGCGCTGCTGTTGTACTGGCCAACGGATCAAACTGTCCAGATAGGCGAGCGCCTGTTCCCGGCTGTCGTCGCTAGGCTCAAGCTGGTGATTGGGTATCCAGATTACACCGCCGGAGGTGGCTGAGGTGCCGCCGAATTTGTGGGCTTTCTCGATAACCAGCACCGACAAACCCAAGGCCTGCGCGCGCAACGCCGCCGTCGCACCGGCAGCGCCGGATCCCACAACGACCACATCGTAAACTTCATTGTCGCTCATGCGGTTCTCCATTATTCGGTCGGGGCAACCGTCACCTGCAGCCCGTCCAGTTCGGGCCTGATGGTGATCTGGCAGCCGAGGCGGCTGTTGCTGCGGGTGATGTCCGACACCATGTCCAGCGTCATCGCCTCGATGTCATCTGGATTGCCTACAACGTGCTGCCACTCGGGATCGATATACACGTGGCAGGTCGCGCAGGCGCAGCCGCCGCCACAATCGCCGAGAATTCCGTCCACGCCGTGCGCCTTGGCCACCACCATCAGCGACTGGCCAACTGGCGCGTCCTCGATAATGACGTGCGCGCCATCCTGTTGCACCAGCGTGATTTTCACTTTACTCATTGCAGGTATCCTGTGAAAAACACATAACTCAAAGCGCCAGTGCCGCGGCGCGCGCTGCGAACAATTCCTGCAGGTGATTGACCGGATCGCCGGCAGTAATTCCACCGTCAATCGGCAGCACTACGCCGGTGATCTGCGCCGACATGTCGGTACTGAGAAACAGTACGGTCTGAGCAACATCCTGAGGATGGCCGTGGCGCTTCAGCGGTTGGTTCGAATCCCATACCGGCGCCAACGCCTCGCGAATTTTTACCATCTGCTCCTCGCTCATGCCCGGCAGGTTAAAGGCGGTCAGCGGCGTTCGAATGTGGCCGGGAGCCAGGCAGTTAACGCGTATGTTGTACTCCGCCAGGTCGATGGCGATGCATTTGCTCAAATGGATGACCGCCGCCTTGCTCGCGCGATACGACACCAGGGCCTGGCCCGGCAGGATGCCGGCGATCGAGGCGCTATTGATAATCACGCCACCGCCGCTGCGCGCCATATGCTTGCCAGCCCAGCGGCAGCCGAGCAAGACGCTATACAGATTCACATCGATGACGCGGTGGAAATCGGCCAGGTCATCATCGAGGAAGCGGGGATGTTGCGCACCGGAAATCCCGGCGTTATTGAACATGATATGCAGGGCGCCGAAGCGCTGAACGGCATCCGCCACCAGGGCCTGTACGTCCGCTGCACTCGCTACATCGGTGCGCCGAAAAGTGGCCGCGTCACCAAGTTCCCGGGCAATATCAGCGCCACGTTCAACATCGATATCCGCCAGCAGCACTTGCGCGCCCTCGGCCACAAACAGTTCCGCCGTTGCCCGACCAATGCCGCTGGCTGCGCCGGTAATGATCGCTACCTTGCCTTTTAGTTCCTGTCCCATTTATTTCCCCTGCCTGCGCGTGAAACTCAACGGCAGGTATTCGATGGAATGCGTGGCGACTGTCGGCAAATAGCGGATTTCCTCTGGCGGTATCGTCAGTTTGATGTTGTCCAGGCGCCGCACGATCTCGCGCGCTGCGACCTTGAGTTCCATCCGGGCCAGAGACAGCCCGACACAGCGGTGGATGCCCGCGCTGAACGCCACATGCCGCCCGATGTTCCCGCGATTCAAATCGAACTCGTCGGGATTCGGAAAGACGGTCTCATCCTGGTTGGCAGATTCAAATAGCAGCAGCAGGTGGGCGTCCGCGGGCAGCAGTGTGCCGCCCAGTTCGACCTCCCGATTCGTCATTCTGGCAAGGCCGCGCACTGGCGGTGCGAAGCGCAACAATTCCTCGATGAAGCGGGTTAGCAGGCGCTCATCGTCAACCGCGTCTGCTAATTGCCGGGCAATTGCAGGTTCGGTGGCGAGGATAAACAGCAAATTGCTCAGCGCCGTGGCGGTCGTCTCGTTCCCCGCGATCAGCAGCGCTCGCACCAGCGGTACGACTTCCTCGAATGACAGCGCGGGGTTCTCAGCATCGTCACTGCGGGCATGCACCAGGTCGGAAATCATGTCCTCTTGCGGTTGCGCCTCTCGCGCGCGGATATTCGCGATCAGGCAATTTTGCAGATCGCAGATCTCGCGTGCATTCTCAAGCATTTGCTCATGAGTCTGCATCCTGCCGATTTGCGCTGTCACTGCCAAAGACCAGCGCTGGATTTTATCTTCATACTGCGAGCCGAGGCCCAACTGTTCACAGATGACTTTGATGGTCAGTGGTACTGAGAAGTCACTGACTCCATCGATCTGACCTTTGCCGGCGAAGCTCTCGATAAGATCGGCGACGATGGCGCTAATCCGCGGCTCAAGCTCCTTGACACGGTGCGCAGTGAAGGCGCCCTCCATAAGCTTGCGAACACGCGTATGGCATGGCGGATCCGTCATGATCGGGTCACCAAAAAACCCGCCGCCGTCGCGCTTCACGATCTCCTGGAACTCCTCGTTGAAGCCCTTGGCGTACTGTGCCTGATAGCCGCGCTCCAGCGAAAACATCGCAGGATCCCTGACTACAGTCTGCAGGTCCTCGAAGCGCGACACCAGGTACATATCCAGTTTGGCATCATAGTGCACAGGATCCCTGCTGCGCATGGCGCGATAAAACGCTTTCGGCCGCGCCAGAATTTCCAGATCAGACAGCGACGTCTGATCCAACGAAACGTTGCGCGGATCGGTAGCTCCCCGGCCCGACATTGGACACTTTCCGGATGCCTGTACTTCGGTATCGCTTGCAGTCATTGTCTACCTCACATTCTGGACGAGTCAGTCATTGCAGTGTGGCTTTTCTGTTGCCGTTGAAGAAGTCGGGTGGCGCGCCCAATTCCCTGGACTGAAAGGAGGCCCGATACTCGCGCGGCCCCTTGGCGAACACGCGTTTGAACATACGACTAAAATGTGCCGGACTCTTGAAGCCGACTTTAAATGCCACCTGCGCTATCGATATCTCACCGGGCTTTGACGAGGATAGCCAGTGACTGGCGATCTCCAGGCGCTTTTGCCAAATGAATTCCGAAAACGGCGTCCCGTTCTGCTTCAGCAGGTGGGAGAGGTAGCGAGGTGAAATGTCGCTGGCTTCAGCGACCATCGCAATGGTCAGGTTCGGATCGGAGAGGTGCAATTCAATATAGCGCAGGGCATCCTGCAACCGTTTGTCCGGCAGGGATTGCCGCAAGGTAGCGCAGCCGGCGCCAGCTATAATCGCATCGGCTACGACCGATAGCGCGCTATCCACAAGCAGCTGCTCAATGTGTTCACTCAATTCCCCCGCGTCTTCGAACACATCGAGAAAAATACGTTCGGCGATGCCGAACTCGCGCGATCGGCCCGACAAGGTACAGCCGGTCTTCACCTCTTGCGGGACAAAACGTCGGAACTCGTGCGACGGCACGATGACATGCAGGACTTCGTGGAGAAATTCATCGTCCGTTTGGCATTCAATGTAAAAAGGTGCCATGGATTTCGTGATGGCGAAATCGCCCGCCTCGGCAATACTCTGTCCACACTGATGAGAAATATTCAGACGACCGCGCTTGACGAACCACAGCACAGTGACATCGGTGGCATCTTCGCGGATGTGCGCCAGGGAACGCCGGAAGGACAGGCGCGTCCTGGATATCAGCCGTATGATCGAGCAGGATCCGACCGTTTTCCTTTCCGCACGCACATCGATGACAGAGCCCGCCTCGATGGTGTAATCACCGAGATAGTATTCCTGGTTTTTTTTGCCACGGTAGGTGTTCTGGCATTCCTGATAATTGCCTTTGTCAAATACAAATAGTGTCTCAGTCATTTGCGCTTACTTCCATAACCGTGGCTAACTAATTGCAACATGTACTTTGCACCCTAGCGTGTAATCCCGGCATCCGCCAGCGCCTGCCTTTCGGGCGCTGACAGACCCAGGATACTACCCAACACATACTCGTTATGTTCTCCGAGGTGAGGCGCTGCATCGCTGATCACCGCAGGCCGACTCATTTTCCAGGCCGGGCCAAGGATAGTCTTGGCCAGCTTTGCGCGATCCGTCACCTGTGTGAAAAAGCCCCGGCTCCATAGGTGCGGATCGGATACGAGGTCGAGCGAACTCAGGCTCTTGCTGGCCGCAACGCCTCGCGCTTGCAACCGTACTGCCAGTTCAGCGGCATCCTGCTGACAGGTCAACTGTGCCAACAGGGTATCCAGTGCGTCCGCATTGGCCTTGCGCGCGGTAAGACCGGAAAACGAGGGATGATCCGCCAACCCGGGTTGTCCCATCGCCTCCGCCAACGCACAGAACTGCTGGTCGGATGCGACCGCAATACTGATCCACTCATCGTTGGCACAGGGGAACGCCCCGTGCGGGGCCATCTCCGCGTGTTTGTTTCCGTCGCATGCGGCAATGCTGCCGTTCAGCGCATAGTCCATGAGCGTGTCGCCAATCATG
>Ga0114942_1000546_pt1 | contig 10696 bp, 7 predicted proteins | sample LowerColdCreek_FD_88674 | JGI IMG/M metagenome (GOLD analysis project Ga0114942, IMG submission 88674) | Groundwater microbial communities from Cold Creek, Nevada to study Microbial Dark Matter (Phase II) - Lower Cold Creek | ecosystem: Environmental > Aquatic > Deep subsurface > Groundwater ... | reverse complement strand
CCGGAGGCGGTCACTTTGAGGCTTCGGTGCTTCTTGGGCTTCGGTTCTTTTTCTGGTGTTTGGGGGCGTTAGCCCCCACCCGCGCGATCTTTTGAGGCCGGGTCGTGGCCCGCTACGAGCACCTGCCGATCTACAAGGCGGCGCTGGACTTGACCGTGCACTTCGAGAAGCTGGTGGAGGGCATCTCGCGCTATCACCAGTACACGTTGGGCACGGAACTGCGCGAGGGTAGCGGCAACTACCTCATGAGCATCGACAAGCCACGCTTGTTCGAGATGGTGGCCGCAAGGCTGAACGCGCGCCGCCCCGCCGACGAAGAGGCGCTGTGGCTGGCCGAGAAACTCGTGTCTCACGACTGCACGCGCGAGCCGGTGCTCAAGGGCGACCCGCGGCTGGTTGACCGGCTGCCCGCACACAAGACTCTGTTTCGTGCGCCGCCGGGCAAGGACCTGCCGATTGGCAACCTGAACAGCCAGTTCTTTCCAACGTCAAGCCGTCCTCGTGGCGGCGGGCCGGTCGGTGACGTTCGTGGCCCAGCGCGGTGAGAGTGGCGGCGGATTGATGCGCCGAGTGCCGGTGGCACGGTGGGTGGCCGGCGGGACCAAGCAGGGTGCGGGCGAACGACCGGCCTGACCGGACTCGGATGTCGCTTAATGGCCGGGACCTCCAGTTCGCAGCCGGCGCCAACAGTTGCCGTTCGGCCTGGCCGGGCTCCAGCGTCAGGTTCTTAAGCCTGCGAGCTCACCTTGCCGACCAATGCCGGAAGGTCGTAACGCGACGGCGCGCATGCGTCTTAAGCTACTCACCCTGCCCTGATGCCTTGCACCCAGTTGCAGGAACGACAGTAGTTTCTTTGACATTGAGGTAGCCGGCCGACTGCGATCGTTCGGCGTTCATGTACACGGCCATGCACGTGCCAACCGCGAAGCCCCCGTTATACGAACGGACCGCATACTTCGAGCCGTCATCGAGCTTGAGAACGTAGATGAAGAGCGTGCCTCCTCCGACAGTTGCGAGTCCTGCGCCAGGAACGGCAAACGTCTGGCCGCTCGATGTTTCAGAGGTGCGCGAGTAGACAACCCCCTTGAATCCAAGGGTGTCGTGCGGGGGTGAAGCACAGGCGCTGACGAGCAGACAAGCTGCGAATTGGATCGCTCGGTTCATAACTGCATTGCCCCCAATTTTGGTAAATAGTGATACGGGCGCAATGCGACCCAGCGGCGGATAAACGAACCAAGCGCCAACCAGCGAGCAGAGCCTATCCGAAAGCCGCCACTCGCCGCCGACCGCTCCTGTCCGACAGCCCCCCCCAAAAAACGCCGCCACCCCACCGCCCGCCATCGCTGCCTGGCCGACTAGACCGGGCGTCGCGCATCATCCCAGCTCGATGGTCCAGCGATGCACGCCGCCCGACGCCGGCCTCAGCAGCGCCAGTGCCCCCATGCGGTAGGCGTGCGGGCGACGGGTGGCGGCAAGCTCCTGGCCGGCTTGGTCGCGCACACGCTCGACGCCATGGCCGCGCGGGCCGACGCGGTAGGTCAGCTCGAAGCGCAGGTCGGCCAGCGTCAGCTGCACGGTCAGGCCGTCCAGCACCGCCGGCATGACGGGGTCGACGACCAGTTGCTCGTGCTCCAGCCGCAAGCCCAGCAGCGAGCCGATCACCAGGCCCAGTGCGATGCCCGGGCCGCTGGAATAGATGCGCCAGCCACCGTCCAGCGCCACCTCGCCGGCCAGTGCGCGGCCGTATTCGGCTTGCGCGACATAACGGTCGGCGAAAGCGGCATCCGAGCTGGAGTAGTAGCAGTTGGCCTGGCGCCGGCTGGCGCTGGGCACGCGGTCGGTCAGCGCAATCGGGTGGGCCAGCGTCAGCGCCTGCAGGAAGGCCTCGGCCTGCCCCAAGTGCGCCAGCATCTGCGCGTAACGCAGATGGGCGTGCATGTACATGATGCCGATCTCGCGGCCGAAGAAGCTGCTGGTCTCGGCGCGCTGGAAGAAGCGCGATGGCCCGCCGCGATAGGGCAGCGGCGCGTCGAACAGGCGGGCGCCATCGGGGCCCTTCAGGTGTTGCTCGATGAGCCGGGCCTGCAGCCGCGCCTGCTCGGGCGTGAACAAGCTGTCGAGCACCGCGTGCATCATCGGCAGCAGGCTGTAGCGCAGGCCGGTGCGGGTGTCGCGCGGGTGTATCCACAGCTCGCGCTCGCCCTGCTCAGGGAAGAGCGCATAGCCGGTGACCACGTCGTCCTGCACCAGCAGGCGCTGGAACTCGGCGCGCACGCCGGCGGCCTCGGCGACGAGGCCGGCAGCCTGGTCGGCACGGCCGATGCGGCCAAAGGCGGTGGCCAACGTGTGCAGCATCTGGTGGTGCAGCGTCACCGTCCAGGCGCTGCACATGCGCTCGCGCAGTGCCGGGTCTGCCGGTTGCAGCGAGTCGTTCCAGTCGCCGTGCCAGTAGGCCGCCAGACCCGTGCCGGGCACGACGCGGCGCCGGATCAGCGCGAGGGCCTGCTCCACATGGGCGGCCAGCGTGACGGGCTCGCCGTCGTGGAAGGCCACCACCTCGTCGAGCAGGCTGGCATCACCCGACGCGATCAGGTATTGCGCCAGGCCCAGCAGCGGCCAGAAGACGATGTCGCCATGCGAATCGCCGGCGCGGATGTCACGCTCGCGCTCGAAGAACATGAACCATTGCGGCCAGTCGCCGTCGGGGTTCTGCGCGGCGAAGACGCGCAGCAGCAGGTCGCGCACGGGGGCGGGCTGGCCCAGCGCCAGCAGCATCTCCAGCGGGCCCTGGCAGACATCGCGCGTGCCCCAGCCGCCGCCGGAGTACTGCTCCAGCCCGCGCGGCGACAGGTAGTGCACCAGGGCGTTGTGGGCGTACCAGGGCAGGATGTCGCGCAGCTGGGCCAGGGCCGGATGGGCGAGCTGCCACTGAGGCAGGGTCAGGGGTTGCGGCGCGGGCCGGAGCTGGGACCCCGAGGCCTGCAGCAGCTCGCCGCGCAGCGTCAGCTCGACGAGGGTGGCAGGCGCGAAGTCGAGCACCAGCAGCGGCTCACTGCGGCTGACGCCGTCGTCATAGAGCCGGCCGTCGTCGCCCACGATGGCCAGGCCGGGCGCGTCGACGACGAAGGCGCCGTCGGGGAAGCGTTCGGCCAGGCCGCTGCCGTTGGGGGGCGTGATGCGCAGGCGGTCGCCGCTGTGCACCCAGGCGGGCTTCAGCGGCTCGGCACCATCATCGCCGCCGAGCGCCAGGTTCAGGCTGACGCGAACGCGCAGCGGGTCGCCTTGCAGCACGCGCAAGGCGAAGCCCATCGCATCGGGCGCGGCACCGGCTTCGGCCATCACCTCGATGACGCCGCCCGCATGGGCGTAGAGCCAGCGGCAGCGCTGCGGCTGCATCTCGAAGGCGGAGGGCAGGCCCAGCAGCTGCCAGTCGCCGCCCTCTTCCTGCACGAACACGCGCAGGCCGGCCGTGCGGAACAGGCCGAGCAGGCTGCGCTGCGTGGACAGCAGGCGGTTGATGCTGACGTGACCCTGCGTCAGCATGGAGTGGAAGACGCCCCCCATCCAGCAGGTGGACGTGAGCGCGCCCTCGTCGGGCGTCAGGTGATCGCCGCTGCGCAGGATGTGGCCGTGCGGGCGCTGCACGCGCAGCTCCTTGGCGCGCAGCACCACGTGGGCCGAGTCGCCCGCGAAGAAGCTCAGCAGCCGGCCGTCCTGCCATTCCTCGTGGCGGCGCTCGCCGGTGAAGAGCCGGCGCCGCGACTCGGCGTCGAGGTCGAGGCTGGCGAGTTGCGGCGCGGTGGCAAACAGGCTGGCCGCCGTTGCCAGGCCGGGTGCGTCGACCGGGTCGGCGGGCTGGGCTTCAGGCAGGGAGAGCAGGGCTGGCAGCCGGGCGAGGTCGGCGTCGCTGCTGGCTTGCGGGTGGTGGGCCTGCAGCGTCAGGAAGAAGCCGGCGGCGACGCTGGCGCCGGGCGCAAGGGCGATGGGTTCGTCCTGCAGCGCGACGACGGCGTGCTCCTGCTGCAGTCGGCTGCCGGGCAGACCGGCCGTGAGCGCAGGCGGCGCCAGGCCCTCACGGGCAGCGTGGCCCCACACCTGGGCGGCATCGGTCGCGAAGCTTTCGGCCCGGCGCAGCGAGCCGGCCAGCAGCCAGGGGTGTTCGCCCTTCTGCGCCTGGTTCTGGCGCGCGGCCAGCAGCACGCCGTGCGTGGCGTCGTGCAGCGGCTGCAGGTCGATGTAGTGGCTGACGTAGAACTCATTGGTGCGCACCGCGCCGTAGTCGGCCAGGCCCACGTCATGCACGAGAACGGGCGAGATCTCGCAGGCGGCGGTGCTGATGTTGTCGGCCAGCAGATGCCAGAACAGCGTGGCCTCGTCGGCCGCCAGACGCAACTGCAGGCGCAGGGCCAGGCCTTGCCAGTGGCCGCGCATCTCGAAGGCGCCCTCCTCCGCGTGGACGCGCAACGGCGACTGCGGGCCGAGCAGCGGCACGGCTTGCCAGGCGCCACCGGCCTCGCGGCGGCGCAGCGCGCCGTGGGACAGCAGCTCGGCTTGGAGGCCGGCCTGGTTGCGGATCAGGTGAGGGGTCATGTCTGTTTCTGCGCCAACAGCCAGGGCAGCAGTTCGGGGTCTTGGTAGGCAGGCGTCCACGAGTCGTGGCCCACGCCGGGGTAGATGGTCAGCGAGGCCGTGCCGCCAGCCGCGCGCAAGGCCTCCACGCAGGCGACGTGGGGCGCCAGCGGCACCACCGTGTCCTGGTCGCCGTGATACGCGCGCACCGGCACGTGGCGCATCGCGGCGACTGTGGCGGGGTCGCCGTAGCCGCAGACAGGCGCAATCGCCGCCAGGTCGCGCGGGTAGGCAGCGGCCCAGTGCCACATGCCGAAGCCGCCCATGGACAGCCCGGTGCCGGTGCAACGCTGCGGGTCGACATGCAGCCGGCCTTGCAGCGCAAGCAGCAGCTGGTGCAGGCGCTGCGGGTCCCAGCGCGCGCCTTCGTCGCACTGCGGGCTGATGAGGATGAAGGGGTAGGCGGCGCCGCGTGCAACGTGCATCGGCGGGCCGTTCACCTTGACCTTGTCCAGCTCCGTGCCACGCTCGCCGGAGCCGTGCAGGAAGACGACCAGCGGCCAGCGCTCGCGGCGCAGCGTGTACTCGCGCGGCAGCCAGACCCAGAAGCGCTCGCCCGCCAGCGTCCATGCGCGCTGCTCGCCGGCGGCCAGGCCGTCGGGCACCGTGGGCGGCAGGGCCGCGCAGGCGCTGAGCAGCGGGGCCGCGAGCAGGGGCGTCGTCAACAAGAGCTGGCGGCGGTGGATGGTCATGGCGCGGTCTCCAGTTGAACGGTGGTGGCGCCGGCCGGCAGCGGCAGCTCGCGGCCCTGCCAGGCCAGCACCTTGGCATTGACGAGGGCGCTCGGCAGCGGGCCGGTGCCGGGCCAGGCCAGGCGCAGTTCGCCGGGCAGGCGGTCGGGGCGGCGGTCGATGTGCAGCGTCCAGCCGGTGTTGCGGCGCACGAGGCGGTAGTCGAGCCGGCCCCAGGCGGTGGACAGGCCGGTCACGCCGATGTCGCCGGCCGTGCGCCAGCCGGGCGACAGGCCGGCGCCGAGGACGAGGCTGCCGGTCGATTCACGCTCGTAGGCCAGCAGGTCCAGCGCGGCGCGCAGGTAATCGGACGAGATCCAGGCGTGCGGCATGTCGCCGAGGAACTGCAGCTTGCGCGCATCGGGCAGCACGACCTCGGCCCAGCTGTGCCAGCCGGCCGGGCGCTGATGGGTGAAGAACCAGGCCAGCAGCCGGTGCGCGTCGTCCACGCGGCCCAGCCGCGCCAGCGCGCTGACGTTGCGCAGCTCGTAGGGCGTGTAGTCCTTCCAGGCCTTGGCGCCGGTGATGCGGGCATCGGCCTCGGCCACGTAACGGTCGAAGGTGCCGCGCAGCAGGTCGGCGGGCAGTTTGTTCTCGGCCTGGGCGGGGTTGAGCGCCATCGTCGTGGAGGTGGCATCGAAGTCGCCCCGGTCGGCGGCGCCGGCGATGTGGTCGAGCTTGTAGTGCTTAGCCGTTGCAGTGATGGACACCGAAAGATCGGCCTCGAACTCGTCGCGGGACACGGCCCAGCGGACGGCTTGCGCCGTGTCGCCCAGCGCCTGCGCGATCTGCACCGCGTCCTTGTAGCCGCGCAAGGCCCAGAAGTCGTCCCAGTAGGAATAGGCCGGCTTGTCGGAATAGCCTTCGTGGCTGATGGACGGCGGCATCAAACCGTAGAAACGGGCGTCGGCGCCGGGCTTGCGTTCGCTCTGCCGCAGCGCCTCCATCCACGCGACGACACGCTGCACCTTGGGCCAGTGGCGCTCCAGCAGCGCGCGGTCCTGCGTGTGTCGCCACAGCTCGGCCACGGCAAAGAGGTACTGCCCATGGCTGTCGTTCTCGACGACCGGGTCGGCGCCGCGCTGGTCCACGCAGCAGGGCACCTTGCCGGAGTCGAAGATGAAGCCGGCATACCAGTCAACGAACTCGCGCGCCGCCTGCAGCTCGCCCATGCGCACGAGGCCGGCCACCATCATGGCGCCGTCGCGAATCCAGGCCCTTGCATAGGAGCGAGTGCCCGGGCGCAGCGCCGGGCCGTCGCGGGCCATGAGGATCTGCGCGAGTGCGGCGCGCATCGTGTCGACGATGGGCTGGGCCTGAAGCGGCAGCCGCAGTTCCAGCACGCCAAGGCGGTCGCGCCACCGGGCGGCTGCAACGGCGAGGCGGGTGTCGATGGCAGCGGCTTCTCCGCCCGTGACCCAGCCGAGGCTGCGGGCCTCGCCGGGGGCTAACTCGACATCAAAGCGCATCAGCGCCGAGGGCAGCTGTTCGTTGTCGGTCAACTGCGTCAGCAGCGGCGCCTGCAGCAGTGAGGCGATGCCGGGGCCGGCGCTCCACGGCGCGGCGCGGACTTCGGCGGGCGTCTCACGCGGCTTGATGTTCAGGCCGGCCGCCGTGAGCTGTCCATCACCCCAGGCCAGCGCAGGCAGCGGGCTGATGCCGCCTGGCGTCGACAAGAACTGCTGCGGCGGGTTGACCTGCCAGGGGCGCAGCGCCAGCAGCAGCGAGTAGCGCTGCGGCTTGGCTGTCGGGTTGCGCAGCGTGTAGCGGGCCAGCAGGTGCGGGCTCTTGGCCGGGCCGTCGGCGCCGGCTTTGACGCGCAGCTCCACGTCCGCATGCCGCCATTGCACGACGGGCAGCGCGTGTTCGATGAGGCTGTGCTCGGCGCGCACCTGAGCCCAGGTGACGAGACGGCCATCCGCCAGCCGCACCACGGGCTCGATGCTGGGGCCGCCGCGGGTCAGCTCGATGGCGCCGTCTTCGCTAACGAGGCCGGAACGCTGCGCGCCGCCGTCCACGCCCGCGACGGTCCAGTAGTTCTGTTCGCCGAGGAAGGCGCGGGGCAGTTCGCCACGCGGCAGTGATTTCGCGATCTCGGCGATGGCGGCGTTGCGGTCGGGCCATTGCGTGGCGTCGCGCAGTTGGACCTCGGGCGGCTTCTTGCCCTCGTGGCGTACGCGCAGCCAGCGCCATTCCTGCTCGCCGAGAAAGAGCGCGCGGCCGGGGCTGCTGGACAGCAGCTTCCAGCGCCGGTTGTCGTCGGACACCTCGACACGCGTGGCCGTGCCGCTGGCGAACCACAGGCCGTTGAACTCGCGCAGGCGGTGGAAGTCCAGTGTCACCTCGCCGCCGCCCCGTGTGCGCTTGGGCTCGGGCCAGGTCCTGGGCGCGGGGTCGCGGGGTTCGAGGTTCAGTGCGCCGACGCACAGTGCCCCCGTCCCGCCGCCACCCTGCTGGCCGGCGACGACGACGAACTCGATGAACTGGCTGCGGGTGAGCGTGCGGTCCTGCGTGGGGCCCCAGGCGAAGGCGATGTGGCGGCGCTTGAAGCGGCTGTCGGTCAGCGTGTCGGGCAGGGCCAGTGCCGGGCGGTTGATCCACCAGACGTTGTCGCCGCTGGCGTCGACGAACTTGATCTGCACGTCGTTGTGCTTGCTGCTGCCCTTGAGCTGGGTGGTGAGGGCGAAGTCTGCCGGCCAGTCCAGCGGCAGCTCACGGCGCAGGACGGCATAGCCGGAGACGCCGGAGAAGTCGTAGTCCAGGCAGAGGCTGTCGTCCCGGGCGTCACGGCGGACGGTCGCCTTCACCTGGTCTGAGGCGGTGGCCTGCCAGGGGGCGGCGTCCTTCATGTCGTCGAGGACGGCGGCGGTGGCCATCTGCGTGACGACGGCCATCAGCAAGGCTTGGCAGAGCGACTTCATTGCGCGTCGGTGGCTGATGGTTGCTGCGGGAGGCCCATGCCGGGAGTTCGCCCCGGCGGGCGACCTACTTTCTGAGCGACCAGAAAGTAGGCAAAGAGTCGCCCCCGAACCGCCCGGCCCTTAGCTTCGCAGCGGGCTGCCCTGTGGTGCTCGGCCTTCAAGCCCGCGCGCCGAACTCGCTTCGCTACGCTGCGCTCAAACAAGCGGCGCGAGTCAGTTCTTGAAGTTCGCTTCGCGAACGGGCTTGAAGTCCTGCGCTCCTCGGCGGGCTCAGAGGGGGGGTGAATGAACAGCCGGCGGCAGCCGGCTTTCGGGTTTGGCTGTTGGCTGTTGGGCTGTTCTGGGGCTCCCCCTTGGAGGAGCCGAGAAGCGCAGCAACGCGAGGCGTGCGCGAAGCGCACTTCGTGGACTGACTTCGCGCAGCTGTTTGAGCGCAGCGTAGCGAAGCGAGTTCTGCGCGAGCCTCGGGTTGCGAGCATCGCAGGGGACCCCGCAGCGCAGCGAAGGGGCGACGGAACGGGGGCGGTTTCTTTGCCTACTTTCTTGTCCGCACAAGAAAGTAGGTCGCCCGCCGGGGCGAACTCCCGGCTGGGCCTGGCCACTAAGCTACAGCACCGAGAAGCCCACCTCACTTCACACTCCCCATCAACAACCCCTGCATGTAATACCTCTGCAGCGCCACAAACAACACCAGCACCGGCAGCACCGTGATGACCGCCCCCGCCATCATCAATTCACTGTCCTGCACATGCTCCCGCGACAGCGCCGCCAATGCCACCGGCAGCGTGTGCATCTCACCATCCGTCAGCACGATCAACGGCCACATGAAGTCGTTCCAGCTGCCGAGAAACGCGAACACCGCCAGCGTCACCAACACCGGCTTCAACGTCGGCAACACGATGTTCCAGAAGATGCGCCATTCCCCCGCGCCATCCAGCCGCGCCGCCTCCAGCAACTCGTCCGGCACGCCGCGCGCGTACTGCCGCACCAGGAAGATGCCAAAGATGCCCGCCATGCTCGGGATCAGCACACCCATCCAGGTGTTCACCAGCCCCATGCCCTTGAGCATCAGGAACAGCGGCAGCATCGCCACCTGCCCCGGGATCACGAGCGCCGCGATCAGCAGGCCGAACACCCGCTCGCGATGCCGGAAGCGCAGCTTGGCGAACGAGTAGCCGGCCAGCGTGTTGAAGCTCACCGACATCAACGTGCTCACCACCGCCAGCCCCAGGCTGTTGGCGAAGGCGCGCTTGAGGCCGCCGTCGCCCAGCAGCGCGCGGTAGTGAACCAGCGTCGGCTCGTGCGGCAGCAGCGGCGGTGGCAGCGTGGAGGCGCTACCCGCAGGCATGAGGGACACGCAGACCATCCAGATCAAGGGAAAGACGGCCAGCCCCGCAAAGGACCACAGCAGCGCATTGAGGAGCACGGTCTTGGGTTTCATGCGCCCTCCCCCGTCAACCGCCGCTGCAGCGCGATCAAGCCCTTGCTGACCACAACGATGATGAGGAAGAGCACGAAGGCCACGGCCGAGGCCAGGCCCAGGTTCCACCACTTGAAGCCTTCGTCATACATCAGGTACAGCACGCTGACCGTGCTCTGCAGCGGGCCGCCCTGGGTCATGACGTAGGGCTCGGCAAAGAGCTGGAAGTAGCCCGCCGTCGTCAGGATGGCCACCATCAACAGCGTCGGCGCGATGTTGGGCACGGTGATGTGGCGGAACTGCGCCCAGTTGCGCGCGCCGTCCAGCCGCGCGGCCTCGTACAGGTCGTGCGGCACGGCCTGCAGCGCGGCGATGAAGATGATCATGTTGCCGCCAAAGTTCTTCCACGCGGCGAAGCCAATGATGGTGGGCATCGACCAGTGCGGATCACCCAACCAATCGATGGGGTCGACACCGAAGTGCTGCAAGGTGTAGTTCACCAGGCCGTACTTCACGTGGAAGAGGTAGCGCCAGATCACCGCAACCGCCACCAGCGTGGTGACGACGGGGGCGAACAGCGCCGTGCGCAGCAATGGCTTGAAGCGAACCAGCTTGGACTGCAGCAGCACGGCGGCGGCAAGCGACAGCGCGATGGACAGCGGCACGCCCAGCACGACGAAGTAGGCGGTATTGCCCAGGGCCTGCCAGAACAGCGGCATGGACAGCACGTGAACGTAGTTGTCCCAGCCCTGCCAGCGCAGGTTGCTTAAGGAGGCCAGCGCGTAGATGTCGAAGTCGGTCAGGCTCAAGGCCAGGCCGGCGAAGACGGGCACGCCGAAGAACAGCGCGATGACGATCAGCGCCGGGGCGGCAAAGGCCCAGGCGGCGAGGGATTCGCGGCCCTTCATGCCTGCCCCTCGCTCAACGGGTACGTTGAGCGATCCCCCGAGGGGATGCCGGGCCGGCTTGGGGCGGCCCGGCGCTCGGCCCGGTTT
>Ga0114942_1000545_pt1 | contig 10704 bp, 8 predicted proteins | sample LowerColdCreek_FD_88674 | JGI IMG/M metagenome (GOLD analysis project Ga0114942, IMG submission 88674) | Groundwater microbial communities from Cold Creek, Nevada to study Microbial Dark Matter (Phase II) - Lower Cold Creek | ecosystem: Environmental > Aquatic > Deep subsurface > Groundwater ... | reverse complement strand
TTCAGCAGCAGGAAGCCGGCGACGATGGCGACGACCAGGCCGGGCCGGGCCAGCACCACCGCGAAGTCGATGCTCATGCCCACGGCGATGAAGAACAGGCCGAGCAGCAGCCCCTTGAAGGGCTCGAGGTCGGTCTCCAGCTCGCGCCGGTATTCGCTCTCGGCCAGCAGCACGCCGGCCAAAAAGGCGCCCAGCGCCATCGACAAGCCCGCCGATTGCATCAGCGCCGCGGTGGCCAGGACCAGCAGCAGCGCGGCGGCGGTGAAGATCTCCGGCGTCTTGCTGCCGGCGATCCAGCGCAGCGCCGGGCGCAGCAGCAGCCGGCCGCCGAAGATGATGACGACGATGGCGGCGATGGCCTTGGCCGCAGCCAGCCAGGTCTGGCCAGTGCCGTCGTCGTGGGCACTGCTGACAGCCAGGATGGGCACCAGCGCCAGCACGGGGATGGCGGCGATGTCCTGCAGCAGCGCGACGGACAGGATGCTCTCGCCAGCCGTCGTGCGGCCCAGGTTGCGCTCGGCCATCACGGCCAGCGCCACGGCGGTGGACGACATCGCCAGGCCCAGGCTGACGACGACGGTCAGCCGCCACGGATAGCCGAGCGCCAGGCCCACGGCGGCGAGCACGGCCGCGCAGCCCAGCAGCTGCACGCTGCCCCAGCCGAAGATGGGCCGGCGCATGGCCCACAGCCGCTTGGGCTCCAGCTCCAGGCCGACGAGGAAGAGCATCAGCACGACGCCCAGCTCGGCGACCTCCGCGATGGCCCCGGACTCGGGCACCAGCCCCAGCACGGCCGGCCCGACGACCAGGCCCGCGACGAGATAACCCAGGATGGAGCCCAGCCGCAGCCAGCGTGCCAGCGGTACGGCGACGACGGCGGCGCCGAGGAAAACAAGCGGGAGCTGCAACCACGCGCCATGGCTTGCACTCATGGGTGCACCCTTCGCGCTGCGCGCTGTCCCGCCAGGCGTGAGCGAGCTTGCTTGGGACGGCCCGGCGCGGCGCTCATGCTGCACCGCCGATCGTCGAAAACAGCGGCGGCCGCTCATCCAGTTCGACATCGTCCTCGTCGCCCACCGGCGGCGCGGCCAGGTGTGCACACCACGCGGGGTAGTGCTGCAGCCGCTTCACGAACAGCTCGGCGTGGGCGTTGATCTCGGCGTCGCTCGCGCGGTGGGCGCCGTGCAGGATCTGCGGCGGCAGGTAGTTCATGCCGCAGGTGCGGGCCGACTGCAGGTAGGGCAGCAGGAAGGCCTCGATGGCATGGTGGTTGTGCCCGCCCGGCGCATAGGCCTCGGCGCCGCCGCCCGTGGAGGCCACCAGCCAGAAGTCCTTGCCATGCAGCGCCGTGCCGCCGGGGCCGTAGGCCCAGCCCAGGCGCGGCACCTCGTCCAGCCAGAGCTTCTGCAGCGCCGGCATGCTGTACCAGTAGATGGGGTGCAGCATGACGACCAGCCTGGCCGCCTCCAGCGCGCGCTGCTCGGCGTCGACATGGATGTGGAAGTCGGGGTACAGCCGGTACAGGTCGCGCAGCTCCACGCGGTCGGCCACTGGTGAGGCGCGCAGGGCGTCCAGCAGCGTGCGGGTGGCGTGGGAGCGGCCCAGGTCGGGGTGGGCGGCGAGCACGAGGATGTCGCGGACGGGTCGTTCGGGCATAGGCCGCTAGGGTAACTTCGCGCTGCGACCACTCCACCCCCGTCATGCGCATCTTCGACACACTCGCCGACCTGCAAGCCCTGATCGGCCAACCCCTGGGCCACAGCGACTGGATCACCGTCGACCAGGCCCGCGTCAACGCCTTCGCCGAGGCTACCGAGGATCGGCAGTGGATACACGTCGACCCGGAGCGCGCCAAGTCGGGGCCCTTCGGCGGGCCCATCGCGCATGGCTTCCTGACGCTGTCGCTGATTCCCTACTTCTTCGAGACCGGCTTCTCGGTGCGCGAGACGCGCATGGTCGTCAACTACGGCCTGAACAAGGTGCGCTTCACGAAGCCGGTGCCGGTGGGCAGCCGCCTGCGCGGCGCCTTCAGGCTGCTGGCCATGGATGACGTGGCCGGCGGCGCGGTGCAGCTGACCGTGGAAGTGGCCGTGGAGGCCGAAGGGTCGGCCAAGCCGGTCTGCGTGGCGGAGAGCTTGGCGCGGCACTACCGCTGAACCCTGCCCGCTGCACGCAGCCGGCCGGGTTCAGGCTTCAGCGCACCCGCTGCTCGCGCCGCTTCAACAAGCCCAGCGCCAGCAGGCCGCCGAGCGTCAGGGCCCAGGTGCCGGGCTCCGGCACGGGCGAGATCGTGAAGTTGGCGACGCTGGCCACCTGCTGGGTGCTCAGGCCTTCCAGGCGCGGTGCGGCCAGCAGGGCCAGGCCGGTGCGCTCGGCGAGCAGTTGGTCGGCGGCGGTCGGGCCGTCGACATCGCTGGCCAGGAAGGCGAAGTTCAGCAGGCTCAGGCTCTGGCCCGGCGCGAGACTCAGCGAGAAGCTGACGTTGTAGCGGTCCGGCGTGAGGGTGGCCTGACCCAGGCCGTTGTTGCCCGAGACCAGCGCCAGCACGGGTTGGCCGGTGCAGCTGCCGGCGCCGTCGTCGGTGCAGCTGACCGTCAGGCCGCCACCATGGCGACTGACGAGTTCATCACCGTCGGAGCCGAGGTTGCCGAAGAAGTTCAGCGTCGTTGTGACCTGGGTGGTGCCGGTGTTGGTGAAGGTGTCGAAGAAGCGGTAGACATTGCCGCTGAGCAGCTCCACCTGGCGGGCCTGGCTGAGGCTGCCGACGCCGCGGTTGTAGAAGCCGAAGGCATCGAAGGCGTTGTTGCCGCCGTCCACCACCTGGCCCAGGGCCTGGTTGCTCAGCGGCGTGTTGCCGCCGGCGCCGACGTAGCTGGCGCCATAGCCGCTGCCGTTGAAGATGTCCGCGCCCGCCTGGAACTGTTCGGCGTGGGCGAGCGTGAAGGAGAAGGTCGTGATTGCGGCGACCAGGGCCGCCTTCGTGAAGCGCAGATGCATGGAAAAACTCCGGAGATGGGGTGCAGGCGCGGCCGGGCCCTTAGGCTGCAGCCGCGTGAAAGGGGATGTCAGCGGCGGCGGGCGGTCAGCCACTGGCTGGCCGGCAGCGGCTTGCCGACCAGGCGCAGCTCGCCCAGCCAGCCGTAGTAGCCGTCGTCCAGCGAGCCGTCCCACCAGCCGGCGCCGAGGATCCACGGCTGCGGCGTGGCCTGGGCGCGCAGGCCGGTGGCGGCATTGGCCACGTTGCGCAGCACCGGTGCGCCTTCGATGTAGAGCGTCGTCGTGGCGGTGGCGGGGTCGTTCACGACGGCCACGTGGTACCAGGTGTTGCGGATGATCTCGCCGGACCAGTTGGTCTGCGCGTAGTGCGAATTGCTGGCCGGCACGACCTCCCACTGCACCTCGCGCAGGCTGGAGATGGCGAACAGCACGCTGGAGGCTTCCGGGTCGCCGCCCCAGTAGCCGCCGGGCACATTGCCGCGGTTGCCCTGGCGGCCCAGCAGGTTGCCCCAGCGGTGCTTGCTGGCGTCCCAGTCGGCGGGGATCTTGACGAAGGCCTCGACCGTGTAGCCGTTCCAGAAACTGCGGCCGTTGACCGAGGCGCCCATCGCGGTGAGGAAGGCGTTCAGGCGGTTGGCCGTCTTGTCGGTGTTCAGGAAGCGCACGCTGCCTGCGGCCGAGGACAGGCGGTGCTTGTCGGCCGTCCAGACCACGTCGCCCAGCTGCGCGTTGCCGACGAGCGCTGCACGGCGCAGGTCGTTGCCGCCGAACACGTCGGGCAGCGCTTCACCGATCCTGACGACCTGGCCTTCAGCGATGCCGGCCGGCGCGCGCCAGTGGGCATAGGTGTCGGCCACCAGCGGGAAGTCGTTGCTGTCAACCGGCGGCTTGGCCACGACGGGCGTGGGCTCGGTGTAGCCCGCCAGCAGCTCGCTGCGCACGCGCGGCAGGATGGGCGCGCCGGTGGTCGACAGCGTCGGCTTGAAGCGCAGGAAGCCGGCGAAGCGCTTCTTGAAGTTGACCGGGAAGCTGAAGCGCTGGTTGGGCTGGGTCAGCTCGGCGAAGTCGAAGGCGTTCAGCGTGGCCTTGGGCTTTTGCACGACCCAGGGCGAGAACGACATGACATCGATCTTGTTGTTCGTGAAGTCGACCTCGTAGAGCCGCATCATGGCGTTGCCGCCCTGATAGTCCATCTGGTAGTCCACCACCATCTGGTGCACTTCGTTGCCGAAGTCGTTGTACTTGCGCAGATAGGCCGCCCCGTGGTGGTGGCCGTTGAGCGTCATGAAGATCTGGTCGTTGTCGCGGATGAGCTTGTTCCACAGCATCAGGCCGTAGTCGGTCTCGCGCGCGCTGATGCCGTCGTCGCCAATGTTGAGCAGCTGGTGATTGGCCAGGATGACCGGCACCGTGGGGTTGCGGGCGATGACGCCGCGCGCCCAGGCGATGCCGGCGTCCGAGATGCGCCAGGACAGTGACAGCACCATGAAGCTCACGCCATGGGCCTGGAAGATGTGGAACTCGTGGAAGCCCGAGCTGTCGCGCTCCCTGAAGGTGGTCTGGCGGGCTGCTCGGTTGGGGGAGAACCATTTGAGGTAGGGCTCGGCAGCCAGGTTGCGCTGCGCGTCGGTGCCCGAGCCCTGGTCGGCCGGCTGGTGGTAGTCGTAGTCGTTGATGACGTCGTGGTTGCCAGCCAGCATGGAGTAGGGCACGCGGGCATTCTCGAGTTGCTGCATCGCGGCGTCGGCCACGGCCCACTGCGTGGGCTTGTTCTGCTGGTCCACCACGTCGCCCAGGTGGATGACGAAGGGGATGTTGTAGGCCGGCGCCTTCTGTGCGATCCAGCCGGTCTGCGCGGCATAGGGCGTGGAGCCGTAGCGGTTCTGGAACTGCTGGCCCTCGTCCGTGGTCGCGTAGCGCGAGTAGAACTGCGTGTCGGGCAGCACCGCGATGGCGAAGCTGGTGGTGGCGCTGCCGGCCGCCTGCGCAGACTCCGTGCCGATCAGGCCGCTGCCCAGGGCCATGGCCGACAGGCCGGCGGCGCCGCGCAGCAGGCTGCGGCGGTCGGTGAGCGAGGCGGTGCTCGGGTCTTGTTCGGGACAGTGGTCGGCGTCGTGGTGCTTGCGGATGGGCATGGGAGTACTGCAGAGTGAGTGACGTGGAGACGCCCGTGTGGCGTGCTCTGCCGTGCAGTCTGCTAAACCTTTGCTTCACCGCAATGACGCGCGGGCATGGCCCGGTGATGGTCCGGTGGGCGCTGCCGGATAGCATGCGGGCTTTCCAACGATCCATCGCCCCATGGCCTCCAGCCTGTTCGTACTGCTTGACGACATCGCCACCATCCTCGACGACGTGGCGGTCATGACCAAGGTCGCCGCCAAGAAGACGGCGGGCGTGCTGGGCGACGACCTGGCGCTCAACGCCCAGCAGGTCACCGGCGTGAAGGCGGACCGCGAGCTGCCGGTCGTCTGGGCGGTGGCCGTGGGGTCGCTGCTGAACAAGGCCGTCCTGGTGCCGGCCGCGCTGGCGATCGCCACGTTCGCGCCCTGGGCCATCACGCCGCTGCTGATGATCGGCGGCGCCTTCCTGTGCTTCGAGGGCTTCGAGAAGCTGGCGCACAAGTACCTGCACAGCGCAGAGGAAGAACAGGCGCATCACAAGGAGCTGGTGCAGGCCGTGGCCGACCCGCAGGTGGACATGGTTCAGTTCGAGAAGGACAAGATCAAGGGCGCGGTGCGCACCGACTTCATCCTCTCGGCCGAGATCATCGTCATCTCGCTGGGCACCGTGGCCGACAAGCCGTTCACCTCGCAGCTGGCCGTGCTGGTGGCCATCTCGCTGGCGATGACCGTGGGCGTCTACGGCCTGGTGGCCGGCATCGTCAAGCTGGACGACGCCGGGCTGTGGCTGTCGCAGCGCGCCAGCGCCGCGTCACGCGCTTTCGGCCGCGGCCTGCTGGCGATGGCGCCATGGCTGATGAAGACCCTGTCCGTGGTCGGCACGGCGGCGATGTTCCTGGTGGGCGGCGGCATCCTGGTGCATGGCTTCCCGGCGCTGCACCATGTCGTCCAGGGTTGGACGGCCGGTCAGTCCTGGGGCGTGGCGGCGCTGATCGAGAACGCGGCCAACGGTGTTGCCGGCATCGTCGCCGGCGCGGTGGTGCTGGCTGTCTGGACGGGTATCCAGAAGCTGCGCGGCAAGTGATCGGTGAGCTCGCTCAGGTCGGCCGGTAGGCCAGCCTGACATAGATCGGCGCGAACGCCTCCGCCTGCGTGATCTCCAGCAGGCCTTCCTTGCCCAGCTCCAGCATGGCGATGAAGGTGACGACCAGCACGGCATGGCCGCGCGTCACGTCGAACAGCTGCTCGAACTCCACGAAGCGCTGGCCTTGCAGCCGGCGCAGCACGATGCTCATGTGCTCGCGCACCGACAGCTGCTCGCGGCTGATCTTGTGGTGCTGGTTGAGCTTGGCGCGCTTCAAGATGTCCAGCCAGGCCTCGCGCAGGTCGGCGGTGTGGACGTCGGGGAAGTTGGGCGCCAGCGACTGCTCGATGTGTACCTGGGCGCGCAGGAAGTCGCGGCCCAGCACCGGCAGGCGGTCCAGCCGCGCGGCGGCGAGCTTCATCTGCTCGTACTCCAGCAGCCGCCGCACGAGCTCGGCGCGCGGGTCTTCCACTTCCTTGCCGTCCTCGCTCTTCTTGGGCGGCAGCAGCATGCGCGACTTGATCTCGATGAGCATGGCCGCCATCAGCAGGTATTCGCTGGCCAGCTCCAGGTTGTGCCGGCGGATCTGCTCGACATAGCTCAGGTACTGGCGCGTCACGTCGGCCAGCGGGATGTCGAGGATGTTGAAGTTCTGCTTGCGGATCAGGTAGAGCAGCAGGTCCAGCGGGCCCTGGAAGGCCTCCAGGAAGACCTCCAGCGCATCCGGCGGGATGTAGAGGTCCAGAGGCATCTGGAACAGTGGCTCGCCGTACAGGCGGGCCACGGCGACCGCGTCCACCACCTCCGGCATGTCCGAGGCAGCGGCCGCAGCTTGGCTGGCTTCGTCAGCCACTGCCGTCGTCACGGCTTACTTGTCGGACGTCTGGTAGACGTAGGGCTGCTGGGGCACCTTGGCTTCGTTGAAGCCGGCCTGGGCGGCGCGGTCCTGGGGCTTGTCCCACAGCAGCGCACGGCCGGCGCGCTGTTCGGCTTCCAGCGTCGGGCGCTGTGCCTTGAGCTGCTCGATGAAGGCGGTGACTTCGGACTTGTAGGGTTTCCAGAACAGCGGCATATGAATCTCTCTGACTAAGCGGGCGATTTTAGGTCCGCGAGCGAGGCCAGCATGCCCGTGCCCAGTTCGTCGGCCAGGCCGGTGCTCTGCAGCAGCGCCAGCGGCTGGCCGCCCGCCTGCGCCAGCGAAAGGGCGATGCCCCGCTTGCGCAGTGCCCGGTGCAGGTCGCGCAGCGCCTCGACGCCGGAGCTGTCCAGCGTGACGAGGCGTTGCATGCCCAGCACCAGCAGGCGGGTGCCGGCGGGCAGTTGCTCGGGCAGCGGCTCCAGCTTGCCGACGGCGCCGAAGAACAGCGCGCCGTCCAGCTCGTAGCCCACAACGCCCGCCGGCAGCGCCTGCGCCATCGGCCTGAGCGTGAACAGCTGGCCCATGCGCCAGACGAAGAAGACGCAGGCCGCCACCAGGCCGACTTCCACCGCCACCGTCAGGTCGGTCACGACGGTCAGCACGAAGGTGCCCAGCAGCAGCAGCCGGTAGGTGATGTGAAAGCGCCGCAAGCGCGCGAACTCATGCCACTCGCCCATGTTCCAGGCCACGACCAGCAGGATGCCGGCCAGCGCCGCCAGCGGTACGTGCGCGGCCAGCGGCGCGGCCACGAGCAGGATGAACAGCAGCGACAGCGCGTGCACGATGCCCGCCACCGGGCTGGTGGCGCCGGCGCGGATGTTGGTGACCGTGCGGGCGATGGTGCCGGTGGCCGGCAGACCGGCGAACAGCGGCGCGGCGAGGTTGGCGATGCCTTGCGCCATCAGCTCCTGGTTGGGGTCGTGCCGTGGCAGGTCGGGCGAGAGCTTGTCGGCCACACGGGCACAAAGCAGCGACTCGATGGCGCCCAGCAGCGCCAGCGTGATCGTCGGCGTGACGAGCTGCTGCGCCGTGGCCCAGTCCAGCGCTGGCCAGCGCAGGGGCGGCAGGCTGCGCGGGATCTCGCCGAAGCGGCTGCCTATCGTCTCCAGCGGCAGGCTGAAGAACGCCGTGGCCAGCGTGGCGCCGACCAGCGCGATGACGGTGCCGGGCAGAAAGGCCAGCCAGCGGCGCACGCCGCTCAGCGGTCGGTCGGGGCTGATGTTCTTGGGCCAGAGCAGGACCGTGGCCATGCAGGCCAGGGCCAGCGCCGGCGCCCAGGGGTTCAGCGACGCGGCATGTGTGGACAGCGCCGTGAGCTGGCCGAAGAAGTCGGCGGGCATCTTGGCGATGCTCAGGCCGAGAAAGTCCTTCAGCTGCGCCAGCGCGATCAGCACCGCGATGCCGTTGGTGAAGCCGGTGACGATGGCCACCGGGATGTAGCGCACCAGCGCACCCAGCCGTAGCGCGCCCATGGCCAGCAGCAGCAGCCCCGCGCCCATCGTGGACAGCAGCAGGCCCTCCAGCCCGTAGCGCTGCACGATGCCGTAGACGACCACGATGAAGGCGCCCGCCGGGCCGCCGATCTGCACGTTGGAGCCGCCCAGCAGCGAGATGAGCAGCCCGGCGACGATGGCCGTGGCCAGGCCTTGCTCGGGCCGCAGGCCGGAGGCGATGGCGAAGGCCAGCGCCAGCGGCAGGGCGACGATGCCGACGGTCAGGCCGGCGCCGACGTCGGTGAAGAAGCGTTCACGCGAGTAGCCGTGGCGCAGCGTGAGGCTGCGTGGGCGAAAGGGATGCAGGCGGGGCAGGGGCATGGGCTCTCCGAAATGGGGCGGGCGACGCGTGTTGCGTCGCCTTCGGAGGACCGCAGTGATGGCGCTGGGCGATGAAACGCCGGCGCCGCGACAAGCCCAGCGGCAGTCGCGGCGCGTTCACGGGTTCAGCGCACCCGCATGCCGGACTGGGCGCCGGCGTGGGGCTCAAGGACGAAGATGCCGGGCGTGGATTTCTCATCGGCATGGCTGGCAGCAAGGACCATGCCCTCGCTGATGCCGAACTTCATCTTGCGCGGCGCGAGGTTGGCGACCAGCACGGTCAGCTTGCCTTCCAGGTCTTCGGGCTTGTAGGCCGCCTTGATGCCGCTGAAGACATTGCGCATGCGGCCTTCGCCGGCATCCAGCGTCAGGCGCAGCAGCTTGTCCGAGCCTTCGACATGCTCGGCCTTGACGATCTTCGCGATGCGCAGGTCGACCTTGGCGAAGTCGTCGATCTTGATCTCGGGCGCGATGTCCTCGCCGCCGGGGATGACCTTGGGCGCCGGCGGGGCTTCGAAGAGCTGCTCGACCTTGGCCAGATCGACGCGCTGCATCAGGTGCTGGTAGGCGCCGATCTGATGTGCGCCCAACGCGCGGGCACTGTCCTGCCACTGCAGCGGCTCGACCTTCAGGAAGGCCTCGACCTGCGCGGCCAAGGCCGGCAGCACGGGCTTGAGGTAAATCGTCAGCAGCCGGAAGGCCTCGATGCAGACGCTGCAGACATCGTGCAGCGCCGCGTCCATGCCGTCCTGCTTGGCCAGCTCCCAGGGCTTGTGCTGGTCGACGAACTCGTTGACCTTGTCGGCCAGCGCCATGATCTCGCGCAGCGCCTTGCCGAACTCGCGCGCCTCGTACAGCTCGGCGATGGCGCCGGCATGGCCGCGCAGTGCGTCCAGCAGCATGCGCCCTTCCACACCCAGGTCGCCGCTCAGGTGGCCACCAAAGCGCTTGCTCAGGAAGCCGGCCGCGCGCGACGCGATGTTGATGTACTTGCCGACCAGGTCGCTATTGACGCGGGCGGCGAAGTCCTCGGGGTTGAAGTCGATGTCCTCCACCTTGGCGTTGAGCTTGGCGGCGATGTAGTAGCGCAGCCATTCGGCGTTCAGGCCGAGGCTGAGGTACTTCAGCGGGTCCAGCCCGGTGCCGCGGCTCTTGCTCATCTTCTCGCCGCCGTTGACGGTCATGAAGCCGTGCACGAAGACGTGGTTGGGTGTCTTGCGGCCGCTGAAATGCAGCATCGCCGGCCAGAACAGCGTGTGGAAGTAGGTGATGTCCTTGCCGATGAAGTGGATCTGCTCCACCTTGTCATCGGCCATGAACGCATCGAAGTCCTGGCCGAGCTTGCCGAAGTAGTTCTTCAGCGACGCCAGGTAGCCGATGGGCGCGTCCAGCCAGACGTAGAAATACTTGCCCGGCGCGTCCGGGATCTCGATGCCGAAGTAGGGCGCGTCGCGGCTGATGTCCCAGTCGCTGAGGCGGTTGTTGCCGTCCTCGTCCGGCTCGAACCATTCGCGGATCTTGTTCAGCACCTCGGGCTGCAGGCGGCCGGGCTCCTGGGTCCACTGCGTCAGGAATTCCACGCAGCGCGGGTCGCTCAACTTGAAGAAGTAGTGCTCGCTGCTCTTCAGCACCGGCGTGGCGCCGGACAGCACCGAGTAGGGGTTCTTCAGCTCGGTGGGCGCGTAGACGGCGCCGCAGACCTCGCAGGAGTCGCCGTACTGGTCCTTCGCGCCGCACTTGGGGCACTCGCCCTTGATGTAGCGGTCGGGC
>Ga0114942_1000543_pt1 | contig 10715 bp, 9 predicted proteins | sample LowerColdCreek_FD_88674 | JGI IMG/M metagenome (GOLD analysis project Ga0114942, IMG submission 88674) | Groundwater microbial communities from Cold Creek, Nevada to study Microbial Dark Matter (Phase II) - Lower Cold Creek | ecosystem: Environmental > Aquatic > Deep subsurface > Groundwater ... | reverse complement strand
CTACACCACCTGGTTCGGCGCCTACAGCACGGCCAACCGCAACACCGCGCTGGACCACTTCAACAAGTCCCGCGACGCCTTCCAAACCCAGGCCCTGACCCTGGACTGCAGCTGCAAGAAGAAGGGCACCTTTGCCTACGTGTACCCGAACCAGCCGTACAAGATCTACGTCTGCGGCGCCTTCTGGACCGCCCCGTTGACCGGCACCGACAGCAAGGGCGGCACCTTGGTGCACGAAATGATGCACTTCACCGTCATCGCCGGCACCGACGACTGGGCCTACGGCCAAACCAACGCCAAGGCCCTGGCCATCAGCGACCCGCTCAAGGCCTTGAACAACTCGGACAACCACGAGTACTTCGCCGAGAACACGCCCTTCCAGAACTGACGGGACCTCTGATCTTCATCGCGCCGCCCTCACCCAGCGGCGCTTTTTCATGCCTGACGCCCCACCCTGGCTTGGACGCCTGCGCCACCGAGCGGTCGCACTGATCGCCGGGCTGGGCTGCTGCTGGGGCGTGCCCCACGCCGCCATGACCGCAAGCAGCCCCAGCCCAGCCCTCCGTTGCCATTTCAGTGCCCAGGTGCTGGGGCCAGGGCGCATCGAATTGCGCTTCGTGCTGACGAACCAGGGCGCGCACCCTTTGCACGTGCTGGCCTGGGGTTCACCGTTCGAGGGCGGGTGGATGGCGCCCTTCGTCCGGGCCAGGGCGGCTCAGAACGACTTGCCCTACCTCGGGGCGCAGCTCAAGCGCGGTGAGCCCGACGCCAGCGACTACCTGCCACTGGCGGCCGGGCGCTCGATCACGGCGCGACACCGGCTGGAAGAGGCGTTTGACTGGTCGTCGACCGGCGCGACCGAGCTGACGCTCCACGCCCACTGGCGATGGCACGACGTGGTGCTTGGCCTCCCACCGCGGGACGCCGCTTCGCTGCCGCGCCCCAGGTCACACCACGAGGGTTGGAACCAAGATTGCGGAACCGTGCGCGTTGGCCTTTGAGGGCGTCGGTGCAACTCAGCGGTCGTCCCGCTGACGCAGCAACAGCCAGGCCACACACCCCGTCAACAACACCACCAACAGCCCCACGATAAAAAACCCGTGGCGATGCTCGCCAAACGGGACGCCGCCCACGTTCATGCCAAACAGGCCGGCCGTCAGGTTGATGGGCAGGGCCAGCACCGTCACCATGGTCAGCACGAACAGGCTGCGGTTGTTGCTCTCGGCCACTTGGGCCGCGATTTCTTCTTGCAAGAGCTTGATGCGCTCTTGCAAGCCGCTGATGTCGCGCAACGCCACCGAAAACTCTTCCGTCGACTGGCGCAGCTCCTGCACATCGTCGGGCTCCACCCAGGCGGGCGGGTGCTGCAGCAGGCGAAACAACGATCCGGGCTCGGGCGCCAGCAAACGCTGCAGACGCACCAACAGCCGGCGCATGGCGCCCAGGTCCACCCGCTTGGTTTGCAAGCGGCCCGCGAGCAGGCTGTCCTCGATGGAATCCACCTTCAACGACACGCTGCGAACCACCTCGATCAAGACATCCGCCTGGTCGCGCAGGTGCGCCAACAGGTCCACGCTGGACCGAAACGCTTGCCCCGAACGGACAGCGCCGCGCAGCCGGTCGACGGATCGCAAAGGCTGCCGGCGTGCGCTCACCAGCATGCCGGGCGCCACCGCCACCCACAGCGTGGCGATGTCGGTGGGCTCGTACGCAAAGTCAAAGCTCACGTCGTTGAGCACGCCCATCAGCAGGTCGTCGTCGCGCTCGAAGCGCGTGGTGCGCGTGGGGCTGCGTAGCACCTCGAAGAATGCGTCCGGCAAGCGGGCGTGGGCACGCAACCAGCGTTCGGCACCGTTGTGCGCCAAGTTCAGGTGCACCCACACGAAACCCGACTCGGGCAGGGACGCCAGCGCTTGACCCGCTTCGGTGGCGGCCACTTCGGCCGTGCCTGAACCCGGCCGAACTTGGTAGGCCCACAGCACGCTGTGGGCGTCGTCGGCCAAGGGTTGCAGGGGCGCGAGCGAGGCCATCACACCACCACCGGCTCGGGCTCCAGGCGCACGCCGAAGCGGGCGAACACCGAGGCCTGGATGGCTTGTGCCAGCGTCAGCACCTCGCCGCCCCGGGCGTCGCCGCGGTTGACCAGCACCAAGGCCTGCTTCTCGTACACCCCAGCGCCGCCCACGGACTTTCCCTTCCAGCCACAGGCGTCGATCAGCCACCCCGCCGCCAGCTTGCAGCGCCCGTCGTCCAGCGGGTAGTGAACGATGTGCGGCTCGCGCGCGATCACCGCCCGGCAGGCTTCGGCGCTGACGATCGGGTTCTTGAAGAAGCTGCCCGCGTTGCCGATCACCGCCGGATCGGGCAACTTGGCGCGGCGGATGGCCATGACCCAATCTGCGACCTGGGCCGGTGTGGCCACGGCCACGCCAGCCGCCTCTTGGGCGCGCTGCAAGTCGAGGTAACCCAGCTCCGGCACCCAGCGCTTCGGGCAGCGGAAGCGCACCCGCAAGATGACGCTGCGCCCGGCCAGGTGCTGCTTGAACACGCTGTCGCGGTAGCCGAAGTGACAGGCCTCCTTGCCCAGCTTCACCACGCGGCCGCTCATCAGGTCCAGGGTGTCAAGGCTGTCAAAGCGGTCTTTCACCTCCACGCCGTAGGCACCGATGTTCTGCACCGGCGCCGCGCCCACGGTGCCGGGAATCAAGGCCAAGTTTTCCAGCCCGCCCACGCCTTGCTCGATCGACCACATGACCAGGTCGTGCCAGCGCTCGCCCGCGCCGGCCTCGACGACCCAATCGTCGCCGTCTTCGATCACGCGGCGTCCCGGCACTTCCACCTTCAGCACCAAAGGCTGTAGGTCCCGCGTGAGCACGAGGTTCGAGCCGCCCCCCAAGATGAACTTGCTGGCGCGGCCCCAGTCGGGGTGGTTCACGACCCAACGCAAGTCGGCTTCCGAGCGGATCCGCACCAAGCGCCGCGCCCTCGCGGGCAGGCCAAAGCTGTTGTAAGGGCGCAGGTCCACGTCGCTCTCGACGACGGGCGGGGCAAATGAAGACTCCATCACCGAGAATTCTCCCTGCCTTTCATGACCGAACCGACACCATGCCCAGCTTTGACGCCGTCCTTGAACCCAACCTCGTTGAAATCCGCCACGGTGTAGAGAACGCCGCCAAAGAAGTCGGCACCCGCTTCGACTTCAAGGGCACGGGCGCCAAAGTCGAGCTGAAGGGCAAGGACAAGGACAGCACGATCGAAATGACCGGCGACTCCGACTTCCAGTTGGACCAGCTGGAAGCCGTGCTCCTGGACAAGATGACCAAGCGCAAGGTCGAGATCACCTACTTCGACCGCAGCGCCAAGCTCGAAAAACTGGGCGGTGACAAGGTGCGCAAAACCTGGACGGTGCGCAACGGCATCCCCAGCGACCTGGCCAAGAAGATCGTCGGCAAGATCAAAGACAGCAAGCTCAAGGTCCAAGCCAGCATCCAAGGCGACGCCGTTCGCGTCACCGGCAAGGACAAGGACCTGCTGCAGGCCACCATCGCCCTGCTGCGCAAAGAAATCGACGACACCCCGTTGACCTTCGACAACTTCCGCGACTGATGAAGTCTGCCGCCCTGCTGCTTGCCGCCTGGCTCAGCGCAGCCGCTTGGGCTGCGCCGGGCGTGAGCTTGAACGGCAGCCTGGGGCCGCAAACCGCGCTGCTGGTCATCAACGGGCAGGTCAAGCCCGTCAAGTTGGGCGAGCGGGTGGACGGCGTGAAGCTGCTGGCGCTCGACCCTCGAGGCGCCGACATCGAGGTCGACGGCCAGCGCTTCCAACTCACCATGGGGGCCACCCCGGTGGCCCTGGGCCGCGGCAGTGGCAGTGGCGCTGGGGGCGCCAGCCGGGCGGTGCTGTTCGCCAGCGGCGGCGGCCATTTCGTGACCGACGGCAGCGTCAACGGCCAGACGGTGCGCTTCATGGTCGACACCGGCGCGACCCTGGTGTCACTCGGCGAGGCGGAGGCACGCCGACTGGGCATCGAGTTCCGCAACGGGCGGCGCATGCCCTTCAACACGGCCAACGGCGTGGTCACGGCGCACATCGTCAGCTTGAACCGGGTCAAGATCGGCGAGGTCGAGGTTTACGGGGTGGACGCCGCCATCATCCCCGCCGCCATGCCTGTGGCCTTGCTGGGCAACAGCTTCCTCAACCGCTTCAACATGCGGCGAGAGAACGACACCTTGACCCTCGATCGAAGGCCCTGACCCGGCAGCCCCTGCGCCTAACATCGACGCTTCTGTGCTCGATGCTTCGCTCACCATGACTCGAATTTGCGCCCTCGTGGCCGCCGTGGCCCTGGGCTGTGCGCTGGCCGCCCCCGTGGCCGCCCAAGACAGCCGCAAGGCCAGCCAGTTTTACGAGGACGCCCTCAAGCGCTACCAGGGCAAGGACCTGGACGGCGCGACCATCCAGCTCAAGAACGCGCTGCTGGCCGACCGCAAGATGCTGGCAGCCCACCTGCTCTTGGGCAAAGTGGCGCTGGAAAACTCCAGCCCCGGCGCCGCCGAAGCCGCCTTCAGCGAAGCATTGCTGCTGGGCGCCAGCCCCAGCGAGGTGGTCGCCTTGCTGGCGCAGGCCATGATGATGCAAGGCAAGCAGCCCAGCATGCTGGCGGACGAGCGCCTGCAGCCCGCCGGCCTGCCGCCTGGGGCCCAAGCCGATTTGCTGCTGGCCCGCGCCGCGGCGCAGGCCGACCTGGGCGAGATTCGCGCGGCCTTGGCCTCCATCGAGGGCGCCCGCCGCCTGGCCCCCGACCGCGCCGAGAGCTGGTTGGTGGAGGTGCCCCTGCGCATCCGCACCCAAGCCTGGCCCGAGGCCAAACTGGCCGCCGACCAAGCGCTTCGCCTGGCCCCCCAATCGGTCGAGGCCCTGTACCTGCGGGCCACGGTCTTGCACGCCCAAGGCGATCTGGAAGCCGCCATGGCTGGCTACCGCCAAGCGATGGCGCGCGAGCCCCTGCACCTGGAAGCGCTGGTCGCGTTCGTGGGGCTGGCCATCGACCTGGAGCAGTTCGAACCGGCCCGCGAGCAACTGGCCGTGCTGCAAAAGGCGCACCCGCGCGACCCCCGCGCCGCCTACCTGCGCGCCCTGGTGGCGTCGCGCGATGGCCAAAAGGACGCGGCCAACGCGGCCCTGCGCAGCGTGGTCGAGTTGATCGACCCCGTGCCCATCGACCGCATCCGCTTCCGCCCCCAGTTGCTGCTCCTGGCCGCCATGTCCCACTACGCCCTGGAGCAGCCCGACAAGGCCAAGCCTTACCTGGAGTACGTCGTTCGGCAGCAGCCCAAGAGCCCCGTCGTCAAACTCTTGGCCCAGGTCCTGTTCGACAGCGGTCAGATCGAAAACGGCATCCAAGTGCTGGAGAACTACCTCCGCCACCAGCCCCAAGACAGCCAAGCCTTGGCGCTCATGGCCATCGGCCACACGGCGGCTGGGCGCCACGCCAAGTCCATGGCCTTGATGCAACAAGCCTTGTCGGCGCGGGACAGCGCCGAGCTGCGTGGGGCCCTGGGCCTGACCCTGCTGCGATCCGGCCAGTTGGGCAACGCCCAAAGCGAACTGGAAGCGGCCTACAAGCGCGACCCCAAGAACCCCCGCCATGCGCACGCGTTGGCCATGCTGTACCTGCGCCAAGGCCAGGGCAAGGCGGCTGTCACGGTGGCGCAGGGCTTGGTGGCCGCCGATCCCTCGCAGTCCAGCTTTCAGCACCTCTTGGGCATGGCGCAGGCCGCTGCCGGCGACACCAAGGCCGCACGCGCGGCCTTCGACGCCGCCCAGAAGCTCGACCCTCGGGCGTTGGAGCCCCAGGTGAGCTTGGCGCGGCTGGATGCCCAGATCGGCCAAACCGAAACCGCACAACGTCGCTTGCAAGCGCTGCACGAGCGCCACGAATCGGCGGTCGAGCCGCTGTTGGAACTGGCCCGGGTGGCGCAAATGCGGCGCCAACCCGAGGAAGCCGCACGCTGGCTGGAACGCGCGGCGGCCGTGGCCCCGCAGCGCGACGTGCGCGCCAACTTCGCGCTGGTCGATGTGCTGCTGAACCAAGGGCAATCCGCACGCGCCGTGACGGCGGCCAACCAACTCGTCGCCCGCGTGCCCGAAGACCCGGCCGCGCTGCAGGCCCAGGCTTTGGCCTTTCTGAGTGCCGGCGACGCCAAATCGGCCCGCCCCGCCTTGGTCAATGCCGCACGGCGACAAAGCCCCAACGCTTCCCTCCTGACCGAGATTGCCAACCTGCAGGTGCGAGCAGAGGACCTCGCTGGCGCGGCGTACACGCTCGAAAAGGCGTTCCAAGTTCAGCGCGACCACCCCCCTGCCCTGCTGCTGGCGGCCTCGCTCGAACTGCGCAATGGGCAGCCCGACAAGGCCGACGCCCGCCTCAAGCAACTGCTCACCATCCGCCCGCGCTCGGCAGCCACGCACCTTTTGGCGGCCGACATCGCCATGGCCCGGCGCGATCCTGCCAAGGGCCTGGCAGCGCTGCGCAAAGCGCACGAAGTGCAACCCAGCACCGGCACGCTCATGCGCCTGTTCATCCACCAGGTGCAGCACAACGCCGCGCCGGCCGCCAACGCTCTGGCGGAATCTTGGCTGGCAAAGAACCCTCGCGATTTCGCCGTCCGCCAAGCACTGGCCAACCAGTGGGCCGCCGCAGGCCAATGGGCGGCCGCCAAGACGCAGTACGAGCGCCTGCTTCAGCAACAGCCGCGCAACGCCACCGTGCTGAACCACTATGCCAACGTGTTGATGGCCCAGAAGGACTTCAAGGCCGCCTTGGCCGTGGCCGAGCGCGCACGCCAGGTCCGCCCTGGCGAGGCCCTGATCCTGGACACCTTGGGCTGGATCCACCACCAGTTGGGGCAGCACGAGAAGGCGCTGGGCCTTTTGAGAGATGCGCGGTTGCGCGCACCAGACAACGCGGAAGTGCGGTACCACCTGGCGGCCGTATTGGCAAAGCTGGGGCAGCGATCAGAGGCCAAGGCCGAGATCGATGTTGCCTTGAGCAACCCCTCCGGTTTGGAGTCCCTGGCAGAGGCTCGGGCCTTGGCTGCCACCCTCAAGTGAGGGGCCGCGAGCCTGTCGCGAAACATTACAGTGCCGGCATCCCAGGAGATATTCAGGTTTTGTTTTTAGTTTCAAAGCGCATGTTTTCGAAGCGCGGCGAAATTCAGGCACGAAATCTGCATCATCTGTTGCATCAGTTTTCGCCAGTGACGGATCCAGCCATGAAACAACTCCACGCCATCGCGCTTTGCGCACTTGCCCTTTCAACCGGCAGCGCACACGCAGCCACTTCCTGGAGCCTGGGCGATTCGTACAGCAGCACGGTGGGCGAGTGCAGCCGCGGCACGACGCAAGATGGTCTGCGCATCAACCAAACCGGCTCGGACATGGCGCGCCTTGCCAACGGCAACGCGTGTCGCATTCAGGGCAAGGATGCAACGACGGGTGCGCCCACTCCTGCAGCCGGTGACAACGTGATGGTGTCGGCTTGGTCCACGACCAACCAAACGACCGCTGGCACCTTGTGGGAAGACGCGAAGCTGAAGGGCTGGCTGGGTTCTGGCTTTGGTGTGACCAACCGCGACTCTGGCAACGGCGATGCCAACGAGGGCGACTCTCCCGAGCACGCGGTGGACAACGACCAACGCGTTGACGGGGTTCTGTACACCTTCACCCAGAACATGGCGCTCCAAAGCCTGCGCCTGGGCTGGAGCAGCACCGACACCGACCTGGCCGTGTTTCGTTTCTCTGGCACCGGCGTGCCGCCGCAACTGTCGACCACCAGCGCGGGCGGTTTGATCACGTCGGGCTGGGAGCACGTTGGCAACTACGCGGACGTCGGCACCAGCGCCTCGCTGTGCTTGGCCGGCAAGAACAACAACGGCAGCTGCAAGACCAACGAGTCGGCATCGAGCTGGTGGCTCGTCACCGCCTACAACTCCACGTACGCTGGCAACCAAAAGAACACTGGCGTGTTGGGCGCTGGCAATGACTACTTCAAGCTGCTGAGCGTGTCGGGCGACATCAAAGTCTCGGAACCTGCGGCCTTGGCGCTGGCCGGTTTAGGTCTGGTGGGGGTGCTGTTCACGCGGCGCCGCAAGCAGGCCGCTGCTGCTGTCTGATTCGCAGCAACTCGCCCATCACAAGCCGCCCTCGGGCGGCTTGTTCGTTTTCAGGCCTGAAACACCTCGACCACCGCTGCGCTGCCCAGGCTGACGCGGCCGCGGTACATGCCCTCTGCGTTGAAAGGCATGGCCCAGCGGCCTTGGGCATCGAGGGCGATCAAGCCGCCGGTGGCCTGAAGTGCACCGATGTCCTCGTGGATGGCCTGGTGGGCGGCTTCCTCCACGCCCAATCGGCCCCAGCGCACGCGCGCGGCCACCGCGTGCGCAGCGGCGGCGCGGATGAAGGCTTCGCCCTGCCCGGTGCACGACACCGCCACGCGTTCGTCGGCCCAGGTGCCGGCGCCGATCAGCGGCGCATCGCCCACCCGGCCCGGCCACTTGCCGGTCATGCCGCCCGTGCTGGTGGCGGCGGCCAAGCGGCCTTGGGCGTCGACGGCCACCGCGCCCACGGTGCCCATCTTGTGGCGCTCGTCCAAAGGCGCTCGCGCAGCCCCTTCATGGTCCAACCACGCCGAACCGCCCGCTTGCGCGCGCCAGGCCTCCCACTGTGCGCGTCGGGCGGGGGTGGTGAAGTGCGCGTTCGGCACCTGGGCGATGCCCACACGGCTAGCGAAGGCATCGGCCTGCTCGCCGATCAACATCACCGGCGCCTCGGTCTGCTCGAGCAAAGCGCGGGCCGCTTGGACGGGGTGCAAGGCGTGCCTCAGGCCCGCCAAAGCGCCTGCTCGACGGGTGGCGCCGCAGGCCACCGCAGCATCCAGCTCGTGGGCGCCCGCGGCCGTGAGCACGGACCCGACGCCCGCGTTGAACAAGGGTTCGTCTTCCAGATCGCTGACGGCCTGGCACACGACGTCCAAGGCCGAGGCCCCGCGCTGCAAGGCGTCTTCGCCGCGCTCCAAAACGCGCAATAGCGCGCGTTCGTACGGACCCAGCGCCGCGCGCGCGTCCGCCGCAGGCCGACGGATCGTGCCGGCGCCGCCGTGAATCAAGAGGGTGGGGGTGACCATAATCGCCGCCATGCATGTTTTTCGGGGTTTCCATCATCGGGCCAGGGCGCGGGCTTGTGCGCTCACCATCGGCACCTTCGACGGGGTGCACCGGGGTCACCAGGCCATGTTGGCCTTGCTGCGCTCGGAGGCTCAGCACCGGGGCCTGCCCTCCTGCGTGCTGACCTTCGAGCCGCACCCGCGGGACTACTTCGCGGCCAAAGCGGGCCGTGTGGATCAAGCGCCGGCTCGCGTGGCCGGCCTGCGGGACAAGCTGCTGGAGTTGTCGCGCTGCGGCATCGACCAAACGGTGGTGCTGCCCTTCGGCCACGCACTGTCCAGCCTGAGCCCCAGGGACTTCGTCCAGCAGGTGTTGGTGCAAGGGTTGGGCGCCCGGTACGTGCTGGTCGGCGACGACTTTCGCTTCGGTGCCAAACGCCAAGGCGATTACGCCACGCTGGATGCGCTGGGTGCCGACCACGGTTTCGATGTGGCCCGGATGATGAGCTACGAGGTGCACGGCCTGCGGGTCAGTTCCAGCGCCGTGCGCGAGGCCTTGGCCGCAGGCGACATGGCCCAGGCGCAAGCCCTGCTGGGCAGGCCCTACGCCGTGTCGGGCCATGTGCTGCATGGCCAAAAACTCGGCCGGACCCTGGGCAGCGGCTTCCGCACCTTGAACCTGCGCGTGGCGGCGCGCAAGCCGGCCGCCCAGGGCATATACGTGGTTCGCACCCACGGCCTGGGGCCAGAGCCCTTGGCGGGTGTGGCATCCCTGGGCTGTCGCCCCACCGTGGACGACAGTGGCCGCATGCTGCTGGAAGTGCACTGCCTGGACTGGCCCGCCGACCTGGGCGTGGAGGGGGGCTACGGTAGACTCGTGCGCGTGGAACTGCTGCACAAACTTCGCGACGAAGCCCGCTACGACGGGCTCGACGCGTTGACGGCCGCCATCGAGGCCGACGTGGCTGCAGCGCGCGGCTGGTTCGCCTCGCACGCGGCCGAGCGCCGCCAAACCACCCGCGACCGAATTTGAGGGCCCGCCGCGTTCTGCGGCCACCTCCCCGCCCTCCCCTGATTCTCTTTTGACTGCGCCTTGCCGCAGCGCACCGCCATGAGCACCACCCCGGACTACCGCACCACGCTCAACCTGCCGGACACCGCCTTCCCGATGCGCGGCGACCTGCCCAAGCGCGAGCCGGGCTGGATTGCCGATTGGCAAGGGCAAGGCCGCTACGAACAGCTGCGCGCGGCCCGCCAGGGTGCGCCGAAGTTTGTGCTGCACGATGGCCCGCCCTACGCCAACGGCGCCATCCACATCGGCCATGCGGTCAACAAGGTGCTGAAGGACATGGTCGTGAAGAGCCGCCAGTTGGCGGGCTTCGATGCGGCCTACATCCCCGGCTGGGACTGCCACGGCCTGCCGATCGAAAACGCCATCGAGAAGCAGTTCGGTCGCAACTTGAGCCGCGACGACATGCAGGCCAAGAGCCGTGCGTACGCGACCGAGCAGATCGCCATCCAACGCGCCGGCTTCGAGCGCCTGGGCGTGTTG
>Ga0114942_1000542_pt1 | contig 10723 bp, 11 predicted proteins | sample LowerColdCreek_FD_88674 | JGI IMG/M metagenome (GOLD analysis project Ga0114942, IMG submission 88674) | Groundwater microbial communities from Cold Creek, Nevada to study Microbial Dark Matter (Phase II) - Lower Cold Creek | ecosystem: Environmental > Aquatic > Deep subsurface > Groundwater ... | reverse complement strand
CCGGCACGGTGGAGGCCTTCCAGACGATCGGCCCCTGGCCTTTGCCGACCATCAACACGGCGCTGCTGCTCACGTCGGGCGTGACCTTGACCATCGCCCACCATGCGCTGGTGGCCGGCAACCGCGCCCGCACCATCGCCTACATGTGGGTGACGGTGTTGCTGGGCGTGGTGTTCTTGGTGGTGCAAGGCTACGAGTACATGCACGCCTACCGCGATCTGAACTTGACGCTGGCCAGCGGCATTTTTGGCAGCACCTTCTTCATGTTGACCGGCTTTCACGGCTTCCACGTGTTCGTCGGCATGTTGATGCTGCTGTTCATCACGCTGCGCCTGCAGAAGGGCCACTTCACCAAAGACCGCCACTTCGGCTTTGAAGGTGCCGCTTGGTACTGGCACTTCGTGGACGTCGTCTGGCTGGGCCTGTACGTGGTGGTGTATTGGATGTAAGGCTTCCGGCAGGAAGAAGAGCGCCGCCCCTGGGGCGGCGCTTTTTTTGGGTGATCGCGGGACTCAGCGCTGGACGGGCAGGCCCCGCGGCTCGATCCAACCCATCGACCACGCCAGCAAGATGATCAGGAACAAGGCGATGGACAGCCCCACGCGCAATGCCAGCGCCCTGGCCATGGCATCCGGCCTGGCACCCCCGCGGCGAAGCATGAAAAATCCGGCGCCTGCGAGCGCGCCCAAGATGCCGACGAAGGCAATCAAAAACAACCAGTTCATGGCGAACGAGTATGCAGCAGTCGGCGACGACGCGTGAGCGCATGAGCCCCCAGCGATGGGTCGTGCTGGTGGCGGCGGTGGTGGTGTGCGCCCTGACTGCCCGGCTTGGGGTGTGGCAGTTCGACCGCGCCGAACTTAAGCAAGCCCTGCAGGCCGAACGAGACCGCGCGGCGCTGCTGCCGCCGCTTGCACCCGCGGACGTGTTGGCGGCCCCCAGCGGGCCGTGGGCGCAACGCCAGGTGCGCTGGCAGGGGGAGTGGATGGCGGCGCAAAGCGTGTGGTTGGACAACCGGCCGATGCAGCAGCGCAGTGGATTCGTGTTGCTGACCCCTTTGCGCTTGGCGACGGGTCATGTGGTGTGGGTGCAGCGGGGCTGGCAAGCCAAAGGGGCAGGGGCCCATGCGGCGCCGCCCTGGCCCGATACCCCCGGCGGCACGGCCTCGGTGGTTGGGCGCTTGGCGCCCCAGGCCTCACGAGCGTATGACCTCGGGGCGGCGGCATCGGGGCCGCTCAAGCAAAATCTCGATCTTGCCGAGAGCGCCGCGGCGCTGGGGCCTTGGCATGTGCCTTGGGTGATTTGGCAAACCGAGGCCTGTGGCCCCTTGGTTTGCGACTGGCCGGCGCCCGATGACGGGGTGGCCAAGCACCACGGCTACGCGGTGCAGTGGTTTGCGTTGTCGGCTTTGACGATGGGTTTGTATGTCTGGTTCCAAGTTTTCCTCCCCCAACGACGCCGAAGCGCACGCGCTTGACCTCACGGTGCACCAGGCTCCGCCGGATGGCGCGGTGCAGGCGCTCGGTCGGATGGAGCAAACGCGCCGCGGGCGCTTCATGATGATCGTGGTGGTGCTGTTGTGCGCACTGCCGGTGCTGGCCTCGTACTTCACGTTCTACGTGCTCAAGCCGCAAGGCCAGGCCTACGGGGAATTGATCGATCAGCAGCCGCTGCTGCCGAGCGATTTGCCCTTGACCGACCTCGACGGCCGGCCCGTGGCCGCCGCGAGTCTGGCGCACCAATGGCTGCTCGTTGTGGTGGATGGCGGCTCTTGCGTGGCCGATTGCGAAACGCACCTGTACATGCAGCGCCAGTTGCGCGAAATGCTGGGCCGTGAACGCGATCGCCTCGACAAGCTGTGGTTGGTCACCGACGACGCGCCCATCCAACCGGCCCTGCGCGAGGCCCTGGCCGCCCATCCCAGCACCACGGTGCTTCGGGTTCCGGCCGACGCTCTGGCCCGCTGGATTCAGCCGGCGACGGGGCAGGCCCTGGCGGCCCACCTCTACTTGGTCGACCCCATGGGGCGGTGGATGTGGCGCTCGCCGACGCAGCCCGACCCCATGAAGGTCAAGAAGGACTTGGACCGCCTGCTGCGCGCCAGCGTGCATTGGGACCAGCCGGGACGCCCGCAATGACCGCGGGCTTCGTCGATTGGTCGCCCCTGCTGCAGCTGCTGCTGCTGGGCTTGGGCTTGGGCGTCGTGCCACTGGGGTGGTGGGCGGTGCGCAGCGCGGGGCTGGATCGCCGCCGCCGCTTGCGGGCGCTCACGCTCATCACCTTGTTCCTGACCTTCGATCTGGTGGTGTTTGGCGCGTTCACCCGCCTGTCGGACTCTGGTTTGGGCTGCCCCGACTGGCCGGGGTGCTACGGCTCCGTGAGCCCGATCGGCGCCCGCGAGGAAATCGCGGCCGAAGTGGCCCTGCGCCCCACCGGCCCCGTGACGCACGGCAAGGCCTGGGTGGAGATGGTCCATCGCTACTGGGCCAGCGCGGTCGGGTTCCTGATCGTGGTGTTGGCGGCGCTGGCTTGGCGGTGGCGCAGCCCCGCCTTGCCCCATCCGGGTTGGGCCGGTCTGACCTTGGTGTGGGTGCTGGTGCAAGGCGCCTTTGGGGCCTGGACCGTCACCATGAAGTTGTTCCCCGCCGTGGTCACGGCCCACCTCTTGCTGGGGTTGGGTTTGCTGGTGCTGTTGACGTGGCAGGCCGAGCGCCTGCAGCCGCAGCGCTTGGCGTCGTCTTCGGCGGCACGATGGGCTTGGACCTTGGTCCTGCCCTTGCTGTTCGTTCAGTTGGCCTTGGGCGGCTGGGTCAGCACGAATTACGCCGTGCTGATTTGCCGTGACTTGCCGACCTGCCAAGGCCAGTGGTGGCCGTCGATGGACTTCGAGAGCGCCTTTCGCCTGGGCCGTGCCTTGGGCACCGACGGGCAAGGGGGCTTGTTGAGCTTCCCGGCTTTGACCGCCATCCATGTCGCGCACCGCATCGGGGCCGTGGCCCTCACCCTGGCTGCCCTGGGCTTGGCGTGGACTTTGCGCGGTGCGCCCACGCGCCCTTGGGCTTGGGCCATCGTGGGCCTGCTCGGCTGGCAGGTGCTGTCGGGCGTGTCCAACGTGGTGCTGGGTTGGCCCCTGCTCGCCGCCTTGGCCCACAGCGCCGGCGCCGCGGCCTGGGTCGTGGTCATGACGGTGCTTGGCGCACGCTTGGCGGTGCCGGTGTCGGCGCCGCAGCGCGTGCCCCAAGCCAGGGAGGTGCGGGCATGAGCGACGCCAGCACGAGCCCCAACCCTGCCGGCGCGCCCGGCCGTTGGGCCCAGTTTTATGCACTGACCAAGCCGCGGGTGGTGCAGTTGATCGTCTTTTGTGCCGTCATCGGCATGGCCCTGGCGGTGCCAGGGCTGCCCAGTCCTGCCCAGTGGGGCGCGATGGCGGCCGGGGCGGTCGGCATTTGGTTGATCGCTGCCGCCGCCGCTGCCTTCAATTGCCTGGTGGAACGGCGAATCGACGCGCGCATGAAGCGCACCAGTTGGCGCCCCACCGCCCGGGGCGAGTTGACGGCCACCCAGGCCCTGGGCTTCTCGGCGGCCTTGTGCGCCGCCGGCGCGCTGGTGTTGCTGCTGTGGGTCAACGCGCTCACCCTGTGGCTGACCTTGGCCACCTTCGTGGGCTACGCGATCGTTTACACCGTGTGGCTCAAGCCCACCACGCCGCAGAACATCGTCATCGGTGGCGCCTCGGGCGCCATGCCACCGGTCTTGGGCTGGGCCGCGGTCCAGGGCAGCCTGGGCCCCGAGCCTTGGCTGTTGTGCCTGATCATCTTCTTGTGGACGCCGCCCCACTTCTGGGCCTTGGCCCTGTACCGCGCCGACGACTACGCCAAGGCGGGGCTGCCCATGTTGCCGGTGACGCATGGCAATGCCTTCACCCGCTTGCAGGTCTTCCTCTACACCTGGATCTTGCTGGCTGCGACCTTGCTGCCCTACCTGGTCGGGATGAGTGGCTTGGTGTACCTGGTGTCGGCCCTGGGCCTGGGTCTGCGCTTTTGTTGGCTGGGTTGGAAGCTCTGGCAGGCCTACGACGAGGCCCTGGCGCGGCGCACGTTCTGGTTCTCCATTTGGTACCTCGCGCTCTTGTTCGCCGCCCTCTTGATCGACCACTATGTCCGACTTGCCTTCCCTTGAACGGCGCGCATGGATGCTGGCCTGCCTGGCCGGCTTGAGCGCCTGCGATGCGCTCGAAAAGCCCAGCTTCGCCAGCGTCGACTTGACCGGCGCCGCCTATGGCCGCGACTTTGCCTTGCCCGACGTCGACGGCCGCACGCGCACCCTGGCGGACTTCAAGGGCCAGGTGGTCGTGGTGTTCTTCGGCTTCACGCAGTGCCCGGATGTGTGCCCCACGACGATGGCCGAATTGGCCCTGATCAAGCAGGAGTTGGGGGCCGACGGTGCTCGCGTGGTGCCGGTGTTCATCACCGTCGACCCCGAGCGCGACACCCCTTCCCTGTTGAAGGCGTATGTGGCCCAGTTCGCCCAAGACGGCGTGGCCCTGCGCGGCAATCTTGAGCAAACGCGCGCGGTTGCCAAGGAGTTTCGGGTGCTGTTCAACAAGGTGCCCAACAAGACGGGCGATGGGTACTCGCTGGACCACACCGCCGCCTCGTTCGTCTTCGACCCGCAGGGCCGTCTGCGCCTGTACGCGCGCTACGGCCAGGGGCCACAAGCCCTGCTGGGCGACATCCGCACGCTGCTGAAAGGCGCCTGAGGCGCCCTCGCCAGGGCTTCAGTGCATCAGGCCGTGGCCAGAGCCTGGCGCATCTTCTTCATGGCAGCGGCTTCAATTTGCCGGATGCGCTCTGCGCTGACGCCGTACTCCGCCGCCAGCTCGTGCAGGGTTTTGCCACCGCTGGCGTCGTCGTTCACTTCCAGCCATCGGGCTTCCACGATGCGGCGGCTGCGTTCGTCCAGCACGTCCAAGGCGCGCCGCAGGCCATGGGTGGCCAGGTCATCGCGGGCGCGCGCGGCGAGCACTTGCGTGGGCTCTTGGCCGTCATCGGCCAGGTAAGCGATGGGCGCCGAAGGGCTGTCGTCGTCGTCGCCCTCTTGCGGCTCCAGCGCGACGTCGGCGCCGGCCAGCCGCATTTCCATTTCCAGCACTTCTTCCGGTTTCACGTCCAGCTTGCGGGCCACGTGCTGAATCTCGGCCTCGTTCAGGCCTTGGCGGTTGGGGTTGCTGGCCTCGTGCTTGAGGCTGTGCTTGAGGCTGCGCAGGTTGAAGACCAGCTTGCGCTGCGCCTTCGTGGTGGCGACCTTGACCATCCGCCAGTTCTTCACGATGTACTCGTGAATTTCGGCCTTGATCCAGTGCATGGCGTAGGACACCAGGCGCACGCCCTGGTCGGGGTCGAAGCGGCGCACGGCCTTCATCAGGCCGACGTTGCCTTCTTGGATCAAATCCCCGTGGGGCAGGCCGTAGCCCAGGTACTGGCGCGAGATCGACACCACCAAGCGCAGGTGCGACATGACCAAGCGGCCGGCTGCCTCCAGATCGCCTTGTTCTTTCAAGGCGCGGGCGTAGCGCTGCTCTTCGTCGGCCGTCAGCATCGGCAGCCGGTTGACAGCGCTGATGTACGCGTCCAGGTGGCCGAGCGAGGGGATCAGAGACCAGGGGTCCCGCACCGCGATGGCGGCGGTGTTGGGGGTCATTGGGGCAGCGGACATGGGTCGAAGCCTTTCGGCGGGGAGTACAGCACCCCGACGCGGCAATATTAGCACTCGATGGCCGAGAGTGCTAACAGCGGTGAAACGCTCAGTCCGCCAGGCCGAACTCAGGGCTGACGACCATGCCCTCGATGTCCAGCAAGATCAAGATGCGATCGCCCACCTTGCCCAGCCCAGTGACATGCCGGGAGTCGATCGCAGCGCCCATCTCGGGGGCCGGCTTGATCTGGTCCAAGGGCAACTCCAGCACGTCCGACACCGAATCCACCACCATGCCCAGCACGCGGTTGCCCACGTTGAGCACGATGGTCACGGTGCAGGCGTTGTACTGAGCCTCGGTGCCCAGGCGGAGCCGCATGTCCATGATCGGGACGATGACGCCCCGGAGGTTGACCACGCCCTTGACGAAGTGCGGGGCATGCGCGATCCGCGTCGGCGCTTCGTAGGAGCGGATCTCCTGCACCTTCAAGATGTCGATGCCGTACTCCTCGGCGCCGATGCGGAAGGTCAAAAACTGCTTGCTCGCCACTGTGCTGGTCTGACCCAGGCCTGCGGATTGCGAAGACACCACCAGATCGTTGCTCATGGTTGCTGCGAAGTCTCAAGCTGAGTTGCGATGGATTGTGCCGCCCAGCAAGAGGGTGACGCCTAGCGAGGACCCGTAGAGGGGGCGTTGGTGTGGAAAGTGGACGGAGCCCGCCGGCCTTGCCGCGTGCCTTGCCAGCGCTGATGTCGAAGCCGGTGCCCGTGCCGTCCTTCAGTCGCCACACCCACGAAGCTTGCGCCTGGCCTCAGGAATGGTTTCGATCTGATTGGGATTGCCCAGACACCGATCGTCCTGTTCTACGCTGAGCTGTCCCTCCTTGGCCTGGATGCGCAGGGCCACGGTCATCCGGCGCCAGCTGCTGCCGACTTGCGCAATGGAGGAGGCCGGCTTTCTTTCGGTGTTGAAGTACTGCACCGTGACCAGCACGATGTTGTTCGCCTTGTCGCCGACGCCCATGGCCGGCATGGCGTTGCAGAAGTACGGAAAGCGCTCGTTGATGGCAATGGCGTGATGCGCCGACCGTTCGAACCGTTCGTTGAACAAGAAGATGTGACATCCCCGTGTATAGGGTTGACCTTCGTCGCAACGGTAGATCGGGGCACTCTTGTAGGGCGTTGGCGTGCAAACCTCGCTGAGCTTGGTGCGCGCCATGAACATCGCGGACTTGATGTAGTACTTGGTGTCGTCCATGAAGAGACGGAAGCCATCGCTTTCGCCGTAGCGCCGAGGTCGTCCATCCATCTCGACGCCAGGCGTCGCGATCAGTTCCAGCGCCCATCGCTCAGCGGCGTTGGCCATAAGCCAGGTTCCCTTTTCGCGATCTGGAACCCAAGTACCGTCGGCCGCTATCTCTCGAGGCCAGTCGGCATTGAGACGCACATCAGCGTGAGCCCCGCCAGCCAGGGCGATCAGCGCCCCCGCGAGGATGCGCATGCTGACCATATCAGCTTTGCATTTGGTAGCTGATGTAGGCCGCTTCAAGCTTGGTGTGGTGGCGGTCTTTCGCATGCGCAGGTTCGTTGCCATTGAAGGCAATCGCTTGCCAGCTTCATTGCTTCAGGGCATCCCAGCCGCCAACTTTTTCTTTGCCGTCTGTGGCTTGGTCAGCCATCGGCCTTCAGTCACCGTGGTCGTCTCCGCGCTCGGCCGTCGAGTCCGGAAACATGGGCATTTGCTTGGGTTGCCGGGGCGCTTGCCATCCATTGCGCTTCGCCCAGAGACGGATGTCGTCGATACGGCCTGGAACTTCGCCTTGCGGACAGTCCAGCAAGCAGTACCACTGACCCAGATTCAAGCCAATGACAGGCTTGCGCGCTTGTCCGGCATAGGCCCAACCGACGAACGGGTGGACGCGGGTGTTGGCCGGCTTGGCGCCTGGGCGGTAACTGGTCACATCGATGTAGGGCCGATCGGGATCCTTTAGCTGGTACGCCCACTCGCGACATCCGAACGAGGCGACGAACTCGTCGTGGCGATAGCCCTTGCCGTAGAGGTACATCGTTTTGTGGTCGCTCGGCAGCGCTGGATCGGCATGGTCGTTGCCGCTTCTGCTGCACAGCGTCGGTGCCCAATGCTCACTGCCGCCAAAGCCCTGGAACCATGGGCCCAGGGGGTAGACCGGGTCACGGGGGCCGTCTCCAGTGGCGAGCACGATGTCCAAGCGATCCGTCAAACGCCCGCGCAGAGGGCTGCCGTGCGTGTGGGGCGTGGTGACGATGCCTTGGGGGTCGAACTCGATTCGGGAAATGACAAGGTCGTTTCCGGGAAACATGGGGTTGATGCTGATCTGGTGGCTCAGGTCGATCACGCCTGCCCACCCCAACCGGTCGGACAGGTTTTTTGGTGCGTTGTGATCAGTCGCCCACTTCTTCGCGACCCGGTGGCTTCTAGAACTGTCGACCTGGACTACGTAATCCAACTCCCAAGGGCGCTCAATCCACTGTGGGCGAGTGGCGCGCAGAGTCTCTTTTTGCTCGGGTGCACCTGCATGTGCCACGACAACTGTGCTGGCCACCAATGGCCAAATCAAACCTGCCCTCATAGGATCTTGGGCTCCGCCACGGTGATGTGCAGGTGGTGTCGATGGAGCCTTTCGTTGCCAGACTTCATTGCGTTGTGTTGTGGGGCAGCCTTGTCTTGGGTGTCAGAGTCGAGGTACCACGGATCAAACACTTGTGTGACGCAGCGGCACTGCATGAGGCGAGTTCGGTAGGTGTTGACCTTGTCAGGTTCATTCGCTGATTTCTCCGTTTCCCAGGCGACCTTTGCTTTGGCGCGCTGCTCGATAGCTTCGATCGCCGACATTGCGGCCTTGTCGCTCGCCTCGTCCGCCAGTTTCATCGCCTCCGTTCGCGCCGCAACCTTCTTCTGCGCTGCGGCCTTGGCATCGGGTGTTTTGGCCGCAGCAAGCGCAGCACGCGCTTTGCCTAAGGCGGCTTCAGCAGCTGTTCTCGCTTTGCCCGCATCTTCCAGCGCCGTGTCTGCTGCCATCTTCGCGTCGTCGGCCTTGCGGTACTCCTTGTAGAGCCGGTGCTCATCGGCAGTGACGCCGTCACCTTCATTCTTGTTGGCTTGCGCACTCAGGAGTTCACTGCGGTTTAAGCCCACCGTGTCGATGGCCGTCATGTCCAAACCAAGCCCGGCCCGGTGCACGATGCTGCCGACCAAGGGGCGCCAGTTGGAGCTGACCTTCACGGTGCTGATGTTGCTCTCGAGCGCGGCCGTGAACATCGCGGCGAACGCAGCGGGGTGGACTCTGGGCAAGCCGTCTTTGAGCAGGTCAAAGGATGTGATGTTGTCGATCGGGTTGTCCGCATCGGCGAATTCGGCCTGCACCTCGCGTTTGGGTTCCTTGCCTTTGGCGGGCACGGTGATCGTCAGTGAGCGCGCGCTCAACCCGGCGTAGATGCGCTTGACACCCGCCACCACCTCGGGCGAAGCATCGGTCGGAAGCAGCGCCGCCACTTCGGCCTCGCTGTACTTGTGGGACACCTTCATCCAAATGTCGCCCGTCAGCGAGGCGGTGTATTGGTCCGCTTCTGGTTTGGCAGGTGACTTGCCTGTGGCGGAGGGATTGGCCGATGCCTTGGGCTTGGCTTTGAGTACCGGGATATCCGTATCGTTGTGCTTGCCCAGTTTCTCGGTGATAGTGACGACGATGTCCTGCGCATTCGGCGTCACCGCATACACCGGCTGCTTGCGATATCCAGGGTGCGCATCGCTGTTCAAAAACAGCGTCACAGTGTCGCCAGCTTGCACGCTCAATTCGATTTTGGCGCCACTGCCGTTGATCCTTCCTGGTCGGCTTTTGAAGGCGTCGCCAGCGACTCCGTTGACAGCCCAGGCATAAGGCAGTTTCAGTTTTGGGTCTGCGGAGAACTTGAAGACGTAGGTGACTTTGCGCTTCGGTTTGACTTGGACATCGGTCACGCCGGTCAAGTTGTTGGGCTTGGTCGCGCTTTTGGCGGCAGGTTTCGAAGCTTGCCCTGGAGCGATGGAGGGAGAGGGCGCGACAGTTGTCATAGGCATCCTTCGGCGATCAGCATGATTGGTCGACCGATGCGCTTGCGTCACGCGCGGGGCTTTGGGGTTTTGCTTCCCAGAAGAGCTTCAGCCCAACCCCCGCTTCGGTCATCACACGCCGGGTGAGGCCCTGGGCGTCCGTGCGGCCACGCACCATGCGCCCATCGGCGAACTCGATCCGGTAGCGCTGGCCCGCCACGGGTTCACCCGTGAGCTCGTCCAAGGCGCGGAACTGTTCGTAATAACGCAGCGGGTGCACCTTGGGCTTGACGCCCAGCGTGGGGGCCATAGACGCCAGAGCTGCCACGGCGCCGTCAAGCACCGGGTTGGTGCTGCTTTGCGGCAAGGCTGACAAGCTCGTACGGCCACTCCCACCCCCCATGAAGTTGTGCGTCGCACTCTTCACCTCAAACGTCCCTGGCGTCGAGAACTCGACATCCCCGCCCTTGAGCGCGACCTTGCTGTCGCCCGCCACGATCTCGATGCTGTTCTTGGCTGAGATGGTGATGCGGTCGTTGACCGACAGGATCTGCACCGACTGATCGGCCAAGATCTCCAGCGCATCGGTGTGCGCCTGGACGGACACCGGCCCGGCGGCGGCCTTGATCTGCAGTTGTCCTTGGTGGCTGTAGAGGCTCACCTGTTGCCCGGCCACGTGAACGGCCGTGTGGGCCGCCGTGTCGTGCTGATCGCCTTGGGTGATGCGGCTCATCGACAAACCCGACAGGCGCATCACATCGCCCTGCGTGGCGTGTGCCAGCGTGCTGGGCGTATCCAGCAGCACATAGGGCCGTGCCGGGCGGGGCACGGGGTCTGCGGGCGACCGGCCGGTCGCGTCTTGCAAGCCGCTCTGCCCATTCACCGTGCTCGGGAACTTGCCGCGCAAGTCGGCGTCCAGGTCCTGCAGGAGCGTGTGCACCGCCTGCTCGGCGTCCATGG
>Ga0114942_1000541_pt1 | contig 10726 bp, 7 predicted proteins | sample LowerColdCreek_FD_88674 | JGI IMG/M metagenome (GOLD analysis project Ga0114942, IMG submission 88674) | Groundwater microbial communities from Cold Creek, Nevada to study Microbial Dark Matter (Phase II) - Lower Cold Creek | ecosystem: Environmental > Aquatic > Deep subsurface > Groundwater ... | reverse complement strand
GCCATCGCGGCCACCAAGCAGCTGGTCTACCAGCGCGATCTGGCGCTCGCGTACTCACCCGGCGTGGCGGCAGCCTGCGAAGAGATCGTGGCCGACCCGGCCAACGCGTTTCGCTACACCTCGCGCGGCAACCTGGTGGCCGTGATCACCAACGGCACGGCCGTGCTGGGTCTGGGCGACATCGGCCCGCTGGCGGCCAAGCCGGTGATGGAGGGCAAGGGCGTGCTGTTCAAGAAGTTCGCCGGCATCGATGTGTTCGACATCGAAGTCAACGAGCGCAACCTCGACAAGCTGGTCGACTGCATCGCCGCACTGGAGCCCACCTTCGGCGGCATCAACCTCGAAGACATCAAGGCGCCGGACTGCTTCTACGTCGAGCGCAAGCTGCGCGAGCGCATGAAGATCCCCGTCTTCCACGACGACCAGCACGGCACGGCCATCGTCGTCGGCGCGGCCTTCCTGAACGGCCTGAAGGTCGTCGGCAAGGACATCAAGCAGGTCAAGCTGGTCACGTCGGGCGCGGGTGCGGCGGCGCTGGCCTGCCTGGGCCTGCTCGTCAAGCTCGGCCTGCCGCGCGAGAACATCTGGGTGACCGACCTGGCCGGCGTCGTCTACGAGGGCCGCACCGAGCTGATGGACCCGGACAAGGCGGTGTTCGCGCAGCCCACGTCGCAGCGCACGCTGCGCGAGGCGATTGCCGGCGCCGACGTCTTCCTCGGCCTGTCGGCCGGCGGCGTGCTGAAGGCCGACATGGTGGCCACGATGGCCGCCCAGCCGCTGATCTTCGCGCTCGCCAACCCGACGCCCGAGATCCTGCCGGAGGAAGTGCTCTCCGTGCGCAGCGACGCCATCATGGCCACGGGTCGTACCGACTACCCGAACCAGGTCAACAACGTCCTGTGCTTCCCCTACATCTTCCGCGGTGCGCTGGACTCCGGCGCGACGACGATCAACGTCGAGATGGAGATCGCCGCCGTCCACGCCATCGCTGACCTGGCGCAGGCCGAGCAGAGCGAAGTCGTCGCCGCCGCCTATGCGGGTGCCACGCTGAGCTTCGGCCCCGAGTACCTGATCCCCAAGCCCTTCGACCCGCGGCTGATGATGCGCATCGCGCCGGCCGTGGCCAAGGCGGCGGCCGATTCCGGCGTCGCCGCCCGCCCGATCCAGGACTGGGACGCCTACCGCGAAAAACTGCAGAGCTTCGTGTACGCCTCCGGCAACACGATGAAGCCCATCTTCACCGCCGCCAAGCGCGCGCCCAACAAGCGCGTCGCCTATGCCGAGGGTGAGGAAGAGCGCGTGCTGCGCGCCGCCCAGATCGTCGTCGACGAAAAACTGGCCCGGCCGACGCTGGTGGGCCGGCCGTCGGTGATCGCCGAGCGCTGCGAGCGCTTCGGCCTGCGCCTGGAGCAGGGCCGCGACTACGACGTCGTCAACGTCGAGCACGACGACCGCTACCGCGACTACTGGCAGACCTATCTGCGCATGACCGAGCGCAAGGGCGTGACGCAGCAGCTGGCCAAGATCGAGATGCGCCGCCGCCTGACCCTCATCAGCACCATGCTGCTGCACAAGGGCGAGGTCGACGGCATGCTCTGCGGCACCTGGGGCACGACGGCCACCCACCTGGCCTACATCGACCAAGTCATCGGCAAGCGCGCCGGCGTCAAGACGTACGCCTGCATGAACGGCCTGATCCTGCCGGGTCGCCAGGTCATGCTGGTCGACACCCACGTCAACTACGACCCCACCGCCGAGCAGCTCGCCGAGATCACCATCATGGCCGCGCAGGAGATGTGCCGTTTCGGCCTGACGCCGAAAGCCGCGCTGCTGTCACACAGCAACTTCGGCACCAGCGACAAGCCGTCCGCCATCAAGATGCGCGACACGCTGGCGCTGGTTCAGCAGTTGGCACCCTGGCTGGAGGTCGACGGCGAGATGCACGGCGACACCGCGCTGGACGCACCCTACCGCAAGCAACTGATGCCGCACAGCCCGCTGACCGGCGAGGCCAACCTGCTGGTGTTGCCTAACATCGACGCCGCCAACATCTCCTACAACCTGCTGAAAACGGCGGCCGGCGGCGGCATCGCCATCGGCCCGGTGCTGCTGGGCGCGGCCAAGCCGGTGCATGTGCTGACGCCGTCGGCCACCGTGCGGCGCATCGTCAACATGACGGCGCTGACCGTCGCCGACGCCAACGCGGTGCGCGCGTAATCGCACGCAAAGACCGGGCCGAGCGCGCCCTAGCCGCGCGGACTCCACCAATTGACATTAGTTTTCAGAAAGAAAACAGCGTCACGGCCTGGTCACAAATCCTTAAAAAACAAGGACTTGCCGCGATGTGAGCGCAGGCTCACGGCTGCCAATCCCGGATTCCGGCGCCGGGGTGCGGCTTGAGCTTTTGGGGCTGGTTCGATACCATATCGGTTTTCAGAACAGGGTAAACCCGTGTTTTTGCTCTCGTGGCTGACGCGTTCCGGCGCGTCGGCGGTTGCCACCGCCCTGCTGCTTTCCGGCCTTGCCGGAACGGTTCAAGCCAAGGAAGCCCCCACCGCAACGCCCGCTCTGGCTGAAATTTCGCTGAGCGAGCTGCCCGTCCAGGCCCAGGAAACCCACCGGCTCGTCTTCACCGGCGGCCCGTTTCCCTATGCCAAGGACGGCGCGGTGTTCGGCAATCGCGAACGTCTCCTGCCCCGCAAGGCACGGGGCTTCTATCGCGAATACACGGTCAAGACGCCTGGCGCGCGCAACCGGGGCGCTCGCCGTCTCGTCTGCGGCGGCACGCCACCCACCGCGCCCGAGGTTTGTTATTACACCGCCGATCACTATGCCAGCTTCCAGCGCATCCGCGCCGCAGCTGGCCGGTGAGAGTCGGGGTCCAGTAGTTTTGTGACTTGAAAGGAGGAACGCGACCATGCTTTTGCAGACCGTCCGTCCCAATATCGTGCAGGCCATACGGGCCTACCGAGTCGAGGACTTGATGCAGGCCGCTCAAGAGGCGGGCCAGCATTTCCTGTACGCCAACCTGTCGGAGGCGCAGTCCAAGCAGGACGTGCTCGACGGGATCGCACAGGCCTTCCTGTTTCCCGCTCACTTCGGCAAGAACCTGGACGCCCTGCATGACTGCATGACCGACCTCGTCCACAAGGCCGGCAGCCAGCCGGGCTTCGTCGTGGTGCTGGAGCAGCTGCCTGACAACGTGCGCTTCGACCGCGAGGCCAGAGAGCAGTTGCTCGATGTCTTCCGAGACACGGCCGATTACTGGGCCGACAGGAAGATAGCGTTCAGGTGCTTCTATTCTTTTCAGTAGCCCGCTCCCAAGATAACGGGTCATGGGAGCGGGCTGCTGAAGTGGCCCCGGTGATTGAGAAGCCTGCGCCGAAAAGCGCCAAGGCAACGGTTGGCAACCCCAACTTCGGCATGAACATGCCGATGATGTGCAGCGCCTTCGATACATCGATGTGGTTGAGCGCGGCCTGATCCGGCTGTTCGCACATCAAAACGGGACCCTTGGGTCCCGTTTTTTATTTCTGCTGCGCCGCCACTTCCAGGGCCAGCGCGATGAACTCGCTGACCGGCACCTCTTCGGCGCGGCGCTGCATGTCGAAGTGGCCGGCAAAACCGCGTTCGTCCAGCCAGCGACCCAGGCTGTGGCGCAGCAGCTTGCGGCGCTGCGAGAAGGCGCTCGTGACGACCGCACCCAGCAGCTTGGCGTCGACCGCCGGCGGAGTCTTCAGCGGCACCATGCGCACGATGGCCGAGTCCACGCGCGGCGGTGGGTCGAAGGCCTCGGGCGGCACATCCAGCACCGATTCGATGGCGTAGCGCCACTGCAGCATGACCGACAGGCGGCCGTAGTCCTTGCTGCCCGGCGCCGAGGCCATGCGGTCGACGACCTCCTTCTGCAACATGAAGTGCTGGTCGACCACATCGTCCACCGCGTCCAGCAGATGGAACAGGATGGGCGTGGAGATGTTGTAGGGCAGGTTGCCGACGACGCGCAGCTTGGCGCTCTTGGCGGTGGCCAGCGCCTTGAAATCGACCTTGAGCACGTCGCTCTCGATGACCTCGACGTCGTCACGCTTGCGCAGCCGGGCAGCGAGGTCGCGGTCCAGCTCGATGACGGTCAGCGGTTTGTAGCGCGCCAGGATGGGCAGCGTCATCGCGCCCAGGCCAGGGCCGATTTCGACGAGGGTTTCGCCGGCCTGCGGGTCGATCAGGTCGACGATGGCCTCGATCAACGCCTTATCGGTGAGGAAGTGCTGGCCAAACCGCTTGCGCGGGATATGGGACTTCAATCCAGCCATTCGCGCACTTCGACGAAGGCCTTGGCGCGCAGTTCCTTGACCCACTCCTGGTAGGCCTCGTCGTACTTCTGCTCGCGCAGCGCGGCGCGGGCCTGGTCACGCAGTGCCTTCATCTCGACCTCGACCATGCGTCGCTCCAGCACCTGGATCAGGTGCACGCCGAAGCGCGACATGACCGGACCCGAGATGCCGTTCAGCGCCAGGCCGTTCATGGCCTCCTCGAACTCGGGCACGAAGCCGCCGGCGCCCATCCAGCCCAGGTCACCACCGGCCTCCGCGCTGCCGTCCTCGGAGTTGGCCTTGGCCAGGTCCTCGAACTTGGCCTGGCCGGCTTCGATCTGGCGCTTCATCTCGGCCAGGCGGCGGGCGGCGACCTCGGCGGTCAGCTGGGCCGAGGGGCGCAGCAGGATGTGGCGGGCACGGGTCTGCTGCGTTTGCGTCAGCGAGCCGGCGCCCTGGCGCTCGACGACCTTCAGCACGTGAAAGCCCGCGCCACTGCGCAGCAGTTCGGGCGCGACCTGGCCACTCTTCAGGCCGGCGACGGCGTTGACGAAGATGTCGGGCAGGCGGTCGGCGGGGCGCATGCCGATCTCGCCGCCCTTGGCCTTGTTGCCGTCCTCGGAGACCTCGCGGGCCACCTTGGCGAAGTCTTCGCCTGCCTTGACACGGGCCAGCGCAGCGTCTGCGATGGCGCGCTTCTCAGCGACGACGCTGTCCGCCGTACCGTCGGGCACGGCCACCAGCACCTGGGCCAGGTTGAGCTGGCCGCCCTGCTCCAGCGCAGCGCGCTTCTTGTCGAGCCAGGCGTCGATCTCGGCATCGCTGACCTTGATGCGGCCCTGCACTTCGCGCTCGCGCACGCGCTCGGTCATCATCTGGTCGCGCAGGTTCTCGCGGAAGCTCTTGTAGTCGGTGCCGTCGGCCTTGAGCCGCTCGCGCAGCTGGGCCATCGTCAGCTTGTTCTGCGCGGCGACGTTGGCGACCACGCGGTCCAGCTCGGCCTCCTCGACCCGCTGGCCGATGTCGCGCGCGTGGGTCACGAGCACGCGATCCTCAATGAGGGCCTCCAGCGCCTGCTTGCGCAGGCCAGCCGTCTCGGGCATGGCCTCACCCTTCTTGCGGGCCTCGGCGCGCAGCACCTCGGTGCGGGTGACGACCTCGCTGGCGGCGACGACGTCCTGGTTGACGACGGCGGCGATGTAGTCCCCCGGCTGCAGCGTGGGCGGCGTCTGCGCGGCCGCATGCAGGGCGGCCAGGGCGAGAACGAGGGGAGCGAAGCGATGGATCATGGTAGGAAGTCTGAACTCGGCGAGCGGTCGGAACTCAACCGGCGATAACCGGGCACATTGTCCTTCAAGACCTTCAGGGCATTGGAGCCGAGCTGTGACAGGCCGACCAGCTCCAGCTGCAGCATGAAACGCGTGTTGGTTTCGGCACGGCCGGTGGACAGCCGCTCCAGCCCGAAGCGCAGCACCCAGCAGCCGGCGTCGTACTCGAAGCCGGCGACGGAGTCGGTCAGGCGCTTGTCGCGCAGCGAGTACTGCACGCGGCCGGCGCTGTACCAGGCACCGCCGCAGCTCTTGCTGTCGGCGCCGCGCTGCGTGATGGGCTGGCCGTAGATCGGCCATTGCCAGGCCAGCTCGATCTGCTCGCTCTGCGCCCGCGCCAGGCGGTAGGCCACGCTGACGGTCTTGTAGGGGCCGGGCGAGTAGCGCGCACGCAGCACCGAGCGCACCGAGCGGCTGGTCTCGGGGTTGAACTCCAGCGTGCTGTCGGCCCACCAGCGCTCGTCCAGGCGTGCGGCGGCGGCCAGCAGCAGGCCGGAGAAGCGCTGCGTGACGGGCTGGCCGTCCGGCGTGACCAACTGGTCGCGGAACTGGAAGCGCTGCACGGCGCCCACGCGCATGATCTCCTCGCCCTGCGAGGCGCTGACCCAGCGGCTGGTGGCGCCGACGCTGACGGCATGCAGGTCCGACACCCGGTCCACGCCCGAGAACAGGTTGTCGGTGTAGATGGAGTCGAAATTGAAGTCCTTGGCCGCCGCATCGAAGTTGGGCAACGCGGCCTGGTCGCGAAACGGCGTGTTGACATAGAGCACGCGCGGCTCCAGGCTCTGGCGCACCGCCCGACCGAAGAGCTTGGTGTCGCGCTCGAAGACCCAGCCGTGGTCGACGCTCAGCGTCGGGATCACGCGGCTCATGCGGCGGCGGCCGTCGGCCAGGGGCTGGTCCAGGTCGTAGGCGGCGGCATTGACGGAGATGCGCGGGATCAACCACCAGGCCTCGCCGCCCACCGGTGCGGCCACATGGCCCAGGGCATGCACGCGCTGGCCACCGGGCGCCTGGCCTGGCAAGGCCGAGCCGGGCAGGTCGAAGCGGTTGTACTCCAGCTCCATGCCGCCCTCCAGCCGCGCCTTGCGGCCCCAGGGGCGGAAGCTGTCCAGCACCGCCTCGTCGGCCGCCGTCGTCACGCGGATGCCCAGCTGCGGGCTGCGCTGGTAAGGCGAGTCGAACCGCGCCAGCGCGTCGCTGCCCTGCAGCGTCTGCCAACGCTGCAGGCGGACGTAGGTGTCGATGGCGCCCCAAGACAGCTCGCGGTGGCGGCTCAGCGCCAGGTCGCTGGCCAGCAGACGCGGCGTCTGGCTCTCGACGCGGCGCGACAAGTCCTTCCAGTAGTCGTCGTCGGAGACGCGCTCGCTCTTCAGGCGGTAGCGCCAGTCCCCCAGCTGGCCGTCGTTGTTGAGCTTGAGGCTCCAGCGGGAATGGCCGAAGACGCGGTCGCTGGGCAGCAGGTCGACGTTGATGCGGCCGGCATGACCCGGCTCAAGATAGCGGAACTCGCCGTCCACGCCGACGCCGCGCTTGGTCATCACGAAGGGCGTGAGCGTAGCGTCGCGCTGCGGCGCGATGTTCCAGTAATAGGGCACGCTCAGCTCAAGGCCGCTGCGGTTGTCCAGCACGATGTTGGGCGGCAGCCAGCCCGACTTGCGCGCCGAGCTGAGCGGGAAGCTCAGGCCCGGCGCCGCCAGCAGCGGCACGCCCAGGAAGCGCAGCACCGCGCCCTCGGCCTCGCCCTCGTTGGCGGCCATGTCCAGGCGCAGGTGCTTGGCGGTGATCTGCCAGGCCGGCTCCTCGTTCTCGACCGCCGGGCAACTGCTGTAGCTGCCCTGGGTGGCGGTGAAATGCTGACTGTCCTGGAACTGGACGATCTGCGCCTTGCCGGCGCCGCCGGTGGACTTCAGGAAGAAGCTGGGCGTCAGGAACTCGCCCTCGAAGCGACTGACGTGCAACTGCAGCAGCGGGCCGGTGAAGACGTTGCCCTTGTGCTGGATGCGCACATTGCCCTCGGCGCGGGCGAAGTCGTCGACGACGCGGTAGTTCAGCTTGTCGGCGTTGAGCAGCAGCTCACCGTAGCGCAGCTCGACGTCGTCCTGCGCGTCGGCCTGCTGCTCGACCTGGGCCGACAGCTTGCCCGCGCTGATGACCACCGCCGGCTTGGCGGCCGGTCGGGACGGCGCGCTGAGCACCCGGCTGCCCCGCAGCGGCAGGCCTTCCTCGGCCTGCTGTGCGCCGGCCTGCCCCCAGGCGCACAAGGCCAGGGCGATCAAGGTGGGCAGCGGGGCGGTACGGGGGGGGTGGGAGCGGCGCTGAGGCACGGTCGGCAAGGGCGCGAAGTCGGGAGAGGTTGCCGGGACCGGCTTCTTAAAATCGATTATCCACGAGGGCCATTTGCCTATGACATCTCCACACGCCGAAGCCGACCGACTGATGCGCGAGGCCTGCGCTCAGCTGCGCGAGCAGCCGCCCGCTCTCCTCCCGCCCGACCCCGCCGCGCTGGCCTCCGGCCTGGCCCGCATCGCGGACAGCGGGCTGGACGTCGTGCTGCAGCGCCTCGTTGCCGACGCCCCCCACGGCAGCCCGACCGACGCGCTGGCCGCCCGGCTGCGCCCGGCCGACCAGGCCTGGGACGAAGCGCAGGAGATCGACTGGGCCGTGCGCCACTGGCAGGCCTGCCGGGACGCCGGCCTGCTGGACGAGGAACTGGCGGCCGACTTCGGCGAGTACTGGCGGCGCATCGAATGGAGCGCCATGCGGCAACACCTGGTGCTGCTCGGGCAGGGTCACTCCGAGGAGCGCCGGCTGCTGGCTCGCATCGCCAAGACCTCGGCCCGTTACGTCGCGCTCGGGTTCCTGAAGCGCGCGATGGAGGCCAGATACCCCGAGTTCTTCGACCTGGGCTTCAGCTTGAGGTGACTCAGGGGCAGGTCGCGCAACCCGCCGCCACCAGCCACGGGTCCTTGTCCTCGCCGCCGAAGATCTCGACGAGGAAGTCCAGGAAGGCCCGCGTGCGCGCCGGCACGTATTTGCGGCTCGGCATGCCGGCCCACAGCGTCGTGTGGAACAGGCGCCACTGCGGCAGGACGCGCTCCAGCGCCTGTTCCAGCAGCGCGTCCTCCACCATGAAGCTCGGCAGCCCTGCCACGCCCAGGCCGTGCAGGGCGGCGGCGTAGTTGGTGTCCAGGTGGCTGGTGGACAGCGCCGCGCGCGAGGGCACGATGGGCAGCGTGATCTCCTCGCCGCCATCGCCGCGCTGCAAGGTCAGCCCACGCTGCAGCGCGGAGCTGGGCGGCAGCAGCGCGTCGTGGGTCTTCAGCTCGATGGGATGCAGCGGCCGGCCGCGCTGGTCGAGGTAGTCCGGCGAGGCACACATGATGAACTCGCTACGCGCCAGTCGCCGGGCGATGAAGTCGCCGTCCAGCGGCTCGCGGGACAGCAGGATGGTCAGGTCGAAGCTGTCGTCCACCGTCTCCACCGGCCCGGGCGACGTGATCTCCAGCGTCACGTGCGGGAAGTCGCGGTGGAACCGGGGCAGGTGCTTGGCGATCTGGTGCACCGCGATGGCCGGCGGGCACAGCACGCGCAGCAGGCCGCGCACCTCCTGCGTGGCCGACGCCGCCAGCGCCGCCGCCTCGTCGACATCGGCCAGGATGCGCCGCGCCCGCTCCAGGTAGGCGTCGCCGATCTCGGTCAGCGCCAGGCGCCGCGTGGTGCGATTCAGCAGCCGCGTGCCGAGGTGCTCCTCCAGCTCGGCGATGAGGCGGGTGACGACGGCCGGCGCCAGGTCCAGCGCGCGCGCCGCGCCGGCAAAGCTGCCCTCATCGATGACGCGAACGAAGACCTTGATGGCGCGGAGTTGATCCATCCCTGCCCTTCGATCAGGGATGGGCGGCCATCACCTGCGCCACGGCCGCCGTCAGCCGCTTGCCATAGGGCACATGCAGGAACTCGTTGGGGCCGTGGGCATTGCTCTTGGGGCCCAGCACGCCGCAGACCATCATCTGCGCGGCCGGGAAGCCCTTCTGCAGCATGCTCATCAGCGGGATGGTGCCGCCCTGGCCGATGTAGCCGACCGGCGCACCGAAGTGGGCCTGGCTGGCGTCGTCCAGCGCCTGACTGAGCCAGGGCGACAGGTCGGGCGTGTTCCAGCCGGTCGCGCCGTAGGCCCCGGCGCGGCCGTCGGGCGTGAACGTGACCTTGGCGTTGTAGGGCGCGTTGTCTTCCAGCAGCGCCTTCAACTCCAGCGCGGCGGCATTGCCGTCGACCAGCGGCGGCAGGCGCAGACTCAGCTTGAAGGCCGTGTGGGGCCGCAGCACGTTGCCGGCATTCTTCAGTTCGGGGAAGCCGTCGACGCCGACGACCGACAGCGTCGGCCGCCAGGTGCGGTTGAGCAGCACCTCGACCGGGTCGGTCGTCACCGGCAGCACCGGGCCGCCGTCCGCGCCGCAGGCCCAGGGCATGCGCTTGTAGACCTCGTCCTTGAGGATGGCCGCCGTGGCCCGGGCCTGGTCGAGCCGCGCGCCGGGGATCTCGCAATGGAAGCTCTGCGGCAGCAGCCGACCCGTGGCGCTGTCCTCCAGCCGGTCCAGCACATGGCGCAGGATGCGAAAGCTCGACGGCACGCAGCCGGATGCGTCGCCGCTGTGGATGCCCTCGGTCAGCACCTCCACCTTCAGCACGCCCGACACCATGCCGCGCAGCGAGGTCGTCAACCACAGCTGGTCGTAGCTGCCGGCGCCGGAGTCCAGGCAGACGACCAGCGACACGTTGCCCAGCCGGGGGCGCAGCACGTCCAGATAGGCCGGCAGGTCGAAGCTGCCGCTCTCCTCGCAGGTCTCGATCAGGCCGACGCAGCGCGGGCGCGGGATGCCCTGCTTGTCCAGGGCCATGATGGCCGTCAGCGACGCATAGACGGCATAGCCGTCATCCGCGCCGCCGCGGCCGTAGAGCAGGCCGTTCTCGTACTTGGGCGTCCACGGCCCCAGGTCGCTGCGCCAGCCGTTGAACTCGGGCTGCTTGTCGAGGTGGCCGTAGAGCAGGATGGTGTCGGTCGAACCCGCCTTGGTGGCGGGCACCTCG
>Ga0114942_1000540_pt1 | contig 10731 bp, 13 predicted proteins | sample LowerColdCreek_FD_88674 | JGI IMG/M metagenome (GOLD analysis project Ga0114942, IMG submission 88674) | Groundwater microbial communities from Cold Creek, Nevada to study Microbial Dark Matter (Phase II) - Lower Cold Creek | ecosystem: Environmental > Aquatic > Deep subsurface > Groundwater ... | reverse complement strand
GTAACCAATCCAGACAGGCAGATTTCCATAAGGGCGAATTTCTCTACGTTTAAAATCAACCCACACAACATTGGAGTCGACCGCTGCTGCCAACAGATCGCCGAGTTTGAAAACGGATAAACCTGCCTCCAAGAAATGGCACATGAACAAATTGTTAAAATCACTTTCACTAAATTCGTCTTTTAGTCTTCCGATGTTGAATTTGTCACACCCTTTCGCCGCCGCATCTTCTATGGTTACGATATTGCGCCAGATTTTATCGCCACCCAATAAGCCATTGGCGAGTGCCTTGTGTGAAATATCAATCTGAATTTTTGTTTTGCGACCATCATTAAATTTTTCACCGCTCCACAGCTCATAAGCGCCATGTGTTTTGATCGACGGCGTTGAAAAGTAGGTTTTTCGCCATTTGTCGTGGGAGGCGATGCCGCTGGCAAGCTTATCTATTTTTTTGAAATCTGGAATCCAAAAGACCTCATCGATGTACAGGTGTCCGTTGTAACCCTGCGCAGTTCGTCCATTGGTTGATATAAAACGCAATTGCGCTCCATTGCTCAACACGATGCAATCACCGCCTTTTAATTCAATGTCAAAATACTCTTTCGCAAAAGCGATGATATAGGCTTTGAAAATGTCGGCTTGGTTCTTGCTCGCGCTCAAGAAAACCTGATTGTCGCCGGTAGTAATCGCGTCTTCTAATGCCTCCCAGGCAAAATAATAGGTGGCACCAATCTGACGGCTTTTTAGAATAAATCGAGTACGCTGGTGCTTGTTGTCGTGCCAGGTATGTTGATAACTCCAAAACAGTTTCTTGCGAATTTCTTCTAAGGCTTCTTGCGTTATTTGACTAACGTCATTCTTTACTATTTTAGCTTTGCGTGATTTTCGTTCACCTGAAGAACCGCAGGCGGAATCACCGTCTGTGATTTTTTTTGTCTTGGCTTTGGTGAGTGCAATACCCGCAAAGGCCGCTAGCTGACTTATGAGCTTATCCATTTCGTTGAGTTCAGCAGGCGTTTTATTTTCCCTTGCAGCCAATATTACTAGGCGATTGCTGACCGCCTGCTCAGCGGAATCCTTTTGCATTAAATCATCCCAACAATGGCGCTCGCGCCAGTTATAAATGGTTTTTGCAGACACACCAAATTGAGCGGCTATTTCAGTCACAGGCGTGTTGCGCAAAAAAAGGCTGCGAGCTGCGTTCACTATTTCAACAGGATGTGTTTTTTTCTTCGGGGCAATAACCATGAGTGGAGCACAATGTCGCGTCAGATGTTGAACAGTGTAAAAGTAAATAAATATTTTTTATTGAGAGGAATTTCAATATTTTTCCAATATTTTCAAAGATCTGCATTTATTTGAAAAAATAAAAAATAGATAGAATAGAAGTCTTTGCGAAAGGCAGATTTAAAAATTATCGTGCACTCATCAGATACAGATTACATTTTTTCACAAAGTTGATGAGTAGCGCGAATGCCAAATAATTTAAAAACAGGTTGGGTTGCCATCGCAACGAGCGGCCCCACAGCAGACGGCAGAACCATTGAAAAAAAATGGCTGACTGATATGGCGGAGAATTACAACCCCGCTGTGTTCTCAGCGAAACTCTGGCCCGATCACTTACGCTTTTTCGGCTCTCAAGGCAAAGTACTGGCCTTAAAAACAGAACCAGCAACTGACCTACTGCTTAAAGATGAAATTCAACTCTTCGCGATCCTAGCGCCCAGCGACGACCTTGTGGCGGCCAACAAACGTGGTTTGTACACACATACAAGCATTGAGGTCGATAAAAATTTTGCAGGCAAGGGCTTTACCTACTTGGGCGGTTTGGCCATCACGGATAGCCCCGCCAGTTTAGGTACCTCAGAGCTGCAATTTTCAGCCAATAAAAGCACAGAATTTTTCAACGGTATCCCGCTGGATCTATCGAGCGCGGAACCGGAAGACAAAAACATTTTTGAAAAAATCATTGATAAATTTAAACCCAACGAGCAGGCAACGACGATGGAAAAAGAACAATTCGCACAACTTTTAGCAGCGATCAAAGACCAAGCCACCAGCATCGCAGCAATCACCGAAAAATTCGGTGTTGTTGCGGAAAAGATCAGCGCCTTAACGCCCGCCAAACTAGAACCACAATCAGATCCGGCAGCCATTCCACCCGAGAAATTTACCGCGCTGGAATCAGAGCACAAAGCGCTTTGCGAAAAATTCTCAGCGTTGTCCACCAAAGTGGAAGAAGCGATCAAGACCGGCGCCGGTTCAACGACAACCACAGAATCCACTGGCCCCGCTGACTCTGAGTGTTTGTAGCGGGTTAATGTTAATAGGGTAATAACCTAAGCCTTTCAAATTGTCCGCTGGAGAGATATCCATGAAACAAAAATTATTATTTACAGCCATGCTTACTGCTATGGCGAGCACTTACGGCGTGAATTCTGTCGCCGAACAATTTTCTATCGAGCCAAGCGTTGCTCAAAAGCTCATGGATAAAATTGTTGAGCAAGAAACATTTTTAGCAAAAATCAACGTAATGCCCGTTGATGAATTAAAGGGCGAAAAGATTTTTGGCTCGGTAAGCCCCTTATTGGCGAAACGCACTAACACCAAAGTCGGCGAGCGCCAAACCAGCGATGTGATGGAGCTGGATAATAAATTTTATGAACTTTTTAAAACAGAGTACGACACGCACATCACCTACGAAAAAATTGATGCCTGGGCAAAGTTCCCTGATTTTAGAGATCGCTACGCGAAGTACGTGCGCAACGCCATAGCACTCTCGCGGGTCAATCTTGGCTGGTATGGCACGCATGCGGCCCCCTTCACCGATGCAGTTGCATTCCCTAACAACGAGGATGCAAACAAAGGCTGGCTACAACAACTGCGCGAGTTTAGATCCGGCGCACAGTGGTTTTTGGAAGGCTCTGAGGACGGTCAGATTCGAATTGGTGAGGGTGGCGACTTTCCCAATTTGGACTCTGCTGTTCTCGCCGCTCTGCAAATGATTGATCCCATCCACCGCAAAAATAATGATCTTGTTGCGTTCATCGGCAACGATTTGTTAGGGGCTGAACAGGCTGTGCTTTACAACAAGCAAGGCCAAACGCCTAGTGAGAAGGAGCGTATCGCCAACGTCCTTGTGACCAAAACTTACGCCAATTTACCCGTTGCTACACCCACAGGTTTCCCGCCTCGCGGCTTGCTGATTACCAGTTATGAAAACCTCAGTATCTACTGGCAACAAACCAGTATGCGTCGCAGTGTGATGGACAATCCAAAGCGTGATCGCACAGAGGATTATCAATCCATCAATGAAGGTTACATTGTGGAAAATGAAGAAAAGGCCGCAGGGTTTGAATTTGCTAATGTAAAAATCAAATCGGGCGCAGATTGGGTTTAAGGCTGTCATGAGCATGGACGCAGGTTCCCACTCGTATTGAGTGGGCTTTTTAAAACGCATTTTAAATGTGTTAACTATTTTTAGTTGTCGAGGCCATATGTTCACCACGCTTGCTCACAAACAACGCTGCCTTGCAAAAGCACAAGCAATCGTCAATAACGCGCAAGGCATCGCCGCAAAAGTGTTGGCGGCACCCGCGCAAATCCCTGTGAATTTGCGCAATCAGCAAGGTGTGATTACTGCGGCGCTTGAACAAGATTTAAGTGCATTACATCAAATTAAAGATGTCGCGCAAAAGGCGGAACTCAAAAAAACACAATTAATACCTAAGTGGCAAGCGACTATTGATGAATACCTTGAATCAGGTGCAAAACATCTTTTTGAGCCTTTGGTGCGCTTTGTCATTTGGCTGTTGGACAGCGATCAAATTGATAAAGCCATTGCCTACGCAGACAGAGCGATTGCTCAACAAATGCCTATGCCAAGCGGCTTCTCTCGCTCACTGGCCGCGTTCGTGGTTGAGACTATACACGACTGGGCGCAGCGCCAGTTTAAAGCAGGGCACAGCGCAGAGCCTTATCTGAGCGATGTCATTTTGCGGGTGGAATCAAAAGCATGGTTAGTGATTGAACCTATTATTTTAAACAAGCTGTACAAGTTAGTGGGCTTGTTCGCGAGGCAGGATGGAGAATTGCAGAAAGCGGAATACTTTTTTAAAAAATGTATTGAGGTTAATCCAGAGAAGCATGGTGTTAAAACCTTGTTAGCGCAGGTGCAAGAAAAATTGAACCCAACAGCCTAGTTGGGAAAATCGTCTCTCCCCGAGAGCGCTGGCAAGTGGAAACAGTTAAACGATGTTTGTTTTAGGTGTTTTCCACTTTGCGCAGCGGCTTATTGGAAACGACGGCAAATACTATGAATTAACAGTGAGTCACCATCATGAGTTTTGTGGGCAGCGGCAGAACTGAGACATTTTTAAATTCAACCATTCAAAACGATGGTTTTTTCCCGGATTTAAAACTCGGTGATTTTCAACTGGTCTACCGAGTCCCCACAGAATACAAGCAAGAGTTAATTGAGCATCACATCCGCTTAGCGATAGCCGATTGTAATTTGATGCTCGCCGATAGAGTGCAAGAGTGGGTTTTAAAAGGCGCAGTAACCTTGGCGGACACAACTGAAAAAATGATCGGCACTAAAAATGTAAAAGTCATGCAATACGAGCGCGCAGTTTTTTGTCGCGCAATGGCGCTGCTAGTGCGTGCCTTTGCCACGCTCAATCAGCGTGCTGAGGCAGAGAACCTTGCCAAAGAAGGCGACGCCACCATGAATGATTATTTTGCGCAAGCCAACCGCGCGCTACGGCGCTTGCTAGACAAGCCAGAAAATATCACGGCGGAGCTACTCTAATGGCCTTGGCAAAAATGCATGCGCTGGCGAAGATGCTCGTTGAGAAAAATTTGTTTCTCCGTGAACAGCTTGATTTTTACATGGAGAATGGCTCGCTGGACTATGCGCAAAAAAATCAAGGGCCAACGATTTTATTTGGCCGTTTTCAGTACGACGCGATTTTTTCAATTGAGCGTTATTCGCAGAGTGCAGACGTTATTTTAGCGTTGGTGGGTTGCTGGTTAATTGCGTTTGATAGTGACCGTGAAGCTCATGATTTGCCACCGCCAACGTTTGATATTACACCACTGGATGTCTACACGGTTGACCTTGAAATAAAGATCCCGTTTTTGGAGGACATTGTCGGCGCTCCAGATGCGGGAGGACTCATTGAGTTAGGTGGTGTTAGTTACAGCATACAAGATAAAAACATCGCCATAGCGGATTCTGTCGGTGTTGGTGATAGCCCACAAAGGGCAACCGATTTGGTTTACAAGAGACCTTAGCGTGCAGCATTTTCAAGTCAATATCACTGGGCAATTAAGCATGGAGCGAAGGCTGCAAATGTTAGCCTTGCCACCCGCAAAACGCCGTCGCTTGTTGGGTGGTATTGGCCGCGAATTGAAACGGCAATCGATCCGCAATTTGCGCGCACAAAAAAGTTTTGACGGCACGGCATGGGCACCGCGTAAGCGCGGCAATGATCGAAAATTGTTGCGCCGCATTAATCGCCAGGTCGCAGCGAATGTTGTTGATCAAAGTGGAGTAGAGGTGAGTTTTAAAGGTGCGGTCGCTTTTCAGCAAAGCGAAGGTTTCATGGAAACCATGACCGCCGCCAAGATGCAGGCGCGTGAGCGTGGATTAAGTGCCGCGCAATTGCAGGCCACAAAAAAGCAAGCAAAAGCCCTGCGGAACGAGGGCTTTAAAATCCGCGTGAAGGGGACTAAGAAATGGCGCAAGCCTACGGTGACTTGGATCACTGACAATTTATCAAGAAAAAAGGCGGGGTTGGTCTTGAGATACCTGCGCAATGAAACAGCCAAGCAAACATGGGTAACGAAAATTCCTGCGCGACCTTTTTTAGGCGCAACCAATCAACAGATAAACGAGTTTGTGAACAAGGTGTTTGATAACACGATTAATCACAATCCCTAAATCCTAAACCATTTTTTAAAACCAACGAGTGTACGAACATGGCTCAAGGTAAAGTTGCAGTTAACAATTTAAATCTCGGTCAGGGTGAATTTCCTGAAATTGAGCGCACCGCGTTGTTTATTGGTGTTGCCTCTAAGAATGTCGGAAAAATTTTAAGTCTCAATACGCAGTCGAATTTAGATGATGAGTTGGGCAGTATCCCCGCGCGAACTGAAGCTGAAGTTGAATCAGGACTCCCTGGCATGACTCAAGGCTTGCGCGCACAACTGGGTGCAGCAAAGTTGAACGCGGGTGAAAATTGGCAAGCTTATGCCGCGCCCATTGCGGCGGGTAGTGATTGGCAATCTGCTGCGTTACACGCGATAGAAGCGGCCAATGTCTCGCCAGAGATTATTGCTGTGTGCGTGCCTGCAACCACCCCTGCGGATTTGATGGCCGGACAGAATTTTTCAGAGGTGTTGCGCACTGAATACGCGCGCCGTGTGATTGTGCTCATGGCGGCTCGTGGCATTGTGGTAGATCAGAATAGTGGCAACGCTGATGGCTCTATCCCCCCGTCAGAATCGTGGCAGGACTACCTCAGGGTGATGGCTGCCATCACTGAAGGCGTGAGTGCTAATCGTGTGGGCGTAGTTCCCTTGCTCCACAACAACGATCTCGGCGCGCTTGTGGGCCGCCTGTGCAATCGCGCGGTGAGCATCGCCGACTCGCCCATGCGTGTTGCGACGGGCCCAGTGATTGGTTTGGATTCTGTGCCCACAGACATTTTATTAAAACCCTTGCCCTCTGCCGTACTCAGCACGCTCGATCAGCAACGTTTTAGTGTGCCTCAGCGCTATGTTGATTATCCAGGGACTTATTGGGGTGACTGCAATCTGCTCGATGACCCTGCAGGGGATTATCAAGTGATTGAACATTTGCGTGTCGTCGACAAGGCCGCGCGTGCGATCAGAATACTGGCGATCCGCCGTGTGGCGAACCGGATGCTCAATGAAACGCCTGGGAGCATTGCTGCGGCAAAGACCTATTTTATGCGGCCCTTACGCGAGATGAGTCGCAGTGTCCAGTTTGCGGGTGAAGTGTTTCCTGGAGACATAGTGGCACCCAGTGAGGACAGTATCACCATTGTCTGGCCCTCGCGGACGCACGTGGAAATTTATATAAAAATTCAGCCCTACAATTCACCAAAATCCATCACGGCCAACATTATTTTGGATTTAAAAACGCTGTAATTCTTTTATAAAAAAATGAACCATTTTTAAGTTGAGGTAAAGCATGGCTAAGCGTATTGGTGGTAAAGATGTTGACATTATGTTGGGAGATATGATGGTTCATGTGGATTCGTTTTCTTGCACCATTTCCGATGGAACTGCCGTAGCCAAAACGCGCGGCGTCCCCAATGGCTGGATCGATGGTGAAACCTCCGCAGAGGGCGACATCGAGGTCGACACCAACAATCTCAATTTAATCATTGAGGTGGGTAAGCGATCTGGCAGTTTCAAAGGCTTGCCGCCCTTTGACATTGTCACCAACGCAGAGACCACCGACGAACGCTTTAAGCTTGAAATATTTGGCTGCAAGTTGATGGCGGCAGATCTCGTCGCAGTGGATGCCAAAGGGGGTGAAACACTAAAACACAAGCTGAAATATATTGTGACCTCACCCGACTTTATTCACGTGAATGGCTTGCCCTATTTAGAGCCCAGTGAAACGAAAAGCTTGCGCTAATGGCCGCTGACATTGTTGATCAAGCAAACAGCCTGGCGTCGATCTTAAATGACACGGCCCTAAATGCGCAGATAAGAAAACACCGTTTTCATCTGCCAAGCCTGTCTAAATGCAAAGACTGTGATGATGACATACCAAAAGCACGTCAAGCACTGGGGGGTGTTACCCGATGCGTTGAATGCGAGGGTGATGTTTTACAAGCGCGCAGACAAAAAGGCCTGCCATCTGAATGAGGTAGTAACGTGGAAAAGCAAACCCATATTTTTTCACCTTTTGGTGGCACGCGATTTTTGTTAACCGCACTCACCATGTTGGTCAATATTCTGCTGTTGGCCTTTGGTTTCATTGACAAAGAGACCTATCAGTTCATGGCATTGAGTTTGACGGGGGCGTACATCACAGGCAACACAACGCAAAATATTTTATTGCAGGATCGTAAAGTATCCACAGCAGAGGAGCCACCTCAATGACCGAAATGAGCAAAAAAGAGTTTGAGGATTTGGCCTCACTGGTGGCAAAAAAGACCGCTGAAGAAATGCTCACGCGCTTAGGTATAGACACTGAAAATACCCGCGAGTCGCAAGCGGACTTTTTACATTTACGCAAAACGCGATTGGCCTCTGAGCAAATTGGCAAGATGGCGTTTCGCGTGGTTCTGACCACGGCCATAACAGGCGTCCTGTCGGTGGTGTTGGTCAGCCTGAAAGAACATTTCACTAAGTAAATTTTTTACTACCTTTTTAAAATAGGAAACCATTATGTCTCAACAAACCGCTAGAAAAAATGCACAAATTATTTCCATTTCACTTCTTGGCAGCGGCGCCACCTTTGAATTTAATGTGGATAGACATAGCTACAACAGCTATATCAACGCAATTACGCAGACCAATAAAGTGCAACCTAGCCACAATTTTTTAATGCTCACGGTAATGCCAGACTCGCGCGAAGCCTTAACGTTATTTTTAGAGGAAACCCCCTCAGCAGAAATTGCAATTGCAAGCAAAGTGCTTGAGGAATACACGCCCGATCTTGAATTTGCGGTAAAGAAATTGAGCGCCTTGCAGAGCAATTAAAAAACAATATCTACAGTCACTATGAGGCGCTGGCTAAACATTATTTGCCGCACAGTGACTGTGGTGATGTTGATGTAATGGCAAGAGCGCTCTACCTCGATAACCATTTTAAAGACTGCATGACGGCGGCCTTTGCAAGAGCACTTTATGGAGACCAATAACGCACCATGACACGCCTTGAACGATTATTAATGCGCGTTGACTTGATTGATCGGGTAACACAACCCGCGAGTCGTATTACGCGCGCGTTGAATTCTATGGTGAGCCAAGTCGCGACGGGCTACGCGCAAATTGCAACGGGCGTCGTCGGCATTATGGGTGTTGGCATGGCCCTTAATTTAGTGACTGAGGACGCGCGGCGCATGCAAAACGCGCTGGGTGAGGTCGCGAGCCTTGGGGTTGCCGATTCGGCGCTGAAGCAGTTAGAAAAAACCGCGATAAAATTTTCCGCAGAGTATGGTGGCGTTGCTGCAGAGGTTGTTGCAAGCGCCTACGACATTCAGTCCGCGATCGCAGGTTTGTCGGAGACTGAGCTTGCAAATTTTACTGAGGCGGGGGCAATACTCGCGAAGGGCACAAAATCCAGCGCGGCCACCATCACGGGCTACATGGGTACCATGTATGGCATCTTTCAAAAAAATGCCGAGGCTATGGGCAAAAACGCTTGGATTGAACAGCTTGCAGGGCAAACCGCGCTCGCTGTGCAAATGTTTAAAACCACAGGTGATGAAATGTCTGGGGCCTTTGGAGCGCTGGGCGCTGGCGCTCAGTCGCTTGGCGTGGGCTTAAATGAGCAGCTCGCGATTTTAGGAAAGCTGCAAGCCACCATGAGCGGCAGCGAGGCCGCAACAAAGTACAGCGCTTTTCTAGGTGGAGTGGGCGACGCACAAGAAAAGCTGGGTTTATCTTTTACTGACTCAGGTGGTCGCATGTTGGGCATGACGGATATTTTAACGCTCATCAAAGAAAAATTTGGTGCGATAGATTCTCTGGAGAAAAAAGGCATTTTGAAAAATGCGTTCGGGTCTGACCTCGCGGTGGATACCATCACGCTCTTGATTGAGGACACACAAAGTCTAGGCAAAGCGATTGAAGATCTGGGCAATACAAAAGGCATGGATCTCGCCAGGAAAATGGCCCAAGACATGGTGGATCCTCTTGACCGTTTAAGCGCGGCAAACGTCGCACTGAAAATCAGTTTTGGCAATGTACTCCTCAAAGCATTAAAACCATTTTATGAGTGGGTTGCGAAAAATCTGGTCATTTTGCAGGAGTGGATTGTCAAATTTCCTCACATTGCAAAACTGATTGGTTATATCACGCTCGGCATTTTTGCGTTCACGGCCGCGATCAGTGCGCTCGTGATTGTTAAGGGCTTGTGGCTCATTATTACCCAAGGCCTGAGTGTGGCTATGGGGATATTGCGTTTTACATTATTTCTCACCAACAAAATGGTGGCGATTTTGCGGTTCAGTTTTGTGGCGCTGCGCGTGGCCATGCTCATCGGCGGCTTAGCCTCTTTGCTGCTGGTCGGTGGCCTAATAGGCTTAGGGGGCGCGTTAGTCGCCGCCACAAGCGGTGCTTGGGCGTTCGCAGCCGCGCTCCTTGCCAACCCCTTAACCTGGATTGTGTTGGGTGTGGTGGCGGTTGTAGCGGGCTTGGTGCTACTCGTTAAACATTGGGATCAGGTCAGCGTCGCAGTCAGCGGCTTTTTTGATGGGCTTGTACAAAAGTGGCAAAGCTTTCGCGCAAGCGTTGAAAATAATGCATTTTTACAATTTTTATTTTCTCCTCTGTTTTTATCCGTCGATGCTGTGAGTTTTTTTATCGCTCAGCTCGGCAAAATTCCGCAGTGGTTTTCTGACTTTAAAAATTACTTGAGCGGCCTTTCACTTTTTTAGATTATTGGTGAGGGTATTGATTGGCTGATCAATAAAATAAATTTAATTCCGGGCATTAATATTGGTGGTGGGAAAGTACAAGTAG
>Ga0114942_1000538_pt1 | contig 10756 bp, 7 predicted proteins | sample LowerColdCreek_FD_88674 | JGI IMG/M metagenome (GOLD analysis project Ga0114942, IMG submission 88674) | Groundwater microbial communities from Cold Creek, Nevada to study Microbial Dark Matter (Phase II) - Lower Cold Creek | ecosystem: Environmental > Aquatic > Deep subsurface > Groundwater ... | reverse complement strand
GCGGGAGAAGTCGTTGAAGTTTCGGATTCCTGTATCTTCGAGTACTCACCTGGTTCACCCACTCTGGTTTTGGTCGGTGATAGCCATGCGAACGCTATCGCAGAGTCGGTCAGAGTGCTTGCGCGTACAAATAAGCTAAATTATGTTCATGTAACACAGGTGGCCTGCCCCCATATTAGCAACCAGCGGGGTGCATGCTCTAAGCGCGATGAAGATCTACGGTCGTTTTTGACCACCTTGGATAGCCCCACCATCATCTACAGTGCGCGACTGCCACTCTATATAGAGCGAGAGCCCTTTGATAATCAGGAAAAAAAATTGGAAACTGAAGATGAAATCATGCGCGTTCGCAAGAGTTTGAATTTTTTGTACCCTGAACACGTGTCGGATGATGTAGTCGCAACTCTGAATGACTGGGTAAATGATGGATACGGATTGGTTGTCGTCTATCCCGTGCCTGAGCAGGGCTTTCATGCCGCTTTGACACTAAGTTTGGCTTTCTCGTTTGCCTCAAACGCTGATCAATTGCCCACGTTATCGACAAGTTATGATGTACATAAGAAGCGGGTAGCCAGTAGCTATGCGGCTTTGGATAAGGTGACTGGCTTAAAGGTGAGGCGTGTCTATCCGGAAAAATTGTTTTGTCGGGAGGAAACCGGAAGATGTATTGCGTCGGAATATGACAGGTTATATTTTCCTAATGATAACCATTTGGGCCCGTTGGGCGCCGATTTAGTCGTGCGAAAAGTGGCTGAACAATTACAACTGAAAATCCCTGATTCCTTTAGAAAATAGGCAAACTACTCAGAAAGGAAAGGCAGCCATTAGGTACGGTCTCAACTATCCGTCGCACTATAAGCATTGAATCTATAAGCCGGCGTTTCGTAATCCAAGGTCTTTCTCGGCCGCCCATTCAGTTCCCTGGCTATTGCATCGAGTTCCGTCGGCGAGTAAAGCGAGACAGGTCCATTCTAAGTATAGGAAAAACAAACAGTATATAGTGCATGGCTACGTGACGGTCCATGGGTGACCTGACCGCGGTATTGTCGATGTCCTTTCGCCCTTTGCCGCGCCTTGCTGGTATGCCGAAATAATGATTCGGCACAGCTGAAGTTCCGAGTGACGTGCGACCCAAGCCGATGACAAGATTGATTTACCAGAACTGTGAACGGTGTGGCCGCAACGATCTCAATCTGAAAATTTTGCTTCTCGCTCCAGCGCTTCAGCGAGAATCCATGCCACCTTTTCGTATCCCTTCGCTTTGGGATGAAAATCCTGAAAAAAGAACTCGGTGCAATCCGCGCTTATGGGGCATTCCTTTGAAAACTCCATGGCCACGTCAATAAACCTGACGCTGCGGTTATTCGCCACATAGCTTCTTATATGTTTGTTCACGCGCGCGTATTGCGATGCTGATGCGGCATAGGTAAGCAAATAAAACGCTGCACCGCTGCTTTCTACTTTTTGTTCAATAGTCGCCAAATTGCGCTGCAGGTAATGAAAACCCTTTTCCTTGTCTGGAGTGTTTGAATTTTCCCTATTTGAAATCATCACGATTTTCTTGTCGCCATAGACGACAGTTTCAGCACGACCTGCCAAACCTCCAGTATCTTCGCTATTGGCGATCTTGAAATCGATAATTTTTCCCATTCTTTCTTCGGGATCATCCGACCACGTCAGTGTATCCCGGCCCTTTACCGTGGCTTCACCGGGCTCGGTTAAAGAAAGGCCAGTGCTATCATCTTTGTCATCGGAAGCTGTGGTTCCCTGCCTGGCCAAGTACACCAGTTTATACAGTCGAGAATAACGGCGCAGCATTAACATGAGGTCCCCTACGAACGTGCCGCCAGTTGCATCCGAATCGGCCTCGACGAATTCTGCTGCCGTAAACATATCATTAACGCCTACGGTGAGCAGCACAGCATCCGGCTTGAATGTGTTGATCATTTCCTGCAGGTTAGCTGCTACCCGGAAGCTATTGGTTCCAGGATAGCCAAGATTGAGCACCTCTATCGGTCTGTCCGGATGACGCGCGTTCCATAATGCTTCGAGTTGCGACGGATAGGATTCCTCTTCATTCAAGTAAATTCCGAAGGTATTCGAGTCTCCCAACGCCAATACGCGAGTGTGCTCGGTAGACCATTCGGTCGGCATCTCTCTACCGGCGGCGGCCACGACCAGCGCCCCGAGTTGTAAAAGTAATTCCACTCCCAATATCGCGACAACGGGGAGCAATAGTATTTTCACTACGGTACTGCGACGCATCACTGTTGAATTATCCAGAGCAAGGTAAGGTAAGTATAAGAAAAACAAACCGCGTATAGTGAAAAGAATTCATTCCTGAATGCCGCTGCTCTGCCGGAGCGGATTGATCGATGGTCGCCGAGTGTGCTGGAATCGCGCTTGCATGGGTCCAATTGCCGATCTTTTGGGGTCATTTTCATCCCGCAGCGCACAGGGACCTATGCCAATCTGCTATTCAGTGGCGTCCCTGCTCATTGAACTGTGATAGCACGGAGTCTGCTACCGCGCACCCTTTCCCACGAAAGGAGGCAACGTACCGGGAAGGGTTCGGTTCGGTGGCGCCAGGAGTGGCCGAATAGGTGTGTCCTGTTCTTTCTGGCCTAGGTGCGTCAGGATTCGGTCAATGGTGTCCTGGGCTTCAATGCAGGCGATAACCTTCACAGGACCCCCGCACTGGCCGCAGGTTTCCAGGTCAATATTGAAATACGCGTTTCAGGCGCTGTGCCCACCTCTCCAATGGGCGGATGGCTTGGATCATTAACGCTTTTTGACCTTGCGGTGGGCCGACGGCAACGCGGTCGGATATGGAGCTACCGACACCCAGCCTTGTGGACCAGTGCAGGCCGACGGCAAGGTCGTCCAGGCGACGCCAAACCAGTATACTGGTGCGACTCTCGACCCGTTCACCCAATGCACGCGAGCCCGCTAGACTGAATATGGAATTTTTCGGTAACGCCCTGTCCGGCCCTTTCACGATCCCGTCCGGTATCGTCACCACTGCTACACCGATTATTCAGTACGTGTTCGACCACATGCCCGAGGTCGGCGTAGTCACCACCAAGAGCATCGGCCTGGCGCCGCGCGTCGGGAATCGCGAGCCTGTGTACAGCCAGTACGCGCCGGGCTGCTTCGTCAACGCGGTGGGCCTGACCAATCCAGGCGCGGAAGCTTCAAGGGAAATGCTAGCGGCCCTGAACAAGCCCGCGGACCGCTTCCTGCTGACATCGATCTTCGGTGGCAGCCTGGAGGAGTTCGTGGCGGTTGCGAAAATTCTCGCGCCGGTATCCGACGGTCTGGAGTTGAACCTGTCCTGCCCGCACGCCAGGGGCTACGGCATGGCGATGGGCCAGGATCCGGACTTAGTGAGGGAAATCACTGCGGCCGTCAAGGCCGTGGTCGATATCCCGGTGATTCCCAAACTCACACCCAACACCCCGGACATCGCCGTCATTGCGCGCGCGGCGCTAGAAGGCGGCGCCGACGGTCTGTGCGCCATCAATACATTTGGCCCGGGCTACACGGCCGCCCACGGGCACCCGGTACTGACCAATGGCGAGGGCGGTATGTCAGGCAAGGGGATATTGCCCATCGGCCTGAAATGTGTGCGCGACATACGCGCGGTGACGGACCGCCCGATCATCGGTTGTGGCGGTGTCAGCAGCGCCGACGATGTGCGTGCCTATTTTGACGTGGGCGCCAATGTCGTCGGTGTAGGCTCGTCACTCACCGGACTGACCACGGACGAAATCAGCGCGTACTTCCAGACTCTCAGCAACGATCTCGAGACGGGTCGCAATAGCGCCGAGGCCCACATCCGCTACGACATCGATATGAATTTCCGCCCCGTCACACTAGTGGAAAATACGCGTGTCTGCGCCGACATCGCGCTGCTGAAGTTTGACTGCAAGATCAATATCCAGGCGGGGGAGTTCGTGTTCCTGTGGTTGCCAGGGCTAGGCGAGAAACCGTTCTCCGCCCTGACCGACGACCCGTTCACGCTGGTAGTTATCGATGTGGGTCAGTTCACGCACGCGCTGATGGAGCTGCCACCAGGCACGCAGGCTTACGTGCGCGGCCCGCACGGCATTCCCGTCACCCCCCCCGAAGATGCAAAAATTGTGGCTGTGGCTGGTGGCACGGGCCTAGCTGCCGTGTACCAGATCGCGCGGGATTTTGGCAATGCGGAAGTGTTTGCCGGGGCGCGCAGCGCGCAGCGGCTGTACTACCTCGACGAGTGCCGCAAGGTCGCCGAAGTGCACGTCGCGACAGATGACGGCAGCGCCGGGTATCGCGGGGTGGTGACAGAACTGTTGCGCGAGCGACTGCAGGAAATGAGTTCACAGGAGCGCGAGCGACTGATATTTTACAACTGCGGTCCCGCGGCCATGGTGCACGCGGCGATCGCCGTGCAGCGCGAGTTCTGCACGCCGGCACAGATCTTCAGCTCTATCGATTACCTCACCAAATGCGGCGTCGGCATCTGCGGCGCCTGTGCCACACCTGACGGACGACGCCTGTGCGTGGACGGCCCATTTCTGCAGGCGCTGTGACAATGTACAACCATAGACATGGATGCACACCGTATGCCTGATGGTAATGGCGTTTATAACGCCCGCTGGGAGCAATCCTTCGAACGGATACTGACGCCGTTGGAAGAGTTTATTCACCGCCAGACCACCAGCGGTATCCTGTTGATGATCTGCGCAGTGCTTGCACTGCTCATCGCCAATAGCCCGCTGCTCGAGCCGTACCAACACCTGCTGCACACCGAGGCCGGGTTCAACGTGGGGAGCTGGAATTTCTCCCTGTCGCTTCACCACTGGATTAACGAAGCCCTGATGGCCCTGTTTTTCTTCATCATGGGCCTTGAGCTGAAGCGCGAATTACTGGTGGGCGAACTGTCGTCGCCGAAACAGGCACTACTGCCGATCATGGCGGCGATTGGCGGCATGGTTGTGCCTGCTTTGTTCTACGTTGCCGTAAATGCCCACACCGACAGTGTCAGTGGCTGGGGTATACCCATGGCAACCGATATTGCGTTCGCCATCGGTGCGTTGAGTCTGCTGGGGACACGCATCCCCAAGTCCCTGGTGACCTTCCTCATCGCGCTGGCGATTGTCGATGATCTCGGCGCGGTGGCCGTCATCGCGTTGTTCTACACGCAGGAGATCAACCTGCAGGCACTCTCCTACGCCGGCGGGTGCACCCTGCTACTACTGATTCTCAACCTCGGCGGGATTCGCCACGCCGTGACCTACGCCATTGTGGGCGTACTGCTGTGGTCCGCCATGCTGGCCAGTGGCGTACACTCGACCATTGCCGGCATCGTGGTGGCCTTTGTCATTCCGATCCGGCCCAAATTCCAGCCAGAGCATTTTATAAGCAGGGTGGAGGAAAGCGCGCGCGACATGCGCGAAGCCATTCGCGAGAACGCGGACATCATCCACAACACCCGCCTGCGCTCGCTGGTGTCATCCCTGGATGACAGCGTACAGCTGGTGCAGGCCCCGTCGCAGCGGCTGGAGCACCACCTGCACCTGCCGGTCGCCTATCTGGTCATACCTCTGTTTGCCCTGGCGAACGCAGGTATTCCCATCGACTTCGCAGGGTTCGACGACTATTTGCACCATCCCATCACCCTGGGTGTATTGGCCGGATTGCTGTTGGGCAAGCCGCTGGGCATCACTGTCATGACGTGGCTCACGCTGAAATCAGGGTGGTCCACGTTGCCGCCGGGGCTCACCATGAAACACATCGTGGGTGTCGGACTACTGGGCGGCATCGGCTTTACCATGTCGATCTTCATCGCCAACCTGGGGTTTGCCGACATGCCCGAGGAACTACTGATGGCAAAGACGGGCATCCTGCTGGGCTCGGCACTGGCGGGCGCCTGTGGCATTGCATGGTTGCTGCTGCTCAGCGCAAGAGGTACGCCCGGTGGGACTCACAGTGGCATTACCGCATCTGCAGACTAAAAGTTATAACGCATCGTCGATGACACATTCTTCATCCGTCGCCTTGTCGACGTGCGGTGAGCCTGGCGTGCTTGAGCTATGCTCCCTGCCCTGCTGCCAGATAAAATAAAAATATCCCGGTTGCTAAAACTGCGGCGGCTCCTGCGCCATCGCGGCGTTTGTTGATCGATGTCAATGTGCACACTGCCGCACGCTTTTATTCTTCATACGAAGTAAAAGTCGATCAATTCGTTATCGTCAATTAACAGGAAGGCATAAATGAAAAGAGCGTTGCCAATGGCACTGGCCTTTGTAACGGGGAGCTTCGGCATGGCAAGCCAGGCTTATGAGCAAGGCGATTGGATCTTGCGAGTGGGCGCGACAACAGTTGCCCCCGATACCAATAGCGATGATATCAACCTCCCTGGCCCTGGCGGGCTGGTGGCGGAAGCAGAGGTCGATAACGATACACAATTGGGCATCATACCCGCGTATATGATTACTGACTCCTGGGCGATCGAGGTGCTTGCGGCGACTCCGTTCGAACACAATATTGAAGCCCAGGGCCAGGGTACTATCAGTGGTACCAACCTCGACGCCGGATCCACTAAGCATTTGCCTCCTACCGTTATGATGCAGTGGTATCCCCGCGGCGGGCAGACTGGTTGGCAACCCTATATCGGTGCCGGTGTGAACTACACCATTTTCTTTGACGAAAGTACGGATGGGCAGTTGGTGGGCTTGCTCGGCGACCTGACTGGCACAGTCAACGATGCTGACCTGAGCCTTGATGACTCGCTCGGCCTGGCTGCCCAAGCCGGTGTAGACATCCCGATCGACGAGCACTGGGCAGTTAATCTTGGTGTGTGGTACATCGACATCAACACGGAAGCCGAAATTACCGCTAAAGCGAACGGCTCTACGGCGGCGAAGGTGGAGTTCGACGTCGAGCTTGATCCCTGGATCTACAACGTCGGTATCGCCTACAAGTTCTGAGATTGCCTCTAAGGTCGTAAGTTCCTGTGATCGCAGGTTCTCTCGCTCCGCCAATTTAGAGCGGGGCTGTTTTTTTCCTGCCAACTCGGCAAAAACGCTTCACTTAATGATCCTTGTGCGAGTTATCCTGTGGCCTATGCCCAACATGCCCCGTGTGCATACCATGGTTGGCGTGGGCGGCGGTTATGTAGAGAGTCCAAAATCCGGATCCGATTAGCAGCATAGCGATCCCTTGTTTAAATCCACGCCGCCGCAGGATGGCCTGTAAACGCAACGCTCCCAGGCTGGTGGACAACATCGCGGGCAATGTGCCGAGGCCGAACAGCAGCATCATCAACGCTGCGGTGGCCGCATCCTGAGCGGTAGCCGCCCAGGCCAGGCTGCTGTAGATCAGGCCGCAGGGCATCAGCCCCCAGCACAGGCCGAGTGCGAATCCCTGGGGCCAGCGGCGCAATGGCAGCAAGCGCGAGGAGAAACGTTGCACCGGCTGCCAAAGTCGGGAGCCAGTTCGCTCCAGCAGTGCCATACCGCGCCACCAGTCTGCAATGTACAGCCCCATGCCGATCAGCAACAGACCCGCCAAATAGCGCAGTCCCAGGGTCCACGCGCCTATGTCGATACTCCCGGCCACACATCCCAACAGTGCGCCCAATAGCGTGTAACTTCCGATGCGGCCCGCTTGATAGGCCAGTGTGATAGCGGGGGAGCGCACGCCGCCAAGACTGAGTGCGGCCGCGATGCCGCCGCACATCCCCAGGCAATGTCCGGCACCCGACAACCCGAGGAAAAATGCCGCGCCGGCCTGTGTTGCATCGATCACGGCCCGTCGCCAGCCGCCGGTGGCCGGCGTCCTTGTTCACTGCTGGAGGACGCTTCAGAGGCATCGTCATCAGCGAGGATGCGCCAGGCCTCCTTGTCCAGATCGTCATACTGGCCGCTGCCAATGGCCCACAGCAACAGCCTGATGGCGATCACGCAGAACACCAGGGCGATGGGTATCAACAGGTACAAGCTGTCCACGGCAAATCCGTTTCGGTTGGCGTTATCTGTTCAGGCGCAGGGAGTTTGCGACCACCAGTAGCGAACTCAGCGACATGCCGATTGCCGCCGCCCACGGTTGCACGTAGCCCATCGCTGCCAGGGGGATCGCGCAGATATTGTACCCCAGTGCCCAGGTAAAATTCTGCCGTATGACGGCGCGACAGTGCCGTGCCTTGTGCAGTGTTTCAATGATCTTGCGCAGGTCGCCGCCGGAGATCACGAAGTCTGCCTGGCTACGGGCCAGGTCGGTGGCGCCCGGCACGGCGAAGGAGGCATCGGCGACACTGAGCACGGGAGCGTCGTTGAGCCCGTCACCCACCATGGCTACCACGGCTCCAGTACCCTGCAGTGCCTGCACACGCGCCATTTTCTGTTGCGGCGTCTGGTTGCGGTGCACTGTCTCGATAGCCAGCGAAGCCGCCAGTCGCAGAGCCTGCGTGGAACTGTCGCCCGTCAGCAACTCCACCTCCAGGCCAAGCTGTCGCGCCTGGGCAATGACATCCGCAGCCTCGGGCCGCACCGTGTCGTCGAGCCCGATCCACGCGAGCGCGGTATCACCCCGGCATAATCCTATCCAGTACAGGTCCTCGTCCGGCGGGTCTGGAAATGCGGGCACCAGTTCACGACAAAACTCCGCACTCCCCGTGCGATACGTGACACCGGCGCGCTGTGCTTCGATGCCGGCGCCAAGCCGGTGCTCGCCCTGGGTAAACCCGCGGGCGGCGGTGCGTGATGCGAATGCCCTGGAGACGGGATGGTTGGAGAATTGTTGCAGCGCGGCGGCGGCGTCCAGCAGCTCCTCTCGATCCATGCCTTCTAGAGGCACCACCCGCGCGATCGACAGCGCCCCTTCGGTCAGCGTGCCCGTCTTATCCAGCAGCAGGTGCGTGCACTTTGAAAGGGACTCCAGCGCATTCTCGCCGCGCACGATCACGCCGCGCGCGCGCAGGGCATTAGCAGCGTTGGTCAGCGCTGCCGGCGTGGCCAGCGCAAGGGCGCAGGGACAACTGATGACCAGTACCGAGAGCGTGATCCAGAACGCCTTCTCCGGTGCGAGATACAGCCAGATCGCTGCGGTAGCGGACGTGACCAGCAGCAGTCGGCCGACGAACCAGGACGCCATGCGGTCCGCCAGTTGCGCCAGCCGCGGTTTTTTGGTCTGTGCCACTTCCACGGAGAGTTGCAGGGCCGCCAGACGACTGTCGCAGTAATCGCCCAGCACGCGCGCCTGCAGTGCATCGCCGACATTCACTGTGCCGGCATACACGGTATCGCCGGATGCAACCGAGCGCGGCAGGTGCTCGCCGTTGAAGGTGTCTTCCTGTACGGCCCCATTGCCCCAAGTGACCTCGGCGTCCACCGGCACGGTCTCCCCTGGCTTCAGAAGCACGGTGTCTCCCGCGCGCAGTTGGATGCGCGGCACTGCCACCCAGCGTTCATCGCGGCGCATGTTGACGGCGCCGGGCAAGCTACTCTCGGCGTCCAGCCAGGCAAACATCTGCCGCTGTCGTACCCGGCGTTCCAGAAAGCGTGCCAGCAACAGGAAGAAGGTGAACATGACCACCGAGTCGAAGTACACCTGGCCCGTACCGGTGAAGGTGGCCCAGGTGCTGGCGGCAAAGGCCAATCCGATGGCCAGCGCTACCGGCAGGTCCATAACCAGCGCTCCCTGCCTGAGGTGGCGCCAGGCGGATGAAAAAAATGGCCGGGCGCAGTAGTAGACCACAAAGGCGGCGACAGGCAGGCTGACCCAGCGGAGCAGCGCCTGGTAACGCGCTTCCATACCCTGGATATCGCCCGCATGCAACGCGATGGCGAACATGCCGACCTGCATCATGCCGAGGCCTGCTACCGCCAAGCGGCGCAGATCGGTGCGGTGTTCCGCGGTGGACTGCTGCCGTGCGGCGCTGGTCTGGAAGGGGCGGGGTCGATAGCCGAGGCTGTCCAGACGGGCAAAGATATCGCTGAGCCGGCACTGATCGGGGTCGAACTGTATATCGAGTCGCGCCTGCTGCAGGCTGACCAGCGCCTGGGTCACGCCGCGTATCGCCGCCATGGACTGCTCAACCAGCCAGGTGCAGGCTGCGCAGGTCATACCGCCGAGCAGCAGGCTGGCATGGACCAAACCTTCCGTATCAGTGCTGGAAAACGTGTCGGCCAGGCGCGCATCGTCATACACCCTGAACTGATCCGCGGTATCGACTTCCGTATACTGCGGGCGTTCGCTGTAGGCAGTGCGTTGACGGTAGAAATTATCCAGGCCATTTGCCGCAATCAGGCTGGCGACTGCGCGGCATCCGGGACAACACATGGGTTGCTCGGTGCCGCCGATGACTACACGGAGGTCGACTCCCGGGGGAACAAGCTCGCCGCAGTGGTAACACGCCAGGGGTGGGGCCAGCGCCAGCGCTTCAGTCGCGACTGGCATCTTCCATATCCGCGGCCTCGACGGTGCCGTCCACGCGCCAACCATCTTCCTGTTGTTGTTCCAGCGCCCAGTGCCAGCGCGGCGCGACATCGCCCGCGAGTGAACCACGGTAGGTTTCAGGTCCGACTCGTGCCAGTGTGACGGAAAAATCGCGGTCCGCTTCCAGCGGGTGTGCCAGCGACAAGCGCAGCTCGGTTTCCGTGACCGGGCCCGCCATCGCCACACGCACCTCGCTGTCGGCGAAGGTCAGACGGGCGGATATTCCCAGGGCCTGTGCGCGCTGCTGCTTTTCCAGACGTCGATTGATGGTCAG
>Ga0114942_1000537_pt1 | contig 10763 bp, 12 predicted proteins | sample LowerColdCreek_FD_88674 | JGI IMG/M metagenome (GOLD analysis project Ga0114942, IMG submission 88674) | Groundwater microbial communities from Cold Creek, Nevada to study Microbial Dark Matter (Phase II) - Lower Cold Creek | ecosystem: Environmental > Aquatic > Deep subsurface > Groundwater ... | reverse complement strand
TCATGGAAAACGACCAGGTCTATCGCTACAACCGCAAGAGCGGCACATTGGAACTGGTATCCATCGACGTGGGCCTGCGCAACTGGAACTTCACCGAAGTAACGGGCAAGTTGCAGGCTGGTGACGAGATTGTCCTGTCGCTGGACGTGCCGGGCCTGGCAGATGGTCTTGCGGTGGTACCCCGGGATGATTGATGTCAGCAGTATCAACAAGACCTTCATCCTGGGCGATAGCAAAGTGCACGCGCTGGATAACATCAACCTGCGTATCGAGCAGGGTGAATACCTGTCAGTGATGGGTCCCTCGGGTTCGGGCAAATCCACGCTGATGAATATGCTAGGCTTGCTCGACCGCCCCGATACTGGACGCTACCTGCTCAACGGCGTCGATACCGGCTCGCTGAATGAAAATGAACGCGCCCGCCTGCGGCGCGAACAGATTGGCTTTGTGTTCCAGTCCTATCACCTGATCGCCCGACTGTCCGCGCGGGAAAACGTGGAGCTGCCCCTGATGCTGGCGGGCGTTCCTGCGAAACAGCGCCATGCGGACGTCGAATTGATTCTGCAGAAACTCGGTATCGCGCGGCGCGCACACCACCTGCCCAACCAGTTGTCCGGTGGCGAGCGCCAACGGGTGGCCATCGGCCGCAGTATTGTCATGAAACCCGCCATCATCCTTGCCGACGAACCCACCGGCAACCTGGACTCACGCTCGGGTGGCGAAGTGACCGAAATTCTGGAGAACCTGAATCGCGAGGGCATCACCCTGCTGGTTGTAACCCACGACAACAACATGGGCGAACGGGCCACACGGCGGATTCGCATGGCTGACGGCGCCATCACCAGTGACCAGACCCACGTGCGGGCAGCCTGACGTTGCGCATGATTGATTTGCTGCGCTTTACCATACTAGCACTGCGCCGCCAGCGCTTTCGCAGTACCATGCTGTTGACCTCTGTCGGCCTGGGCGTCGCCGCCGTTGTCGTGCTGACCGCGCTGGGCGAAGGCGCGCGCGGTTACGTATTGGGAGAGTTTGCCATCATGGGCAAGGACAGCGTCGTCATGTTTCCCGGCCGCAAGGAAACGACTGGCGGCATGCCGCCCATGATGGGCACGGCCGCCCACGCCATTACCCTGGAGGAAGTGGAGGTGCTGCAACGGTCCGTTCCCGGCGTGACGTCCCTGGCGCCCATGGTGTTGGGTAACGCCCCGGTCTCCTTTAAATCCCGCGAGCGCGACAGCATGGTGATCGGCACCACCGCCGCGTTCTTTGCGATCCGCAAACTGGAGATCAGCCAGGGCAGCAGCCTGCCCGATCTCGCGCTCGGCGAAGGAAAGCAGGTCGCGGTAATTGGCCAAAAATTAAAGGAGGCGCTGTTTGACAACGGCCGCGCCGTCGGCCAGTGGGTTCGATTGCGGGACTATCGCTTTCGGGTCATCGGCGTATTAGCGGGTTCTGGCGACTCCTTCGGCGCGGATCTCAGCGAGGCTATATTTATTCCGGTGGCCTCGGCGCAGTCAGTATTCAATGTACACGGCATGTTCCGGGTGATGTTGAAGGTAAAGGAAAATCACCAGGTAGAAACGGTCAAGTCGGCCATCTCAAAAAAAATGCAGGCACTGCACGATGGCGAGCAGGATGTGACGGTGGTGAGTCCCGATTCAATGCTCAGCACGTTTGACAGTATTCTGCGGGTGATGACACTGGCAGTGGCCGGGATCGGTGCCATCAGCCTGGTCGTATCGGGCATCCTGGTAATGAACGTGATGCTGATGTCGGTCAAGCAACGCACCGCGGAGATCGGACTGCTGAAAGCATTGGGTGCGCCTGCAACACAGGTGCGCACGCTTTTTCTGACGGAGGCCGGACTCATTGCTACCGCGGGTGCCATCGTGGGCATGGTAGTCGGCAAAGTGATCGTCATCATCGGCAGACAGGTCTACCCGACGGTGCCATTCGCCACTCCCGGCTGGGCACTGTGGTCATCACTGGGCCTGGCTGTTGGCACGGCACTGTTATTCGCCTGGCTACCCGCGCAACAAGCCGCTGACATGGAGCCCGTCGATGCGCTTGGCAAAAAGTGACCTGACATGTTGTTGAGCGACTGGCTGCGCTGGGTATTCCAGGCGGTGACCACCGCGCGCCTGCGCAGCCTGCTCACCGCGCTGGGGATCAGTATCGGTATCGCTGCGGTGACCCTGCTCACCTCCATTGGTGAGGGAGTTCGCGTGTACATGCTGGACAGCTTTTCCCAGTTCGGGACCCGCATTATCGCCATCACTCCCGGCAAGACCACCACCGGGGGCATGGGTGGACTACTGACGACCATTCGCCCCCTGTCACTGGAGGACGCCCGCGAGCTCGGACGACTGCCACACGCCGATGCCGTGGTGCCGACACTGCAAGGCACGGCCAAAATCGAAGCGGGCGAATTCAGCAGGGATACAGATGTCTACGGGGTGGGCCCCGATATGGCCAGGGCGTGGAATTTCACGGTCGCCCAGGGCCGTTTTTTGCCCGCTGGCGACATGGAAAACTCGCGCCATTTCGCTGTGCTCGGCTCCAGGGTCAAGGACGAACTGTTTGGCACGAGGAACCCGCTTGGCAGCTATGTGCGCATCGGTGGCACCCGCTATCGCGTGATCGGCGCGATGGCAAGCAAGGGGCAAATGCTAGGCTTCGACCTGGACGATGCGGTTTACATCCCGGTCGACCTGGCCATGCAGATGTTCAACAAGGACGGCCTGAACGAAATCGACGTCGTGTTCAAGGAAACCAGCACTAGCACCGAAATGAGCGCCCGTATAAAGGAAACGCTGATTCGTCGCCACGGCGATGAGGACTTCACGCTGTTTACCCAGGAAGACATGCTCAGCTCACTGGATAAGATCCTGTCCATGCTGAAGGTGGCCGTGGGCGCACTCGGCGGGGTCTCGTTGGTGGTCGGTGGTGTCGGAGTACTCACCATCATGACCACCGCCCTGAAAGAGCGGACCCAGGAAATTGGGCTATTGCGCGCGGTGGGGTGCACACGCCGGCAAATACTGTGGATGTTTCTTGGTGAGGCCGTGTTGCTGTCGGGAATGGGTGGACTACTGGGACTGACCATTGTCGTGGTGCTGGTCATCACCCTGCACACCTTCGCGCCGGGGCTGCCGGTAGCACTGCAACCGGGCTATATGCTGGCGTCTCTGGCATTGAGTTGCGGTGTGGGCCTGGTGGCGGGCATCCAACCTGCCATGAATGCGGCGGCGCTTGATCCTATAGAGGCCCTGCGCGCGGAGTAAGGCCTGCTGCTCGAAGGCAGCGGACCTGTGCCTGTGTCTAGAACGTCCAGTTCACGTTGGCGATCAGTTGCAGTGCGCTATTGGCATCGTCAAAGTCGCCACCGAAGCGTTGCGCGGTTATGCGTGCCTTGCCCAGGTCGGCGTAATTGGCATAGCCGCCCACGGACAGAGTGTCGGTTATCGCGTAGCGTGCGCCGGCCGCGTAGCGCGTCTGGCGATCAACAGGCAGCTGGGCATTGCGATACTCTGCATCAACCGGATTGCTGTCATAGGCGATGCCACCGGTCAGTGTCCAATAGCTGTCCAGCTTGTACTGGGTACCCCAGGCGACGTGGTAGGTGTCCTCCCATTTGGTCGGAATACCGACCCCTCCAAATTCGGCGTCCACCGGCACATCTGCCAGAGCACTCCAGTTATCCCAGCCGACAGTGAAATCCACGCCCCAGCGCTCATCCATGTCCTGGTGTACGCCAAAGCGGACATACTCTGCGAAGGTTAACTTCGTGGTGGTAGCCACCTGCAGGTTTCTAGGAGTGGTCTCGAGATCGCCATCGTAGCTCGGCTCCAACTCACTCTGGTAGAACAGCCCAAATCGAGTGCGGTCCGAGAGTTCGTACAGCGCCCCCAGCGTGAAACCGACGTCGACGTCGTCACCATCAATTTTTGCCCTGCCCTCGGGCTGGTTTGGGCGCAGGCTGGGCACACGCGTTTTGACTTCAAGATCGGCGTAGTAAGCCTGCAAGGTCACACCAACCGAGAGCTCGTCGGTCACCTGGTAGGCCAGTGTGGGCGTCAGCGCCATCAGCGTCAGCGTCACGTCGGTGGCCTGAAAGCGCCCTACCCAGTCATCATCGTATTCGATGCCCGCCCCCGCCAGGGGCACGAGGCCGATGCCCGCACTCCAACGGTCGGAGTTGAAGTCGTGGACATAGGCCGCGGAAGCGAATGGAGTCACAACACCAGCGTCACCGCCATTGACAGTACCACTGAGTCGCGTGGTGTAATTGGTATCGAAATTCATCTCTGACACAATCGCGCCAGCAGAGGCGAACAGCTGATTGCCCTCCAGTCGCGCTATGCTGGCAGGGTTGTAGGCAAGCGTCATCGCCTCATCGACCCCCGCCGCCGCACCTGCGGCGGCGCGCCCACCGGCCAGGTCACCGTATTCATTCAGCCACAGGCCACCGGCCGAGGCGCCGCTCGCACCCACTATCAATGCCGCAACCGTACAACCGCGCATCGCGTTTCTCATTGCTGATCCCTTTGCTAAGTTCCATGACCGGCCGTTTTCGGGCCCCAGATTTATGGCGGAAATACTAGCCAATTCACCCTCCGCCTGCACGCGGTTTTTTTACGACCTAATCACGGGAGTACCGCATGTCGTGGCATTGTTAACCGGGGTGCGTCAACTTTTGCTAGTTTTCCCGGCCTCTGGCGCCATTCATAACAGACCGGAACTCGTATACTCTGGCTACAGTCGAAACCGCGTCCCCGCGGACCAGAGAATTACGAGGTACATTATGCAAACTGAATTTTGTAAACAGCTGGGCATCGAAGCGCCCATTTTCGCGTTCACCCACTGCCGCGACGTGGTCGTGGCCGTGAGCAAGGCCGGTGGTATCGGCGTACTTGGCGCTGTGGGCTTTTCAGCGGCGAAGCTCAAGGAGGAACTGGACTGGATTGACGCGCATATCGGCGACCACATTTATGGAGTGGATACAGCTATCCCGCAGAAATACGAGGGCATGGACAAGACCAGCCCGGAGGAATTGGTGGCCATGCTGCAGTCCGCCATACCCCAGCAACACCGCGATTTTGCCAATAAATTGCTGGCCGACGCAGGGGTTCCGGAATGGCCCGACAAGGACGACGAGGTCACTCTCAGTTTCTCTGCGGTACAGGCTCAGTTGCTGGTGGATGAGGCCCTGACCCGGCCCAAATGCCGCATGATCGTCAATGCGCTGGGCACGCCGCCGGCGGACATCATCAAGCAGGTGCACGATTCGGGCCGCTTGATCGGCGCCCTGGCCGGACGCATCAAGCACGGCATCAACCACAAAAAGGCCGGCCTCGATTTCATCGTCTGCCAGGGCTCCGAGGGTGGCGGCCACGCCGGCGAAGTCACCTCAATGATCCTGTGGCCACAGATGGTGGATGCCGTGGCTCCCCTGCCCGTGCTCGCCGCCGGCGGTATTGGCAACGGGCGCCAGATGCTGGCTGCGATGGGCATGGGTGCGGCCGGCGTGTGGATGGGGTCGATGTGGTTGAATTCGGTGGAGGCGCATGCCGAACCGGCGCAACGCGAGTCCTACATGAAAGCGACGTCCGAGGACACCGTGCGCTCCCGCTCCTTTACCGGCAAAACTGCCCGTGTACTGAAGAACCAGTGGACCGAGGCCTGGGAGCGACCCGAAAATCCCAAGCCCCTGCCCATGCCACTGCAGGGCTACCTGACCTTCGATGCCGTGCGGCGAACGCACCGCTACGCCGGCAGTGGAGATTGCCAGACGGTGGCGTTCAACCCCGTTGGCCAGGTAGTAGGACAAATCAATTCAGTCGAGTCCTGTCGCGATATCGTCTTCCGGTTGTTGAACGAGTACAGTGAGGCGCTGGACCATATCAACGCCATTACGCCGCAGGAGTAGATTGCGCGGGGCGGCTGCGCGACGGGGCTCACTCCCGCCTGGCAGTCACCCCGTTTCCTCCAACGCATGGCAGGGCCAACAGAATGAGCGGTAATCCTTGTCGCTGATTTCAATGATAAGGTGGGCGTTGAACTGTTGATCGGGCATGCGCTGCATATTGGTATCGCGTAATTCCTCGGCACAACCGGTTTGTTCTACCGCATCTTCAAGCACGCTCGTTCCACTGCCCATAGCATCCTCCATTGGGTTCTATCGCATCGATCGAAACCCCGACATTGTGCTGATGCCCAGCGCTGCGTGGAACATCACAGACCGGAATTGACGAATCCTTGTTAGCGTTTCCGATCTGTGTATACCCTGCCGCTTGCCTTGCTGCGGCTGGTGGATACCTGCGGAACATGCGCGAGCGACCCTGGTGTTTATCCACGGCGGCGGCTCCAATCGCAGCAGCAGTTATTTCGGCTGCCTGGAATTCTATCGCGCGATGGTGGACCAGGGAATTTCGCTCGTGGTGATCGACCTGCGCAACCACGGCGCCTCCGGCAGCGATGGGCATTTCCATGGGCGGTGCCACCCTGATACAGGCGGCGCACGATGGGGCCAAACTTGACGGCCTGATCCTGCTGGATAGCCTGCTGGATACAAATGACACTTTCGCGCAGGGCGCCTGACACAGCGCAACCCGCGCGTCACTCTGTTGGTCGCCCCCAGAATTGATCCTGGTCATCCGGATCTCGCCTGGAAAGCGCGCTGGGGAACCCGTGTCTCCGCGTTCCTGTTCTATCCGCGGGAGACGGTGGCGCAGATCATGGCATTCATCGACGCGCACTCGACACAGTAGAGAGTCCCGACACCAGATGTGCTAGATTGTTTCCCTTTCAAAACAACGAAAAAAACATGTATAAACTGGCCACCACAATCTCCAGCGAGATCGCCCTGAACCTGATCCCCGAGGTCACGTTCCATCCCGATGGGTCGAAGTTTGCCGTGAGTCACCAGCAGGCCAACGAAGTGGTGGTGTACGACTCGCGTAGCCGCGGTGTCGTGCGAACCTTCCGCAACCCCGATGCCGGAATCGACAACCCACACGGCGTGCTGGCGGTGACTTACTGCCAGAATGTCGAGGGTCCGGGCGCCGTGGTGACTTACCGGTTCAATGAAGAGACAGGCGCGATCAGCGGTGCGATCGATATCCGCGAAGCCTGTTTCAGCGATTACGGTCAACCCAAAGGTGTCGCCTTCAGCCGGCATGGCGCGGAAATGTTCATTACCTATGCCACACAAAAGCGCATGACGGGTCTTACCAATTATGCGCGCCGCGTGAAAGCGGCTCGCATCCTCTGGCGCAGGCGAAACCTCGCGGAGTTTTTCCGCTTCATGCGATCGAGAGCGGCGAACCGGCTGGCGAGGATGCTGTCGCCGCCAGCGCTGAAAAACGGCATCGCGGTGTTTGCCATGGACAACAACGGTGAACTGTCCGACGTGCCCATCAGAATGTTGGAGCGCGCCAACTTCTGCCGCCTTGAAAACATCGATATTGTGGGCGACACGGTGATCCTGTGCGACACCATCAACGGCAGGGTCTACCTGCACGACCTGATCCAGGACCCGCAGTTGCAGACACCCATTCATGAAATTGCGGAGAGTGTGGTGCTGCCGCACGGCGCAAAACTGTCGCCGGATGGGTCCATGCTGGTCGTCACCAACTACGGACTGAAAGTCGAAAACCAGGTTATTCACTGGATGACACCGGCACAGGGTTATACCAATTCAGTACTCGTCTACGATCTGCTCCCCTCATGAACAACAGCACGGAATTCGGTTATGAACGTTAATACCGTCGATGAATGCAACACGGGTGAAGCGATTCGAATTCTCTCCGAAGCCTTCAGGGATGATCCTGTCATCAACTGGACCTGCAACCATCCCGCAACCCTTTATCGTTTTTTCGAACTGACCTTACCGATTTTCATTCCGCACGGGCTCACCTACCTGGATGAGCAGGGCCGCGGCGCGGCGGCCTGGCTGGGACCACACCAAACGCTCAAGTGGCCCTATACACTATCAAGCGTCGTTAAGGTACTGACACTCGGCGGCCTCACCGGCGTCTATCGCCTGCTGTTAAGCGGCAACAAGACAGAGCATTACCACCCGAAGTCGCCCCCACATTACTACTTGTTCGCGATCGGGGTGACCGACGGCCACAAGGGTCAGGGCCTGGGCACGGCACTGATAAGTGAAGTCCTGCGGCGGTGTGACGACGAGGGTATGCCGGCGTATCTGGAAAACTCGAAGGAGTCGAACCTGCGTTTTTATGAGGGCCACGGATTCAAGGTGCAGCAGCAGATCCGCTTTGCGCCCTCGGCGCCGTCGGTATGGCTGATGTGGCGCGAGCCCTTGACCGGCCTGAATTCAATGAGGTAGCAGTTCAAGCAAATTGAATTCAAATTTGGCTTGCGCAAATGGCATATTTCTATAATACTCGAACTGTGGATATTTCAACTGCTGTCGTCAATCTCGCTGCGTTGGCTCAAGAGAGCCGACTGCAGATATTCCGCCTTCTGGTGCAAAGCGGCCCCGAAGGACTGTGCGTCAGCGACATTGGCGAACACATGGGAATTGCTCCCGCGACCCTGTCCTTTCATTTAAAAGAATTGCATCGAGCCGGACTGATTTCTTCTCGTAAAGCTAGTCGGCATATCTACTACGCCCCCGATTTTGCGGTGATGAATGCGCTGGTAACTTACCTGACTGAAAACTGCTGTGACGGTGCGCCTTGTGATACCGCTTGTAAACCAAAGGCAAAAAAGAGGCAATCCAAATGAAACGATTCCATGTTCATATATCGGTCAAAAGCCTGCAAGAGAGTATCGGTTTTTATTCTCATTTATTCGGTGCCCCGCCATCAGTCGAGAAAGAGGATTATGCGAAATGGATGCTGGATGACCCGCGAGTCAACTTTGCGATTTCTCAAAGAGGTCACCAACCGGGCGTCAATCACCTCGGGTTTCAGGTCGATACCGACGAAGAGTTGTTACAACTGCGCCAGGATGTCGAGTCCGCGGGCTTGTCGGCTATCGACCAAGCAGCTACCCCGTGTTGTTATGCCGCCTCCAATAAACATTGGGTACAGGACCCGCAGGGAATCGCATGGGAAACTTTCCACACACTTAAATCCATTCCCGTATTTGGTGAAGATAGTGCACCGGTAGCGGCCGACAATACGGCGTGCTGCGTGCCAGAGGAAGTGTCCCAATCAAGCGGTAGCGCGGCAGCGTGTTGCCCATCGCAGCAGCAGAGCGGTGGCTGCAATCAGGAAGGTTATAAATGACTGTTCAGAAGACCGTGCTGGTACTGTGCACCGGCAACTCCTGCCGGTCGCAAATGGCTGAGGCGATTCTGAACCAGGAACTTGCCGGACAAGTTCGCGCATTGTCAGCCGGCACCCTGCCCCAGCCCAACGTGGCTGAGCGTGCTATTGAAGCGTTGCAATTGGCAGGCGTGCCAAGCATCGGGTTATACACCAAGGATGTTGCAGCGGTGATCAATGAGCACATCGATTTAGTCGTCACCGTGTGTGATAGCGCCAGTGAGAACTGCCCCATTTTCCCCAGGCCGGTGTTACGCATTCACCAGCCATTTCATGATCCTCACGGTGAATCGCTGGAGAGTTTCATCAGAGTACGTGACGAGATTCGCGCTCGACTGGTACCGGCGGTATGTGCCGCCCTGGGCCTTGAAGAGAATTCAGCACACGATGGCCAACATGAGGCGAGCGCATGAGCAAAAGCAAACTGTCGTTTCTTGACCGCTACCTCACATTATGGATTTTTCTCGCGATGGCGTTTGGCATAGCGCTTGGCAGTCTCTTCGAGGACTTCCCTGACTGGTTGAATAGTCTGTCAGTGGGTTCCACCAATATTCCCATCGCTATTGGACTGATCGTGATGATGTATCCCCCACTGGCCAAGGTTAAGTACGAAGAATTGCCAGAAGTCTTCAAGGACAAGCGTATCCTTGCTTTGTCGCTGATCCAGAACTGGTTGATCGGGCCTGTGCTGATGTTCGTGCTGGCGGTAGTTTTCCTGGCCGATAAACCCGAATACATGACGGGCCTTATTCTTATAGGACTGGCTCGCTGCATTGCGATGGTGTTGGTGTGGAACCAGATTGCAGGCGGTAACACCCAGTACGTCGCGGGACTGGTGGCGTTTAACAGTATTTTCCAGATCGTGTTTTTCAGTGTCTACGCATGGATTTTTCTCGGTGTTCTGCCCCCGTTATTCGGATTGCAGGGCAGCGTTATTCAGGTCGATTTTCTCGATATCGCGCAGTCTGTTCTGATTTATCTGGGCATACCGTTTTTGGCAGGCTTCCTCACGCGCAAAATTCTGATCAGCCGCAGGGGAGAAGCCTGGTATAGCGAGCGATTTATACCGCGTATCAGTCCGTTGACTTTAATTGCATTGCTTTTGACGATCATTGCGATGTTCAGTCTCAAGGGCGAAATGGTGCTACAGCTCCCGTTGGATGTGATGCGTATTGCTCTACCGCTGACACTGTATTTCGTTGTGATGTTTACGATTAGCTTTGCCATGGGGCGATGGCTGCAGGCGGATTACCCGCGCACGACAGCGCTGGCGTTTACAGCGGCCAGCAATAATTTCGAGCTGGCCATTGCTGTGGCCATCGCCACGTTTGGCCTTGCCTCGCCAGTGGCTTTCGCCACCGTTATTGGCCCGTTAGTGGAAGTGCCGGTGTTGATCTCGCTGGTCAGCGTGGCATGGTGGCTCAAGCGTCGTTGGTACGACGTTAGTACGACATAGACCTG
>Ga0114942_1000536_pt1 | contig 10775 bp, 9 predicted proteins | sample LowerColdCreek_FD_88674 | JGI IMG/M metagenome (GOLD analysis project Ga0114942, IMG submission 88674) | Groundwater microbial communities from Cold Creek, Nevada to study Microbial Dark Matter (Phase II) - Lower Cold Creek | ecosystem: Environmental > Aquatic > Deep subsurface > Groundwater ... | reverse complement strand
GCTATCGAACTGACCGTTGCCCTGCACTATGTCTACAATACGCCTTTTGACCGGGTAATATGGGACGTCGGTCACCAGGCCTATCCGCATAAAATCCTGACTGGCCGGCGCGAGCGGATGCCGACGATCCGCCAGCTGGATGGCCTACATCCATTTCCCTGTCGCGAAGAAAGCGAATATGACACCCTGACCGTCGGTCACTCGTCGACATCAATCAGCGCAGCACTGGGCATGGCTATTGCTGCCCGTGCTGAACAAAAGAACCGCAAAGTAGTTGCAGTCATTGGTGATGGCGCTATCACTGCAGGCATGGCATTTGAAGCATTAAATCACGCCGGCGAAGTGCGTCCGGATATGTTGGTGATTTTAAATGACAACGAAATGTCGATTTCTGAGAATGTCGGTGCGTTAAACCGCTACTTTGCGAGGATTTTGTCGGGCAACTTTTACACCAGCCTGCGCGAAGGCGGTAAAAAGATTTTAAGTGGCGTACCACCGCTACATGAGTTAGCCAGTCGCGCCGAGGAACATTTTAAAGGCATGGTCACACCGGGTACTTTTTTTGAAGAACTCGGCTTTAACTATATTGGCCCAATCGATGGGCATGATGTGCTGAATCTGGTCGACACCATCCGCAATATGCGTCAGCTCAAAGGCCCGCAGTTACTGCACATAGTGACGAAAAAAGGCAAAGGCTACGCGCCTGCCGAAAAAGACCCGATTGGCTGGCATGCCGTCAGCAAGTTTGATCCGGCCAGTCAGATGCAGCCGAAAAAAGCGGCCAGCCCGAGCTTTTCCAATATTTTCGGCAGCTGGTTATGTGATATGGCCGCGCAAGATCAGCAACTGCACGCCATTACACCCGCTATGCGGGAAGGCTCAGATCTGGTGCAGTTTTCCAAGATATATCCGGAACGATATTATGATGTGGCCATTGCCGAACAACATGCGGTAACACTGGCTGCGGGTCTTGCCATCGAAGGTTTAAAACCGGTCGTCGCGATTTATTCCAGTTTTCTGCAGCGTGGTTATGACCAGTTAATTCATGACGTTGCCCTGCAAAATCTCGATGTAACTTTTGCTATCGACCGCGCCGGTCTTGTCGGTGCTGACGGTGCCACCCACCAGGGGGCCTTTGATTTAAGTTATCTGCGTTGTGTGCCTAATCTGCTGATCATGGCACCGTCTGATGAAAATGAATGCCGGCAGATGCTATATACCGCCTATCAGCACAAAGGGCCGGCAGCAGTGCGTTATCCGCGCGGCTCAGCGACCGGCATTGCGCCTGAGCAAACGATGAGTACATTGGCACTGGGACAGGGTCGTATTATCAAGCAAGGCAAAGATATTGCTATTCTGGCGTTCGGTACTCTGCTGCATGCTGCGGCCAGCGTGGCTGAGCAACTCGGTGCCACCCTGGTTGATATGCGTTTTGTAAAACCGCTTGATTTGGCGCTGCTGCAGCAACTGAGCACTACGCACAGCAAATTTGTCACGCTGGAAGACAACGCCATCGCCGGCGGCGCAGGTTCTGGAGTCAACGAAGCCGCTGCAGCGCTGCAGTTACCCGTGCAGCTGCTGAATCTGGGCCTGCCGGATCAGTTTATCCGTCATGGTAGTCAGGAGCAGCTCTATGCTGAGCTTGGACTAGACAGTGCCGGCATAGAACTGTCGATCCGGCGGCATTTCCTGCTTTAAACCAGGCTAAAAAACGAAGCCCGGCGTAACTAACCGGGCTTTTTTTATGCCTGAACATCAATCTACTCAGTTAATAATACTATCTTGCTGTCTGCCACTATTCAGTTCAAACCAGGCCACACCGTCAGCCAGTAGCTTCTCAATCTGAGCTTCGATGTGATCAGAATCTTCAAACTCAAATGCATCAACCTGTCGGTCAAACTGAATACTGGCAACACCATTGCGCCCGTTATGTTTGACGTGATACAGCGCCAATTCTGCTAGTTGCAATGAGATTTCCCAACCGATGAGCTGCCCGCCAAGCAACTCCAACGGATAAATCGCATAACCGACCGAACATTGCACCGACACCGTCCTGCCATCAGGCAACACAAAGGCTTCACTACTAATCAATTCATTCAGGCGGCAAGCAAACTCACGCACCATATCCAGTGGAATATCCCGAAGCACCAACATAAATTCTTCGCCGGCATAACGCACGACATAGTCAGAACCGCGGGTTTCACGGATCAGCAAGCCACTGACCTGCTGCAAGATACTGTCGCCGGCACTGTTACCAAATTTATCGTTGATCACTTTGAAGTTATCTAAATCCAGCTGCATCAGCGCGATGCACTTATTCTGTGCCAGCATCGATTCACGGTTACGTTGGTAATGTTCAATGTCTTTCGGCAGTTGTTCGAACAAAAACCGCCGATTGCGCAGCCCCGTCAAAGCGTCTTTATGCGTCAGTTGCGACAGCTGTTCATTAAGCTCGTTGAGGCGAATATTCGAGGTCTCAAGTTCCTGGGTGCGCAACTTCACCAACTTAGTCAGCTCAGCCTCTCGCAGCTGCACATTACGCCGCGCTAACCAGAACAAGCCATACAATAGAAACAATCCTAATAGTAACCATAACCCCCGGTACATCACAGTTTCATCAAACCGGCGCGGGATCACCAGTTCCAGCTGAGTCTGGCCGGCTAAATCCCAACTCTGATTCAGGTTTCTGGCCTGCAGGCGGAAAAGATAACGACCGGCCGGCAAGTTGGTATAAATTGCTTCACGCCGGCTGCCCACCAGGTGCCAATCCTGATCAAACCCAGTCAGTTGATAACGAAACTCCAGCGCCATAGGCTTTAAAAAATCGATCGCGGTATAGCGCAGAGATACGTTGCGTTCATCTGTTTCCAATACAAGACGATTTTGATCCGGCAACAAGCTATAGAGTTTCTGTGCCTGAACTTGCTGTACCAGTGGCTGGTAGGCCTGACTGCTGCTGGCTTTTAATTTCACCGGCACCGCCACTAAACCTTTTAAAGTCGGATACCAAAGCTGATCTTGCCAGAACACTACCTTGCTGGCACCAGATCCATTACAACAACGGCCCGGAGCAGTGCCCAGCTGACGTTCATAGGGGGTCAATACTTCTTCAAACAGATTCTGACCGGAGGGTGAATCACTGAGTAAATGGGGTTGAAACCGGAAGATGCCTTTAAGGGTACTGACCCAGACATAATCGCTGGCAACATCGTGAAACAGACTGACCACAGGTTCAAATGGCAGTCCGTTTGAGGTATCAAACTGCAGCCATTTTCCATCAAACAACCGGACAAACAAGCCATCATCCACGGTGCCTACCACCAGCGGTCCCTGCGGTAATTGCAGCATCGTGGTGACAAAGGCATTGTATAGCGGAGTCCCCAAACCAACCCGCAGCAGTTTTTCCTGCTGGTACTGATAGGCACCACGTGTCGTCCCAACCAGCAGTTTTTCCGGGTTGTCCTGCACAAACGTAATTACGCTGGATTCAAACTCATGATTCAATGCAAAAGGTATCAATTCTTGTTGTAACTGAAACAAACCATCGTTGGTGCCCAGCCAGAAACCGCCGGCCTGACGTTTTTTAATCGTTTTCGTTTTAATGCCGCGCAATGCGTCAGTCAGTGGCGTCAGCTTACCATCCGCCAACGTCAGACGCTTGGGACCATTATCGGTCGCCAGTAACCAGCTGTCGCCATCCGGCTCCAGGTCCTGCACCACATTAAGCGGTGTATCACCGGACAGCTGAATTTCAGTATAACGCTGGGTATTATCGAGTAACCCCAGCCGCTGGCTGGAGGCCATCAACAACCTATCGTCGGCCGTACGCACTACGCTACGCACCATCACGTCACGTTGCCCCTGGCCAATCACCCGCTTAATTTTCCCCCGGCTGACCCTATACAGACCGTCGCCAAAACTACCTAACCAAACGTTTTGCTGCCGGTCTTCAAAAATGTCATTAAATTGAGTTGCACTACCCAGCTCGTCCCTGCTGATCACCTGCCAGTGTTGTTGTTGATGACGGTAAAACAGTTTGTCGTAACTGGACACCCAATCGCCGCCCTGACTGTCACTATGCAGCTGATAAACCGGAATACCACGATCCATCGGTAGAGGGGCTGGCTGTACCTGCCCTTGTGCGTCGACCAGATAATAGCCTTGCTCACTGGCAAGATACATAATGCCATTTTGCCACAACAGGTCGTAAACCGGATGTTGCGCCAGGTCGGCAGGCAAACTGATTTTATCGAGCTGACCATTACGTGCCAGTTTGTATAGATAGCGGCTACTACTGACCCAAACGTGTTCGGGTGTGACGGCAATCTGACTGACGGATTCTTTGATCTCATCGACACGACTAACTTGGCCGTCCCGGATCCGGAACAGATTATCCGCCGCGACCCAGATCTCACGCTCGCCAACTTCGGCAATGGCGGTAACCTCGCCCAGGACGTTATACCGATCAAATTTCAGCGTACGGCTGTTTAGGCCTGACAGGCCGGTCATAGTTCCAACCCAGATATAACCCTGACTATCGGTATACAGCCGGGTGATGACGTTACCAATCAACTGACGGCGAGTATTATTACTGCTGAAACTTTCAAAATGAGTACCATCAAAGCGATTCAGCCCTTCCAAGGTACCGATCCACAGGTAGCCTTGTTGATCCTGGGTGACCGCACGCACAGAATTATTCGACAGACCGTCAACCGCTGTCCATTGTTTGATGTCGTAGTCGTAGATGGATTGGATTGTCTGGGCTGACGTCAGACATGACCACAGCCCAAGTAATGAGAAATATATAAAAAAGCAGAAGTGCTTCAGAGACATAGCAACCTGTATACCGATGGGACGGACCTTACAGAACTAACGATACACCATGCAGTAAGCAACACGCCAGCATTCCGGCAACGACATCGTCTGCCATCACACCGAGTCCGCCGGTGACATGCTGGTCAAAAAACCGCACCGGCCATGGTTTGACGATATCAAAAAAACGAAACAAGACAAAGCCCGCACAAAGCCAGGGCCAACTTAATGGCAACGCCCACATGGTGATCGCAAAACCGACAACCTCATCAATAACGATGCCACCATGATCTTCTACACCAATATCGCGGCTGGTCCGTTCACTGACATATACACCCAGCACCATCAGCGCAATGATCAAGCCTGCCGACCAGACTAACGGGAACAAAGCCAGACCAAACACCAGTGGAATGGCAAACGCGGTGCCAACAGTTCCCGGCGCTTTAGGTGACAAACCGGCACCGAGCCCGATGGCCAGCCAGTGTTGCCAGCTTTTGAGGTTAAAAGGCTGCTTTTTCATCAAAAATGCTGATATCCACTGTGTTGATAAACAAAAGGCTGATCCAGATGACGTAGTTCCAGCTTACCGGCTGCTCCCGTGATCCGACCAATACATGTGACAGGAACACCATACGGCGACAACAACACTTCAAGCGATCCGCGTTTGTCCTCCGGCACCGTGAAGAGTAACTCGTAATCTTCGCCGCCAGACAACGCACACTGTAATGCCTGCTGCCAGTCACAACTATCCTTCAATGCCTGCGACATCGGAATTTTAGCAACGTCAATGATCGCCCCTACCCCTGATCGCTTCAGGATATGTGGTAAATCGCCGCACAAACCATCCGAGATATCCATACAACTACTGGCGATGGTCCGCAATGCCTGACCAATAGCGACGCGGGCTGTCGGATAGTGAAAACGCTGCAGGATATGACCACGGTGTTTTTTGCTAATCTCGCTTAGACCTTGTTCGACTTTTAGCCCAAGCGCTGCGTCACCCAAAGTGCCGGTGACATAGACATAATCACCGACCTTTGCGCCAGCCCGACTTAAGGTTTTACCACGCGGCACAATACCTTTGGCGCACAGGGTCAGCGTCAGAGGGCCACGTGTAGTATCACCGCCAACTAGCTGGCAATTGTAATAATCGGCCGTTTCGCTGAGACCTTCCGCAAACGCTTTTAACCACTCATCATTCACGGCAGGCAAGGTAAGCCCTAAAGACAGCCAGCAGGGCTCAGCGCCCATCGCTGCCAGGTCGCTGACATTCACTGCAACTAGTTTATGGCCGAGAGATCGTGGGTCCACATTGGGGAAAAAGTGTACGCCCTGCACCATCGTATCTGTGGTCACAACCAAATCAAAACCATCACGGACCTGGATCACGGCACCATCGTCACCGACGCCAATACTGACGTCGTTACGGCGATATCCCGAACGGGCAAAACATTGTTCTATCAGTTCAAACTCGTGCATAAAAAAGCCGACTTTCGCCGGCTCTCCATCAATTTGGTCGCAGCAGCCTGACTGCTTTATCGAGGATGCCGTTGACAAACTTGTGGCTGTCGTCGGCGGCGAAGGCTTTTGCCAGTTCAATCGCTTCATTGATCACCACTTTATATGGCACATCAGGACGGAACTTCAGCTCGTAAGCAGATACGCGCAAAATGGCTTTTTCAACCAGATCGATTTCTTCAAACGGACGTTCGACAAATGGCTTCAGTGCATCATCAAGTACGTTGAGATTGACTACAACGCCGCGTAATAAATCCTGAAAAAATCCGACATCCAGATGTTTGGTGTTTTGTTCCAGCAATAGTTGCTGTTCAATATCACCAATCGGGTTTTTACTGACCTGCCAGCTGTAAATACCCTGAACTGCCAGCGAACGGGACTGACGACGTACATTCGGTTTCATGCAAAAATCCTAGAGTTGAGCCAGTACGTTGACCATTTCCAGCGCAGACGCCGCAGCTTCTCCGCCTTTATTGCCCATTTTAGTGCCAGCTCGTTCAATGGCCTGCTCGATACTTTCCACCGTCAGCACGCCAAAAGAAACCGGTAAACCGTATTGCATCATGACCTGAGCAATACCTTTGGTGCATTCACCGGCGACATATTCAAAGTGAGGGGTGCCACCACGGATCACAGCGCCCAGCGCGATGATGGCATCATATTTGTTACTTGCCGCAACTTTCTGTACCGCCAGAGGTAACTCAAAAGCACCCGGGATCCGCACGACCGTGATATCAGCGTCATCGACACTACCGACCCGCTTTAAGGTATCCACGGCACCGTCGAGCAGACTTTCGACGATAAAGCTGTTAAAACGCGCCACAACGATGGCAAACTTTTTTCCTTTGGCGGACAAGCCAGCTTCAATCACCTGCATCGGAGATCCTCTTTTATGTAGTACTTTGCGAAAAAGGCCGCATATGATAGCACAAGTCCGGCCTTTTCCATCCTGCTTTTGTTTAGCTTATTCTGAAACGTAGTCCACTACTTCCAGACCAAAACCGGATAATGCGTGGTAACGCTTCGGTTGGCTAAGTAAGCGCATTTTTTTCACGCCTAAACTGGCCAGAATTTGCGAACCGACGCCAACGTTACGACTGGTGCCTTTCCAGGCCGGCGCTCTGAGCTTCTCGCCACGATCTTCTGCAGCAAAATACTCCACAGTTTGGATTAAATCCTCGGTCGATTCTTGTTTGCCTAACAACACCAGCACTCCACCTTCCTGCTGAATACGCTCCATCGCACATTGCAGGGAAAAACTGCGGTTTGCCCCCCGGTTTGACAACAGCAAATCGCTGAACGTGTCATGCAGATGGACCCGCACCAGCGTCGGTTTATCAGCTTCAATCTGACCTTTCACCAAAGCAAAATGCAATTGGTTGTCGATGGTGTCGCGGTATGTTACCAAGTCAAAATCACCGGCGGCCGTTGGTAAATGACAACGGGCTACCTGTTCAATCGTGGTTTCATTCAAATTCCGGTATTCAATTAAATCGGCAATAGTGCCGATTTTAATGCCATGCTTGGCGGCAAACTTCTCTAAGTCTGGCCGGCGCGACATGGTACCGTCTTCGTTCAGGATCTCAACAATCATCGCGGCCGGTTCAAGCCCGGCTAAGCGGGCTAAATCACAACCAGCTTCAGTATGGCCGGCTCGAACCAACACGCCCCCATCCTGTGCCATTAAAGGGAATATATGACCCGGCTGCACGATATCGGCAGGCTTCGCATCGCGCGCGACAGCGGCTTTGACAGTACGGGCGCGGTCAGCCGCTGAAATACCGGTCGTGACGCCTTCTGCAGCTTCAATCGATACAGTAAACGCAGTAGAGAATGGTGATTTGTTTTTATCCACCATCAATTGCAGGTCCAGTTGCTTACAACGCTGGCGCGTCAGTGTCAGACAAATCAAACCACGACCATGCGTTGCCATAAAATTGACTGCATCCGGCGTGACATACTCTGCCGCCATCACCAGATCGCCTTCGTTTTCACGGTCCTCGTCATCCATCAGAATGACCATTTTGCCGTTGCGGATATCTTCAATAATCTCGGCTGGGGTATTTAATTGCATCTCAAATCCTCGGGTACAGGGTTCAGCATCACCAATCAAGGCCATACTCAGAGAAAACCGCTTTGTTGTAATAAATTCATCGTGACATGAGACGCAGGCGCTGCAGCCTGTTTCCCTTGTAATAATCGTTCGATGTATCGTGCGAGTAAATCGACTTCTAAATGCACTTTACTGCCGGCCTGCAATGCCTGAATGGTTGTTTCGCGAGCGGTATGCGGCACGATGGTAAGACGAAACCCGCCCGCTGTTAATTCATTCACCGTCAAACTGATGCCATCAATAGTGACTGAGCCTTTTTCCGCGATATAACGACTGAGTTCTTCCGGCGACTGCAGATAGATTTGCCAGCTTTGGCCGGTTTTTTCGACTTTACTGACAACTGCAATGCCATCGACATGACCGCTTACCAAATGACCGCCTAACCGGGTCGTCGGCAACAAGGCTTTTTCCAGATTAATGCGCTGGCCAGTCTGGTAACTGCCAAATAAAGTACGGCTCAAGGTTTCGCCAGAAACATCCGCGGTAAAACTATGAGAACCAAGCGCGGTCACTGTCAGACAAACCCCGTTACTGGCGATACTGTCACCTAGTTTAACGTCAGAAAAATCCAGCATGTCGCTGTGAATGGATATTTGCGCGTCCTGGCCACTGCGTTTGATTGCCGCAATATGGCCGGTTGCTTCAATAATGCCGGTAAACATGGTAAATCCTCACTACTCTGGCGTGGCGCCTGTTTTCAGTAAAGCGGTCAGGCGCAAATCCGCACCTACTTGCCGCACATCCTGCCACTGCCAGCGTGGCGCCTGTGAAAGCTGCTTCAGTCCGCCGGACTTGAGCAGCGGCATGGCGTCGGCTCCGAGTAAAAGTGGCGCCTGATACAACACCAATTCATCAATCAGTTGTTGCTGCCAGAACGAAGTGGCCAGCATGCTGCCCGCTTCAACCCATAGCAAATTGATCTGCCGGATCCCTAATACGGTAAGCAATTCTGTCAGGTCGAGCTGACCCACGGCATCAAGCCCGAGCCGCAGTCGAGTCACCTGACGGGATACATTCGGCGATACAACTGCCAGCTCAGGCCATTCATCCTGTGGCCCGGCGTGACACAACAGAATATCACCGCCGTGCTGAAACAGTGCCTCATCACCGGTCAGGCGACAACGTCTGTCCAGAATGACCCGCAGTGGTTGGCGGATAGCGCCGTTTTCTAAGCAAGTAACCGCTTCAGAGCGCACGTTCAGCAATGCTTTGTCTGCTTTTACTGTTTCTGCGGTAGATAATATGGCACAGCTTTGCGCACGGAACAGCTGCACATCTTCACGAGCAGCGGCGCCAGTTAACCATTGGCTTTGACCATTGGCCAATGCTACTTTCCCGTCAGTACTACAAGCGAGTTTCAACCGGACATATGGCTGCTTTGTGCGCATTTTGTGCAAAAACCCCGGATTGAGTGCATCAGCATGAGATGCTAATAACCCAACATCAACCTGGATCCCGGCGGCTCTGAGTCTTTCGACACCGGTTCCGGCAACATTGGGATTCGGATCCTGCATCGCCACCACTACCCGACTAAGTCCTGCCTTAATTAATGCATCGGCACACGGTGGTGTACGGCCAAAATGGCTGCACGGCTCAAGTGTGACGTAAGCAGTTGCTCCGACAGCGGCTGCGCCAGCCTGATGCAAGGCAAACACCTCGGCATGAGGACCACCGGCCTGGCGATGATAACCTTCGCCAATGACCAAATTGTCTTTGACAATCACACAGCCAACATTTGGGTTGGGCGGCGTCGTATAGCAGCCGAGAGCAGCCAACTCTATCGCTCTCTGCATAAATTGATGATCGGACGTCGAAAAGCCTGCAGCCATGCTCATGACACATCGTCTCCGAGTCGAGCAATTTCTTCGCCGAATTCACGAATATCTTTAAAGGAGCGATAAACAGAGGCAAACCGCACGTAAGCGACTTTATCCAGCAATAACAGTTGTTCCATGATGAGATGACCAATCATTTCACTTTGCACCTCGCGCTCACCAGTCGCGCGCAGCTGCGATTCGACTTTGCTAATCAGCGACTCCACGTCCTCAGTAGGCACCGGACGTTTTTCCAGTGAACGTAGTAAGCCACTGCGCAATTTGTCTTCGTTATAAGGTTCACGCGAACCGTCACGCTTGATGATCCTTGGCATCACCAATTCAGCGGCTTCAAAAGTGGTGAAACGTTCGTGACATGCGGTACATTCACGCCGCCGTCTGACCTGATAACCATCAGCAACCAAACGCGAATCGATGACTTTGGTATCGTCCGCCCGGCAAAAAGGACAAAACACAGGACTTCTCCTGAAAAAACAATGGCCGCGAAAGGCGGCCAT
>Ga0114942_1000534_pt1 | contig 10779 bp, 10 predicted proteins | sample LowerColdCreek_FD_88674 | JGI IMG/M metagenome (GOLD analysis project Ga0114942, IMG submission 88674) | Groundwater microbial communities from Cold Creek, Nevada to study Microbial Dark Matter (Phase II) - Lower Cold Creek | ecosystem: Environmental > Aquatic > Deep subsurface > Groundwater ... | reverse complement strand
ACCAGTGCCACCACGATTTTCATGCCACCTCCTTGTCCGTTCACCGGCCAGGTGAGACGGAGAACTCCGTTCTTGGCGAAGAAGTGCTTGTTGTGCGCTTGCTGGTCAGCGCATTTGTCGGCACACTACATTACTGATGCCTCCAGGCCGTGCCCCTGATCATCTGTTCGAACTTTATCCGGGCGGCAATGAACCAGCCCGGAGCCGCAGAACCTTCGCCCGCAGGTGTCAACTTCGGATGCTGACTGGTTACCCTGCGCAGTGTGTCTTCCTGGGTCTGGCTGACATCCACGACCAATACATGTTCGCCTGAATGCAATTTGTCCCGAAAGCGCGCGAAATCAGAGTGCGGTTCCTGGATCCCGATCAGGCCGCCCTCCCAGGTGCAAAAGCCCAGCACAATGATGGCGAGGAAAATGGGAGGAACCCACGTAATGGTCTCGGCGATGCCGGTGGCCCAGGTGGCGAGCAGGATAGTGACAGCGCCGATAATGCCGACCATCGCACCGCGCTCCGTGCCATGGACAACATCCTGACGCAGTACCGCTTCGACATCATTCAGGTGGTGCGCCTGCGCGCCTGCATCATCTTCGCTGAGGACATGGATTTGTGGCTTGGTGACACCGGCGGTTTCCAGCTGCTGTTCGATTACTTCGAGGTCATCAAGGTCGTCACTGATGTAATAATGTCGTATCATCATACTGCTCACCCCTCGTAATGTGATTTAGCGAAGATCGGGGGTTTCGCGTCAGCAGTTGAAAATCATGAGCACTATCTGCAACGTGCACCCACTGAAATTCATTGCTCACCTTGCCAGAACCGTCAAAAAAATTGCGTTGCGAGTCCTGCCCCGACAACCGGTTTTAGTATAGCACTGGCAGACTCTGATCCCAGTTTCAGCGCTCTCGCAACTGTGAAACACGGTGCTCTTAATCGCTCGAGGAAATATTGCGTACGCCTGATTAGCGTGGAAACGACTAAAAAACGCGTATTTACGAGGATATTTTCGAAGGACGACGGTCTTGTGCAATAAAAATAGGCACTTTTAAGACTGTTTCGCTACAAACATATTGCTTGATAGATGTTAATCGATTAAAAAACGCCTACATTTTCAGGATAATCTTGCCCATGTGCTGGCCGCTCTGCATATGTCCATGGGCCTGCTCCGCCTGTTCCAGCGGATAAATACTGTCGATCACCGGTTTGATCTTGCCGCTCTGCAGATGCGGATATATGTGCTCCATAATTTCTTCCACCATTACCGCCTTCTGCGCAAAAGACTGCGCGCACAGTGTCGAGGCGGTCATCGTGATGCGCTTCATCAGCAGCGGCGCGAAATTGACCTCGGTCTTGAAGCCGTTCATGTACGCGATGTTGACGATGCGGCCTTCGGCTGCAGCGATGTTGAGATTTTTCTGAATATAGGGGCCGCCGATCATGTCGAGTATGACGTTGATCTTATTGTTTAGTCCCAGCTCCGCTATCAGCTGTTCGAAATCTTCGGTTTTGTAATTGATTGCCCGTGTCGCGCCGCGCGCTTCCAGAGCGCGGCACTTCTCATCGCTGCCCGCGGTGGTGTACACCTCGGCGCCGAGGGTGGCGCACATCATCACGCCCATAGTGCCCATGCCGCTGGCGCCGCCGTGAATGAGGACTTTTTCTCCGGCCTGCAGGCCGGCGCGTTGGAACAGGTTGTGCCAGATGGTGAGCAGCGCCTCCGGTAGTGCGGCGGCCTCCGCCTTACTGAAGCCGTTGGGAATGGGTAGGCACTGACCGACAGGAGCCACAGCGTACTCGGCATAGCCGCCGCCGTGGGTGAGGGCGCAGACGCGATCCCCGATTTGCCAGCGGCCCACGTCCGCGCCGACCGCCTGCACTGTCCCCGCCACTTCCAGGCCCAGGATCGGTGAAGCGTCCGGCGGTGGCGGGTACAGGCCGTTGCGCTGCAGCAGGTCGGCGCGATTGATGCCGGCGGAATACACTTTGATTAGCACTTCGCCGGCCGCCGGCATCGGGACCGGCCCGCTTTCAATAGTGAGGTGATGGTTGTCGGGGTTGACCGCGACATGGCGGCAGAGCGCGGGAATCTGGGTGGACTCGGGCATTGTAGGGCTGTCCTGTGGCTGCCGCCGCAGGCGTGTTGCCTGCGGCTATGTGTTATCGACTGACTCCATTCTAGGCCGAATGGCTGTGGATTGCGCCACTTTCCAGGCGCACTGTAATTTGCTCATCCGTGAAGCCGAACTCACGCAGTCTCGCCTCGGAGTGTTGGCCTATCACGGTCTCGCAACTGCGGACATATCCCGGATTGGCGCAAGTGGGCTTCGAGCGGGTGGATTTCATCGCATGTTTTGCGGCTGTTCAGAAAGTGTACTTCAGCGTAGGTAAAGTGATCACCTACCATGAGGACTGTGCAGTGCTGTGTTTAATGAGTTATGCAGCGACGGAAAAAAACCCCGACACCCTTTCGATCAACCAATAGCTCGCAACACCACCGATGGCGTAGGCCTGGAGGGGCGCCAGACGCGATAGATCAAAGCGCCCCGCCAATGGCTTCAACAGAACCTTATAAATTGCCAACACTGCCAAAATGAAAAGTATCTGGCCAATCTCCACTCCGATATTGAAGAACAGCAGCGCCAGTGGAATGGAATTCTCCGGCAAACCCACTTCGGCCAGCGCACCGGCGAAGCCAAGTCCATGCAGCAGGCCGAAGGCAAACGCCACCACCCAGGGTTTGCGCGATGCCAGGCCTGCGCGTCCCGATCGTTGATGGATGATCTCGCTGGCGATGAACACGATGGAAAGCGCAATGACGGCTTCTACTGGCGGTCCCGATACTACTACTATGCCCAAGGTTGCAAGGCTTAGCGTAATCGAGTGCGCAACCGTAAATGCAGTGATGGTGACCAACAGGCGTCGCGTTGATGTCACGATCATCATTAGCGCCAGTACAAACAGCAGATGATCGAAACCTAGCAGGATGTGCCCGATGCCGATGGTGAGGTAGGTCTTCGCCACTTCATATGCGCCAGGGCTGGCCCTGGCAGTGAAACTCGGCGAGCTCGGCAGGAGGCGCTCCAGCTGCACACTGCCATCCAGTCGCTGCAACCGCACAAGGATATCGATGCGCGCATCGGCCAGAGCAGGAAACTCGATCGACTTGCCATTCAAACCACCCGGAGCGGTGATGTGCCAGCGCTGGCGCAGGGTCCCGGCGGCAAAGCTGCTGCGCCTGGAGCCTTGCTCGCTGACACCTGCTGGAAATACCGGGCGAACTTTCAACGGTGTATTTTCGTCAAGCGCCGGCGACTTCCACAGCACATCGTAGGAGTCGGCACTGGTCTGCGTCAGTTGCAGGTAGGCCGGACGAAATTCATCGGCTGTTACCGGCAACGCCAATACCAGCAGCAGGATCGCGAGCAACCCCAATGCGCGGCGCATCATCTGGTCGCAGCTCCCTCGCTCTCGTCTTCAAGTACTACTTCGTAGTCCTTGCGCAGACGCGCATAGTTGCTTGCCATTGCGGCTTCGCGTTGGTCATTCTCCCATTCGCGGGTGACGGCTTTGCGTGACTCATCCAGCGACGGCAAATAATCCAGATTGCGCTCGTTGATGCGAACCAGGTGTACACCGAATCCTGATTGGATGGGACCCACCCATTCTCCGACTGACGCCGCTTCCAATGCTTTCCCGAACTCCTCACCAAAATCCCGGGCTACCAGGTCCAGCGACAGCTGCTCCACACGGGTCGGCAGCATGCTGGGATTTCCTTGAGATTCCGGCTGTGCACCGCCATTCAGCGCGGCTTTCGATTCCATCAGCGCGGGCTCAAGTTTTTCACCGTAGTTGGCTGGATCGAACAGCACCTGCTCGAAACTCAGTACAGGCGGCACGCGAAACTTTGCCGCGTTCCTGTTCAGGTAGGCCGACAGCTCTTCATCGCTCGCAGCATCGGAATTGCTCTCCTCTTCAATAAGCACTTCCAGTTTCTGCAGCACGCGGCGTCGGATGACCGAATCGTCATTCAACAAGCCCAGTGCGACGCCTTCTCGAAACAGTATTTCGTCACGCACATAACCGTCGATTAGTCCCTGCAACTCCACAGGTGTCGGAGACCGCAACCAGGTCGACTCAAACTGACGGGCAAGTGTGGCGATACTGGATCTGGTGACCGTGATCCGGGTAGCCTCATCTGCTGGCGGCGCCACGCTGCCATACAGCAGGAATAGCGCCATGCCGATCAACAGGAAGTGCAGCAGCGGCTCCCTCATTAACGATCTGATATTCAAGCGTGACTCCACCTAAAAATACGGCGGGGTGCCAGACTCCGCCGCACGTTGATTGATCATTGGATCAGCCAGATATTAGTTGGGCGTGTACCAGATGGGCGAAGTGAATGCGCGTTCCTGATGAATCATGGTGACATTCTCAGGCATGGTGATGTTGTATCGCACCGCATCGTAGGCAGTCCACCTGGGTGTCGGGATTTCGAGAACACGCACATAATAGACCGCGTTGAGTTTTGCATCGAAATCGGGATCACTCCAGTTGGTCACGAGTTCGGTTGCACCAATACTATTGGCATAGGTTGCAGTCTTGAGGTCGACGGTATTGCCGACCGCCGGCAATTTCCCGTCGGCGTCGGGCTTGCGCTCACCGGACCACTTGACGTCATAGATTTTTTCCTGGGTCTTGCCGTCGGCACCGAGCCAGCCTTTGATCACCTGCACCCGGTCGAGGTTGGCGCCGTCCGGATCCTTCATTGCGGCGATCAGAAACGCCGGCGCTTTGCCTTCAGGAGCGGCTTTCAGGTCGCCGCCCATCGGCACGCCTTTGCTGTAACCGGCCCTGACCAGATCGTCGGTGTCGGCAGCGGTGAAATCAAAGCCGCCGTAGAAACGAACGCTGATGCGCGGGCCGGTGGTGGCAAAGGTTTCCCTGCGCTTCATTGCATCCCACAGCGCCGCACGGGTATTGGATGTTGCCCAAACACCGGTATATCCCGAGGCCGCCTGCTCCCAGCTGTACATCACACCGGGACTGCCTGCCGCGCCGATCATGGCCGGCTGCCAGCGCTTCGGCGACGGTTCAGCACCCGCGAACTTGCCCCAGAAATTACTCTCGTCGCCGGTCGCGAGCCCGGTATGGGTATCGGTGGCGGCATTGGCGCCATATTTAAACGGATTGGCGCCCAGAGATGCTTCCAAACGAATGCCAGATTTCAGCGCCTCGCGCCAATACTCGGTGCGCAGCATGTCCGGCTTCTTGGCGGCACCGTTGAGGTTGCCCCGGTCCCACAGGTCCCAGCTGGCGAACTCATCCGTTGGCGACAACACCGGGTTGCTTTCGCTCTGGCCCTTGATCTGGGACACTTCGAACAGCGGCTCCCACTTCTGACGGGACTCGGCATAACTTTTAGTCAGCGGGCCGCCGTTGAACGTGGTTTCCTCGAACATACGGCCGTTTGACAGATTGCCGTTGTGCGGAATGGCCAGCAGCTTGCCACCGGTTTTCGCTTCGTATTTCTCCATCCATTCCCACAACTTCTCGGGATCCATGGTCTGGAAACTCGTCAATGGCAGTTCCTGCGCCGCCAGATCGGCCCCGTCACGGTAAATGACATTGCGGTGCAGGTTGTTGCCGCCTTCGGGGTTGGGTGTCCACTCAAAACCGATCAAGGCACTGAACGTGCCGGGATCATCGTACTTGTCAGCAATCTTGACGGTCCTCTCCCAAGCCGAGACCATCCATTTCGGATTCATAATTTGCTTTGGCAAAGTTCCGTTCGACTGCCGATCAATCGCTTCAAGCAGCACGGCCCTCGATTTTTCCTCATCATTCCCTTGCATCGCTTCATACATCCGCTGCAAGAATGGATCGGCGATCATTTCGGGGTTGCCGGCAAAGACCTCATTGATAGTGCCCATGCCGTCGGAATGGTCGGTAATCACAATCCAGTCGAGCGGTCGCTTTAGCTTGGCCATCTGGCCAGTGTTCGATTTGACCTCTTCGCCGCGCGCGAAGCGGAAGGCGTCTTCCGGCGAGAGAATGGCGCCATCAAGTCCGGCGTCCGCCGACCAGCCGGAGTGGACATGGGTATCGCCGAAATAGGCGCGCACTGGATAGGTCAGCTCGGGTGTGTTGGCCGCCCGGGTGGCGGATGCATCGGCGGTAGCAGCGTAGGTGGTAGCCGAACCCAGGCCCAACACCAGGTTGAGAGCCAAGGGAATAAAGTTCATTTTCATCTTCTTGTACCTCTAGTGGATGATTATTCTCCAGACCTACCGCATTATTTGCTGCGCGTTAAGACTAACGTACAGAGGGGAATTAGGCCATATCCAATCACTAGTCTAGCAGCGTATTCACAACCACAACCACAACCACAACCAGAAGGAAAAGCGCCAGTGAAACCTGCTGTTAGAGGAGTTTACCTATCATTCCCGCTAGCGCGAAGTAGAGTGATCACCAACTGAATGGCCGTGGATTGCGCCACTTTCCAGGCGCGCTTTAATTTGCTCATCCGTGAAGCCGAACTCGCGCAGGATTTCTTCGGTGTGCTGTCCTATCATGGCTGCATAGCTGTGAATTTCTCCCGGCGTGCGACTGAAGCGCGGAGCAGGGGCCGGTTGCCACACCTCGCCGTCGTCAATGAAAGTGCCACGCGCCCGGTGATGGGGGTGATGGCGCACCTCGCTCATGGACAGCACAGGCGCGTAGCAGGCATTGGCGCCGGCGAACACCTCGTCCCACTCGTCGCGCGTTTTGCCCTTGAAAATGGCGACCAACCGCTCCTTCATTGCCGGCCAGTTCGCCGCATCGAACTGTTGCTCAAAGTACTTCGCATCATCACCTAACTTTCCCAGCAGTGCGGCGTAGAACTGCGGTTCGATGGAGCCGAGCGAAATATATTTGCCATCCGCAGTTTCGTACACCTCATAGAAGTGTGAGCCGGAGTCGAGCATGTTGGTGCCGCGCTCATCGGTCCAGAAGTCGACCTGGTTAGCGCCGAAGGTGCTGGCCATCAGCGTCGCGGCGCCGTCGATCATCGCCGCGTCCACGACCTGTCCCTGGCCTGAGTTCTTAGCCTCTAGCAGGGCGCACACCATGCCGTACGCAAGCATCAATCCGCCGCCGCCGAAATCGCCGACCAGGTTCAAGGGAATGGCGGGTTTTTCTCCGGCGCGGCCGATGGGGTGCAGCGCGCCGGCGAGCGCGATGTAGTTGATATCGTGTCCTGCCTCGCGTGCCATCGGGCCCTCCTGGCCCCAGCCGGTCATGCGCCCGTAGACCAGCGCGGGATTGCGCGCCAGGCAGACATCGGGGCCGAGGCCGAGGCGTTCCATGACGCCGGGGCGGTTCCCTTCCAGCAGGGCGTCGGCCTGCTCGGTCAGCGTCAATACGGTTTCGACGCCCGCGGGTTCTTTGAGGTTGATGGCGATGCAGCGCTTGTTGCGGTTGAGGAGGTCGAGCTTCGGGTTCTGCGCGGCCGCGAACAGGCTGCCGCCGGGGCGCTCCACGCGAATGACATTGGCGCCCTGATCCGCCAACAACATGGCGGCGAAGGGTCCTGGCCCGAGGCCGGCGATTTCAATGATGGTCAGACCCTGGAGTGTACCCATGGCGTGTTCTCCGAATGTATTCCTGAGGTGGCACAGGGTGCCGTGATCGGCCGCATACCGCAATGACGGTACCGGTCTTATGGAGTGTCCGAGCAGATCAGGCGCTTGAACAGCACTCGGGCTTCCTCCAGCCCGGTGAAGATAGGTAAGTCGCTGTTCATGTCCCTGTAGCTAGTGAGCGTGTTGAGTGTGCCCAAAGGTGATTGATGACGCTCAGTTCTTCGCCTCATCTAGTGTCGGATGCGCTGGCACAATGACTGCAGCGTGCTTCCGGGCGAAGTCGCTGAAAAGCTCGGGGTGGAGGCAGGCCGCCATAATTTCCAGTGACTCCACGAGCCTGGGGCCGGGCCGATTAAAAAAGGCGTTCCCGTCTGTGATGTAAACGCGAGCAGCATCCACCGCAGGAAGTAAACCCTCGATCAAAGGTCGTTCCGTGAGGGTGCGCTCTATCGTAAAACCACAGGGTTTTATGACCACGACCTCGGGATTCAGCCTTGTAAGTTCCTGCGTCGTGATGGTAGGCGCGGCCTTCCCAATCGATACCCCGACAGGCGTGCCTCCGGCCAACGAGATAAGCTCAGGCATCCAGGTGCCGCCCAGCATCAGGGGGTCTAACCATTCCAGAGAAACGACCCTTGGTTTTGCGGAGGCGCTCGATGCTCTCTCTGAGATGGCCTCAATTCGCGCCTCTAAATTTGCCCGCAGCACTTTCCCCTCTTCTCCTCTGCCGAGGGCCAGAGCGACACGCTCGATGTCATCGAGGACATCGTGTAATTGTGTCGGTCGAAGGCTGACGATTTGAATGTCTTCTTTGTGAGTGAGGCGAGCAACCGCGCCGCAAACATCATCGAAGGAGACCGCGCATACCTCGCATAGATCCTGAGTGACGATAAGGTCCGGGGCCAGGACCGCAAGTTGGCCGTCGTCTATGGCATAGATACTGAGCGCTCCGTGCAGGATAGCCTCTCGTACGGCCTCATCGATCTCTTTGCTGGAGCGATCGACACGAATCCGGGAGCGGGTGAGGGCCGGGAGATGCCTGATCGATTCAGGGAAGTCGCACTCGTGCGAGATACCGACCAGGCTTTCTGTGGCTCCCAGGGCACAGACAATCTCTGTCGCAGAAGGCAGGAGCGAGATTACTCGTCGAGGCGTTGGTTTATTCACGGAGGTAGAGTGCCCTACAACGCACTATCGAGTAAAGCCAGCAGAGCATTTTGCTGGCTTTACTGTATTTACGGGCCAGTCGCTCACGCGGCGAAAGGGCTGGAGCTGTTTACATTGGCATAAACGCGGCGCGACAGCGCGCGTTGTCAGCGCACAGCGCCACCGCCATCGACCGATAATATTTGTCCGGTGATAAACGACGCGCGGTCACTCGACAAAAAGCTCACAGCCTCCGCGATTTCTGCTGGCTCCCCCAGACGATTCAATACCGCCTTTCTCCGCAACCCTTCGGCTTTCTCCGGCTGTTCCTCGAAGTATCTCTCCAGGCCTGGCGTACGAATCACGCCGGGCGAAACGGCATTGATGCGGATGCCCTGGGCGCCGTATTCGGCTGCCGAACTCTTGGTGAGGATATTCACGCCGGCCTTGGCGGCCGCGTATGCCGTATTGTAGGCCTGGCCCCGCAGGGACGCGTTGGACGAGATGTTCACGATCGCTCCGCCGTGTTCCAGCATCGCGGCGATTTCATATTTCATGCACAACCAGGTGCTGGTCAGGCACATGTCGAGGGTTTGATCAAACACGGCGCGTTCGTACTGGTGGATGGGGCCGGACCCACGACTGAGCGCAGCGCTGTTGCAGGCGATATCCAGCCGGCCGTAGTGGCGCAACGTGGCATCAACCAAGGCATTGACGGAGTCCTCATCGCTGACATCACAGTGAACAAATGCTGCGGTACCACCGGCATCTGTAATCAGTCGCACGGTTTCGTTGCCCATCTGGTCGTTGATATCCGAAACCACGACCCGCGCTCCCTCTGCAGCATAGGAGAGCGCAATGGCCCGGCCTATACCCTGGCCGGATCCGGTGACAATACCTGTCTTGCCGTTGAGCAGACCCATGTCGTTACTCCTTCTTCAATGGACTTCTATCCGGTTCACTGCGGGGGCCCGCAGCGCGATGAGCACCATTGGCACTACCAGCACAGCGGCGATCAGCCCGGTCCATACGCCTTTGAATAGCGCGTAATCCCGGGGTTGTAAGTGCTCGACGCCCAACAGCTGGAAGCCCGCGAGGGTCAGGGGGGCGAGCAGCAGCATCCCGATCAGGCCGAACAGGCCGGCACTCTTGAATGTTGTCGAGGGAAACCGGTCAGCCAGGGATTGCATAAAAGAACCAGGCCCCAGGTTGATGGGCTGCAGCTTGCCCTTGTTGAGTTTGCTGCGCTGCAGCGGTATCACAATGAGCGCGACAATAAAGGGTAGCAGCAGTCCGGTCGCGATGATATCGACCACGAAGCTGTGCTCGCCCCCCCAGCGCAGTTCGGGACCATTCTTCATCAACAACCAGGCGCTCAGTCCATTGAAAATGGCGTTGGAGATACCGCAGACCAGTACCTCCCTTCGGATATGGGCACTCCCTGCGGCTGTTGTAGTCATTCTGGTGGGTACCTGGGAGTTCTGGGTTGGCAGCGATTTTGGCATGGATTGAGGGGTCACGGCATAGCACCCAAGCAATCAGTTTACTAGACATATCCGTTCACTCAGGTGAACACAGGGTCGTTACGATTAAAATGAATTCTGCGCTCACTCCTGAGTTAATATGCCCCCTGATCCTGGCAGCAGCCCGTGACGGAGCCAATGCGACCTTTCAATCCTTTCCTTGCCATTCGCAAGCGCCGTGAATCACTGGGTCACCTGCATCCGAGAACCAGCACGCTGCCGAGACTTCTCAGGCGCATCTGGATCGCTCTTATTGTACTGATTACGTTCATCCTGCTGGGGACGGCAGGATTCTGGCTGATTGACGACCGGAACCTTGATATCCAAAGCCCGGGAGATGCGCTCTACATGACGCTCATCACCATCACCACCGTGGGATACGGGGAAGTCATTCCGCTGCACTCCCTGGGCGACCGGATCTTTGCCGGGCTGATTGCCCTCGGCGGCTTTGGCACGCTTACCTTTCTTTTCACCAGCCTCTCGGTCTT
>Ga0114942_1000533_pt1 | contig 10779 bp, 7 predicted proteins | sample LowerColdCreek_FD_88674 | JGI IMG/M metagenome (GOLD analysis project Ga0114942, IMG submission 88674) | Groundwater microbial communities from Cold Creek, Nevada to study Microbial Dark Matter (Phase II) - Lower Cold Creek | ecosystem: Environmental > Aquatic > Deep subsurface > Groundwater ... | reverse complement strand
GCTGAAGGCCGAGCAAGGCATGGTGACCGTGCGCCGGCGCAAGTCGGAGGCGCTGCCGCTGGCCGATGGCGCGCTGCAACGCCCGCTCTACTGCGCGCCCACCGACCGCCCGGCTCGCCCCGGCGAGCCGCGTGCCGTCAGCGTCATCGAGCTGGCGGCCGGCGCCACGCTGACGCTGCCGGCCGGCGGGCCGCGCGAGTTTCTGGTGCTGCGCGGCAGTGCCGAGGTCGATTGCGAGGCCTTGAGCCTGCGTGACTTCCTGCTGCTGCCGGCGGGCAGCGCGTCGCAGCTGAGCAGCGCGGACGGCGCCCATCTGTTCGTGCGCGAGATGGACGGCGCCGATGCCGAGCGCACGTTGGTGCGCGACCGCGAGGCCGGCTGGCCCGAGTTCGCCCCCGGCATCGCCCGTCGCGTGTTGTGGACGGCGGGCGGCGAGGCCGCGCTGCTGTACCGCGCCGACCCCGGCGCCAGCGTGCCCGGCCACGGCCACGGCCATGACGAGGAATGCATGATGGTGGACGGCGAGCTGTTCCTGGACGACGTGCTGCTGTTGCAGGGCGACTACCAGCTCGCCCCCGCCGGCACCGGCCACCGGATCACGCAGACGGACACGGGCGTCATCATCTACGCGCACGGCGACCTGGATCTTCAATTCAACGGAACTTGAGCGGCATCAAAGGCGGTTAGCCGGGTCATTTCAGGCTTTATCCGGCCTTCTTCGTGCCGAGGCCTCGGCAACATGGCTTCACACAGAAGTCCGCTGAGGCAAACATGCAAAAGCCCCCACGCTCACTCCGTTCGCTGCCCCCCAAGGGGGCGCGTCAGCACCTTCGGACGGCCGGGCGGGGCTGACATGTTGATCCCCCTGCACCTGATCCCCGTTCCCGCAGACGAACCCCGCGGCGCGGGCGACCCAGGCCATGCCTGGAGCGGCCTGAGCATTGCGCAGGGCGTGCACCTGGGCGACATCCGCGCGCTGGGCCTGACGGGCGTCGGCGCAGCGAATGGCCCGGTTCGTACCGGCGACCTGCTGCGCTTCGGCCAGCTGATGAACGACGCCGGGCTGGCCATCAACCCGACGCGCATGCTCTACGACCGCCACTACGCCTACGAGCGGCTGGCCGACGGCCACGCCTGCGATCACCCCGGCCTGCGCGAACTGGCGCTGGAGCTGTTCGAGGCCTACCAGGCCGCCGGCGAGTGGATCGGCTTGGCCCATTGAGTCCACGGGCTTCCCCGAGGCCGAAGCCTGTCTTTCCTCACTCGGGGGTCGTGAGCGTTGCGGGGTAACCTCGCGGTTTCGCCTTCTGTCGAACCCGCCATGACCCGTTTCTCCCTCTCGCTCCTGGCCGCCGCCTCGCTCGCGGCCGCCTCCGCCCGTGCCGACGAAGGCATGTGGATGCCCAAGCAACTGCCGCAGATCGCCAAGGCCTTGAAGGCCGGTGGCCTGGCGCTGGACCCGGCCAAGCTCAATGACCTGACAGCCTTTCCCATGGGCGCGGTCGTGTCCCTGAGCGGCTGCACGGCCAGCTTCGTGTCGGCGCAGGGCCTGGCGGTCACCAACCACCACTGCGCCTACGGCAGCATCCAGTACAACTCCAAGCCCGACCGCGACCTGCTGAAGACCGGCTTCTTTGCGACGACGCTGGCCGACGAGCTGCCCGCCGCACCCGGCAGCCGCATCCTCGTCACCGTGGACATGAAGGACGTGACGGCCGACATCCTGAACGCGAAGACTACGGCGCTGACCGGCAAGGCCCGCACCGACGCCATCGAGGCGACCGAGAAGCAGCTGGTCGCCGCCTGCGAGGCCGACGCCGGCCACCGCTGCAACGTCTACCCCTTCTTCGGCGGGTTGCAATACCAGCTCATCAAGCAGCTGGAGATTCGCGACGTGCGCCTGGTGCATGCGCCCGCCACCGGCGTGGGCCTGTTCGGCGGCGACGCGGACAACTGGATCTGGCCGCGCCACACCGGCGACTACAGCTTCTACCGTGCCTATGTGGGCCCGGACGGCAAGCCGGCCGACTTCAGCAAGGACAACAAGCCCTATGTGCCCAAGCACCACCTCAAGGTCGCCTCGCCGCTGACCAGCCCGCTGAACGAGGGCGACTTCGTCATGGTGGCTGGCTACCCCGGGAGTACCAACCGCCACCGCCTGCCCAGCGAGGTGGATTTCGCGTTCGGCTGGCAGCACCCCAAGCAGATCGAGACCATGGGCGAGGCCATCGACCTGATCAAGGCCGAGACCGCCAACCGCCGCGACGCCGAGATCAAGATGGCGGCGCGCATGCAGGGCCTGCAGAACTACTTCAAGAACCTGCAGGGCCAGCAGCAGAGCTATGACGGCGGCGACGTGCTGGCGCGCAAGACCGCCGGCTTCGACGCCGTGAAGACCTGGGTCAGGTCAGACGCGAAGCGCCAGGCCCGCTATGGTGCCGACATCGCCGCGACCGAGGCCCTGCTGGCCGAGCGCGAAACCACCACGCGCAACGAGCTGCTGCTGTCCTTCACCAGCCCGGCGCTGCTGCAGTCGGCCCGCCAGCTCTACGAGGCCGCCGTGCAGCGCGCCAAGCCCGATGCCGAGCGCAAGCCCGGCTACCAGGAGCGCGACGCCTCGCGCATCAAGGCCAACCAGGAGCGCCTGGACCGCCGCTACGACGAGCAGACCGACAAGAAGAGTGCCGCCCACTTCCTGGTCAAGTACCTGGCCCAGCCGGCAGGCTCGCTCAACACCGCGCTGCTGGACACGCTGGGCCTCAAGCCCGGCATGGACGAAGCCGCCGTGAGTGCCAAGCTCAGTGCCTTCTACGCTGGCTCCAAGCTGGCCGACAAGGACAGCCGCCTGGCCTGGCTGGACAAGGACGTGGCCGCCTTCAAGGCCAGCGATGACGCCTTCATCAAGGCCGCCGTGGCGCTGTACGACGACGACCAGAAGCGTGAGAACCGCGACAAGGAGCTCGCCGGCAAGCTGCAACAGGCCTATGCGGGCACCATGCAGGCCGTCATCGACTTCAATGCCGCCCAGGGCCGCGCCGTCTACCCCGACGCCAACAGCACGCTGCGCATCAGCTTCGGCAAGGTGCAGGGCCGCAGCCCCGGCAACGACGGCAACAACTGGACGGCGTTCACGACGCTGCGTGGCATCGTCGCCAAGCACAAGGGCCCGACGGAAGCGGGCGGTGAGTTCGACGCACCGGCCGCGCAACTCGCCGCCATCAAGGCGCGCAACTTCGGCCCCTACGGCGTGAAGGCGCTGGACTCGGTGCCCGTGAACTTCCTGGCCACGCTGGACACCACCGGCGGCAACTCCGGCAGCCCGGTGCTGAACAAGAAGGGCGAGCTGGTCGGCCTGCTGTTCGACGGCACGCTGGACGCCGTCATCTCCGACTGGGACTTCAACCCCAGGATGGTCCGCAGCATCTGCGTGGACTCGCGCTACATGCTTTGGCAGATGAGCACGGTGGACAAGACGACGCGACTCCTTGACGAAATGGGCGTGAAATAACGCCCGACGCGCTCAGCGCAGAACCGGCCCCGATGGGCCGGTTTTTCTTTTCCGGCCTTACTCCTTGGCTACCGCTTCCACCTGGATGCGCAGGTTCACATCCATCTTGAAGCCCCAGTCCTTGCCAGCCGCCAGGCCGAAGTCGTCGCGGTTGAAGCTCCCCGACGCATCCGCGCCGCAGAAGTCGCGCTTGAGCATCGGGTGCGGGATGCACTTGAGCTGGTGGATGGTCAGCGTCAGGGGCTTGGTGCGGCCGTTCAGTGTCAGCTCGCCCACCAGCCTGGCGGGCAAGGCGCCCTCGAAGCGGCCCTTGAAGCTGGCGGTTGGGTTCTTCTCCACGTTGAAGAAGTCCTTGCCCCGCGCCCAGGCATTCATCGCATCAAGTCCGAAGTCGATGCTGGCCAGGTCCATCTGCACATCGACGCTGCCGCTGCCGGCGGCCTTGTCGTAGACGATGCTGCCCGAGTTCTTGTTCAGCTTGCCGCGCCAGTAGGACAGGCCCATGTGGTCAGCCTCGAAGCTGGGGTAGGTGTGCGTGGGGTCGATGTCGTAGGTGACCGGCGCGGCCTGGGCGAGCGAGGTGGCGAGCAGGGCGATCAGCGGCAGGTGGTTCATCGGGGGCCTTGGGGTGGGTAGGGATGCCTGACACTATGACGAAGCTGGCGTCCCGAATTCGACAGGAGCCAACATCCCCGCCATGAATCTACGCCCACTCCTTGCCCTGTTGACGCTGGCCCTTGCGGCCTGCGCGCCGCTGCCACCCGCACACAAGCCCGCCGAGAAGCGCTACAGCGCCGCCGAGTTGCTGGCGCTGCAGCCGGGCGACTTCGCCTGGCCGGCCTCGTCGCTGGAAGGCGAACGCGCGCTGCGCGGCCAGGCGCTGGCAGACATCCGCGCCGTGCTCGCGCTTCCGCCTGGCCCGGCGCGTGACGCTGCCTTGCCGCAGCTCTTCGAGCGCGTCGCGCACCACAACGCCGAGGTGCTCGCTGCGCGCCCGTTGCTGCTGGAGGCGCTGCCCACGCTGGGCCAACGTGACGCCGATGTCCAGCGCGCGCTGCTGACCGCCGCGCACACGCTGTACCCGGCCGACTCGGCTCCGCTGCTCTGGCCGCTGTTGCCACAGCTGACGGCCAGCAAGCCCTTCGCCATCGCGGCCTACACGTTGCTGCAGGCCGACCCCGGCGCGGTGCTGCGGCTGGCCGACCTGGTGCCGCGCCAGTTCCCCGATTGGGCCGACGACGCGCGGCTGACGGCGTTGATGATGCGCTTGCGTCCTTCGGCCGCCGTGTCGCCGCCGCTGGCTGACCTGCTGGCCGCGCCGCTGCGGCCCGGCTTTGCCGCCGTCTACAGCCTGCAGCGCCCCGGCCGCCAGCAGTTGGGCCTGGCGCTGGTGCGCGCGGCCGATGGCCGCTTCGTGCGGGACGCGTCGGGCCAGTTGTTCACCTCGCCTCAGCTCGCGCTGGCCCGCACCGGCCTGCCCGGCACCCTCACCAACGGCAACACGCCGCAGGGCCTGTTCACCATCGTCGGTGCCGGCACGGCCACCAACCCCAACATCGGCCCCACGCCCTACCTGCACAGCAAGCTGCCGATCGAGGCGACGGTGGCGGAGTTCGAGCATGCCGACACGGCGCCTGATGCGGCCTGGAGCGAGGCCGTCTACGAGCGCTTCCTGCCGGCGAGCTGGCGCGGCTGGGCGCCCATCAAGGAAACCTGGTTCGCCGGCCGCGCCGGCCGTGACGACATCATCCTCCACGGCACCACGGTCAACCCGGCCTACTACGCCGGCACGAGCTACTTCCCCGGCACGCCGCAGCAGGGCTGCATGGTGTCCAGCGAGCGCTGGGACCCGGCGACCGGCCGACTGCTGGCCAGCCGCCAGCTGACGCTGGCGCAGGCCTACGCCGCCGCGAGCGCGCGGCCGGACCTGGCGGGCTATCTGATCGTCGTCGAGCTGCCGGGGGAGGGCGCGGTCACGGCGGCCGAGGTGCTGGCGCTGGTGACGGCGGCCGGGCGCTGAGCATCGACAGCATGGAGCTGCTCAAAACCTTTGCCCTCTTCGTGGCCACCGCCTTGGCCGAGATCGTCGGCTGCTACCTGCCCTGGCTGTGGCTCAGGCAGGGCGGCTCGGCCTGGCTGCTGCTGCCGGGCGCGGCCAGCCTGGCGCTGTTTGCGTGGCTGCTGTCGCTGCACCCCACGGCGGCGGGGCGGGTCTACGCGGCCTATGGCGGTGTCTACATCGGCGTGGCCATCGTCTGGCTGATGGTGGTGGACAAGGTCAAGCCGACGATGACCGACTGGGTCGGCGTGGGCCTGTGCCTGGCGGGCATGGGGGTCATCATGTTCGGGCCGCGTGCGGCCGGCTGATCAGCGCACGAACCCCATCTCCCCATACTCCCACCGCCACGGCACACCCGTCTCGCCGAGGATGAATTCGACGAGGCGCGCAAAGGCGCGCTCCGCCCGCACGTCGTTGGCCAGGATGACGACGCAGCGCTTGTTCTGCTTTACGCAGACCCAGGTGTTGCCGGTGATGTCGTCGTGCCCGCCCTTGTAGAAGCCCGGCCCCTGCGGCCCGTTGAACGTGATGACGCCGAGGCCGGCGGCGAGGTCGGGGCGGCGTTGCGCAGGCGGCAACTCGGGCTGAAACGTCGGGAACTGCGTGGCCGTCGTGATCGGCAGGTGCGGCGCCGTCAGCGCCGCGGCGCTGGCGGGGGACAGGCCCAGGCCGTTGATGTAGGCGGCGGCCATCGTGGCCATGTCGGCGATGGTGGTGTCCATCGAGCCCGCCACGCGCACCTTGCTGCGCTCGTCATGCGGCCGGGCCTGGCCGTCGGCGGTCCAGCCATCGGCCAGGTTGGGCCGGAAGTCGGCGCGCCACATCATGCCGGTGCGGTCCATGTCCAGCGGCGTGAACACGCGCTTGTGCATCTCGGCGCCCACGTCCAGCCCGAGGCCGCGTTCCAGCACGAACTGCAGCAGGTTCAGCCCCTCGCCCGAGTAGGCGTAGCGCGTGCCCGGGTCGAAGTACATGCGCAGCTGGCGGTCAGGCTCCAGGAAGGCGAAGTTGGCAAAACCGCTGCTGTGCGTCAGCAGCATGCGCGCCGTCAGCTGGCGCCAGCGGGGCTCGTCCGCCAGGTGGCTCCAGGGGCCGGACCTGGGGTCGCTGGGGTAGTCCGGCAGCGGCCGGTCGAGGTAGGCGGCCAGCGGCCGGTCCAGGTCGAGCTTGCCTTCGTCCACCAGCTGCATGACGAAGTGGCCGAACACCGCCTTGGTCAGCGAGGCGCCGTACATGACGGTGTCGGTCTGCAGCGGCTCGCCGGCCGCGTTGCGCTCGCCGTAGGCGGCGATGTGCACGACCTGGCCGGCGTTGACGACGGCGACGGCCATGCCGCGTGCCTGCGTCGCGGCCATCAGCCGCCGGGCCTCGGCGTCGATGGCCGCGCCGGTGGGAAACGCGGGCTGGGCCAGGGCCGTCAGCAGCGGCAGGGCGGCCAGCAGGCCGGCCAGTGGAATCAGGCGCATGGGAGTCCTCCGGCCGCGAGCCTAACCGGGGACGTGCAGGGCAGGGGGACGAACTACAGTCCGGGCGCACGGGCGTCAGTCCTGTGGAGAGACACGATGACGCAGCACTCTGAATCCGCCCCTGCAGTGGTCGGCGTGGGCCTCCTGGCCCGGATGCTTCTCGCCTGGCTGACGCTGCTGCTGGCGGCCTGCGGCACCGGGCCGGTCACGACCGAGCCGGCCGCGCCTCATCGGGTGAGCTTCGATGTCGACGGCCGGCTGGCCCACGTGCGTGTCGCCGACCAGGCCTTGCTGCCGACCCCCGCCAGGCCCAAACGCGGACCGGCTGACTACTTCGTCGGCTGGTTCGTGGCCGACGCGGGCGAGGGCACCCTGTGGGACTTCGCGCGCGACCGGGTCAAGGCCGGCGTCACGCTCAAGGCCAAGTTCGTGCCGCTGTCGGCAGCCAACGTCCTGGTCGACGCCTACCTGGACGAAGCCCGCCGCAACGCCTTCACCTTCAGGACCCTGCAGGAGCTGAAGGCCGCCAACATCGCCGATGGCACGACCGTGAACTTCACGCCGGGCGTCTACTGGACCGACGACCACAGAGACCCGAACAACGCCAACACGCCCGCGCACCCGGGCCTGGTGGGCCTCTCCTTTCCGCAGTCGCGGCTGACGTTCAAGGGCCTGACGTCGAATGCCGACGACGTGCGCATCGCCGGCAACCGTGGGCAGACGGTGGGCGCCAACGGCAACTGGAACGTCATCGGCATCGGCACCGGCTTCTCGGCCTACCACCTGACGTTCGGCAACTACGCCTCGGTCGACCTGGTCTTCCCGCGCGACCCGTCGCAGAACGTTCCCCGCCGCAGCGACGCGCGCGTGCAGGCGCAGACGATCACGTCGGCCGGCGGCCCGCTGGACCGGCTGCACTTCGAGAACGTGCGCTTCGTCAGCTTCCTGAACCTGATTGCCGTTGCTCCCCAGCGCGCCTACTTCAAGGACTCGTACTTCCAGCTGACCGACGACGCCATCGCCGGCGGCACGCTGAACGTGTTCGAGAACTGCACGTTCGACTTCCACGGCAGCCATCCATCCTGGGGCGGCTCGTCGAAGATGGCCGTCTTCCTGAACTCGACCTTCAACTTCCTCAACGACAGCCCCGTCTTCTGGTTCGCCAAGAGTGGCGGCCACTGGGCGCTGATCGACAACCGCTTCCTGGGCCCCAAGCAGGAGATCCGCTGGGAGAACGTCCAGCGCCCGGACGTGAAGCAGCTCGTGCACAACAACCGCTACGCCGATGGCACAGCCGTCGTGTTCGACCCGCGGCACCCGCAGGTCACCCAGGTGCTCGGCGCCGAGGCGCTGAAGAGCTTCAAGCTGGGCGAGGCCTACAACGTCCACAACCTGCTGCGCGGCAGCGACGGCTGGAATCCGTCAGGCCAGCAGGTCCGGCATGACGCCCCGTTCAAGCTGACGCTGACGGCCAGCGCGAGCAGCCTGCCGTCGGACGACCCGGACCACGAGGTGGTGCTGACGCCGGCCCTCATGCCTACCGTGACGCCCGCCGGCGCCTTTGCGCCCGGCGCGATCCGTTTCGACTTCGATGCCACGCGGTTCACCCGGCTGCCCGGCCGCGGCGACGGCCAGCTGCGGCTGCGGGCGACGCGGCAGGCCACGGGCCGCGTCATCGACACCGTCGTCACTGCCGCGGCGCCCAACGGCCTGGTGGCGCAGGCGACCCTGCGCCTGCGGCCTGCCGCCGTTGCGCCGCCCGTGGTGCTCGGTACGCCGGCCATCACGCTGGGGCCGGACCTGGCTCGGCTGCAGCTGGCCTACGACCAGCCGGCCTTCGCCGACCGCTCCACCATCACCTGGTACCGCGGCAGCGCGCCGGGCGACAAGGCGGTGCAGGTGGCCGTGGCGACCCGTGACTATGCGCTGTCGGCCGGTGACATCGGCCAGCACCTGACCGCCGTCGTCCTGCCGCGCTACGAGTTCAGCGCGCCGGCCGCGCATGCCATCGAGGTGGCCAGCCCGCGCGCGGTGGCCGAGACTGACGTGACGCAGCCGGACGTCATCGCGACGGACTTCGCCCACATCAGCTGGGCAGGTCATGCGCTGGGCCAGCCCGATGTCTGGTACGCCGACACCTTCAAGCCCGATGACGTGGCGGCGGGCTGGCTGCCGTCAGCGGCGGCGCCATGGGCCCACATCGTGGGCGACCGGGATGGTGCCGTGGGTGTGGCGGGGCTGGTGACTGCAGCCCAGGGTGCGCGGCTGCTCTACCAGCCGCGCGGCGCCTACGCGGACATGGCGCTGACCCTGGCGCTGACGCCCGAGAAGGTGGCGGGCCAGGGCTTCGGCAGCGCGACCGGTCAGTACCTGGAGGTCTACATCAAGTGGGACTCGTTGACCCGCAGCGGCTATGCACTGCGCCTGCAGCGCCTGGCCAGCGACCCGCTGGACGACAACCAGCCCATCACGTCCTCCGGCAACTCGGTGCGGGTGTCGATGCTGGAGGTGGTCAACGGCGTGCGCACGCTGCTGCCCGGTGCGGCGGTGGAAAGCTCGGTGTTCATGCCGGGCGCGGTGCTGCGCTTCGAGCTGGCCGGTGACCTGCTGTCAGCCCGGGTGACGACCCGGTCGCCGCAGACCCGCACCCAGGCCGGCTACCGGCTGCCGCACGAGGTCCGCTTCAGCGCGAAGCTGCCGCGTGCGGCCAGCGGTGCCGGCGGTTTCGGCGTGCAGTTCACCGGCACGGCCTCGGCCGGCAACCGCACGCTGCTCGAGCGTCTGGAGGTCAGGCTCCAGCCGCGCTGAGCCCGGCGGTCGGATAGGTTCCCGCAACCAGGATCTCGCGCGTCACGTTTGTCAGCGCGCGGTGGCCGCAGAAGGCCATGCTGACGTCCAGCTCCTTGTGCAGGATCTGCAGCATCTTGGTGACGCCTTCCTCGCCCATCGCACCCAGGCCGTAGACCATCGCGCGGCCCACCATCGTGCCCTTGGCGCCCAGCGCCCAGGCCTTGAGCACGTCCTGACCGGAGCGGATGCCGCCGTCCATCCAGACCTCGATCTGGTGGCCCACCTCGGCCACGATGGCCGGCAGCGCATGGATGCTGCTGGGCGCGCCGTCCAGCTGGCGACCGCCGTGGTTGCTGACGACGATGGCGTCAGCGCCGGCTTGCACGGCGAGCTTGGCGTCCTCGACTTCCATGATGCCTTTGAGGATCAGCTTGCCGCCCCACTGCTCCTTGACCCAGGCGATGTCGGCCCAGGACAGGCGCGGGTCGAACTGCTCGTTGGTCCAGGCCGACAGCGAGCGCATGTCGCTGACGCCCTTCACATGGCCCACGAGGTTGCGGAAGGTGTGGCGCTTGGTCCCTGCCATGCCCAGCACCCAGCGGGGCTTGGTGGCGAGGTTGAGGATGTTCCTGAGCGTGGGCCGGGGCGGCGCGGTGAGGCCGTTCTTCAGGTCCTTGTGGCGCTGGCCGATGACCTGCAGGTCCAGCGTCAGCACCAGCGCCGAGCACTTGGCGGCCTTGCAGCGGTCGATCATGCGGGCCATGGCCTCGCGGTCACGCATCATGTAGAGCTGGAACCAGACCGGCGCCGAGGTGTTCTCGGCCACGTCTTCGATCGAGCAGATGCTCATGGTGGACAAGGTGAACGGGATGCCGAACTTCTGCGCCGCGCGCGCGGCGTGGATCTCGCCGTCGGCGTGCTGCATGCCGGTCAGGCCCACCGGCGCGATGGCCACG
>Ga0114942_1000532_pt1 | contig 10806 bp, 7 predicted proteins | sample LowerColdCreek_FD_88674 | JGI IMG/M metagenome (GOLD analysis project Ga0114942, IMG submission 88674) | Groundwater microbial communities from Cold Creek, Nevada to study Microbial Dark Matter (Phase II) - Lower Cold Creek | ecosystem: Environmental > Aquatic > Deep subsurface > Groundwater ... | reverse complement strand
GGCTGGCTGGCGCTGCACTGGGGCGGCAGTCTGGTGCAGGTGTTCGCAGCGCAGGCCGCGGCGCTGCTGCTGTACGGGCTGGTGAATGCCGGTTCGATTGCCGCCGGCGCCTGGTTCGGGCCCCTGGCCTGGCCGCGGCGCAGGCCCACCGTGGCCGCTGCCGAAGCCGCCGAAGGTGCGCGGCTTCGCTAGGCCACAGGCCGAGGCGCAGTGCCGGCCGCGTTCAAGCTAGGGTTTGTTTCGACCCGAAGCGGCGGCTACGCTCGAGCCGATGGGCCATGTCTTCGTCAGCCACAGCAGCAAGGACCGCGCGCAGGTCGCGCGCCTGGCGAGCTTGCTCGACGCCCAGCACACGCCGTACTTCCTCGACTACGACCCGGAACTCGGCATCCCCGCGGGGCGCCGCTGGGAGGACGAGCTGTACTACCGCCTCGCCGGTTGCGAGGTGGTGCTGTATGTGTGCAGCGAGAACAGCAACGCGTCGAAGTGGTGCTTTGCCGAACTGGCGCAGGCGCGCGCGCTGCGCCGCACGGTGGTGGCGCTGCGCTTGAGCGGCGCCGCGCTGCCTTCGCTGCTGACCGACACGCATGCGGTCGTCGACTTCGACGCCCCGGCCGAGGAAGTGCGGGCGCGGCTGCGCAACGCGCTGGCCTTGTCCGCCAGTGCCGCGCCGGAGCGTTTCCCCTGGGACGGCCGCCGCGCGCTGTACCCGGGCATGCTGGCCTTCGACGAGGCCGATGCCGCCATCTTCTTCGGCCGTGACGACGAGACGCGCGATCTGCTCGGCGTGCTCGATCGCGCGCGCGTGTCCGATACGCGGCTGGTGTGCGTGGGCGGCGCCTCCGGCAGTGGCAAGTCGTCGGTGGTGCGTGCCGGCGCGCTGCCGCGTCTGCGACGCCGACGCGACGACTGGATCGTCTGCGGTCCGGTGATCGCCGGCCCGATGCTGCTCGATCAACTGGCCGAGCGCTTGATCGGCTGCTTTGCCGGCAAGGCGCCGGCCTTCGGCACGGTGCGCAAGGCGCTCGCAGCCCTGGCGCGCGAGGCGGCACCCGACCCGGCACCGCTCGATGCCCTGCTGCGCAAGCTGCGGCTGGCCGGTGGCGGCCGTGCCGAGCGCAGCCTGCTCTGTGTCATCGACCAGGGAGAGCGGCTGTTCGCGCCCGATGCTTCTGCTTCGCTGCGGCTGCTTGGCGCCTGCGCCGCGGCACGGGCCTTGCCGCTGCAGATCGTGCTGACGCTGCGCTCGGACCACATCGACCGCCTGCAGGCGTGCCTGGCCGCGGTGTCGGCGCGCTGCGAGTGGCTGTCGATCGGCCCGATGGCGGCGGCGCGCGTGGCCCAGGTGATCGAGGGGCCGGCACAACTGGCGCGGCTGCGCATCGAGCCGGCCCTGGTGGCCACGATGGTGGCCGACGCCGGCCGCGACGACGGCTTGCCGCTGCTGGCCTTTGCGCTGCACGAGCTGTGGCAGCGGCGCGGCCGCGACCAGGCCACGCTGTCGCTGGCCGACTACACCGACGTGCTCGGCGGCCTCGAAGGCTGTGTCGCGCGCCGCGCCGAGGCGGTGGTTGCGGCGCTGCAGCCTGCGGCCGAACAGCTGGCGCTGTTGCGCCGCACGATGACGCGCATGGCGCGCCTGGGCGACGGCGAGCGCTTTGTCAGCCAGCCGATTGCCATCGACAGTGTCGCGCCCACCGTGCGCCCGATCATCGACCGGCTGGTCGACGAGCGGCTGCTCGTTACCCGCGATACGCAGCTGGAAGTGGCACACGAGGCGCTGCTGCGCGCCTGGGACGCTCTGCGCGGCTGGCTCGACGCCGACCGGCGCTTCCTGGCCTGGCAACGCGACTGCGCGGCGGGGCTGCGCGCCTTCGTCGCCACCGGGCGCGACATCGCTGCGGTGCATCTTTCGGGGCAGGCCCTTGCCGCAGCGCAAGCCTGGCTGGCGACGCACCGCGAGGCCATGGGTGCCGAAGCCGCGGCCTGGGTCGAGGCCAGCATGGCACGCGCCGAGCGCGCCGAGCGGCTGTCGCGCGAGGCGCAGATCAGGCATCTCGCGGCGCAGGGGCAGGTGATCCTGGCCTGCGACCCGCCCGAGGTCGGCGAGCGCGGTCTGCTGCTTGCCATCGAGGCGTTGCAGCAGGCGCGCGACCTGCCGAGCGCCCGCTTCGAAGCCGACCAGGCGTTGCGCCAAGGCCTGGCCCTGCTCGGCCGGCGCGTGCAGGCGGTGGACGCCGGCAGCGATGTCGCTGCGCATGCCTGGGCAGCGCATCCGAAGGCGCCGATCGTCGCCTTCGGCAGCGCCGATGCGCGCGTGCGCGTGTGGAACCTGCAGACCCGGGCAGTCGAGGACCTGCCGCGCCTGAGCGCTGCGGTGGACCTGCTGCGCTTCAGTGCGGATGGCCGGTGGATGGCGGCCAGCGGGGGTGGCCGCGTGCTGCTTTGGGATCTGCAGGCCAACAAGCTGGTCTCGATCGCGGCCGTGCTGCCGGCCGAGCCTGAAGCGGAATTCGGTGCGGCCAGCGCCATGGCCTTCAGCCGTGCCGGCGACATGCTGGCGGTGGCCTTCGTCCATCGTTGCCTGCTGTGGCAGACGGCCCAGCCGGAGCAGCCGGCGCTGGCCTTGCCCGAATCGGCGACGCCGCTGGTCAGCCTGGATTTCAGCGCCGACGGGTCGGTGCTGGTCGAGCAGGGTCTCGGCGGCCCGGCCGTGTGCTGGCGCTGGCGCGACGGCGCGCGCATCGGCGCCATCGGCGAAGGCGGCAACCAGGTGCTGGTCAGTGCCGACGGGCGCTGGGTCGGCTCGGCCGGTCCGGGCAGCTACGTCGCAAGTCTGTGGGACACCTATCTGCGCGAGAGTCACCGCTTGGCGAACAACGGCGCCAAGCTGGCCTTCAGTGCCGACAGCCAATGGGTGGCGATGGCCTCGCCCGAACATTTCGCCAAGCTGTGGCGGCTGCCCGAGCGCTCGGTCGCGCAGCGCTGGCGTCACCACGCGGAGGTGTGGGATCTGGATTTCAGCCCCGACGGCAAGAAGCTGATCACCCAGGCGAAGAACGGCGTGGCGCATGTCTGGGACACCGACGAGGGTGTCGAACTGGCGCGGCTGATCCACGCACAGACCTTGCGAGGCGTGCGCTTCGCCGGCGACAGCCGCCTGGCGGTGACGCTGAGCGCCGCGGGCACGCTGACGGCCTGGGACAGCGAGGAGTTGCGTCATCCGCGCACCTTGCAGTTCCGCCTGGCCACGCTGGGCGTGGCCTTCAGCCCCGACGGGCGGCTGCTGGCCGTCGGCGTACGCGAGGGCCTGGGCGCGATCGCCCCGCATCTGATCGATCTGGAAAACCTGCAGGCCGTGGCCGAGTTGCGTCTGGCCGCGGACGGCCCTGCGGTCAACGCTGCCGACCATGCGCGCCAGTTGCTCGACGCGCAGCGCCAGGCCTCGGCGGCCGCGACACGCAGCGCCAGCGGTCGCTGGCAGACGCTGCAGCCGTCGAAGAAGGAGCTGACAGTCGTCGACGGCGCGCTGGATGCCGATGCGGCGCGCAGCGCCGTGCCGCGCTGCACGTTGCGCCACGATCATGAGGTGCGCCACGCCATCTTCAGCCCGGACGAGCAGCACCTGGCGACGGTGAGCGAAGGCGACCACGTGCGCGTCTGGGACCTGGCGCAGGGCGTGGAGATCTCGCGCCTGACGTTGCCACTGCCGAACGTGGCCGACGCCGCCTTCAGCCCCGATGGCCGCATCATTGCCACCGCCGGCTGGGATGGGCTGGTGCGCTTGTGGTGGTGGCGCGTCCAAGAACTGGTGGCCGATGCGCGCGGCCGCGTCACGCGCGAACTCAGCGCCGACGAGCGGCAGCGCCACGTGCCGGAGCAGCCTGAAGCCCGTGCGTCGGCCGCGGCGCGTCCGGCATGAAGCGCTACCTGGCGCACGGGCCCTGCCTGAACGACCCGGGCGAACTGTTGTTCTTCGACGCCTGGGTCTGGCCCTGCACCCACCCGCTGATTCGCCCCGGCAACCTGGCGAGCGGCGACATCGGCTACCCGGTGGCCGAGCTCTGGCCCCAGCAGCTGCTGCAGGCGCTGCAGGCCGCCGGGCTGGCGCTGACGCCGGGCGAGTTGCTGTGGTCCGGCGCCGCGCCGGCGCAGCCGGGCGAGTTCTCGCCGGCCATGGCCGAACTCGCGGCCGAAGCGGGTGCGCTCGGCGGCGAAGGCATGTTCCTGCCCCTGCACTTGCCCGCCGGTGCCGCGGACACCGACGCCTGGCTGACGCGCATCGACCTGGCACTGCGGCACATCGCCGCCCGCCTGAGCCGGCGCGGGCACCGCGTGGCCAGCAAGCAGTTTGCCGATGCGATCACGCGCGTCTTCAAGCCCGGCTGGCAGCTGGCCGTGGCGTTGCTGCTGCCGGCCTTTCCGCGTCTGGACCGGGCCTTCGCGGACGTCGATGCCTACGCCGCTTTCCTCGCCGACCCGGGCACGCTGGCGCGGCGCGAGGCGCTGTATGCCTGGCCGGCGCAGCTGGGGCGCAACCCGCTGTCGTATGTGGACCTCGTTGCCGAGCTCGCCCAGGCCGCCGCCGACTATGTGGCCTGGATCGAAGCATCCGGGCTGGCCTCCGGCCGCGCCGCGGTGGAACTGCTGTGGACGCTGGACGATCCGCGACATGCCAATGCGCTGGCCGCCGCGGTGCAGACGGCTGCTGAACGCGGCACGGCGCATTTCGGTGCGCGCGGGCTGGCGCCAGGCGAGTTTGCAGGCCTGCCCGGCGACGGCCCGGCGGCGCTCGTCAGCCGGCGGCCGCGCGGCTATCCTAGGTTCTGACCGGGTGCGATCGGTGTCAGGCGTTCACTCCCAGATCGAACGCGCGTATGCCGCCAGGTCCACGCCGTCGCCGGCGGACTGGCTGTCGGACGTGGCCGGCTGCGCAGTGCGTGCCGCGCCGGGACAGATCGGCTCAAAAAGCGCCGCCACCTCCGGCGTGATGAAACGCGAGAGCCCGCCCCACAGGTGGCGGTCGCCTCGCGCGGCCTGCTGCGTGACGTAGAAGCGCTGCGGCACCAGCAGGTGCAGCTGATGCTGCGCGCGCGTCATCGCGACGTACAGCAGACGGCGCTCCTCCTCGAGCGCGGCAAGGCTGCCGGCCGACATCTCCGAGGGGATGCAGCCGTCGACCACGTTGAGCACGTAGACCGACGACCATTCCTGTCCCTTGGCGGAGTGGATCGTCGACAGGATCAGGTAGTCCTCGTCGAGATGAGGTGCGACCACCTCGCTCGTGGCTTCGGGCGGGTCCAGCGTCAGCTCGGCCAGAAAGGCGTCGCGCGATGCGTAGCCGCCGGCCAGCCGTTGCAGCTGCTCCAGGTCCGCACGGCGCGCGGCGGCGTCTTCGTGCAACCGCTGCAGTTGCGGCAGGTACCACTGCAACGCGTTGTGCAGCAGTTCGGGCCAGGGCTCGGATTGCATCGCCTGCAGGCAGGCCAGCAGCGCCGCCCAGTTCGCGGCGGCGCTGGCGGGTGGCCGGAAGTCGCGACGCGCCGCCTGCGGGTCGGCGGCCGTCTCCATTGCATCGAGCAGCCGCCGAGCGCTGGCCGGGCCCATGCCTTGCACCAGCTGCGCGACGCGAAAGCCCGCCAGCCGGTGGCGAGGGTTTTGCTGCCAGCGCAGCAGCGACAGCAGATCCTTCACGTGTGCGGCTTCCAGGAACTTCAGCCCACCGAACTTCAGGTACGGGATATTGCGGCGGGCCAGCTCCAGCTCGAGCGCGGCGCTGTGGTGGCTGGTACGGAACAGCACCGCCTGGCGCTTGAGCCGCAGCCCGGTTTCGCGCTGCGCCAGCACCTGGTCGGCCACCCAGCTGGCCTGCTCGGCGTCGTCGCCGACACTGACCAGCTGCGGCACCGCGCCCTGTTCGCGGTCGCTCCACAGCGTCTTGGCGAATCGCTCCGGCGCCAGCGCCATGACGGCGTTGCAGGCACGCAGGATCGGCTGGCTGGAGCGGTAGTTGCGCTGCAGCGTCAGCACCGTCGCGGGTGGCTGATACTGCGACGGAAAATCGAGGATGTTGCGTACCTCGGCCGCGCGGAACGAATAGATCGACTGCGCATCGTCGCCGACCACTGCCAGCCCGTGGCCTTCGGGCTTCAGCGAGCGCAGCACGCGCGCTTGCAAGCGGTTGGTGTCCTGGTACTCGTCGACCAGCACGTGCTGGAAGCGCGTGCCCAGTTCGCGCGCCAGCGCCGCATCGTCGAGCAGGTGGCTCCAGTACAGCAGCAGATCGTCGTAGTCTAGGACGCACTGCTTTTGCTTTTCGGCGACGTAGGCGCGAAACAGCGCCTTCAATTCCTCCGGCCATTCGGCACACCACGGAAAGCGCTGCTGCAGCACCGTCGCCAGCGTTTCCTGGCTGTTGAGCACGCGCGAATAGATGGCCAGGCAGGTACTCTTCAGGGGGAAACGCTTGTGCGTGTTCGACAGACCCTGCTCGTGGCGCAGCAGGCCCATCAGGTCTTCGCTGTCGCCGCGGTCGGCGATGGTGAAGGCCGGGTTCAGCCCGATGCGCGGTGCATGCTCGCGCAGCAATCGCGCCGCCACACTGTGGAAGGTGCCGGCCCAAGGCAGCGAGGGCGCCTGCTGCGTGGCGCCGAAGCCCAGCGCGCGATGCAGCACGCGGCCGACGCGGCGCTGCAGGTCGGCGGCGGCGCGGCGCGAAAAGCTCAGCAGCAGCAGGCACTGCGGGTCGGCCCCGTCGAGCACCAGCCGGGCCACGCGCGCTGCCAGCGTCTGCGTCTTGCCCGAGCCGGCACCGGCGATGATCAGCAGCGGCGGCGTGTGTTGCGCGCCGCGACCATGAAACACTGCCTCGCGCTGCTCGTCGTTGAGCTTGTCGAAAGGGCCCTCACGCGCCGGGTCGGGTCGGGTCGGCAGCGGCGTGGCAAGCATCGGGCAGGGCGGCGGCAGGGTGCAGCCAAGTCTATACTGGATGGACATACAGAAACCCTCGCAGTCCGCGGCTTGAAGCGCGGCGTGCCGAACCTCATCTTCCGGGCTCGTACAAGATCGATCGCTGCAAAGGCCCGGCATGTTGTTGATGTTCATCCTGTTGCTGCTGCATGCCTACGTGGGCTGGCGGCTGATCCCGGCGCTGGGCTTGGCGCCGGCGCTGCAGTGGCTGATCGTCGCACTGCTGCTGGCGTCGTGGCTGCTGATGCCGCTGGCGCTGTGGGCCCGGCGCATCCGCGCGCAGCCTTGGTCGGACCGCCTGGCCTGGACCGGGCTGCTGCTGATGGGGCTGTTCTCGTCGCTGTTTGTGCTGACGCTGCTGCGCGACGTGCTCTGGCTGCCGCTGTGGGCCGTGTCCCTCAGGTGGGCCTTGCCCGGCTGGCTGGCGCCGGCCTCGGCCGTGGCGGTGCCGGTGCTGGCCGCGCTGTTCACGCTGTGGGGGCTGCGCAATGCGCTGCGTACCGCCGAGGTGGTGCACGTCGACGTGCCCATCGCGTCGCTGCCGCCGGGGCTGCAGGGTTTCAGCATCGTGCAGATCAGCGACGTGCATGTCGGGCCGACGATCAAGCGCGCCTACCTGCAGGCCATCGTCGAGCGCATCAACGCGCTGGGTGCCGACATGGTGGCAGTGACCGGAGACCTGGTCGATGGCACGGTGCGGGAGCTGGCGCACCACGTGGCGCCGCTGGCCGCGCTGAGTTCGCGCCACGGCACCTTCTTCGTCACCGGCAACCATGAGTACTACAGCGGCGCCCAGGCCTGGGTCGACGAGTTGCGTCGCCTGGGCCTGCGCGTGCTGATGAACGAGCATGTGCTGTTGAGGCACGGCGGCAGCTCGCTGGCACTGGCCGGCGTGGCCGACTTCAGTGCGCACCACTTCGACGAATCGCACCGCAGTGACCCGCAGGCCGCCATCGCCGGCGTGTCCGACGAGGTGCGGGTGCGCGTGTTGCTGGCGCACCAGCCGCGCAGTGCGTCGGCCGCGGCGGCAGCCGGCTTCCAACTGCAGCTCTCCGGACACACGCACGGCGGGCAGTTCCTGCCGTGGAACTTCCTGGTGCGCCTGCAGCAGCCCTTCACCGCCGGGTTGAACCGATGGCAGGACTTGTGGGTCTACACCAGCCGCGGCACGGGCTACTGGGGCCCGCCCAAGCGGCTGGGGGCGCCGTCGGAAATCACGCACCTGCGCCTGGTGGCTGCGTGAAAGATACTTGGCGTGCAGGCGACCAAAGACGACATGTTGTCCACAAGGAGCTTTTCGTGATGACCCGCCGTACCCTGCTGTCTCTGTTTTCTGCCGTCGGCTTGGCGCCGGCTGTCGTGTCTGCCCAAGGCAAGCGGGGCGCCATCTACAAGGTCACGTTCACCGATGCCGAATGGAAGAGCAGGCTCAGTCCGGCGGCCTACGACGTGCTGCGCCACGAGGGCACCGAGCGCGCCTTCACCAGTGCGCTCAACAACGAGAAGCGCAAGGGCACCTACCACTGCGCCGGCTGCGACGCGGCGCTGTTCACGTCGGACATGAAGTTCGACAGCGGCACCGGCTGGCCAAGCTTCTTCGCCACGCTGCCCGGCGTGTTCGGCGAGACCGTCGACCGCAAGCTGTTCATGGCGCGTACCGAATACCACTGCGCCAACTGCGGCGGGCACCACGGCCATGTCTTCAACGATGGCCCTGCACCCACCGGCAAGCGCTACTGCAACAACGGCGTGGCGTTGAAGTTCGTGGCGGCCGCATGAACGGCGCACCACACTTCCTGCGCGGCGCCATCCTGTCGCTGGCGCTGGCGGCGTTGCCGCCCTGGGCCGCCGCCCAGAGCACGGCCAAGGCGGTCTTCGCCGGCGGCTGCTTCTGGTGCGTGGAGGCCGATTTCGACAAGGTGCCGGGCGTGCTGTCCACCACCTCGGGCTACATCGGCGGCAAGGTCGCGAACCCCACCTACGAACAGGTGACGACCAAGACCACCGGCCATGCCGAGGCGGTGGAAATCGTCTTCGACCCGGCCAGGGTGAGCTACGAGCAACTGCTCGAACATTTTTGGCGCAGCATCGACCCGACCACCAAGGACCGGCAGTTCTGCGACTCGGGATCGCCTTACCGCACTGTGATCTTCGCGCTCGACGCGGCGCAGTTGAAGGCGGCGCAGGCCTCGCTGGCGGCGCTGGACAAGAGCAAGCCCTTTGCCGAGCCGATCGTCACGCAGGTCGCGCTGGCCGGCCAGTTCTACGCGGCCGAGGACTACCACCAGGACTACTACAAGAAGAATCCCGTGCGCTATCAGTACTACCGCACGACCTGCGGCCGCGATGCGCGCCTGAAGCAGTTGTGGGGCAAGGCGCCTTGACCAGCCTGCCGGCTGCCGGCGCTACACCTCAGGCGGCGCGCCGGTTCTTCGCGCGCTCCACACGCTGCAGCGACCGTTCCAAATCGTCGTTACCCAGGCGCGGCAACGCTTCGCCGGGCCGGCGGCGCGAACGCGCGACGCGCTGCTGCGCGTTTTGCCGGCTCAAGGTCATCATCGATGCCTGCGCGGTGCAGCGCAGCACGGTGCCCTCGGGCCAGTCCTTCTCGCGTGGCGAGTACAGCAGCAGCAACTGATCGCTGCCGATGTTTGCCGGCACGTCTGGCGTCAGGCGCTGCTGCGTCAGCAGCAGCACCCGCTTGTCCAGGCCGCGCGCCACCCCGACTTCGTAGACCACGTTGGCATTCAGCCCGCTCAGATCGGCGATGACCACGCCGCAGCGGCGGATCACGGCCAGCGAAAGCCGCAAACGAGAAGGCCCGCCCTCTCGCGAAGGCGGGCCTCGGGGCGGGGGCGCCGTCTACTCGAGCCGAACCTCGACGCGGCGCGCCTCGGCGTTGGGGCCGGTACCGGTCAGCTGCTCGGGTTTCTGCAGCTGGATCCTGTCATCGGGCACGCCGATCTGCTTGAGCGTGTCATGCACCGTGAGGGCGCGCTGCTTGGCCAGTTCGGCGTTCGCCGCCGGGTCGCCGGTGGCGTCGTGGTAGCCGCTGATGACGGCCTTCTTGCCGCTGGCCACGCCCTTCACCACGTCCACCAGCGCGTCGGCTGCACCACCGGCCAGTTCGGCCTTGCCGGTGGCGAAGTAGAACTTCACCACACCGCCTTCGACCTTGAAACTGGCGACGTCGAGGGACAGCGGCACCGCCACCACGGCAGTCGCCGTCGGCGCGGCGGCACCGTGGCCCGCGGCCGCCGTGTTGCCGCTCGGGATGGGCAGCAATGGCACGATCAGCAGCGCGACGATGTTGATGATCTTGATCAGCGGGTTGACGGCCGGGCCGGCGGTGTCCTTGTACGGGTCGCCGACGGTGTCGCCGGTGACGGCGGCCTTGTGCGTCTCGCTGCCCTTGCCGCCGTGGTGGCCGTCTTCGATGTACTTCTTGGCGTTGTCCCAGGCACCGCCGCCGGTGCACATGCTGATGGCAACGAACAGGCCGGTGACGATGGTGCCCATCAGCAACCCGCCCAGCGCAGCCGGGCCGAGCGTCAGGCCGACGACCACCGGCACCACGACCGGCAGCAGCGACGGGATCATCATTTCCTTGATCGCGGCCTTGGTCAGCATGTCCACCGCCACGCCGTATTCAGGCTTGGCCGTGCCTTCCATGATGCCCTTGATGTCACGGAACTGGCGGCGCACTTCCACCACCACCGCGCCCGCCGCACGACCCACTGCTTCCATCGCCATCGCGGCGAAGAGGAACGGAATCAGACCGCCGATGAACAGGCCCACGATGACCATGTGGTTCGACAGGTCAAAGGTGGTGTCCAT
>Ga0114942_1000531_pt1 | contig 10808 bp, 9 predicted proteins | sample LowerColdCreek_FD_88674 | JGI IMG/M metagenome (GOLD analysis project Ga0114942, IMG submission 88674) | Groundwater microbial communities from Cold Creek, Nevada to study Microbial Dark Matter (Phase II) - Lower Cold Creek | ecosystem: Environmental > Aquatic > Deep subsurface > Groundwater ... | reverse complement strand
TAGCCACAATGAACATGCTGTACACATTTTCTTTACTTGGATTACCTGATCCTAGGAATGAAATGTTTTTTATTCTATAAATTAATATGATGCTTACCTGCAGTATATAGAAAGTCAAAATGTGTAATTACAAAAAGTCATGATCTAAATTAAAGTTGCATTTAATTATCCAGGGTATAATTCACCCAGGAGGTACAGACTGGAACACACAGACAGGAGCACAGACACATTTCATAAATTGACCATTGGTCACCAACCAGCAGTCAATTCAAATTGATAATTATTTGTTGATCACAAATCAACAGCAAATTGATGTAACTCATTAATGAAGTATGATAACTCATTATCTCTCACACCAACAACCATATCGGAAGATTGCCCATGGGACTTTGATATCAAGTTGTTAAGGGTTTAATTCAGCAATACCAACCAATTGATACAATCACCAGGGTCAAGATGAAGCAGAGATTGAATAAATAACCATGAAGAAGGGGGAGCAATCCATAATTGTTGATTGAAGAGTTGGGTAGTATCAAAGAAAACCTAATGACTCTGGCATGCAACATTGATGAGTTTGAGCCTATGATCACTCTACTACAATTGCAGTATAATCGGACATAATGCTAACCAATTTCCTAAGAGGAATAACAAGGAAGAAAAGATTAAAAGTTCCAAATTATCCAGTATTATCATTCCAATAAATTGGGACATATTGCTGTTAAATGTTGGCTAACAGAAGACAACAAGAATAAATGCTCTGAAATGTTTTTCAATAAGGTGAGAAGCAAAATTGAGAAAACAAATATTGCTAAGCATGAGGAAGTATACAGAATTAAAATTTTACTGGGAATGACTGACCGAAAGTTAACAAACTCCGATATCTGAATTGCTGATTCTGCACTAACAGTCCATATGACTACTGATTGGAATGGTGCAATTAACACAAGAATACCCAACAAGCATCATCAAATCACGCTTAACAACAGACGAGAAGAAGAGGAAGCTGTTTGAATTGTTGAATTAAAGGGAAAGGTGCTTGATAAGAAAAGGTCAGAAATAGAATAATGCCATCATTCAAGATGTGTATGCCATACCAACAGCTAAATTTAATTTTTCTAGTGTGACACAAATACTTAAGAAGGGGCAGAGAATAGAGGGGGATTAACATTCAATCAGGCTGATAAAATGAAATGAAAATCCAGTTTGATGTTGAATTCCAATACCTAACGGAATTTTATATGGAATGCGTGTACTGCACTGGCGGCATTTTTGTGGTGTGCCAAGCTGTGGTGTCAGTAAGATGACCCTCATAGAGGCACACTCTAAAATGAGGCATTTAACTATATCAGAAATAAAAAGAATAAGCAAACAACTTGTATAATCACTTATATGATGACAAAAGATGTGAAGCGTGTGTGGTAGGTAAAGCAAAACAAAGAGATGTTGTGAAGAGGAGCGGTCATGAGGTTGCAATAAAATTTCAGAACATATGCTTTTGGATATAAGTTCAGTGATAAATTTGGAATTTCATGAGATTGAAGTTGTTCTAACACCGTTTTGGTGGGTCATAGTAGATGAGAGAAATCAGATGAAATTCTCCAATTTCAGTACAAACATCTTAAAACTGAATCCACATGCAAGTTAATCATTAACAACTGAAAAGGTGAGAATAAACATGTGAATTATTCCTGGCAGCCATTCTGAAGTCAATTTCCGTATGTGAGATCCAAGATCTTGGAGAAGTCATATTAACAGAGATAATGTTTGCCTGAAACCAATGTACTTTCATGACAGTGCCAACATCAAAAATGGCTATTAGCTTTAGAATTGGAACATCAAAGATGGAGAGGAGAAGATAGTGAAAAGAGTCAAGAATATTCAAACAACATGAATGAAGGAAAGAAGAATTGGTAGGCGAAGACAAAGATGACAGAGAAGAAGTATGAGCTAGGACTGAAGCAATAGTAGGTTGCTTGCGTGTAAGCCCGTGTTTTTGCACTTGTACTCGTATGCTATTTTTAGCCTGGTTTTTGGTGTTCCCCTTTTTAAATGACACAAGAATGTACTTATACATCAGAAACTATGGACTGACACAGAATTTACCTCCATAGAAAAGCTTTACATCCTGATATAGTCCCACTTCACATACAGACCAAGAATTACTAATGATGCATCATCAAAAGCCTTTCCAACACTTATAAAATTACAGGATCTGCTTTTAATTTTCATGTTGTATATTCTGATGTTATTTCTTACTAACATGCATGTATCATGTTGTTATCAACTCTTTCTTATGAAACTATTGTTAAAAATTAGGGGTTCCGTGCCTCTATGGCTTATACATTATTCCCTTTAACTGATGCCCTGAATAGAAGAAGTCACAAGTATTCCTTTTGCTAACGCTATAGAAACCACGATCGGGATAGGAAGGGCCGCCTACTAGTCTTACTACTAAAACTTCAGTGCCTAATTACTTCGATCCGTATTTCTATGTCAGAACAGAATGAAAAGGTGTCTTTATAAAGGTTATCATGTCGAATGACCACAGCTGCTATCAGCTGAATTCCTTGAGTACACTGAGCATGTGTAAAAGTTGAATTGGCAAAGCACACTTGTTTTATTGTGGGCGAATCAGATTGGAAAGCATTAAGGAAAGGATCTCGTATTGAAGTTACAACTGACTTAGATAACCAAGTTGTAATTTAAACACATTCTTCTTTGATAGGTTTCTACTCGGGTTTCTGAACCTAATGGTTCATCATTAATCCTGTACGTCGACAGCAAACAATTGAAAACCATGGCATGTTAGGACTAGGGATATTCCAAGTGTGAATCAAATGAGTGTCAATCAAATTATTGTCACATTTTGTCTTTTTGCCCGGCAACACGAAGAATCTTACAACCTTACAACTAGAGATAGCATGGAATTTAGTTTCAACTCGACAAATCCTACATTTGCGTTTGGATCAGACGCTGCAAGCAATGTAGCAACGAATAATGAATTACCATGGGAAGGGTTATCTACGGCGGAAAGTACTAATATGACCGCGGCCCTTGTCAACGCAATTCCAGCTAATAGAAACATGCAAGTTCCAAAGTTCGTGGATATTTTTCCTTATCAGAATCTCCTGAATAAAGTTAGGTACTTATATTCGAAGATGACAACATCAGATAGAGAAGCGAAATTTGCAGTACAAAAGCTTCTTCAGATAACTGGCTCGACGGTGTATCTATCAAATCCACCACCACCGGTATTTGTTGCACCGGAAATTTCCATTAGACAACAGCTTCAAGTAAATTCACATGTAATCCTGAGTCAGAGCTTGGTATCTTTGACGCCACAGATGCTTCTAGAAGTCTTCGCGATCTCCGATGCTCTTCACATTTCTGAGCAGAGTGCAATATCTATCTATGCTCACGTATCACAACCTGAAGTCAGACAATATTTGGAGAATTGCGAAAAAGATTCTAAATTATTACATGATATTCCTGCAGCAGCTTGTGCTCTTTTTTTTCGACAACGTCTAGCTCTATGGAAAATCATACTCATTCTCACACAAAGCCGTTTAGAGAACAAAAATGTCGAAGCTAGTGATGTTCTCATGAATAACAACTTAATTCTGAACATCGTTCATACATTTCGTCTCATTAATCAGCTTGTGGAACAAGAACAGTCAAGAATTAATCAATTCACACTATGCACTACTAGTGGAGCACATTCATATCGAAGAAACAAGCATCAGTGGCTCAACCATTTACATCAAGAACAAAATTTGGCATCTCAATGTTTATTTTACTTGGCATATTCCACACAATTAAAATCAGATGAAGTCGCATCTATTTTGGATTTGATCAGGGACATAACAAATTACGCCTTGCCTATCTTAGACCCTACTCGTGATGTTCCGGACCCCTGCCATTTTCATCATACAGTTGCAACACCTCAATGGAGTCCATTCACTCCACCTCCTTCACCACCCACGGAGAAGACAATTTGGGAGTGGGAGGATGAGTTAGTTCAGATGACATGGAGCAAGAGTGAAGCACCTGTTTTACAATTTACCTCAATCCTCGTGATGTCTGTGATAAGTGCTATTGATACCCAGCAATGCTTGTTAGATCGACAGACTCATAATCTGCATAGCTTTGGAGTGGTACGTAAATACACAGTCAATATCAAATTTCTTAATATTTCATTTCCATCTGACGTTCACGACGCATACACCTTTGTTAGGGCAACAGTTTATTTCGGTCCCTCGAAATGACTGGGGAATTTGATAACATTAAGTCTATTCATGAGCGACTTGACGTATCAGCTGCAGTTCATTGGAAGCGTCAAGATATTTGGGGAGTTTTGGCTGCTTCATATGCGATTGCCATATTGCCCATTTCTTCAGTTTTAACGTCGCCAAGAGCCACTTCAAGCTCATCCACAATCAAGCGGACGTGGAAAGCTTGCCTTACAGCGTCAAGCGATTACAAATCCTTTACATTTGTTCATTTATCTCTTCTTCCAGCATTGAAAAATTATGGAACAAAGATCGACTGTTGTGAATTACCTCAGTTCCTCATATCGGTTTTGGCAGATTTTATCTCATATTATTTGGACGTTGTATGCACTTGCAACGCCATCCCCTTTTCACGTAGCAAATGGGAAGAAAATGAGACAAAGAGACTTATAATCACCCGTGAAGGCCAAGAGCGTAATCGATCTTTTCATCAGACTTACAGTGGGGGATATAATGCAAAGGATATACTTGAACACGTCGATCTCATGAAACGACCTGACTGTATCGATGATATTGTAGCTGTAGCAATCGATGTCTGCTCCCAAGGCCCTGACTACGCAGTAAAGTTTTGGGCATCAGAGGAGTTTATCGACCACAATGGATCCAAGAACTCAACTTTTGTACCAAGTCGGACCCTGAAAATGTTGGAAGCTATGCAAGACAAAGATCGCTCATTGACCCCAATTTATTTCTCCCTTTTGGCAGTTCTTGCTTCTGTAAAACCGTCTATTATATTTGATATAGTCAATAGCAAATATCCTAGTTTCAAGGTTAGTTTCAATTGGACAACAATTTTTGAAACTTTACGTTGGTACGTCCGACAAATGAGAGACGGATTTTCTGGGGAGGCAGCAAACAACTCAAAGTTTGAGGATCAAGATCGACCACCTAGGGGATATTACTACGGAGTTGAGGACAACAATATAGATGTTGCTTCAAATCTCACCACTCTGAGCCCTACACCATCCAACTCAGGACTAGATGAACTAAATGAAATGCATATGTCGATTGTACTATCCCATCTTGCTCTGATTAGAAAGGTCGCAACAAACTGTGCCAGTGGACGAGCGATTCTAGCTGATATGAACCTACAAGGAAATCAAAGAGACGACAAAGGTGATTCAGTTCTAATGGTTCTATTCTCCCTTGCTATTGCTCCTCTCACTCCTCAACTTCGAGGTGCTGCTCTAGCAACGCTGGCTGCGTTGCTCAAGATTGATGGAACTAATCAAAAGGAAAGAACTCTGATATGTAATCTGGCACGCAAGGCCTGGGATCTGTTAGAACTCAGTCAGATCGTTCCTGTATTACTTTTAAATCAATATCACAGCAAAAACACTGAGGGATTGACACAAGTAATGACGTTTCCTCCAAGTTCTCTATCTTTGGTGAGTTAATACCTTCATCTTTTGAATTAAAAAGGCCCGCCGACTCACATTTTCTCAGATCAGTTCAGGAGCGCTAAAATCGAGGTTCCTGGCTGATCCTAAGTACGGTATCATTTTCGAAATGGAACACATTGAGAGTCGTGATGGCACTTACCCAGCAACAGAGGGTCTCCTTGAATTGCTTACTTCATTGGTAACCAGCATTGGATGCCCTTCTGATCTTGGTGAAGCTTCTGAACAGCCTAAATCTGGTCGTCTACGTCCTGGAGCCACAGCGTATATCGAATACGTATTGAATTTCGTAATTCCAAGGGCAACAAGGTCTGAAATGTCTACGGACCCGCTGCCATTCAAGACAAATGCAGATTTTTTCCGACTGTTGACTTTATCCTTCGGAGTTGTTGAAGCAGTTTTGTCAAGATACCCAATGCCTGTGTCATTCCAAGACAAAAGCACCCAAGACGTTATGAAACATAACACAACACTATGCACCGATATTAATGGCTTATCGAAATTTCCTCTTCTCATGAAAAATCTTATCAAGTCACCATCTGAAAATGAAATGCGTTGTTGTGCACTTGATTTTGACAAGCAGCAAGCTTTAGTTTCTTCTGTTAGTAATGTAGGGAAATCTGCTGTATCTCTCCCAAGGGTGAAGTCGCCTGGCTTTACAATCCTTGCCGATATCTTATCGCTTTCATGTAGTAATCTTTGGTCATCGATCACGATTGTCCTCTCACACAGCGGAGGATCCGATGGTATTCGAAATATATGTGCACGGAAAGACTACGAGTATGGTGTGACCTGGGCATTATTCATGGATACGCCACCCTCTTTACACTCTGCAAGACTGAGACGGGAATCACTTCTAAAGCAATCTTTACTTCGACCAATGCTTCCACCAATTGATGTGAGTTTGAGCGAAAACTGGTCAAGGGATGTGGTTCATTGGAGGACTCAGAGTATTAAACTTTCGTTACAAATTCTCGTTCTTGCTGCAGCCAAGGAACGTGAATTCATTCAGGCGATAGGCGGCGTAGCAACTACTATGACTGTGTTACAATTCAAACCGGACATAATCATAGTTCAGAAGAAGGATATGAATTTGAGGAATTTTAGGGACGCACTGATTAATCATGTTTCACCGCAGCGTTTACCTTTGATAACGCAATACATCGCGATGACAAGTGCCGATGATGCCGTAGAAAGTGAGATTTCAAGCTTGTCTTTAGCCCTTCTTTGCTATTCCATGACTGGGGTATCTAATGCAGCCTTGTTGCCTGTCCTGGGTCTCCAGTCTGAAAACGATCGTTTTGAGTTTGTCAGTGGTTTGGCTGAGAGGCTCATGTTATCGAGCAAGCGAACTCATTGTTCACTAGATGCATGTATAGTTCGTACCATACTTGATCTTATGAATTCAGATCTTTCTCCTGTATTGCTCGGCTTACCTACCACTTCTATCCATGGAATTGAAGAAGTGAGAGTATTTTCTGCGCCTTACAATATCTGTCATCTTGATTGCTTTTCTGTGTTACTTGATATACTTGCTGATGATAATTTTCTTACCAGCCCTACTTCGGCTGAGTTTGCGGCTGCTGGCTTCAGAATCATATTTGAATTAGTATCAACATTTGAGCGATCCCCCTTGAATAAAAAGAAAGCCGAGCACTTGGCTTTGATCATGAAAACTAGAGACTTTTTTAATGTAACGGCTTTACAACTTTTTGCAACACGAGAATCTGGATCTTCTCTTCTAGAAGGTGTGGCATGTTGTTTGTCCCATGAAAGTATGAATCTAATGCATGGTGCTTCTTGGTTTCTTAGGGCACTGGCTGCTCATTTCTTGCAGCTTACTCAAGTATTCAGAGGAGATTCATTATCCTCTTCGAACCAGCGTTTGCTGAATCATCTTCTTGATACGGAGTATCATCTCATTGACAATGCAATTAATTGTGTACGTCTCGTTTGTGACCGCAAGAACTTATGCTGCCCTCAACCTTTGCTTTCGTTTCAAAGCCTTTTTGAGTCTTGTTTATACCCAATCGATAATGGCGGAACTAGTACGTACATGATTTTGGATGTGAATGCTTTGACTTCAAAGATGAATAATATATCCGGCTCCCATGATGAGTTAACTATTGCTCTAGCCTGGGCTGAAGATAGGAATCGCAATGTACGACGAGAATACACCAGCTATTTATTTTCCCTATCCATATCTAAAGCAAAAGAAGCCAGTGGGAATTTATTAGCTTTGTCTAAGCTAAATGTAGATATAGATATGGATGAAGTATAAAACGTACAGCAAAAACTACTCTACCGGATAAAATAATTGTGACTGGTAACCGCCTATTTGATGTAGACTGCAAATTTAATGTAGATATTGTTTTATATTGTTGTGTTGTATTTCTCTGTACATTTCCACGACAGTTTTATTTTTATACCAAACGTACTATGCCTAAATTTATAGTACGAACTGGTATTACTATGTAGATCTTACTGCATTTTTGGACTAGTACGCTTCCTTTTAAAAATACAACTTCGTTGTAGCATTTTCTACTTCAAAAATATTTGATAGACGAACGCAGTGCCCAAAACTTGCACGATCAAATACGCTCCAATTTTACAAGTATGCTATTTCGTTTTTCATGCCAAATCGTTTAAGAACCTGGAATTCTTCGAGGATGGATGGGAACCCAGCCAAGAGCTTAGAGGCGAATGGATTGATTAAACGGGTGGAGAAAAAGAGGTAAGATAACAAAAAGTGCAGCAATTGATATCAGCTATGAAGTTCGGGACATTAACTTGACAATTACATGGCAATTTGGACTTCTGAGTAGAAATTTCAAATGGATAGCAGTGCAACCACCATGAGGAGTAGAAAATAGGGAGATCACAATCAACAATAATGCTTCTAAGCTTGTGGGGGATAGTCTAAGCAATGTAGGGTCTTTGAACGCTTCCATTTGTACAAGCTCTTCCTTTTACGGTTCCATCTCTCTTTTCAACTAAGAATATCAAACTTTCCATAGCTCTTTTCCTTTCATTGTTGTTTAAGTCTTCGATTCTCACGGGTTCAGACACATTCCTCTCATGTAATTGCTTCATTTCATTCATTGCAGCTTCTTTTCCTTTGTTTCCAAAGTGTTTCATTCCTTTCATAAGAGTGTAAGTCTGTACAAATTGATGATTCACTTGCTTTTTCTCAATCCTAACTCCATTGCTCATATAATCCATAGTTTTAGCAATTACTCTTGCAGTAGGTATGGAATATTCAATATGTTCTTCGTATCTTGACAGCTTTATCGGTGCTTTGGAAGTTCTGCCGGATCTGGTGATTCTACTCATTGTTCCATCTGGATTTCAAATAATCCAATCTTATGGGTTAAGTTGAGGTGTTTCATCATCCTCATCATCAGAATCATCTTCTTCATATGATTCATTTTCTTCATTATCTTCACTGATTGTGAATGTTTCATTGTTGTTATTAATGACTTCATCATTATCACTGGTATCAAAATAAGTATTCATTTTGTTGATACTCTCAATTTTTTTCGGATCCATGACATCTTTAGCATGAAAGGAAGTATAACATATCTTCTTCTATACTAGCAGTTGGTGATTGATTTTCTACGCAGAGAAAGGTAGGTAGTTGCATAAAGGCACGTATCTTGGATATGGGGTTTCCATGAAAAGATCCTTTCAAGACCACTTTAGAAAATTGAAGGCAACGTCAGAATAGCTTTCGTACATCCTAGAGAATATCAATACTATGGTATATTTGAACGGAGATTTTACAAGAATAGATTTTAGTAAACTAATTTACAGGCTCACAATTTACACAATTTAATACTTTTTAACATAGTTTAATATTAATCTAGATCAACTTTATCAAACTATATACAAACTAAGATCAAAATCTTAAATGATTGAATTCTCATTCTTCCCTTTTCCCTAATGGGCCTAGTATAGTCCACAATAATGCAAAGCGCGTATTCTCTTGATCATAACTGTACCCTAATTTCCGAATAAAAGCTTTAGATACAGAAATGTTCGGTATTATGATAGCTTTTGGTACAGAAATGTTCAAGATTTCAATGGTATGAGACAGGTGGTGCAGTTTATCTTAATATTGAGCTTGGAGTCTATATGTTATCCGAGTGAAATAAAAATGATTGTAGCATACCTTAGGAGAGGAGTAAAGTGTTGTTATGATGAAAGTACTTCTGTAAATTGCGGTAATTATTTCAGTTGGAGCATTTTCCAAGATACACGATAGGAAAAGGTAAAGTCTTAGAATTTGAAATTTATTGTTTAGTATTCCCAGTGACAAACAACCTTAATTTTTCTGTGTATTGCTATGATATATCAATTTTGTGTTAGTGCAATTCCAGGTACGAATATACAGAGCAAACGAGAAGGTCAGAATGAAGTTTAATATATGTTCAATACCACGCTAAAAATAATAATTGATTACAAATCAAGTTATACATATAATTTTAAACTAAACAAAGTTTCGATACACCATAGACCAACTGAGTGACAAAACTGATACTCTGATTGAAAAAGTATGAATTACTTAGTTTACATTATACGTGTAGTTATATAGTTATATATGAGGTGATGAAAATAAATGACGTTGGCTTTGATGATAGTTGGTTTTTAGAATTGCTATAAATATCTTATCAACAGATACTGAAAATACACACAGCAATGACACGAGCCTTTGCAATGTTTTTGAATCAATTTCGCGTCTGAAATGTGAAAGGAAGACAGTTAAAGATACACTGTCTCAAGTTCCCAAGCAAACGGATATTGAAAGTGAGCATATTCCTTCATTTGAAAGACTCTGGAAAGAGGTTCGAGTAGCGCAGTCAAAACTGGGATGGATTGTGCCTTTTAAAAGTCGAGGAATTGTTGAGAAACCATACATTGCATTTTATTAATCATAGTACATAACTTACCATTCCAATTAAACGCATTGTGTATTCCTCAGCGTTAAAGAAATAGGGTGCAATATGCGGACTTCCAAACAGAAGAGAACAAAGTAAAAAGATACTTCTGGGAGGTAGTAACCCGCAACCTTAGGAAATTAAAAGTAAGAATATTTACTTAGACCGTTTTGGTTTAATTA